>Ga0209635_10000915_pt1 | contig 21348 bp, 18 predicted proteins | sample DeeMarSWOR230_32_FD_187463 | JGI IMG/M metagenome (GOLD analysis project Ga0209635, IMG submission 187463) | Marine sediment microbial communities from White Oak River estuary, North Carolina - WOR-2-30_32 (SPAdes) (version 2) | ecosystem: Environmental > Aquatic > Marine > Intertidal zone >...
GTTACGTATGGTACCAACAATGAGTACGGTTTCGACTATCTCAGGGATAACATGGTCGTGGACCTCTCCCAGTGCGCGCAGCGCCCCCTTCATTATGCCATCGTCGATGAGGTGGACTACATCCTCGTCGATGAGGCGCGCACTCCATTGATTATCAGCGGGCCGGCGGTAGAGGCAGCGGAAAAATACCGCACCTTCGCCAAATTAGTACCTCACCTGCGCAATGAAGTGGACTACCAGGTGGATGAACGGGATAGGGCGGTGACCCTAACTCAGGAAGGCATCTCAAAGGTGGAGAATATGCTCAGGAAAGAGGGGTTGCTCAAGGCGCCAGACCTCTACGACCCCTCGAACTACCTGCTCACCCACTACCTGGAAAGCGCCCTCAAAGCGCATGTCATATTCCGCAGGGACCGCGAGTATGTGGTCAAGGATGGGCAGGTAATCATCGTCGATGAGTTCACCGGTCGGCTGATGCATGGCCGCAGATACTCCGAGGGGCTGCACCAGTCCATCGAGGCGAAGGAGGGGGTTCAGGTGCAGCGGGAGAATATCACCCTGGCCACCATCACCTTCCAGAACTACTTCCGTCTCTATGAAAAGCTCGCTGGGATGACCGGCACTGCAGTCACCGAGGCTGAGGAGTTCCACAAGATTTATGAGCTTGAGGTGGTGGTCATCCCCACCAATATGCCGATGATCCGCACTGACAATCCTGACCAGATATACCAGAATGAGGAAGCAAAGTTCCGTGCTGTGGCTGGTGAGATTGAGGAGCTCCATGCTAAGGAGCGCCCGGTGCTGGTGGGCACGGTCTCTATTGAGAGGTCGGAGTACCTGAGCGAGCTGTTGAAGAGAAAGGGCATCCCTCATCAGGTGTTAAACGCCAAGCACCATGAGAAGGAGGCGGCCATAATTGCTAAGGCAGGCGAGCCAGGGGCGGTAACGGTGGCCACCAATATGGCAGGTCGTGGCGTGGACATTATGCTCGGCCCCGGGATCGCTGAAAAGGGTGGCCTCCATGTCATTGGCACCGAGCGTCATGAGGCGAGGCGTATCGACAACCAGCTCCGCGGACGCTCAGGGCGCCAGGGCGATCCGGGGAGCTCCCGCTTCTATATTTCGCTTGAGGACGATGTGGTGCGCCGCTTCGGTGGCGACCGGATCAAGGGCTTGATGGAGCGCATCCATCTCGATGAGGACATCCCCGTAGAGCACTCCATGGTGAGCAAGGCTATAGAAAATGCTCAGACCAGGATTGAGGGTTATCATTTCGACATCAGAAAGCACCTGGTTGACTATGACGATGTAGTGAATAAGCATCGCGAGGTGATCTACAACGAGCGAAGTAAGATTCTGAGTGGCACTGATATCAAGGCCAACATCCAGTCGATGATCGCTGAGGAGATTCAAGGCCTGGTTGCCTCTTATCTTGCCAGTGATCGTGCTGAGGATTGGGACCTTGAAGGTTTAGTGAATGAGGTGGGCGCAATTTTGCCCCTGCAACCACAGTTGAATGCCGGTGCCCTCTCCCAGATGAGCCGAAGCGACATTGAGGAGCGGCTCTTGGAGCATGTCGAATCGCTATATGAGGAGCGGGAGCGGGAGCTTGGGCCTGACAACATGAGGGTGCTGGAGCGGCTGGTGATGCTGCGCACCATCGACCGGCTTTGGGTCGATCACCTCACCGCCATGGAGAACATGCGCCAGGGCATCGGGCTGCGCGCTGTGGGGGGGAGGGACCCGCTGGTTATCTACAAGCAGGAGGGGCATACCATGTTCCAGAGCCTGCTCGCCGGCATCACCCACGATGTGGCGCATACAATCTTTCGTGTGACCATCGCCAAGGAGGGTGCGCCCGCCCCGTCGCCGATGGCGCAGGCAGCGAAGCGCAAAGAGGCGGTGGCGGTGGGCCAGAAGGTGGGGCGCAACGACCCCTGCCCCTGCGGCAGCGGCAAGAAATACAAGAAGTGCTGCGGGAGTAACTTGTAGGGTCTGTTATGCGAGAAGAGGAAGCTCTAGAACTGCTTGATTCAGCCATAAAGGAGATTGCTGAGCTTAAAAAGCAGCCCAGGTCCCATACAGATAGGCATATCAGGTGGATAAGCAACACCACAAATATCTTAGAAGAAATATTTGGTGATCGGTCGCTGGTGTATTCAGGCTTCATTCGACTAACATTTCGTTTTAGAGGTCATAGGATAATAGACGGATGGGATCCAAATGTGGAGGTCGACAGGTTAGACTATGAATGGTACTTGCGAGACCTAGAGGTTGCAAGAGGCCTTCTTCAATCAGGAGTTGATCAGATAGATAGAAAAGGTATTAATAATGTCTATGAAAGGAGAGACCCATCAAAAGATACGAATCTTATTGTGCACATACTTTCTGCTATTCGGAGCCAATTGAGGAAGAATGTTAGAGAGGTGCCCGATAAGGAAGGCACAGTACAAGATTGTCTTGAAACCATATTTAATGTAAAGGAATTCGACTTTCTTCGAGAAATAGAGCATATAGATTATTCATCAAAGGCGTATGTTCCTGATTTCACCTTTCCGTCAATAAGCGCTACAGTTGAAGTGAAGCTATGTAACAATCAGCGCAAAGAGAAAGATATAATCGGTGAGATTAATGACGATATCTTGGCATACAGTACTAAATACTCTAACTTAATCTTCGTTGTTTATGATGTTGGTATCATAAGAGATGTAGACAAGTTTAGGAATAGTTTTATCGATAATACTAATGTGATTGTGGAGATTATCAAACACTAACTCTTATCAGAACATACCAAAGACTAGAGACTCATGAAAAACAGTGCCATCGCTAAAGTTTTCTCGGACATCGCCGACCTGCTGGAGATGAAGGGCGAGAACCTGTTCAAGATTCGCGCCTATCAGCGGGCAACCCGCGCCATCGAGCACCTCCCCGTGGAGGTCGAGCAGATGGTGAAGGAGGGGCAGGACCTGGAGCAAATCCCCGGCGTGGGCGAGGCCATTGCCAAAAAAATCACTGAGCTGGTGACCACCGGCCACCTTCGCTACTATGATGAGCTACGCGCTGAGTTCCCCGAGGGCATCAGCACCCTCCTCGATATACCGGGCATCGGCCCCAAGATCGCCATGCGCCTGGGTAACGAATTGGGGGTAAACAGCATCGATGACCTTGAAGCGGCAATCCTCGATGGGCGGGTCGCTACCCTGCCCCGCCTGGGCGATAAGGTGGCGGAGAACATCCTGCGCCAGATTCAGGCGGTGCGCACCAAGGAGCGGCGCATCCCCATTGGCGAGGCACTCCCGGTGGTTGAGGGGATCATGGCGCAGCTTCGAGAATGCCCCGGGCTGCGCAACCTCACCCCGGCGGGAAGCCTGCGCCGCTTCCGCGAGACCGTCGGCGACATCGACCTCATGGGCACCGCCGACGACCGGGGGAGCATTCTCGATGCCTTTGTCGCATTGCCCTTGGCTAAGGAGGTGCTGGCAAAGGGGAGCACCAAGGCCAGCGTGCTGGTCTCCGGCGACCTCCAGATCGACCTCAGGCTGGTGGACCACGACTGCTTTGGCTCGTTGCTCCAGTATTTCACCGGATCAAAGCAGCATAACATCGTCCTCAGGGAGCGGGGGCATCGCCAGAGGCTAAAGCTCAGCGAATATGGGATCACCGATTTGGATAGCGGGATCACTGAGAAGTACGCCAACGAACAGGCCTTCTACGATAGGCTGGGGCTCCAGTTCATCCCGCCGGAGCTAAGGGAGGGGCAGTGGGAGGTGGAGAGGGCGGAGCAAAACGCCATCCCCCGTCTCATAGAGCCTGGCGACCTGAAGGGCGACCTTCATGTGCACACCGATTGGAGCGATGGCCACGATTCCATCGAGGCGATGGCGCTTGCCGCCAGGGCAAAAGGCTATGAGTATATCGCCATCACCGACCACTCAGCGGGACGAGGCGTTGCCCGCGGGCTAAATGAGGAGAGATTGCGAGGCCAGATCGCCGAAATCAGGAAGCTCAATGAGAGAATGGAGGGCTTTCATATCTTTACCGGTATCGAGGTGGACATTCGTGCCGACGGCACCCTGGATCTTCCTGAGGATTTGCTTGCCGAGCTGGACATCGTGATCGCTGCGGTGCACTCGGCGATGAATCAGGAGCAGGGGAAGATGACAGAGCGGATTCTGTACGCCATAAAGAGTCCTCATGTGGATGTGCTCGCTCACCCTACCTGCCGACTTCTGGGGGAGCGTGAGCTGATAATGGTGGACCTTGAAGCGATCTTCCACGCTGCCGCTGAAACCTATACCGCCCTGGAGATCAACTCCATGCCCAGTCGTCTCGACCTCAAAGATATTCATGCCTTCCGCGCGAAAGAATTGGGGGTGAAGCTAGTCATCGCCACCGATTCCCATAGCGCCTCTCACCTCGACCTGATTCGCTTTGGGGTCGGCGTAGCGCGGCGCGGCTGGTGCGAGGCGAAACATATATTGAATACAAGGCCGCTTGAGGAGGTGGCGGCATTTTTAAAACGCTATGAAAGGAGGTAAAAATGGGCGAACAGGAGACATTACTTGGCGACATTAGGGTTCTTGACCTGGCAGACCAGAAAGGAGTCTACTGCACCAAGCTTCTCGCCGACCTGGGCGCTGACGTGATCAAAATCGAGATGCCCAGCGGTGACCCGATGAGACGTATCGGGCCCTTCTTCCACGATGAGCCCGACCCCGAAAAGAGCCTCTATTGGTTTCAATTTAACACCAGCAAGAGGGGCATCACTCTCAATCTGGACACTGCCGATGGTCGGGAGATATTTAAAAGCCTGGTGAAGACTGCCGATGTCATGGTCGAGACCTTCCCGCCAGGGTATCTGGATGAGATAGGACTAGGTTATTTGGTACTAAAAGAGTTAAACCCAAGGCTGATCCTGACCTCCATCACCCCCTTTGGGCAGACCGGCCCCTATATGGATTTTGAGTCCTCAGACCTCATTGCCCAGGCCATGGGCGGGCTCATGTATCTTGCCGGTTTTCCTGAGGACCCACCCCATAAGCTGCACGGCTCTCAGGCCTATCACTCAGCCTCGGTGCAGGCGGCGGTAGGGACCACGGTGGCCCTTTATGCCAGAGAGCTTACCGGGCGAGGGCAGCAGGTGGACGTCTCCTTGCAGGAGTCGGTGCTGATGTCCCTGGAGACGGCAATGCAGCACTATGACCTGAGAAAGGAGATCAGGACGCGGGTCTCCCGCGAGATACCGATTGCTGCCGGGATCGGGCTCTATCCGTGCAAGGATGGTCATATCTGGAGCTATATTGTTGCCGGGGCCGGCGCTGGCTGGGATGTGATCCTCGACTGGCTGGATAGCGAGGGCATGGCTGGTGACCTGAAAGACCCAGAGTGGGCGGAGGTATTTGAGCTCCTGGGCAACTTTCGGGCATTAATAGCGATGGCGAACGATCCGCCAGCCCTCATGGCCCGCCTGGGGCAATTCGCTCATATCAATGAGATCGTAGTTGCCTTCTTGATGAAGCATACCAAGAGGGAAATCTTTGAGGCAGCTGCCCCGCGGCGCATAATGATGGTGCCGGCCCAGAGCCCAAAGGACCTGACCGAGTGCCCTCAGCTTGAGGCCCTGGGATACTTCGTCGATGTGGAGCATCCCGAATTGGGGACGAGCCTCAAGTATCCTGGAGCGCCCTGCTATCACATCTCTGACGCTCCGTGGCGAATATCGAGGCGGGCCCCTCTCATTGGAGAGCATAATGCTGATATCTATGAAAAGGAACTGGGGCTCTCCATGGAGCAGCTTGCCATATTGAAACAAGAAGGAGCTATCTAGGAGGAGATCATGGAAGAGAGGGAATTGCCCCTTAAAGGGATAAGGGTTTGTGACTTTTCGTGGTATGCTGCCTCCCCGGTGGCTACCAAGTATCTTGCTGACTTTGGGGCCGAGGTCATTAAAATGGAATACAGCGCCCACCCTGACCTCATCAGGTTGGCCATGCCTTCGGCCCTAGGCAAGGAAAATGACCTAAGTGCCGGTGGCTGGTTCAACAACCAGAACTCAAGCAAGCTATGCCTCGGCCTGAACCTGACCCATGCAAGAGCTAAAGAGATCTACCACAAGTTGATCCTCGCCAGTGATGTCGTTTGGGAAAACTTCTCTCCCGGGATCAAGGAAAGGTTGGGGTTGAACTACGAGGACTACGTCAAGCTGAAGCCAGATATCATCTGGATTGACCAGCCCATGCAGGGGCTGGTCGGGCCCTATAAGTACACGGCTGGGTTTGGGTCGCTAATTACACCGTTTGGAGGTCTCAGCTACCTATCGGGATTACCCCATCGCCCGCCGGTGGGCACCGGAACAAACTATACCGACTATGTTATCAACCCCGGCCATCTGGCTATCGCCGTTTTCGCTGCCCTTCGCCGCCGAAAGCAAACGGGCAAGGGGCGGCATATAGTAATGGCCCAGTACGCCTCGGCGGTCTCCATACTGGAAACGGCAATCCTAGACTATACAGTGAACAATCGCATTCAGCCGAGGATGGGAAATCGTATATCCTATGCTGCCCCCCATGGGTGCTATCGGTGCAAGGGAGAGGACAGGGAATGTATCCGTTATAGTACCATTGGCGCGATGCCGGGGAGAAAGGACGACCGCTGGTGCGTCATCGCTGTATTCAGCGATGAGGAGTGGGAAGCCTTCTGTGATGTTATCGGCAATCCCACCTGGACCAAAGATCCCAGGTTCTCAACCCTTCTGGGCAGGAAGGAGCATGAGGACGAACTCGACCGATTGGTGGAGGAATGGACGATTCAAAGGAGCCCGGAAGAGGTGATGATGCTGATGCAGCAGGCCGGGGTGCCAGCAGGGGTTGTTCAGGATGCCGAGGACATTCTGGTCCACGATCCCCAGGTGAGGGCACGGGGCTATTATGTTTATCTGGATCATTCCGTGACTGGTCACAGCGCCTATGATGGCATAGGGTACAAGCTCTCTGAAACCCCGGGGAAGCTTACACGTGCTGCGCCTCGCATCGGGGAGCACACTGAATACGTGTGCAAAGAGATCCTGAACATGGCTGAGGAAGAGATCAACGAATATCTTGTTGAGGGGGTGCTTGAGGTAGGTTAGGGTGAGGAGATGGCTGAAAAGGAGTACCAGCTACAACCCTTCGGTGCTACTGAGGTTTCTGGCGATAGCGAAGCCATTCGCTACCTAAAGGAAGCTATCGCCCAAGGCAAGCATTGGTATATTGCTCTCCTTGAGACCATCGGGCTGTGGGCCAAAGCTGAGGAAACCTTTAACGGTCGCGATTACCGCTACCTCATCGCCAATGAAGCCTTTGATTGGCTGCTTCTTGCCGAGCGCCTCTGTGAAGAGGTCAATCATCTCGTTCCTGAAAAAGATATAATCGACCTTCTTTTCTTCGGCAAAGCCCCTCTTGTGATCTCTAAGGAGGAGTTTTGCCACCTCATCGGCGAGGCCAAATACCATGCGCACCTCAATTATTTTTATGGTGTCACCGTTGAGGAGGCGCTGGTCCTCGCGGTGGAGGAGGAGACACGTAAGGAGCAGCGTGCGTGCGCCATTAATAATAATCGCTCTCTGGAGGAAGCGTATCAGCGTATCTATGGCGCACCGATAACCGCGCTTCTTAAGAGCTTCAAAAAAGAAAAGGGCTATCCTCAGCGCAACTCTATGGAATTCGCTGAGCTAAAGGAGTTTACCTACTGGCTCTTCAAGTATCGGTTGAAGGAGTGTGATAAGGCGCGCGTTGCCAGCGACACCAGGAAGGCGCTCAAGGAGCTTGAACGTCAATGGGGGTTGAAGGAGCGCAAAAGGGGCTCTATCGGTGAGCCTATTTAGGCTTATAGGCTGTCACCGTGATGCTGGCAATCTTACCCCCTGCTGTGGTTTCACTCTCACAAGCAGTCTCCTTACCGCAGCCAGCCGGGTTGACGCCATCGACCGTCACTTTGTCAAAACCAGTAGCCCGAATTTTGTCAAGGTAAACCTTCTCCTCCAGCGCGCCGCTCACGCAACAAGCCCATTGCTCCAGGCTCTCCCGAACCGCCGGCGGCATCTCGCCGTGGGCGACGATGTCCGATACGCAGAGCCTGCCACCGGGCTTGAGCACCCGAACAACATCCCTGAAGACGGCATCCTTATCCGGTGAGAGGTTTATCACGCAGTTGGAGATAACCACATCCACCGAGCTGCTATCGATAGGCATGTGCTCCATCTCACCTAACCGAAACTCCACGTTGTCCAGGGAGAGCTTTTTAGCGTTTGCCCTTGCCAGTTGGATCATGTCTGGAGTCATATCCAGGCCGATGACCTTCCCCTGAGGGCCAACCCGTTGCGCCGCCAGAAAGCAGTCTAGCCCCCCGCCGCTTCCCAGGTCGAGGACTACTTCATTCTCCTTTAGCTCCGACAGGGCTATAGGATTGCCACAGCCCAGCGAGGTTTTATTAACTGGTACAGATTCTAGCTCCTCTCTGCAATATAGACTGTTGGCGATACTCGTTTCAGTGGCGCTTGGATTGCAACAACTTGAGGCCGCTTCGCTCTGCGGTGCGCAGCAGGAGGGAGCTTGCTGCCTCGCTATCTCAGCGTAACGCTCCCGCACGAATTTCTTGACATCCTCGGCATTCTTTGCTTCCACTCCTATTCCCCCTTCTATATCTTTATCTTTTAGACTCCTCCGTCGCCTCCACCAAATAGGGAATAGCCTTATCCCAGGCCTCGGCGGCCACCCGGTATGACTCCAGACCCTTCGAGGTCAGGGCATAGACCTTTCGCTCCCTGCCTCCCTTTGACTCGGCATGGCACTCGATATAGCCACCCTCTAAAAGTTCGTGCAGTGTGGGGTAAATCATGGCATCGCTGGGCTGGCAGCAGCCGGAGCACGCCTCGGCGATGAACTTGCCTAGCTCGTAGCCATGCATTGGTCTCTGCTTTAAGGCGTTGAGGAGAAAGAAGCGGCACAGGCTTCTATTGATCAGCCGCTCCCAATATCCGTGCTCATTCATCTTAGCAATAATATATAGGTTAACTATACCTAGCTAACCTATATATTAGCACAACTGGGGGAAGATGTCAATAGCTCAATCTAGTGGCCTTTTGGTGTTAGCCAAGCTCGGTTAGCCTTTCTCTTAGCCTTTCCTGCCTTCCCTTGGATTCTGCAAGCCTCTCTCTCTCCCTTTGTACTACTTCCGTCGGCGCGTTGGATAGGAACTTTTGGTCCTTTAGCTTGGCCTCAAGGCGTACGATCTCGCCTTCGCCTCTCTCGCTCTCCCTCTGCAGCCGCGCCCTTTCTGCCTCAAGGTCGACCATGCCCGCCATAGGGAGGATCACCTCGGCTCCTTGGAGCACAATGGTCTTGACCCTATCTGGCCTCGCATCTTTTGTGCCGATGATGGTGAGCGGTCGCACCCGGGCCAGGGTTTCGATAGCCGGAGCTTGGCATTCAATGGCAGGCTTCGCCTCCTCGGCGGCAATCAACGCCTCGATCCACCGCAATGGCTCCACTTTATACTCGGCGCGTGTGTTTCTGATCGCCCGAACGATCTCGATGACCAATTCCATCCCTTTTTCCGCCTCATCGTCCCGCGCTTCTTCATCAGCAGTTGGGTAGGGGGCGACCATGATGGACTGCGGCATTTCCCTGGAAGTCGAAAGGCGCTGTTTGAGGCTCTGCCAGAGCTCTTCGGTGATGAAGGGCATGAAGGGATGGAGCAGGCGCAACGAGGTCTCCAGTACATAAGCGAGAACAGGCATTGGGGAGGGAGATTGAGGCTGGCTAAGGCGTATCTTTGCCATCTCGATATACCAGTCGCAGAATTCGCCCCAGAGGAAGTCGTGTATCTGGCGTTGTGCCTCGCCGAAAAGCCAGTCCTCCATCAGCTTGTTCACCGTCGCCGCCAGGCGATGGAGGCGACTCAATATCCAGCGATCTTCCGAAGGCAAAGTGGCGCTGAGGCTTTCCACCTCATCGAGGCTCACCCTTTCTCCCATGTTGCCCACCACGAAGCGGGCGGCATTCCACAGCTTGTTGGCGAAGTTGCGGCTGGCCTCCAGTTTCTGGCTGCCTAGCCTGATGTCGTTTCCGGGGGAAGTTCCGGTGGACAGGGCGAAACGCAGGGCATCGGTGCCATATTTCGCGATAGCATCTAGGGGGTTAACCACATTGCCCCTCACCTTGCTCATCTTCTCCCCCTTCTCGTCGCGTAACAGTCCGTGGAGATAAACGCTCTTGAATGGTATCTCCCCCGTATTCTCCAGGCCCATCATTATCATCCTTGCCACCCAGAAGAAGAGGATGTCATAGCCTGTTTCCATTACTGTGGTGGGATAGAAGTATCTGAAGTCCTCAGTCTCTTCCGGCCAGCCCAGGGTGGAGTGGGGCCAGAGGGCGGAGCTGAACCAGGTATCAAGGACATCGGGGTCTTGATGGATATTTGCCGAGCCGCAGTGAGAGCAGGCTTGAGGGTCATCAATGGCTACAGTGATTTCAGCGCAATCTTCACAATACCACACAGGAATGCGATGCCCCCACCATAGCTGGCGGCTGATGCACCAATCGCGGATGTTCTCCATCCAGTTGAGGTACACCTTGGTGAAGCGCTCGGGGATGATTGCGATCCTGCCCTCAACAACGGCGTCGATGGCTGGTATAGCCAGGGGGGTCACCTTGACGAACCACTGCTTTGAGGCCCAGGGCTCGATCACGGTAGTGCAGCGAAAGCAGTGCCCAACGGAGTGGAGATGGGGTTCCACTTTCAGCAGCAGACCTTCCTTCTCCAGATCGGCCAAAATCGCCTCGCGGCAGGCAAAGCGGTCAAGCCCCTCGTATGGTCCAGCGTTTTGGTTCATCGTGCCATCGGGATTTAATATGTTAACCGAGGGCAGGCCTTGACGCTGGGCTACCTCAAAGTCCACGGGGTCGTGGGCTGGAGTTATCTTCACTGCCCCGGTGCCGAAGGCGAGCTCCACTGCCTCATCGGCGATGATGGGGATCTCCCTCTCGATCACGGGAAGGATGGCCTTCTTGCCCAAGAGATTCCTGAAGCGCCCATCCTTTGGATTTACCGCCACCGCGGTATCGCCGAGGATGGTTTCAGGGCGGGTGGTGGCCACAGTAATGAATCCATCATCACCGGCGAGCCGATAGTTAACATAATAGAGATGTCCTGTCTCTTCCTCATGCTCCACCTCGAGGTCGGAGAGGGCGGTGGCGCAACGGGGGCACCAGTTGATGATGCGCTCCCCGCGGTAAATGAGACCCTTCTCATAGAGGCGGACGAAGGTGGTGCGCACCGCCCGTGATGGCTCCTCATCCATGGTGAAGCGCTCCCTGGTCCAGTCGCAGGAGGCGCCCAGCCTCTGGTGCTGCTCGGCAATAGTATGGCCATATTTCTCCATCCACTGCCACATCCGCTCCAGGAACCGCTCCCGCCCCAGGTCATGTCTTGTCAACTCCTCTTGGGCCAGAGCTTGCTCCACTACCACCTGGGCCGCGATTCCCGCATGGTCGATGCCGGGAAGCCATAGCGTGGGTTCTCCTCTCATGCGGTGCCAGCGGATGATGAGGTCTTCAAGAGTTGCGGGTACGGCATGTCCCAGATGGAGCTCTCCGGTCACATTTGGGGGTGGCATGATGATGACGAACGGCTTCTTATGAGGGTCGATCTCGGGGGTGAAATAGCCCTTCTCCAGCCAGAACTGATACCACTTTGCCTCCACTTTTCTGGGGTCATAGGCTTTTGGTATCTCAGAAAGTTTCTGTGCTGTCATGTTCCTGCTGTTATTCACGCGATGAGGATTAAAATGAGAAATCCCGCCGCTATTTTGCCGGGGCCTCTTTACGCTGGCGAAGCCGCCTCGTAATCTGTAGTGCGGCGGCAATCACTCCCACCGCCATAGGGAGCATCATAGCAGCGACAGGAGGCTGGGCCTTGGCCTCTTTTACCTTCAGCGGGATAAATCTCACCTCGTCCTCACTCACCAGGAGGAAGCCCACCGGCTCGGTGCCACCACCGCCGCCAGCGCCACTCCCGCCCTTTCCTTCGGGGCTCTTCCCCTCACCAGCGCCGAGGCCATAGCCCACCCTGGCAATAGGGATCAGGGTCTTACCGAAGAAGGTCATCGGCTCTCCATAGACGGCCTTAATATCGGCGGTAGTCTTGAAGCCCTCTATCAACGATTTCACGACCTCTTCCATAGACATAATAATCACCTCCTACTTTTCTTGCAGCAATTCTACAACCCTGTCCAGGATCCTATGTGCGACCTCCGATTTGGTTAGCAGGGGCAATCTCTCCACCTTCCCCGAGCGGTCGATGAGCACCACCCTGTTGGTATCGGCACCAAAGCCACTATCGGTGGCGGTAATGTCATTGGCCGCAATGAGGTCGAGTTTTTTCCTCTTTAGCTTCTCCTTGGCATTCTCCACTAAGCTTTCACTCTCCGCAGCAAAGCCAACCCTGATAAAATCGCCCCTCACCTCGCTTAGAATGTCCGGGTTTTCCACCAATTCCAGGGTGGGTGGCTTGGCTCCTTTCTTGATCTTTCTTTCTTCGATGGTTGCTGAGCGATAGTCAGCTGGGGCGGCTGCCATGAGCAATGCGTCAGCCTTAGCGGTAGCTTTAGTGATAGCGTCTCGCATCTGGAGGGCGGTTTGAACATGAACCAACTCCACCCCCACGGGAGGGTTGAGAGCTGTGGGGCCACTCACTAGTATCACCTCCGCTCCGCGGTCTCGGGCGGCCTCAGCCAGGGCGTAGCCCATCTTCCCCGAGGAGCGATTGCTGATATGGCGCGCTGGGTCGATAGGCTCCTGAGTGCCCCCGGCGCTCACTACGATGCGTCTTCTGGCCAGTTCACCGCCCCTTCCCAGCACCTGGTGAATCGTGCCCAGGATCTCATCGATTTCGGCAAAGCGCCCTAATCCTCGCTCTCCGGAGGCGAGGCGACCGTAGGACGGGCCGACGAAGCTAAATCCCCTTTTCTTGAGTTTGGCGATATTCTCCTGGGTGACTTGATTCTCATACATGTTCACATTCATTGCCGGGGCCACGATCACCGGCGCTTTGGTGGCAAGCACGGTGCAGCAGAGTATATCGTCAGCGATACCACCTGCCAGCTTGGCGATGATATTTGCCGTAGCTGGAGCGATAACCACCAAATCAGCCCGCTCCGCCAAAGCGACATGCTCAATGCTGAACTCGGAAGCGAGGTCGAACATCTCAGTAACCACCGGCCGATGAGTGATGCTGCGGAAGGTCAGTGGAGTAACGAACTCCTGAGCCGACTTGGTCATCGCCACATCGACCCTCGCCCCTCCCTGGGTAAGCTTGCTGGCTAGCTCCACTGCCTTGTAGGCGGCTATACTGCCGGTGACGCCTAGAACTATGGACTTATCCTGAACCATCACTCCTCCTATCGATTCATCTCGTGAATCAATCGTAGTCCTATAAGGGTCAAGTGTGGGTCAACCACATCCACCACCTTGGCCTCCTTGGCGATCGCCGCAGCGAAGCCGCCGGTGGCCACTACTCGTACCTTGCCACCTAATTCCTTTCGAATACGAGTTACCAAGCTTTCGATAAGCCCCACATAGCCAAAGATGACTCCCGATTGCATCGAAGCCACAGTGTTCTTGCCGATAGCGTGTTCCGGAGGGATGAGTTCAATTCTCGGTAGCTTTGATGCTCGCTCGAAAAGCGCCTCTGCGGCTATGCCGATCCCGGGGGCGATGGCACCACCGAGGTAATCGCCCTCTTTGGATACTGCATCAAGGGTGGTGGCAGTGCCAAAATCGATAACGATCAGGATACCGCCATAGATGTGATGGGCTGCCGCCGCATTCGCTACCCGGTCGGCACCAACCTCACGAGGGTTATCAGTGCAGATGCGCACCCCGGTCTTCACCCCTGGACCAACAACGAGGGGTGGAATTCCGAGGTAACGCTGGCTAAATTCCTCGAATATGGGCTCCAGAGGCGGCACAACGCTAGCGATGATCATTTGATCGATGTTGGAGAGGGTGAGACCTTCGCGGGGCAATAGGTTCAAAATCAACACGGCGTACTCATCTGCTGTCTTATTCAGGTCGGTGGCCACATTCCAGGTAGCGCGTAGGCTCTCACCTTCAAAGACGCCGAAGGCAATATTGGTGTTTCCTACATCAATGGCCAGTAACATCTCGCTTCATCCTTCCTTGATTTTCTTGATCGCCTTTGGCAGTGCAAGTAGCAGGTCACTGGCAACCATACCGGCATCGCCAAGCTCTGACCTCACCAATTCTCCTGCCGCCCCGTGGAGGTAGGCCCCACAAGAGGCAGCGGCGAGTGGTGAAAGTCCTTGGGCCATAAGCCCAGCGATGGCCCCGGCGAGCACATCGCCCGTACCCGCTGAAGCTAGGCCGGGGTTTGCTACAGTGCTAATCTTTGCCTCGCCATCGGGTGAAGCTACCAGGGTATGCGCTCCCTTGAGCACCACCGTTTTCTGCCATAGTGAGGCTGCCTCTCGCACCTCCTTTAACCGATCTCGCCTAATCTCCTCTATGCGGAGACCGATAAGTCTCGCCATTTCACCGGGGTGAGGAGTAAGTATAGCATCCTGACTTAGCCTTTGCCACCACCCAGGGATTTGTGCCAGGGCATTGAGGGCATCGGCATCGAGAACCAATGAAAGAGAAAGGGATGGTGGCAACTCAAACAGGGTATCTCTGATAAACTCCATCGCTGAAGGGTGTTGGCTTAGTCCGCATCCCATAAGCAAGACATCATAGCCTGAAAGCCACTCATGGATCACCTTGGATGCCTCGCTATCGATAAACCCCGGCTCCGACTCAGGCAGTGGAGCATAGGTTACTTCAGTCAGCTTTGCTGCCAGGATTGGCTGGAGACTGTGAGCCGTAGCAAGGGTCACCAGCCCTGCACCAACGCGAATCGCCCCTTCACAGGCGAGATAGGCAGCCCCAATATAGTGAAGTGAACCGGCGCAAATGAGCACTCGCCCGAAGGTGCCCTTGTGGGCGTTTCGTGGTCGCTTAGGCAGCATGGTTCTTACGTAATCTTCCGTGATCAGCTCAGTAGCAATGTCTTGTCCTAGGTGTAGCGGGATGCTAATGTCGGCAACGATAAGCTGCCCCACCAGGTCTCTGCCGGGGAAGGAGAAGAGTCCCAGTTTTGGGTAGCCCAGGGTAATCGTTAAATCGGCGACAGCGCATGATGGATCAGCGGCTCCGTTATCAGCGTCCAACCCCGAGGGCAGGTCCAGGGCAACGACCTTAAGCCTAGGCTGTGCCTCTTTTGACTGCCGCACGCGGTTCAAAACCTCTTTATAGATGCCTTCAATGGGGCGGAGCTTCCCTGTGCCGAAGATGGCATCGATGACCATATCGCTTAAGGAGAGGATGCTATTAAGGTCGGCTAAGTTATTATCCCCGCTAGCTAGGGTGCAGGGGATGCCGCGCTCCTTGGCGATTCTGAAGTTTGCATCGGTTCTATTACTACAAAGGTAGATATGCACTCTTGCCCCCCAGTCGTGGAGGTGGCGAGCGGCGACCAAACCATCCCCGCCATTATTGCCCGGTCCCACTAAGATGAGGATTTGCCGACCCGCCACGCTGCCTAGCCACCCTTTAACCTGCTGGGCAATGGCCAACCCGGCGTTCTCCATGAGCACCGAAGGCGGCAGGCCAATCTCGGCAGCTCGGCGCTCAAGCTCCATCATCTCATTTGTGGTTACAATCTTCAACACTGCCCCCGATAACTGAAGCGATGGCGTAGTCCTTGGAATGGGAAAGGCTGATGGCCAGCTCGTCCAGACCTAACTCAGCGGCCCTTTTTTGCGCCCCACCATGAAGATAGACCAATGGCTTGCCATCGCGGTTGGAAAGAACCTCGATTTCCCGCCAGCCAACCCCCTTGATTCCTGTGCCTAAAGCTTTCATCACCGCCTCTTTGGCGGCAAAGCGAGCCGCGAGTTCCGGAGCGCGGTCTTGGCAATAATCGCGTTCCGCCTCAGTATAGACTCGCTTGAGGAAGCGCTCCCCCCAGCGTGCTATTACTCTTTTAACACGACCGATTTCTATCAGGTCCACACCGACATGATACATAAGCTATTCAGCCATAGTATACCACATTCTTCAATCGCTCTAAATCCTTCTTCAATAGTGAGTTAGAGAAAAAAATCACAACGTTATTGCTTTCCAATGATGGGCGTGGTATAATCTTGATTTGGGCAAAGGCCCAGTGGCTATGGTTTATATGGCTCTGATCAATTATACCCCCGATCCTGAGCGTACCATCGCTGCTACTGCCCGTGTTTCTTCCTCCGCGGTAGGTGCCACAAAGCTCCTGCAAAAGCTAACACCACAGGATGGCGATCGTCTGCTCGCTCGGCTCATCGCCTTTACCTTGACATGCTCAGTGCCGGCATCCCGGTGGAGGATGCCCGATATGTACTTCCTAAGACTAGCGGGACCCGGCTGGTGATACTATGAATGCCCGTGAGATTATTCACGTCTGCTGGCTAAGGCTGTGCCTCAGGGCGCAGTGGCAGATTGTGGAGCTTTTTGAGAGGATTAAGGCTGAGGTGGCAAAAGTGGCGCCTCGCTTGGGAGCCAAGCTTAAGCCTAAGCGCTACCGTCTTGTATACTGCGATGAGGCGGAAAGTTATGGTATCTTACCCATTGCCAACGAGGTTGTTAGAGAAAGGAGGTGACAAAGCATGACGGCGGAGATAATTTCAGGCACTCAGGTAGCCAAAGAGATTCGTGTGGAGTTGAAGGAGAAGGTAGATGGCCTGAAGAAGAAGGGAATCACCCCCGGTCTGGTCATGGTGCGCGTTGGCGAAGACCCTGCCTCGGTATCCTATGTCACAGCCAAGAGCAAGGCCAGCGACGAGCTGGGTATCTACTCGGAGACAATAGTGTTCCCCGAGGATGCCAAGGAGGAGGAGGTTCTCGCCAAGGTCGATGAGCTGCACAAGGATCCCAAGTTCCATGGCATTCTGGTCCAGCTTCCCCTGCCTAAGCAAATTGATGCGGAAAAGGTGTTGAACGCCATCGATCCCAAGAAAGATATTGACGGTTTCCACCCGGTCAATGTCGGCAAACTCTTAATTGGTGATCCCTATTTTATGCCGTGCACCCCACATGGCGTCCAAGAGTTGCTCGTTCGCAGCAACAACAGCCCCGAAGGAAAGCATGTGGTTATCTGCGGGCGAAGCAATATCGTGGGCAAGCCCCTGATGGCAATCCTGGTACAGAAACAGAGTGGTGCCAATGCGACGGTGACAGTGGTTCATACAGGCACAAAGGAAATTGCGTCGATAACCAAACAGGCGGATATTTTAATCGCTGCCATGGGCAAACCCAAGGCAATAACAGCGGACATGGTCAAAGAAGGTGTCGTGGTCATTGATGTGGGAGTCAACCAGGTAGGTACAACCGCTGAGGGAAAGAGAATTCTCGTAGGTGATAGTGACTTCGAGGCCATAAAGGAAAAGGCTAAGGCAATCACTCCTGTGCCCGGTGGTGTGGGGCCGATGACGGTAACGATGCTTATGGCGAACACCGTGCGGGCTGCTGAGATGCAGTCAAGATAGCGTGCTAAGTGTACCTATGTATAATGCTGTAAATCGATAACAACAAGGAGGTTTTGTGTGGCATACGATGCGACTAAGATGAAAGACTGGGAGATCTCAGAAGCGGCGGAAGTCAACATGCCCACCCCTGACGAGTGGCGGGAAAGACTGAAATTGGAGAAGGACGAGATCGTTCCGTATGGGAGGCTATGCAAGCTCGATTTCATAAAGGTCATTGAGCGCCTCAAGGACAAAAAGGATGGCAAGTATATTGAGGTGACCGCTATTACCCCCACGCCGCTGGGCGAGGGAAAGACTACAACCACTATGGGCATACTGGAAGGTCTGGGAAAACGAGGAAAGAATGTAGGCGGCTGCATCCGCCAGCCCTCTGGTGGTCCCACCATGAATATCAAGGGAACCGCTGCCGGCGGCGGCAATGCACTGCTTATTCCCATGACTGAATTTTCCATGGGCCTTACCGGTGATATCAACGATATCATGAATGCCCACAACCTGGCCATGGTTGCCCTTACCTCCAGGATGCAGCACGAGCGCAATTACAATGATGAGCAACTGGCAAGGCTCACTGGGATGCGCCGCCTTGATGTCGATCCCACCAGGGTAGAAATGGGCTGGATTATGGACTTTTGTGCTCAGAGCTTACGCAATGTAATAATTGGCCTAGGCGGCCGCATGGACGGCTTCACGATGCAGTCGAAGTTCGGCATCGCCGTGAGTTCTGAGCTAATGGCCATGCTCTCCATCGTTAGGGACCTGGCGGACCTACGGGAGAGGATGGATCAGATTACCGTGGCTTTCGATAAGAAGGGCAATGCTGTTACCACAGGCGATCTGGGGGTGGGCGGTGCTATGACCGCCTGGATGCGCAACACCATCAACCCCACATTGTGCTGCACGGTGGAGTATCAGCCGTGCATGGTCCACGCTGGCCCCTTTGCCAACATTGCCGTGGGTCAGTCCTCTATCATCGGCGACCGTATCGGATTGAAGATGTTCGACTACCATGTCACCGAGAGTGGCTTCGCTGCAGACATAGGCTTCGAGAAGTTCTGGAATGTCAAGTGCCGCTTGAGTGGCCTCAAGCCACACGTGTCGGTACTCACCACCACTATCCGGGCGCTGAAGATGCATGGCGGTGGCCCCAGGGTGGTGGCTGGTATTCCCTTGCCTGAAGAGTACACCAAGGAGAACCTGGACCTGCTGGAAAAAGGCCTGCCCAACATGCTGCACCACATCAATGTCATCCGAACTTCCGGTATCAATCCGGTGGTGTGCATCAACGCCTTTCACACTGACACCAAGGATGAGATCGCTATGGTGCGAAAGGCGGCTGAGGCAGCCGGGGCGCGCTGCGCGCTATCTACCCATTGGGCTGACGGTGGCGATGGTGCCCTGGAGCTAGCTGACGCAGTGATGGAAGCCTGCGAAGGAGAGAGCGAATTCAAGTTCCTTTACCCAATGGAAACAAAACTGCGGGAGCGAGTGGAAAAGATCGCCAAAGTGGTCTATGGGGCCGATGGTGTGAGCTGGGCTTCCGATGCCGAGGAAAAGGCTAAGATGCTCGAGAAAGATGCCAAATACGATGATTACGCTACAATGATGGTGAAGACCCACCTGAGCCTTACCCACGATCCGGCGGTGAAGGGGGTTCCCAAAGGGTGGAACCTGCCCATCCGCGACGTGTTGATCTATTCTGGGGCGAAATTCCTCTGTCCCTGCGCCGGGACCATCAGCCTGATGCCGGGAACCAGCTCTGACCCGGCCTTTAGAAAGGTAGATGTAGATACAGATACAGGCAAGGTAATGGGTCTGTTCTAAGCAAGCTGGAATACTTACAAAAGGGCGGCTGAAAAGTCGCCCTTTTGTCTTTGCCTTAAGCAGCGGCGATGGTGTAAAATTAGCTGATGTTGGAAAAAGGAGGCCCCTTTTGAATCGGGAGAAGCTTCGCGAGTTTGAGTCCGTGTTTTATCCCAAGTCCATCGCTGTGGTGGGCGCCTCCCCCAATCCCGTGAAATTCGGCAACAGATACCTTGAAGGCTTGATTAACGCTGGTTATAAAGGCAAGCTCTATCCGGTCAATCCCAGTGGAGGCGAAATCTCAGGCCTTAAGGCCTACCCTACGGTGAAGGATATCCCCGACCCTGTTGAGTATGTGATCGTTAGTATTCCGGCGCAATATGTTCTTGACGTGCTCGATGACTGTGGCGAAAAAAGGGTAAAGGTGGTTCAGTTTTTCACCGCTGGATTCTCGGAGACTGGGGAAGAGGAAGGACGCAGATTGGAAACGGAGATGGTGAAGAAGGCGAAGGAGGGAGGTTTCCGCATTATCGGGCCCAACTGCATTGGGGTATACTCGCCGGCTCACCTGATGCCCTACGGGCCGATGCCGACGCTAGGGGAGGTTGGAACGGTAGCCTTTATCTCCCAGAGTGGCGGGCATGCGGGGAGGGTCATCGAGATCGGACTGAGGCGCGGGGTTCGCTTTAGCAAGGTGGTCAGCTTTGGCAATGGGTCTGACCTCGATAGCGTGGATTATCTGGAGTATCTAACTGTCGACCCGGATACCAGGATCATTGGCGCCTATTTGGAGGGTATGAGGCAGGGGCGAAGATTTCTCCAACTTGCCAAGGAGATATCGAAGACCAAGCCCATGATCATCTGGAAAGGGGGGAGGACTGAGGCTGGGGCTGAGGCTGCCGCCTCTCACACCGCCTCCCTGGCGATATCGGACACCATCTGGAGCGCGGTGCTTAACCAGGCAGGAGTCATTAGAGTGGACAGCCTGGAGGAGCTTGCCGATACTCTATTAACCTTTCAGCACTTTCCGCCCTTCCTCGGTGACAATGTAGCTATTGTCGCCGGGCTTGCCGGCGGTGGTGGTGGGGAGAGTGTCTCCTCCACCGATGCCTGTGCCAGTGTGGGGCTGAATGTCCCACCCTTCACTGAGGAGACGAGAAGCAAGCTGAAGCCGATTCTGCCCCCAGCGGGGTGCATCCTCAGAAACCCGCTGGATATGGGTGGGGTAGGAGGGATACTCGATGTTTTGGAAAAGACTATGGATATCGTGGTCTCCGACCCCAGGATAGACCTTGTCATCGTTAATGAGCATATGGACCAGCTTGCCTTGTGGCTGCCGAAGGAAACGCTTGAAGCAATGAACGATATTTTCATCCGCTTCAGGCGGGTAAAGCCGCTCGTGATTGTTTCACCTCCTGGATTGGCTAGTGATGATCGGATGGAGCTGGAAAGGAAGCTCTCCGCTGCCCAGGTGACGGTCTACCCGAGTTTGGATCGGGCGGCTAAGGCGATCGCCAACATGAACTGGCACTATCGCTTTCACTATGCTGCGTAGCGATGAAGGAGGGTGTTATGGAAGACGTTTTACCTTCTGCCTGGGTTTTTACTATCTTCATCCTTTGGGTCGCAGCCTTGATTGGGGGAACGGTGGTCGCCGCCATCAATTTTAAGCGGGAAAGGGGTCGGGCACAGCGACTAGCGCTTTGGGGTTTCTCCCTGATGCTGGCGGTTAGCGTGATAAGAACAGCTATATTCCCCCTTCTGTCTTGGTGGTTTGAGCCACGCGAAGTCGGTCAAGGCTCTATATCAGCAGCGGTTGGCGGGTTCCTCTGGCTTATTCAAGTGGCCGCAATCATATGCATCGTCTATGCCTTTTGGCTCCTGGGCCGGGCCAGAGTATCGGCACAATGAAGGTACTTCAGGTTTCACCGAGG
>Ga0209635_10000920_pt1 | contig 21338 bp, 22 predicted proteins | sample DeeMarSWOR230_32_FD_187463 | JGI IMG/M metagenome (GOLD analysis project Ga0209635, IMG submission 187463) | Marine sediment microbial communities from White Oak River estuary, North Carolina - WOR-2-30_32 (SPAdes) (version 2) | ecosystem: Environmental > Aquatic > Marine > Intertidal zone >...
TATCGAATTTCTCCACCAAGATTCTTTACTTGCTCAATCATGAGATTGGTTAGTTTGGTACCTGTGATTGCCTCGGGGAATCCGGGATAATTCTCGATTAAGTGAGCCATGGTCATCCTCCCACCAGCAAATTGTTTTTCAAGAATGACTGTTCTTAACCCCCTCCTTGAGGCGTAAATTGCAGCTGAGAGACCCGCGGGACCAGCACCAATTATGAGAACATCAATTTTTTCAGATATCAATGATTACCCTCTTCCCGGGTGTTACATAATTTATTATATTGCTCGATTGTATGATTTTAGGTAGATCATATCTTATTTTAAAAAAGGGGAGATAATGATGTCGCAAAAAAGGAGTAACTCTGAACTCTTCAAACTAGTACTGGATCATGTTAGATCACAGGTTCCTGATAATGTTTCGATAAAGTTGGGTGAGATGAGTAAAAGAGATTCAAGCGAAAGTCATCAATACTGGACAAAAGTAGTGAGAGATGAACTTGACGAAAATAGATTTACCATTCTCCTACACCCAGATTTCGGTAACGTTCGATGGCTTACTTTTGTCAGAGATAAGACCGGGAGGATAATTGATCAAGTAGAGATTGATTTTAATGATGAGGGAGAGCCTAACCCTAGATTTGAAGAAGAATACAGACTAATCCTTTTTGGACATGTATACGAACAAACTATTGCTCTACTACAACAAGTGATGAATGTATTAGAGTCTGAAATGTCAGATGAGGACATAGATTATGAAGCTAGGCTTATAGCAAAAAGATACTTCGAAACCTTGGTGAAAGCATAGTATCAAGTCTTTTGTTAAAACCTGTATTCGTTTATAAGCTTCAATAATTCCGACAGGCGTGTCGTCATTATGATCTTTTTTCTGCTCGCTGCAAAGAAGGGTCTTAACTCCTCAATGCTTGATGGCATACTGTTTACGATTTGTACTGCGTCTAAACGGTAAATCTCAAAAACACCAACAATCTTGTCTACAAGTTCCGAAGCCTTTTCTGGTTCCAACTTGGTAAATTTGTTGGTATAATCAAGAGTACGTAGTTGAAATTGATTAGGTTCGTCAATTTTTTCTAGTATAGCCTTAACTTCTGGAATAGTGATTTCCTTCTTACTAATAACCTTTTCAGGCATTTCTCAACAATCCTCGGAACTTATTTTCTGTGTGGTTTAATGTGTTCAGGTCTTACAGTTAACTTCTTGTCAATTTTTCCATCTTTCAATCCGACTACGTAGCTTTTGCCTCTCTTCTCTAATACTGAAGCTATATAACCATGATATCTTGGATGTGGCATACCTTTTTGAACGCTGGGATCAATGAATATTACGACCTTTTCTCCGATCTCGTAATCATAAATTAATCGTCCTAGAGACTGCATTCCCTTATCTCTAGGGTTTTTTCTCAATTTGTGACGACTTCTGTTTCTAATACCACTCGTCTTTGGCATAAACTAGAACTCCTTTAATGACACTTCTAAAACATCTAGCTCAAGGCATTTAGTGGATGTCTCAGATAATCCTGAGATGCTTGGATCTGTTCTTCCCCTATCCCCACTTATGAGCTCCTTTACATATAATCCTCCTTGGCATCTAATATAAAGCTCGGCTTTTGTTGGCTCCAACTGTCTTAACTTCAATTTATATATATGCTTCTCTCGAACTCTGTCAGCTCTTCTATGCATTACGCGCAAAGGCGTCGATTGCATAATTATGGCTCCATTTAGGGTGTTTTCTAACTCTTTAAGTTTCTCTTCAGGGATGTCTTCATCAAATTCTATTAATGCCCTATAACTCTTCTCTGACTGCCCTGAAGCTTTCATTCTCTGAACAGATGCCTTTGACGAAAATGATAATTCTGACACTTCGACCTTGCCTGAAGCATGGCTGTTTATATCTCTTCTTAACACATCTAGCTGGGGTGTCCGTATTTTAGGTTCAAGTACTTCAACTATGAATGGTCTTCCCTTACCTAAGACCCTGGCATCGATGTCTTCACGACCTGCAGCGTGAAATTTCTCTGAGACACCTTTGGTAGCCTTCAATATAAGCTCGGAGATTAACTCTTCAACAGACTCCGGATATTTTTTTCCAGTATCGCTACAATGTGAACATCCTCGCCCTTGACATTCCTGACATAGCCATCGGGATTGAGGTATCCCTCTTACCAATTTGGTGTATCTCCCTTTGATAAATACTGAATTAATGTGTATCTTTAATTGGTTCTCGTATGGATCGACTATGACCAATATGTCGGGTCTATGAAAATCCGCTTCTATACCTGTTAGTTTGGTAATAATCTTTCCCAGTTCTCTACTAAATTCGCCTCTAATGTTCTCTCCCCACTTAATGTCGAATTCAGCTCTCATTTCATCCTCTTTTTCCTCCACGTATAGTGGAAGGCGAACTCCGATGAGGAAGGATGAATATTCATATGTACTTAATTCCTCAACAATGTGCTCTGACAATTCATCCAAATGCTCAAATCTCCCTTCACATAGATGACACTTTTTCAACTGGTTTTCAATCTCAACATCCAATGAAGTGAGAATTTGATTTACTAACTCAAATGAAACACCGTTATTGGCTAACGCCTTGAGCATGGATAGACCCTTTGTACCCTCCTCAGAGACAAGTCGATGCCCCTCTAATAGAAGAAATAACTTGATCGCTTTCCCCCTCTCTCTATTTGTCAAACTGTGTCCTAAGAGTGCAAACTGTCTCCCTAAACAATTATCGCATAACGGTTTAGCACTAAGCAACGAGTAAGCGATATCAAGGACACTCAAATAAACACCTCAAACAAAGATTTTGATTATTATACAATTATTTATGAAACAACAAAATTTAAGATAAAGAAGATTTCCTCCTTAAACTTGTCCTTTGGAAAACCATCGCGTTAGTTGAGGTGGAACTCTCCTCCTCCTGAAGGTTTTCATCAATTTTCTCATTTGGTTATAATGCTTGATTAAGTCTCTAACCTCTCTTTCATTAACTCCGGAACCTCGTGCTATCCGTCTATACCTTGAGGCGTTGATCATCTTTGGGTTCTCACGCTCGTCCTTCGTCATCGATTGTATAGCATAACCCCACTTCTCGAATCGGTCTTCCGCTACACTCATGACATCGTCGGGTATGTTGAATCCGCCTCCTGGAAGCATCTTGAGAATGCTCTTTAACGGACCCATGCTCCTCATGCCCTGCATCTGTTCATATAAGTCCTCTAGAGTGAACTTCCCGCTTAGAAAGTCCTTGGCTTTTTTATCTGGGATTGAGATCTCTGCATCTCTAACCTTCTGGACGAGGCCTTCAATGTCACCCATGCCAATTAATCTACCTACAAACCTCGAAGGCACAAAGGCATCTAAGTCTTCTACGTCTTCTCCAACGCCGATAAACTTTATCGGTGCTCCTGTTGCAGCTACAGCAGATAATGCTCCTCCACCTCGTGCTGAGCCATCAAGTTTGGTAAGAAGAATAGAGCCTATTTTTGTTGCAGCGTTAAATGCTTCAGCTTGAACAGATGCTTGTTGTCCAATAGTTGCATCAATAGCAAGAATGATCTCGTCAGGTTTGATGGTGTTAGCAATCTCTTTCATTTCTATGATAAGGCTTTTTTCATCTTTATGTCTGCCTGCAGTGTCGACAATAATTAAATTGATTCCTTCTCTCTTAAAATTATTAACGCCTTGTGAAGCTATCCTAATGGCGTTTTTCTCTGATTTATCGCCATATATTGGGATCCTAATACGTTCTGAGAGTTGCTTTAGCTGTTCATAAGCACCGGGTCGATAAGTATCAGCACAAATTAGAGCTGATTTTACACCCCTCTTCTGAAAGAATCTAGCTACTTTTGCAGCTGAAGTGGTCTTCCCTGATCCTTGTATTCCAACTAGCATGAGAATCTTAGTCTTTCCGGGTTGGACCTGTATTGTTTCAGTTTTTTCACCTAAAAATCTAGTTAATTCCTCATAAACAACCTTGACAACGTGTTCCCTCCTTGATATCCCCGGAGGAAGTTTCTCTTCAAGAATCTTCTTCTCTATATTCTTTGATAAGTCTAATACTAATCTTACATTAACATCTGACTGCAATAGAGCGCGTTGGATATCTCTAACCAACTCCTTTACCACTGCTTCATCAACAAGTGGCGCTCTGAAGATTTTTCTCAAAGCCTCCGAAAGGGAGGAGCTAAGCTTTTCAATGGTTGCCAATATTAGAATCCTCGTCTTTTAGGAAATGCGACTTAAAATAATATTGATATTTAATTGAATTGAACTTATTAAGTGAGTCGAAAATAGTAAAGTTTGTTTCATTTTTACGAGTTTTTTTCTAGTTTTTCAAGTGAGGCTGCAACAACAATTGGAAAAAGGATTATAGCGTCTCCAATGACAGTAACGAGTTTATCATCCTTTTTTACTTTCTTCCAAGATACACCCTCTTCAAGTGGTGCTCCACTTAAGCTTCCTGCTTCGGGTCGATCAAGTGTTATCTGTACTGCTGCATCAACTCCCTCTCTTAGAATATTCGCTCCTAAAACAAAGTGTTTTGGTAAACCTCCACCAAGTATTATGACACCTGTTTTATCAGATTTGTAAATTATATCAGAGAACTGTTGCATATCCGCCATTAGATCTATACTAATGGGTTTTAATTGGCTGTACGTCCAGATGTGAAGCCCAAGCATTGAGTCTAATATACCCGGAGAGAAAATGGGTGTTTTATTTATGGAGGCTTGGTATAGTATCGATTCTTCATCTTTAAGATGCCTTCCAATCTTGTTTAAGAGGTTCCCTACAGATAACTTGGTTCTCTCTTGTTTAGGTATGCTATCAAATATCTCAAATAACTTGTTTTCAAGTGCTTCAAAAGCTTCTTGTGGAATATAAATATCCCTTATTCTACCTCTACCAAGATTTCTTAGAAGGGTATCCTCAGCATTGGAGGATCCTATTAAATGTCTTTTGCCTATAGCTTCTATGATGTCATGGACTACATTAGCGCCGTTTGTGACGATAACATCGACGTGATTGTTTGCGATCAATTCACTGATGACTTTTCTTAAGCCTCCGGGAACCATCGGTCCAGCTAGTGAGAGAAAAACGGTGTAGCTTTCATCGCTTAGCATTTCTGTGAACACGTCTACCGCTTTTGCCAATCTTCCAGCACCTAAGACTCCACATAGCTTCATCTCATCTACCAATTGACCAACTGTCATTTTCGGTCGGATTTTCATTTGTTTTACATAGTTCAATTTGTTTTCTCCTCTTTTCGTCAATGACGCATTTTTCTCATAATTCCAAAATCACGTCACATCTCATTTCCTAATTGATATTCCTGACTATTTTTAAAAGTAGAAATCCATTAACCCTTTTTTAAATAGAAGATCAAATAAAAAATGGCATTTGTCGACAGAATTGCCCTCCCTAGATATATGCACTATCTGATTATGCGAAACTTCATTGTTTACATGTTAATTACCGTTTGTGCTTCTCTAAATAACAGATCGATAAATTGGTCATAGTCAATTAATTCAACATTTGTCAATAAGTTATTAAGAGTACCTCGCCTTTCTACATCTCCTTTCAGAGCGTGAAATTTAACGCCTTTATTCATTATGTTTTTAATTATATTCGACTGATCCGAACCTTTCAAAATCATATAAACAGCGTCTTGAATTAAAACAACTTTCACTTCCCTTCTTTTTTGTATTTTTTCAGCGAGTTGTAAAGAATCCAAGTCAAATCTATTCATGAGAATAAACGTACTCAATGTACCATCTCCTAACAAACGAGTGAGGCTTCAGTTTTAAGAAGCAACTTAGCTATCTCATCTCTATTAATGACCTTGATATTTTGGATGATATCGCCTGTTCGAAATCCTCTCTTCTCTAATCCCTCTTCTTCAACGTATAGATTGAATTCAAGTCCTGGGAATTCCTTTATGAGAGGACTAGTTAGTGTTCTATCAGCGTTTTTTAAAACAGCGTAAATTCCATCTCCCATCCAAATCAAATTTATCTTGTGTTCCCATAATCCTGCTGCTATACGTAATGCTTCATAATACCTTATATTAGAAAATGGCTTCGACTTTACAATAATTGTAATTTCTTTTTTAGACATCATATTCACCCTAGAAATTGAGAATTACGTCTGAATCAAAAACCATTTCTGATAAATCAAAGATGCCTCCAACCACTAAGCCTTCTGGTAACATTTCCTCTTTTACGCCACGTAGTTCCATACAGAGTTTACACGCTATAACATTGGCGCCTTTATCGATTAATTCTGTTAGCTTTTCTGAAATTGATTTCATATGAAAAGGTGCGCCACTCTGATATGTAACCGCGTTATAAACACCATCCATCGTCAAAAAAATGTTGACATTGTTTTTTTTTCTTAGAGTGGCTAAAGCCATTTCATATGCTAATTCAGCGCTTTCGTACTGAAAAGGAGAATCGCATAGAATTATCAACAAACTTTTAGACAAATCAATGACCCTCGTCAGGATACTTTTTCAATTATGTATGTAAAAACACCATTTTCTTCAGTGGTTTCTAACAGTTTATTACCTGTTCTCCTACACCATGATTCGAAGTCTCTTTTACTCCCAGGATCGGTACTTAATACTTTTAGAATCTCTCCATTATCCATTTGTTCGATAGTTTTACTAGCCTTTAAAATTGGTAAGGGACAATATAATCCTCTAGCATCAAGGGTTTCATTCGCTTGACCATCAAATTTCATTTAATCAACAACCCTTCTATCACAACACAATTACACGCATTGAGATATCACGTTATTGTTTCACAATCGTCATCAATACAAACAGCAGTTCATTAGAATTAATATTTAAACAATTGTGTAATTAAATACTCTATTGAGGAATTCAGTTTTGAATAGAATTCTTGAAGATATTACAATAGTCGATTTAACACACGTTCAAGCTGGACCTATGTGCACAATGTTACTGTCCTGTATGGGCGCCAATGTCATAAAGATTGAACCCCCTTGGGGAGAGATGCTACGAGGTAGAGACCCTCAAGATATGAGGCCAACATTTGCCTACTTTAATCGTAACAAGAAAGGTATTACTCTCAACCTTAAGTCAGATAAAGGTAAAACGATCTTTACACAACTTGTTGAAAAAGCCGATGTTGTAGTAGAAAATTTTAGTCCAGGAACAATGGGCAGATTAGGGTTTGGATACGAAAATCTCCAAGAGATAAAATCTGACATTATCTATGCCTCAATCTCTGGTTTTGGACACTCTGGTCCCTATTCTAATCGTGGATCATTTGATCTCATAGCTCAAGCTATGTGTGGTATAATGAGTATTACAGGAGAACCTGTTGGACGTCCAATTAGGGTACAGGATTATATCGGAGACTCTGTTACAGCCTTGTTTGGAACAATTGCGATATTGGGTGCGATTAGGTTTCGAGATACTACCGGGAAAGGACAGTTCATTGATATTGCACAGTTTGATTGCATGGTTTCGATTCTCTCTTCTATTGTAACACAAATGAACAAGAAGGATGAAGACGATCAACAACAGGGATTTAGAGGCATCTACGACGCTGTTGAAGCCTCGGACGGATATGTAGCTATTGCAGCTATGAGAGACAGGTTTCTTAATCCACTAGCGAAAATAATGGGTATTGAAAAGATAGAAAGTAGAGATGTAATCGAAGAGTGGACTCAAAAAAACCCTGTTACGGAGATTGTGGATAAATTAGTTAAAGCAGAAATTCCTTGCGCTCCAGTATTGAAAATAGAACAAGTTATTGAAGACCCCCAATTCAACGCCCGAGGAATGCCTGTTCAAGTAGATCAGGAAGGCTTTGGCGTCTTGAAGTTATTAGATTTTGCTCCCAAATTCTCTGAAGCGAAACCAAAAGTAAACGAGCAAGCACCAACCCTGGGAAGACACAACGACCAGATCTTAGGATGGTTAGGATACAACGAGATTGAAATCAAGAAGCTTAAACAAGAGAAGGTAATATAACCCTCTCTCTTTGTTACATTCATTTCCACTTTAAAAGAAGAAAATTTAATTTATTGGCGACTCCACTGGTACTGTCTATTTTTCGTAGTGAACATTCTTCTAACAAATGCGAATACTAGACCGATTACAAAACCTCCGATGTGAGCCCAATATGCTACTGAGGAAAGACTTCCACTATAGAGTAATTGAAGAATGAACCAGAAACCAAGGAATAAAATTGCTGGTATCCTAGCCAATCGTATACCAAAATATGAAGGAACTATGCTAACTATTCTTGCTTTAGGATAAAAGACAATGTAAGATCCGAGTACTCCTGAGATAGCTCCCGATGCTCCAATAGCCGGTATTAAAACCGCGTCCCCACCTACAATAAATCCACTGTAAAACACGTGAGCTAGCCCTCCAGCGACTCCAAAGATAATGTAGATGATTATGTAGTAAAGATGACCATATCTGTCTTCAATGTTGTCCCCAAAAATGAAAAGGTACAACATGTTTCCAAATATATGCATTATATCTCCATGAAGAAACATAGAGGTTATGAGAGTAAACAGATTTTCTCCTTCTAAGATAAAAGCAGGTATTGAACCATATGTAAAGATTATTTCCTCATAGTTACCAGTAAGTTCAAAGATAAACACGATTATGTTTACAACAATAAGAGCATAATTGACGTAGGGGCGTATTGAACTCTTATTCTCGTCATATAATGGAAACATCTCAAATCATCTTATCCGTAATAATTGACCTTTTTTTCATTCAATGTTAAAGTTTTTTACGATCTTGTGGTGTAACCTCTTGTTCGCTGCTCTCTTCAATGTCCTTGAATTGCATCTGATAAAGTTGACTGTATAGTCCATTTCTCTCCATTAACTCCTGATGTGAGCCCTCCTCAACTATCTCTCCCCCTTCGATAACGATGATTCGGTTTGCCTCCCTCACCGTTGAAAGCCTGTGTGCAATTATAAAGGCTGTTCTGTTTTCTATCAGATCCCCTAGAGCTCTCTGAATAACCAATTCAGTGTAAGGATCCACACTAGATGTAGCTTCGTCAAGTATCAGTATTCTAGGATCAGCCACAAGTACCCGTGCAAACGCGATGAGCTGTTTCTGTCCCATTGAAAGGTTTGTTGCCCCCTCAGCTACAATAGTATCGTATCCTTTTGGAAGATGGCTTATGAAGTCGTGAGCGCCAATCACCTTGGCAGCCATCTCGATCTCCTCGTCTGTCGCCTCCAGTTTTCCATATCTGATGTTTTCTCTCACCGTGATTCCAAAGAGGAAGGGGTCTTGTAGTATGATGCCCATCTGCTTTCGTAGGTCATTAAGAGAGATGCTGCGCAGGTCGTAGCCATCGATCAGGATGTTACCTTCCTGTGGGTCATAGAATCGACATATTAGGTTGACCATTGTGCTCTTACCCGCACCGGTGGGGCCAACAATGGCAATAGTCTCCTTAGCACGCACTTTAAGGTTGATGTTCTTGAGGACAGGGATTCGTGTGTCGTATCCGAATTTCACGTTCTGGAACTCGACTCTTCCCTCAATCCTTGAGAGGGGTATAGGATCTTCATCCAGTTTCACTTCAACAAGCGTGTCTAATACTTCATAGACTCTTTCCATTCCTGTCATAGCCGACTCGTATATCGTGTTTAGCTGGCTCAAAGACATCAGAGGGCGAAAGAACATTCTGATGTACGCCATGAATGCAACCACTATACCTATCGAAACCGCTTCGTTCATGATCTGAATACCACCATACCATAAAACTAGGCTAGTGCCCAGGGCTCCAATAAGCTCGATTACCGGTGAAAATAGAGATGTGATCCGAGCAGCATGGACGTTTGCCTCCAAGTTCTCGATGTTTACTCTCCCAAACTGCTGTTGATTCATGGATTCACGAGAAAAGGCTTGTGTAACACGGATTCCGGATATGCCCTCTTGTAGACTCGAATAGACATTGGCTATTTTTCTGCGCGATGCGAGGTAGGCTGCCCGCATTCGCCTTCTAAATGCTAGGATGGTTAATGCTATGAGTGGTACGACGAGGAGTGCCACTAGGGAGAGCTGAATGCTTAGGGAGAACATCACGAGTAATATAGCTAGGACGGTGGCCAAGTCACTGATCAATACAACCAGTCCTGAAACGATCAGTTCTTGGATCGAGTCAACGTCGTTTGTGACTCGGGACATGATTCTTCCTGTCTCGCCCTCAACAAAGAATTTTAGTGAGAGAGCCTGCAGATGCCTGAATACTTCTTCTCTTAAGCGCCATATCATATTGAGTCCTAACCTGTTTACTCTGATCGATTGTTCTCGTGAAGAGAACCAATTCAGGATCTGGATCATTAAATACGCGATCACAAGCGTGATGACGCCGTTTATCCTTTCCTGAGAGGGGAGAGCTGAGTTAGCGATGTAAACGTCTATGACCATTCTCAGGATCAGCGGACCCATCACATTTGTGATCGTAGTGACAATGATGATAAAAATGGAGAGCATTATCTGAAACTTGAAAGAGGTCAAGTAGCTGAAGAGTCGCATCATCAGAACTCTATCAGACATCTTACGCTCGTATTTCTCCTCATCCAAGCCTCTTGTAAGTGGATGTCCCCTTCTACGATGCATGTCTACCTCTCCTACTCTCCTCCCATCCCTTCTCCGGTAACAAGCATTTCTTGTGGCGCGTACTGGGTACGATAGATCGTGGCGTACACACCATCCCTCACTATGAGTTCCTCATGGGAGCCCTCCTCTATTATCTCTCCATTTTCGAGTACGACAATGCGATCGGCATTTTTTATTGTAGAGAGCCTCTGTGTGATGATGAAGGTCGTACGGTCTTTGAGGAGATTCCTTATGGCTGTTTGTATTTCATGCTCTGTTTCAACATCGACACTCGAGGTTGAGTCGTCGAATATGAGGATCTTTGGATCTGAGAGAATAGCCCTGGCTATCGCTATTCTCTGTTTTTGTCCCCCTGAGAGAGTAACTCCTCTTTCACCCACGAGTGTGTTGTACCCGTCGGGAAAAGACTCGATGAAGTCATGTGCTTGAGCCATTTTGGCTGCTCGGATTACCTCATCCATTGTTGCGCTTGGTTTCCCATAGACCATGTTTTCTCTTATTGTTGTAGAGAACAGGAACGTCTCCTGTGGCACTATTCCTATTTGCCCCCGTAATGACTTCAGCGTTACATCTCTGACGTCTCGACCGTCTACTTCTATACTTCCTTCACTGACGTCGTAGAATCGAGGTATAAGGTTAGTTAGGGTGCTCTTACCTGAACCTGTGCCTCCCACGAGAGCAACGGTCTCTCTTGGTTTGATCAGGAGATTTATCTCCTTGAGTACCTTCTTTCCTTCGAGATACTCGAAGCTGACGTTGTTGAAGCTGACTCTGCCCTCTATAGAGGGTAGTATTATGGCGTTTTCTCTTTCCTCAACGTCAGACTTCATATCAATGATCTCAAAAACCCTGTCTGCCCCAACCAAAGCGTTCTGCATGAAGCTGATAGCCATGCCTAAGAACCGCATTGGCATCGTCAATCTGAGGATGAAAAGGTCGAAAGCAACGAGGGAGCCTAAGCTGAAACCTCCACTTATGACGCTGCTTCCGCCATAAATGTATATTATCGCAGTTCCTATGCTCAACATTAGAGTCATAAGAGGGCGATAAGTAGCCATCAATCTGATGGATTCACGATTAGCTTCAGTGTATTCCTCATTAATCCTGTTAAATCTCTCAATTTCGAAATCCTCTCGCGCAAACACCCGGATCACTTTTATTCCAACAATTCCTTCTTGGAGAACCGTGTTCATCCTTCCCAAGATCTGTCTTACTCTAGCGTATGAGGGTCGGATCAATTTCGCCATCCTTATTGAGATCAAGAAGATGAACGGAAAGATGGCTAGGGATATTAGTGTTAGTTGTAGGTTCATGCTCAACATCATCAAAATGGCTCCACCTAAGCCTAGAAATGTCCCAATTAGCATCCTGACCCCAAATTGGAGAAACATCCTTATTCCGTCAACGTCCCCTGTTACCCTCGACATCAACTCCCCGGTTCGAGTCTTATCGTAGAAGCTGAACGACTTCTCCTGAAGAGCGGAAAAAACCGTGTTTCTGATATCGAATGCGACTCTCTGACCGATATACTGCCCAACATACCTCTGGGCGAAGTTCAAAGCCCCCGTTAAAGCCGTTATGCCGACAAGTGATGCTGAGAGGAGAACAAGCACGTTGTAATTCTCTCTGACAATTTCAGGAGAAACCAAAATTGTGTCAATGATCCTTCCAGTTATGATTGGCCCCAGTAGGTTTAGAGCTGTTACTGTAACCGTGCTGCCTATTGCCAAGGCTGTACCTTTCCAGTACTTTGTGAGGAAACCGAGTAGTCTTGTGAAGGAGCTCAACCTGAACCTCTCAAAAATCTCTTTTCAAACATCAAACATCTGACACTATTGATTTAAACCTTATTTGTCATAATCTTTTAGAGTTAACGTCTAGACTCACTTAGAAGGCGAAGATCATTGGAATTGTATTATGAAAGACCTTACGACTTCGAGTTTGAAGCAAAAATTGTTGAGGTCGCTGACAATTATGTTGTGCTTGATCGTACTTTGTTTTATCCTGTTGGGGGCGGTCAACCCTCGGATACAGGATACATCTCTGATGTAAGAGTTGAAAGAGTGGAGAAGCGCGATAAGATCCTTCACTTTCTAGAAGAGAAACCCCCTTTTCATGTTGGAAACATCATTAATGGTCGGATCGATAGAGAGAGAAGACTCAAAATTATGAGAGTTCACACTGCACTTCATCTTTTAACCAATATTTGCAATGAGATGCTAGGTAATGTTGAACACGTTGGTTCTGGTATGTCAGATAAAAAAGGCCACATAGACATATACTACGCACCAAGAGTCAAACCAGACCTTAAACAGAAAATAACTACGGCAATTAACAACATCATCCATGAAGGCGTTGGAGTAAGGACGTGGTTTGACGGGCAAACAAGGTATGTTCAGATAGGAGATTATGACGCGTTGATGTGCGGTGGGACTCATGTTAGGAATGTTAACGAGATAGGTGAAATCAGGGTAAAACGAAAGAACGTGGGAAAAGGGAAAGACAGGCTTGAGGTAACAATCTCCGACTGAAAACCGAAACGTTTAAGCACAATTTCAGGAAGCACATTTTCGGGTCTGCCGGTCATAACGAGGTGGGAGACACCCGTACCCATTCCGAAAATGGAAGGCCTAGCAATCGCCTTCTGTCGGAAACACGGAAGTTAAGCCACCACGTGTCCGTGGCGGTAGTGTAGTGCGAGAGCCTACGTGAAACCTGGATGCTGGCAAGCCCACTTATTTCATTATCCATATGTTTATAACGAACTTTAGTGAGCCCATCTCAGAAACTTGGAGTTGATTAAGTGGTCATCCACCTCATTAGCCAAATGGCACCTGCTGGCGAGAGCGATCCGATTGGGATGATAATGAACGTTCTATGGATAGGATTAATCGTTTTTTCCATGTTTTACGGTCAAAAGATACAGACTTGGATGATGCTGAGGGAGATTAGTGGTGCTTTGGACAGACTTACATTTCTGAAGAATGAGGCTCGTAACGTATCTATTAAGAGCATTAAAGCTGTACGGAAAAAAGCTGATCAAGAGGATCCAAGTCCGAGGGTTGACCACTTTTTAGAGTACTTCACTATAATGCCTGTGACTCTTGATCCATCAGGAATTGTACCCAAGATAGATCACATTCTCAGTCTGAGAGAAGATCGCTTCGAAGATGAAATAAGAACAATGGCTCCTGAAGCAGATGAAATTCAAATTAATAATCTTGAAGGTGTATTGGAAGTTTCAGTGGATTTGAACGAAATTTTCAAGGTCGTCAGACATTTCTATCTCCTTGGTAGAAAAACCATGAGCCTTTATGTCATTATGCAAGTGCAAATGCAGTTACCTCTCATAATGCAAATCGCCGAAGCATACTTTGCAGCTTTGAAGGCTTTTGCGGATGGACAGCCAATAGGAGACGGTGCCGGACCCCTTGTTGTTGGGAAGATGATGTTAGAGCTTGAGAAGAAAGAAGTGGTTAAGGACACTGTGTTATCAGAGACGAGTATTGATGGGCGAAAAGTAATTCTGATTAAGGCCAAAGGTCCTGGTTCCAGTGTTGGGAAACCGGGAGAGGCTATACAGAGGATCATTGAAGAGAATAAAGGTAAGGTGTCTTCAATAATCATGATCGATGCAGCTGCGAAGTTAGAGGGTGAAGAAACAGGGTCGACCGCAGAGGGGATCGGATCAGCAATTGGCGGTTATGGTGTTGAAAAGTACAAGATAGAGGAAGTTGCTACAAAATATAAGGTTCCCCTTGAAGCAGTGGTGGTGAAACAGTTACTGCATGAAGCAATATCTCCTATGCTTGAGGAAATTTACAACGGTGTTGATATTGCCTCAGCTAGGGTAAGACGACTGATTCAGGAAAGGACGAAAGAAGGAGATACCGTGATCGTTGCTGGTATAGGTAACTCTGTGGGTATTGGACAGTGATAAATGATGACTGAGAGATCAAATAGGGCTTCTTTAACTTCTGTCTTAGTGTTCATCATTAGCATGATTGTGATGTTTGTGATCGCTTCCTATTTCATTTACAGCGGTTATACTTCCTTCTTGGAAGGTAGAAGCGATGCTTATTACCAAATGCTCATTGGAATAGCCTCCATGGCGTCTATCGTATACGTTGCCGTGCAGTATAGAGCAAGATCCATCAAGTACAAAATGAAAGAGCTCAAAGTCTTCTCTAAACTTGAATCGGAAGAATGCGGATATTCAACAGTTAGAGACTTCCTCAAAGGCGATTACGTCTTTAAGACGGTTGAGAATTGTCCAAAATGTGATGCTCCAATGACTATTACACGGATCTATCCAGAAAAAAAGGATGAAAAGAAGTCTTCATCTCCGTTACAGTGGCTAGCTCCTTAGTTTTAACAGTGTCTCTTCGCTATTTTGTAGTGATAAGGCATCCATTCTCTGTAATTATCGCAGTGTGTTCGGCCTGAGAGACTGGTTTTCCTGTCTTCTCAACGAGAACGGGATACCCCGTGATTCTTCTTGTTCTAATCAACTCTTTGAAGGACTGAACAAACTTGGGAGTTTGCTGGAACTTGTGAAGCCATCTCTCTGAAAATGGCAGTGTTTTGAATTTTTCACTTATAAACGTGAAGAGTCGTTTTGCTTCATTGCTTTTTGGGGGTCTCATCCGATTTAATTTATAGATGTGTGAGTCTCTTCTACCGATTACCTCTCCTGCGCCTGAGTTCAATGTGGAAAATGGCTCAATTGCACACACATCGCCCTCGAAGAGGGTTTCAGGGTTAAACCGAGGAACATTTGGGACGGTTTTACCCATGTGGAGATTGTACTTCCCCATCTGATGACCCGTCAGGTTCCAGATGGGTTTGAAACCCCATTTTTCGATGGTTTCTTGGATTGTTTTTCCTATATCTAGAGTTGAAACTCCTGGGCGTAGCATCTTTAACGCGTTTTCGAGAGCTTCATCAGAGGCTTGAATTAAGGGTTCATAGATGGCGTCGAAGCAGACGCTGAAAGCTGTATCAGCAATATATCCCTCTACATGTACTCCTAAGTCGATTTTTACGATTGAATTGGGGGGGATTACTGTATTGTCATCTGGAGAGCTGCTATAGTGAGCAGCTACGTCATTAATACACACATTACAGGGGAAAGCTATGTTGCCGCCTTTGTCTAAGATTGCTTGTTCAACGTTATTACAGATATCGATTACAGGCGTGTCGACTTGAAGCATTCTTCGCGCTTTTTTTCTGACCTCCGAAGCGATTCCACCTGCTTCCCGATAATACTCAATTTCTTCTTTGTACAGCAATAAAGCTCTCTCCACTGATAATTTATTTTTCCATCAAGCCCTGTTCTTCTTAAAATATTCGTCATCCACTAAAACATCGCTTACAACGTCTTTCGCTTTTTCTCTTCTCTTCATATGTTCAACCAAGAACTTTTCGACCTTCTCAGCCAAAATCTGTTTGCATTCGCCACATAAGATCTCACCAGCCATGCAACGTTGACCTAATTGTTGAATTTTCTTGTCGTCTTGTTCGAATAAGAAATACATGTATTGGTATATTGCGCAAATGCCGGGTTCTCCGCCCTCTTTCTTTTGCTCTTCAACAGTAGCTTTACCGCCTGTAAAGGCGTTCTTTACTTTTTCTTTAGCCTCTTCAGGTGTGTCTACCGAGAAAATAGCGGACTCAGGTATGGAGGCTGACATTTTTCCGCCCTTGATCAGACCTGGTAAAAACTTTCCATGAATCTGTGCTGGTTTATAGAATCCTAATTTTGGTGCCACATCTCTTGCTACCCTCCAATAGGGGTCTTGGTCTATGGATGCTGGAATGAGACACGGCGTTTTTTTCTCTGTAAGCACCGTGTGTAAAAAGCAGGGAACCGCTTGTATCGCTGGGAAGAAGACTAAGCCGATGCTTGATGTGTCTTCGAAACCAAATACCGCCCTAGCAGTGGAGTAGTTAATGTGCTTAGCCACTCGTAGCGCTGTTGGATAGAGCGTGCTAATACACTTTGAATCGGTTACTATCAAGGTCTTCTTAGGGTCGAACCCTACAGCTAAGATGTCAAGAGCGTTTTCATAGGAAAAATGAAGTGTGTCATCTAATGTGAGGTCTTTAACGATGAACTTCTCGTCATCTGTCATTTGAAAATACAATCTCGTGTTGAACTTGTCCTGAAGCCACTTAGTGAAGAACCAAGGTATCATGTGACCTAAATGAACGTGACCTGACGGGCCTCTGCCGGTATACAGCACAAACTTCTCACCACTTTCATACTTGTCCATTATCCAGTCAAAGTCTCTGTGTGAAAAGACTATCTTTCTTCTAAGCTGAAGATGCAAGTCACCAGTCACCTTCTGCAATCTCTTTAGAAGAGGTATGTCGATGTGTTTTGTGCCAAACTGCTCGACGAGCCTATCGTAATCTATTTTACCCTGTACTTCCCACGGGGTCACTATCATGTCATCTTCAATGGTAGTCATGAATAGAACACTTCCTTCTAGGAGTGTCACTTATCTTCTTTAGGGGTTTACGTAAAAGCCGAAGCTGGTCCAATAAATTACCTGCTTCGGATATTACCAGTCCAACGGTCAACACTCCGCTTTCAGATTTTAAATAGAATTGATATATAAAGAACTCTCTTCTGACATCACATGTTTTGCTGAGTGATCCAAGTCTTACTATGTTCCAGCTACATTTAATGAAGAAATTTTCAATGAAGGACAGTAACATTTACCTGAATTATCGACGTCTTCTCCTATCAATTCAAAACCATTATCCAATACTTCAAAGAAGTTACCCGAAATGATGACTCCCTTAACAGGTGTAGTGAGTTCTCCGTTTTTGATCATGATTCCATTAGTGACTGTAGCGCTTAATTGACCGCTAATCGGATTAGAAAGCCACTCGCCAATCACTTCCAAAACGCATATTCCGTTGCTTGTTTCTGCTATCATCTCATCAATTGTCGAGTCTCCTTTGCTTACAACAAGATTTGTTGTACCGGGTTTAGGTAAGCTCCCATAGGAACGAACCGCATTTCCCGTGGACATTCTCTTCTCCTTATTAGCAGTGTAGCTATCGTAAAGGAAGTCCTGTAACACACCCTTTCTTATTATGTTGGTCTTCTGCTGTGGGTATCCTTCATCGTCGAATGGTTTTGTTCCTACGCCCCCTTTCATGAGTCCATCATCAGTCAATGAAAATTCCTTTGAAGCTATACCAATTCCTCTTTTTTCAGCCCAAGGTGAACGCTTCTTCTGAACAGCCTCAGCCGTCATAGTCCTAGAAAACATCAAATTAACAACAGTCGCGGAAACATCACTACTCAGGATAATGGGATACTTCCCACTACCAATAGGGCGAGCGTTCAACATTTTCACAGCCCTTGCAGACGCTTTCCTGGAGAGTTCTTCCAGTTTTAATTCAAACCAACTTCTTTTGTTAGATGACTCCGCGCTTATCGATTTCCTTACTCCGTCTTCAGCTTTGATATTAATCCAGAAATATGCATGAGTCCCTTTCCTGTTCATTTCACTTCCATGAGAATTACATATCGCTATGGAACCATTAGAAGTGTTAAGATGCCCTTCTGTAGGTGATACTTTACTGTCGTATTCATGAACGGTCTCTATTACACTACCTACAGCACCCAATAACTTGTCGGGGCTTATCTCAGCTGTATCTTTACAGTAAGTACCCTCTACACTGGAAGAACCAAAGTGATCAGACATCTGAACCCAATCCGGGTCTTTCACACTTGCCTTAGCGACATCTATGGCAATTTTTATGGCCTCTTTAACGTCTTCATCTCTCAACGATGACACGGATCTAAATCCGAGACGTTTATCCACTATTACTCTAACACCAAATCCTTCATGAATACTCGTGTTACCTAATTCAATTCTATCTGAAAAGGTGACACCTTTAACCTCAGACTTAACAACGTATGCTTCAGTCTCATCAGCTCCTAACTTCTCTGCTAGAGCAACAGCCCTCTCAGATATGCCTGATATCTCATTCATGTTCAACTACCACCCACAAGCATCTCTCTGATTTTGACATGTGGTCCACCTAAACCAACACGTACCGTTTGACCACTTTTTCCACAGCCACCAAACACACTCGTTCTAATCTCGGTTTCTTTTCCAACACCGGTGACTCCCCTTAACGTGTCCAGTATCATACCACTAATTGAAACCCCCCTCACCATTTCATCAAGTTCTCCTTTTTTAATGATGAATGAAGGACCAACTTTGAATGTGAAAGCTCCTTGACCCACATCGACTTCTCCTCCTCCCGCTCCTCTCCCTAATATGTAGAGACCGTTATCAATGTCTTCAATCAACTCCTCCAATGAACAATTACCCTTCTCCATGAAGAGATTGGTTTGCCTAACCAGTTGAGGATAGGAGAAGCCTTGAGCTCGACCATTACCTGTAGGGCTAGAATGCAATTCCTCAGCGCTCCCTCTTGAGTGAAGATAGCCTACTAAGATTCCTTCTTCAACGACTACTTGCTTAGCCTTTTTCACTCCTTCGTCATCATAGGGAACGAAGAAACCGTCTTTCACTAGACCATCATCAATTATAGTTACCTGGTCATTTGCTATGTCTTTTCCCAGCATCCCTGTTAGTATAGATTCGTTTGTTCTTACCAAGTCTCCCTCAGATGCGTGCCCAAAAGCCTCGTGTAGAATTACTCCTATGATTCTTGGGTCAGCCACTACCTCATACTTGCCTGTTTTTGGCGTCCTTGATTTCACGGCTTTATTCGCTAACTCTGAGGTTTCCTTAGCAAAATTCTGAAATTCCTGTTCGTCCATGAACTCGAATCCCGAACACTTTGAGCGACTGTCTGAGACCTGCTCAAGTTTTCCTTCATGTAATGCAACCGACAGCTGAGCATAGCCAACCATGTTCGTCTCCAAATTTACCTCAGCTCCTTCAGCTGAAGTGAAATCCCTCACGTCGTGGAACCAGCTTAGAATAGTCCTCGAATTGGTTACACCCTCTACCGCAAAAGCCGCTTTGTTTGCCATTGTTGTTAATCTTATTTTCTCCTCTGGTGAAACATCAGAAGGATGTACATCACAAAATATCTTCGAAGAAGCGATTTTAGGTTCAACAGATGATAAGACAGTTGGCTTCGCCAAATTATTGGAAGCCTTAGCCATACTAACCGCGAAGTCAACGGTTGATACCAAAGATTGTTTATCAATGATTGTTGAAGAAGCTAGACCTAAAGACTTGTTGACTATGACTCTTACGCCAACACCCTTCAATCGATCAGTCTGATACTCTCGCAGAGTTCCATTTTCAACGGTGATCCTCTCAGATTCCATATCCTGTATCCTAACGTCGACATATGAAGCACCAAGTTTGAAGGCGTGTTCCATCGCGTCACTTAACAGTTCATCTTGCAAGCTTATATGACCACCAATAATCATAACTTGATTGAAGAGTCCTTGAAAGCATATGTTATATTAAAGTTCTGAAATGGCTGTGAAAAACTTAAGAATGTGTCCGCAAGGTTCAAAATCTAGATACTGTATCAGAACGAGTTACGCCCCGGTAGCTCAGTGGCCGGAGCAATTGCCTTGTATCAAGCAGCAGGACAGCAATGGGTCGCGGGTTCAAATCCCGCCCGGGGCTCCACATCTGTATGCTCAGACGATGTTTTGAACTCATTTTCGTCATTTATGTTATTAACAAAGAGAAAATTACTTTCCAATTTGCTCTCAATTCTTAATAGTGTTAGTTTTTCTCAATATAGAAATACTATAGTTCTCCGTTTCAAAGTTTGGATGGAAGTAAACTTGAAGAAAACAACGATGTTGAAACTGTGTACAAGAATAGCCATCATACTAACCATAGTCATTTTCGCAGTCAGTTTTTACAACCTATTCTCTTTTTTGGGTAATATTGTTACTGGTGAAACATTCAACTTGAATATGATTGAGGATAAGTCAAACGGTGACTTGCTTCTATCATTGGAAGCGAATCCTCGAAACAATGGCTTTCTTGACATAAGTATCTCAATAGAGTTGAAGATTCTCGATCTTAATGACCGTGTTATTGCTGAAGACTCTACATCCTTTAACATAAATGCGGGGAGTAGCCATCCTCTCTCTCTTAGCCTTCCGATTCCTGCAAGTATGGTTGGAGATGGAGGGCTCCAGGGCGACGAAGGTTACATGCAGATGAGATTAACTGTTAGGACCCTCGCAGATCTTGTTGGATTCACTAATGTAATGAAGGTTGGAGGGGGGTTCCAATCATGAAAATGAATAGAAAATCAATACTTCTCGCAGTTGTCTCAGTCATTTTCTTGATTGTGGTCCCATTGGTTATTCCGATGTTTCTTCCCTCGGAGCTACTCAATGCCTTTTCTAGGATGGGGAGTATTGATCTCCAAAGTCTTCTGAATAACATTGCTTTGGTAGGGGTTATAACCACAATTCTAATTCTGCTCAACAGTTTATTTGATAAGTCGACTGCAATCGGATTAGTGCTATCCATTGCTTCTAATATTTTATGGCTTTTCATCACTGTTTTCTCTCTGAGTTTAGGAAACCTGGAGACTCCAGGATTCGCTACGCTTTCATCTCAAAGCGAAAGCGCTTTGAACATGGTGACGTTTGATTTGAGGCTCTTTGTAATACTTTCCGCGGTGGTTGTGATATTAAGAGTAATTCATTCG
>Ga0209635_10000922_pt1 | contig 21321 bp, 18 predicted proteins | sample DeeMarSWOR230_32_FD_187463 | JGI IMG/M metagenome (GOLD analysis project Ga0209635, IMG submission 187463) | Marine sediment microbial communities from White Oak River estuary, North Carolina - WOR-2-30_32 (SPAdes) (version 2) | ecosystem: Environmental > Aquatic > Marine > Intertidal zone >...
TAATAGTAGGCCTTAAAGAATTTTCTTATTACCTTTTCCCTTTTGTAATTTTTGTTCTTGTATCTGCTTTTGTTTGGAATTTTTTCTCTCAAAATGTGGCACATTTATTTGCTATTACACTTGTAACAATAGTTCACTACTTGTTTATTGCAATTTTTGGTTTTATATGGGGAATTTTAATTGATCGTATTGGAAGAAAAAATCCTCTAATAATTGGAATAACAATTCTGAGTATAATTTTTGTATTATTTAGTTTTTCAATTTCACAGACAATTTTATTAATCTATCTTCTGGCTTCAGGGATTGCATGGGCTTTATTTCTAACAACTTACATTTGCATTCCAGCTGATCTATCTGTTTATGGTTTAAGAGAAAAATTCTATACTCTAATTACAGTTTTGCCTTTAATTGTACTTTTCTTTCTTTCTATATTAGATTTATTAACAATAACAAATATTCCCGTTGTCTATCTTTTTCAAATTCTAAGTTTAATTCTCTTTATTTCCCTAATTCCTTTACTGAAAGCTAAAGAAACCATTCATAAAAGCAAAAATATACTTAAGAAAAATTGAGCAATAAGGGTAAAATAGGAGAATAATCCGAGAATCAAAAGAAGAACTTTAACTCCTTTAAATTAATGAAAATTTTATAATTATCAGATTTTTATGTATAGCTGGGCGTTTAATTCATTACTAAATTTTATTTTTTTTAAACGATATATATCGTTATGAATTATATATTATATTTAAGAAGGTTAAAATAAAAAGAAAGGAGTCGGATTTAATAGGATTCCTAAACAAGGATATGACTATTTCGCGTAAGAAGTTCTTAGCTGTTATTTTGTTGTTTTCAAGTTCTTTTGCTTGGTTTTATGTTTTTTATAATGATTTTAATAATTTGATACATTCAAGTATTCCTGAAGAATCTATTTGGTACAATATTGCAGTGTTGTTATTTCTTTCTTTTACTGTTATTTCTGCTTTTCTTGGAAGCTTTATTGCAGAAAGAGTTAATCGAAGAAAATTCTTGTTGTTTTGGATTATTTTTGGAATCTTGGTTCTTCTTCCAGTTCCATTCATTCAAATAGAAGAGATAGTGCCATTTTTTGGAATTCTAATCGGTTTTTCTTTTGGGCTGGGATTTCCATCTTGTCAAGCTTTTATTGCTGAATCTACCACTCCAGAAGAAAGAGGCAGGGTTTCAGGGACTGTGGTTCTTATTTCTTTTTTTCTAGCAATGCTCTTTTTTCTTATTATTCCTTCTTTAGGTTTAGGATCTCTTACAGTGCTAATAGCTCTTATTGGGCTTAAATTACTAACTTTGGTAGCTTTTCTTTTAGATCCAATAGATCGAACAAAAGGAGAACCTAGACCTTGGCGCTTTGTATTCGGCTCAAAAGATTTCAATTATTATGTATTGGCTTTTATTATGTTTAGTATTGCAGCAAGCTTAGTAAACATCGTATGGGGAACTCTTTATTTGGATCCAAGATACATACAAGTGACCCAAACAGCCCAAGCCATTAGATTTGTAGGTATTGGCATTTTTGCAATAACAGCAGGTTTACTGGCAGATCGAATTGGAAGAAAAAAACCTATTATTATTGGACTCGTTATGTTGGGTGCAGCATATACAATAGTCGGATTAATAACAACTCCAAAAACATATTTTTTTAACCTCGTGGTTTCAGGCTTCGCTTGGGGTATGCTATTTACCCTTTTCCTAGTTATACCAGGAGATCTAGCTTATTCTGGATCAACAGAGAGATATTACGTTACGGGGTGGCTATTGCCAATAACAATATTTATAGGTATAACTGGATTAGGAGATTTCATAGGCCTCGATATACCATTAACTCTTTATACAACAATCCTAACGATTACTCTTTTCGCAACAATTCTGCCAATCCTCTCAGCAGCAGAAACGCTTTCCGAGAGTAAAATCCGCCAGCGCAGATTTAAGGATTATACTGAAAAAGTAGGAAAAATAGTGCAAGAAGCTAGAAAATAATATTTTTTTATTAAAAAATTCTGTTAACATTTTTATTATATATGCTGTAAATGAAGGGATTTGTTTTAAAATGATATATATTACTTCTACTTTTATTAAAAATTAGGGATATTTTCTTGAAATTTAGTATCTTCACTGGGGATTTGACTATTTCTTCAAGAAAATTTGCTTCCGTTACACTACTAACTTCAGGGACTCTTGCATGGTTTTTTTTGCTTCAAGTATATCTTGGAGATGTTTTAGCAGGTGCTATTCAGGATACCTATTTGGTGGATGTTTGCATGGGTTTGTTTTTTGCATTTGGAATTATTTCAGCAATAATTGCCAGTTTAATTGCAGAAAAATTAGATCGCAAAAAAATTTTTATTATCTGGCCGATAATTGGCGTCTTATCCACGCTTTCGCTTGCAATAATTCAGGGCTTATTTCTTTCTATAATCTCTTGCATATTATTAGGTTTATCCTTGGGTTTTGTCTTACCAAGTAGCATGGCTTTCATCGCAGATTCTACAACAGTTGAGGAAAGAGGTAGAGTTTCAGGAATAACTATTCTTGAAACTTTTGTTATAGCTTTTCTTGCAATAGCAATAATAACCATTTTTGGAGAGGGCGTACTGACAATAATCATTGTGGTTTCACTTATTAGATTAGTGAGCTTATTTGCTTTTATCATGAATAAAGGCGAGTATAAACTAAGAAAAGAAAAAATAATATTACAAAAATCAAACTATAGGGATTTTGCTTATTACTTAATTCCATGGATAATCTTTGCTTTAGCAGCTGGGCTTGCATGGAACCTTATTCCAACCCAAGAATTCTCGTCAGTTATTTCTCTGGGAACAATTTTCCGTTATGCTTTTATTGCCCTTTTTGGGTTGATTTGGGGCGTTGTAGCTGATCGGGTTGGACGTAAACAACCAATTATTTTGGGACTTATCCTGTTGGGTATTAGTTTTGCTGGGCTGGGCTATGCAATGATTTCGGAAACTGTTCTCTTTTATCTAATAATATCAGGTGTTGCTTGGGGGTCATTCTTAACTATTTACTTAGCAATTCCTGGAGATCTCTCGGATTACAGTTCAAGAGAAAAATTCTATGCCCTAGTAGTTACACCCTTGATTGTCTTATTTGGCTTATCCCTGCTTGATCCAAACTTTCTTGAAGACTTCCCAGTAAGCTCATTCTCTCAAATATTAAGCCTTCTTCTCTTTCTCTCAATAATCCCAGTTTTGCGTGCAAAAGAAACTCTAAAAGAGAGCAAGATACGTCAAAGAAAAATGAAAGAATATACCCAAAAAGTAGGAAAAATAGTTCAAAAATCAAAAAAAGAAGAATAATCCTTGACTTGATATTAATTCAATAAATTTACAATTTTACAGAAAATTTTTAAAATTTTAATTTTTTATAGTGATTTTGCAATAATGTATATAAATATAAAATCTAGTTACTCAGATATACAATTATTATCCTTGTTGATGTTGGGATTGTTTATAAATGTCTCATGGGAAAACTTTAGCATTTCACTCCTATAAAGGTGGAACAGGAAAAACCACCCTGATTTCCAATCTTGCAGCATCTTTGGCAAAAGAAGGAAAAAGAGTTAGCCTATTAGACTTTGATTTATATGCTCCAAGTCTTGCAACTTACTTTAGAAAAAAATCAGCTTGCTATCTATATGATGTACTTAACGGTAGTGTGGATATCTCAAATATCATGATTGATATAAGCCAAGAACTAAACTTAAAAGGTAAGCTTTTTTTAGGTCTTTCTAGCCCCAAAAAAGAAGATGTGCAAGAGATCGAAATAAGACATGATCTCAAATGGCAATTAAAAGCTGTAAGACGCTTTCTTGCAGCAAAGAAATCCTTAATTGAAAACTATGATCTAGACTATGTGCTCTTAGATACAGGTCCAGGAATTAGGTACTGGTCTATTAACACTCTTGCAACAGCTGACTTTCTTTTCCTTACAATGAAAATTAGCGACATGGATATTGAAGGTACCAAAAAAATGACAGCTGACATATATGATTCACTAAAAAAATTTGGATTACAATACTACATAGTATTAAATAAAGTCCCAGGAGCTGCACCAATAGAAGATACTGGATGGGCCGAAAACGAATTTACATTGATAGAAGAGCTAGAAAATGACCTAAATACAAAAGTTGTTGGAACAGTTCCATGCTATTGTGACATTCAATTCAATAGACACGAGTTTCTTTTCTCAATTAATAGACCAACACACCCATTCTCCAAAAAAATGGCTATTCTATCCCAACAAATCCAAAAAACAGTACAATCATAGATCTAGGAAAGATTCCCATAAAAAATGGATTATTCTCACAAACACAATCTTTTTCTAAATTTTTTAAAAAATAAACCAAAAATTAATGAATCGGTCAATAACAAAAACAAAAATCGTATAAGTAAAAATCTACTATTATTGATTAAATAATATTAACTGTCTCAATAAAAAATAAAAAAGTGAATAATTTGGAATCTTCACCCAAAAACCATTGCTCTGACATATTTCCAGGTTCAAAAAAACTTGTTGAAGGACAAGTACCAGCTCAATCCTTTCTTTTAATAGGACCATCAGGAATAGGAAAAACAATTTTCTGTAAACAATTCATCTATAATGGTCTATTGAACGGAGAGTCTTGCATCTATCTTAGTACTGATGAATCACCCCAATCTATAGAAAACTCCATGAAAAACTTTGGATTTAACCTTACTTGCAATTTAAACGACTGCTCCTTTAAAATTATTGATTGCTACTCTTGGAAACTTGGGGCAAAATCAACAAGCGAATTTACAGTTCAAAACCCAACCGACTTGGTTTCAATTTCAAAAAAAATAGAAGAAGCATGGAAAGATTTAGGAAAAATCCGACTAGTATTAGATTCCATAACTGGACTGATCTCTTTAAGCAATCACCATCAAATATATTTCACAAAATTCCTGCAGGCTATAGTAGCTAAACTAAGAAGAATGGATGGAAATGCAATTTTTACAGTAGCACCTGAAGCTCACGATCAACAATTTATGAGTTTTCTACGTTTAGCTTTTGATGGAACAATAGAGATGAAAACTGATGAAACAGGAAGAGATCTAAAAAGACTCCTGCGCGTATTCTCGCTTAGAGGAGCAAAGCATAAAACAAACTGGACACCTTTTGAGATCACAAACAAAGGTATAATTCTGAAATATGAAAAAGCACTAAGATGCGATATGTGTTCAAGACAAATAGAATGGGAACCAATATTTGAAATAATAGAAGGAAAAGAATGCAAATTCGATACTCACGACTGCGCAAAAACCTACAAGAAATTCAAAAGCCTATACGATGGATATTTCAAATAAACTCACTAATCATTAAACAATCCAAAATTATATTTTTAAATTTTCAAATATCTATTTACAGCTCTAGCAAGATATAATCCCAAAGGAACAGTATAGAACGCTACTATAGCATTAAACAAAGCAATTATAGGCAAATAAGCCAATATCACTAATTGATCCAATTCATAACCTATCGGATAAGGATATCTTAAAACCACATAATTAACCCCAGTCATTACCCCTACTCTTAGAATGATTGCCAACAATGTTGAAAGAATAACAAATTTAGTTTCATCATATTTAGATTCAATTTTAAATTTGTGGCCTGTTTTTAAAACTATTTGAAAAATATAAATCCCTAAAAGCATGGACAAAATTGCTATAAGATTATATATAGGTCCTGTAGGCAAAGCTCCTGGAAACAATATTGTAAGACCAATTGCATTTATAACAGCTATAGCAATTCCTGCTTTTCTGCTAATGAAAACAAAAGCTGCAACAATAGGTATTTCCCATATTCCAAAAAGTAAAAATGGTGCCAGTGGAAAAGGTATGGCCATACGCGAAATAGATGGACTTAACACTATTGTTACTGCAGCAATTACAATTATTAATGAAAGTCTCTTTGTGTCCATTTCTGTTCTCTATCCAATACAGACCTAAATATTTAAGCGTAGCCACCCAAAAAAGAGTAAATAATATCCTTTAAAACCCTAAATATCATACTAACAATAACTTTAGGATGATAATCATTGTCTGAAATCAAGCTATCATCTGACCAAGTAAAAGACTGGCTCGAAAACGAAACAGATCACTTCCTATCCCCAATACAAGAAGAAGCCAAAAACAACCTACAAACACTACAACAAATAAAAGAGAACATCTTAGAAACAACCAAAATACTAATAGAATCAAGCCAAAAAGAAATTGAAAAAAGAAACATGCGAGTACTAAATCGCGCAAGAGCTCTAAACAAGCTGGCTCATCTTTTCTCAGATAGAATCAACAAAATAAATATCCCTGAAGAAGTATCATATTCAAATCTCTCAAAAATTACAGAGGAAACCAACAAAATACTTCTTGTAAATGAAGTAGACATAAAAAACTGGTTTCCCAGAATATCCCCATTCTTTATAAGAGATCGAAGAAAATTCATAACTGTTCATGAGCGATCAAAAGAATCCCTTGCTGAAGTTACTGATTTTCTGAAGAATGAATACATAAAAACTAAAACCCTGCAAGAAACCTTCCAATTGATCTCTAACCTATTAGTTCTTGAAAAAAAGTTGGAAGAACTTGAAATCGAAAGAAAAGATATAGAAAAAAATCAACAAGAAATAACAAAAAAACTATCAGATCTAACAAACCAAATTAGTTCTCTTAAAGAAAAAAACACATTAAGTCAACTCTCTCAACTTGATATTCAAAATCAAAAACTTACAAAAGAACTTCATCATGCTTTTAGACGATTAGATAAATCCTTCAAAAAAATGCACGCATTGATCCTCAGAGACAATTCAATAGTACTAACATCACAAGAAATAGATTATCTAGAAAAGTACATAGAAAATCCATTTACAGCCATAACAAAAGAAAAACCAAACTATCCAATATTAAAACAGATCCTTAAAATTCTAAATGGCTTATTAGAAACTGGAAAACTGAAACTAAAATCAGATAAAAAACGCAAGGCTCAAGACACAATAAAAAAAATTAACAACAATTCCTTAATAAAATTGCAGGAAAAAAGCATTGCCAATATTAATCAAAAACAAAACCTGTTAACCTCAACAATACTAGCTGAGATTAACCGCAAAAAAACTGAATTACAAGAACAAAATCGAAAAATCAAAGCAAGAAAGTCTCGAATCGATGCTCATGCACTAGTAAAAAAGAACAAATATAATCAAATAAAGAATCAAATAGATAAAAATAAAAGATTGATCGAAAAAAACATTTTTGATTCAATCGAAAAAACCATAAAAATTGAATAATAGCATTATCAAATACAACCTTCTTTAAAAAATAAATATTATATTAAATCCTATAGTAAATTTTACTCGGAAAGTTTAAGAATCAAAAATGATCAGCATCCATATGAATATAACAAACTAAAGGATTAACTTGAAAATAGGCATTCTAACCAGAAATACCGAATCCTGGAGTTCGACTCAACTAAGACAAGCACTTAATAAAAAAAGAATTCCGTTTGAATGTTTTTCTTTTCCTAAAATTGTCGCTCAACTTGGAAAACAACCATCTTTCATAATAAATAATGAAAATATAATTGAAGAATTCAATTCTCTTATCATTAGACCAATAGGACGCGGTTCAGTTCATCAGCTAGTTTTCAGGATGGATATGCTCTCAAAAATGGAAAAACTCGGATTAATTGTGATAAATCCTTCAAAATCAATAGAAATTTGTGCAGACAAATATGCAATCCTATCAACTATGGAAAATTCAAAAATTCCCATACCGAGAACAATATCAACCGAAAGCATAATTGATGCTCTCAAAGCATTTACTGAACTAGGAGGAGATGTAATAGTAAAACCAATATTTGGCTCAAGAGGAATCGGCACCACAAGACTTGTTGATTCAGAAATCGCATCAATAGCCTTTAAAACCATAATCTTTCATCATGGAGTAATTTATCTTCAGGAATTCATTCCTCACGGATCATCTGATATAAGAGCATTTGTTATAGGAGACGAAGTAGTTGCATCCATGCGAAGAGTTTCTAAAACATGGAAAAATAACTATAGCCAAGGAGCAAAACCTGCCAAAGTAAATCTTTTTCCCGCATTAAAAGAATTAGCTATAAAATCAGCAAAAGCCGTGGGCTGCAAAATAGCTGGAGTAGATATTCTTGAAGGTCCCAAAGGTCCAATGATAGTAGATGTAAATAGTCAACCCGGATGGAAAGGATTACAAATGATTACAAAACATAATATAGCTGAAAAAATCGTAAGCTTTGTAATTTCAGAAATAAAAAGATAAGTTGGTGAAAGAAATTCGTGAAGTAGAAATTGTAAAACATAATTTCTCCACGAAAAAAACCCAAAGAACAAAAGATCTTATAGCTGAAGAAAAACCAATCCATATTTTTGTAAATAAATCTTTCTGGGCAACAATCTTATGCTCTCCCTATGAATTAAAAGAGCTAGCAATTGGCCATCTTCTCTCAGAAGGTGTCCTTAAATCAATTCAAGAACTAACAGATATTATTATAGATGAAAAAAACTCTTGTTATGTTAATTTGCATCCAAAAATAAATGTTAAAGAACGAATTGGTCTTTCAAAACTTCATCAACGTGTAGTAACTTCAGCTTGTGGTGATCAGTCATTTTATCAATTCTCCAGAAAACCAAGAAAAATAACCTCAAACCTAAAGATAGACGCAAAGGTAATTTTTGAATCCGTAAAACAACTAAATTTCAAAGCAAAAACTTACAGACAAACTGGTGGAGTACATGCAGCAGCATTGTATGATGTAAACGGTACCCTAACTGCTTTGACAGAAGATGTAGGACGACATAACGCGGTCGACAAGGTAATTGGCATCGCAGCCCTAAAAAATCTAGCATTTGGCAATCTTTTTTTAACCTCTACAGGTCGATTATCAGGAGATATCATATTTAAGTCAGCAGAAGTAGGAATACCAATAGTAGCTTCGTTAGGTGCTGCATTAGATTCTGGAGTTCAGATGGCTAAGAAGGCTAATTTAACACTAGCAGGTTTTGTGAGAGGAAATCGCATAAATATCTATACTCATCCAGAAAGAATCTTGTTATAAGGATCAATAGAAACACTTGGAAAAACAAATTTTTTCTTATTCCTAATCATAATTCGTTTGTTATTTTTAGAAAATTTGCCTATAACCCTGGCAACAATACCGAATTTACTAATTTCCATTAATATTCTATCTTTTTCTTTAGGATTAATAGTAGCAATTAAAGAACCACTCGATGACATAGACAAGATTTCATCATCTGATAAGCTAAAATATTCCTGAAGAATTTTTATTTCTGGTTTAATTAACAATTTTTCATTTTCAACCTGAAAACCAAACCCAGAACAATCAGCAAGCTCATTTAAGACCGAAACTAAACCTCCTTCAGTAATATCATGCATAACATTAACACCTCCTAAATCAGCAAGCTTCAATGCTTCATAAACGCAACTTTGCATTGATATTTCTTGAAGTAATTTTTGCATCTTTGTTATTCCAAATAGTTTTTTTGAAAGCTTATTTCTCATAAAAGAAAAATTTGACAATACTTCAAAACCTATTTCTTTAATTTGCAAGATTATGTCTTCACTTTTAATATTTGAAGGCATGATAAGATTAGATCTATCTATTCTACCATAAGCAGTGCAAACTCCCACCATTTTATTCAAACTCTTATAAGTTCCAGTATGACCTGTAACAACCACCATATTCAACTCCTCAGCTGCAACACAAACTTGCTCCATCACCTTCTCAAAAAGAGTTGGTTTAGTTCCTAAAGCCCCCAAAAGATTTATTGAGCAAAACTCTGGCTTAGCGCCAAAAAGTGCAACATCTGAAGCAGCATAATTTATCAACAACCAACCAAACCATTCCTCAGGAACATCAGAACAAGGATCTGTAGAAACTACCATACATTTATCTCCCAAAAAATGAACACCAGAGTCATATCCAGGAAGAGGCGGAACAAGCACTCTTGGATCTCTTTTAATATAGCTCAAAAGTCTTTGTAATTCCCTCTTGTTTAATTTTCCCAATTTATTATCAACCATCCTGATCCTACAAAAAATCTTACAAATAGATTTGTAGAACATTGCTCTTTTTCAAAGTGTAAATAATAACTCCACTTATTACCATTTCTGGAATTAGATAACTTCCATTATAGATAGCTGAATAAAGAAATGGATGCATAGCCTCAGGCGCGAAAGTACCAAAGAACACAACTCCAGAGATGAAGTGCATTAAAAATCGCCCTGATATACCCAAAAACATACCAACGAATGGTTTTTTTTGGAAAAAACCAGCAATTCCCAGAAAACCAAAAGCGAGAGGATAATCCAATAAAACTTGAATAGGCTGATAAACATATGGCTGAACAATCAGCTGAACGATTCCATAGACAGTAGCAGAAAATAATCCCACTGATGGTCCTCTTCTTAAAGCCAGCCAAATAATTGGAACCATAGAACCTGCAGTCACGGAACCCCCTTGCGGAAAAGTGTAGATTTTTATGAAACTTAATGCTGTAGACAAAGAAACAAAAATTGATATTTCCGCTAATATTCGAGTTGAAATTATTTTTTCTTGCCTTTTCAAGTTTTTCCCTTCGCCAGTATTATCTGGTTCAGGTTATATGGGTCGACAAAACCTATTTATCCTCTCAGCCAAGTGGAAATCCTAGCTCCCCAAACCTTACAGGGATAATGTTATTTAGTCGTATTTTAGTTTTCCTAAAGCTAAAGCATTAAGGAACGTCCTGATGAATGAAACCTATGCCCAAAAAATACAATTTTGATGAAATAGAGAAAAAATGGCAGCAGATCTGGGAAGATATGGGTATCTACCATTTTGATTGGAATGACACTAGTAAACCAGTTTTTAGTATCGATACACCACCACCATATCCATCTGGGGACTTTCACATGGGCAACATTCTGAACTGGACTTATTTTGATATTCTTGCTCGCTACAAAAGGATGCAAGGCTTTAATGTTCTTTTTCCACAAGGATGGGACTGTCATGGATTAAGCATAGAAGTGCAAGTAGAAAAAATGCAAAAGATACGAAAACGCGATATCCCACCAGACAAATTCAGAAAATTATGTGAACAATTAATAGAAAAATATATCAAACTAATGAAAAATTCCATTTTACGACTGGGCTGCAGTATAGATTGGACAACCGAATATAAAACCATGAATTCAGATTATTGGCGACGAACCCAACTTAGCTTCATACAATTATACAAAAAAGGCTATATGTACCAGGGAGAACACCCGATCAATTGGTGTCCAAGATGTGAAACCGCTATCGCAGATGCTGAGGTCAATTATGAAAAAAGAACAAGCTCACTTAATTTTATTCATTTTCCACTTAAAGAAAATTCAGAACACCTTATAATTGCAACGTCAAGACCAGAGTTTATTCCCGCATGTGTTGCAGTAGAAGTCAATCCCAAAGATAAAAGATATAGCAAGTACATAGGAAAAAAAATTGTTGTTCCTATAGTGAATCGAATAGTAACAATAATTTCAGACAAAGCAGTTGATCCAGAATTTGGGACAGGAGTTGTTATGGTTTGTACATTTGGAGACAAAGAAGACGTAAAAACTGTAATGAAACATAAACTTCCAATAATCAGACTCTTATCAGAAAATGGGAAAATAAATGAAAAAGGTGGAAAATATTGTGGTTTAACAATAAATCAAGCAAGAAAAGCTATAATAGAAGATCTATCAAAGCTAGGTTTTCTAGAAAAAAAAGAAAAGCTAAAACACGAAGTTGGAGTTTGCGACAGATGCAAAACTCACATTGAGATTATCGAAGCAAAACAATGGTTTATGAAAACTAGAAAACTTACAAATAAGGTTATTAAAACTGCCAATGAAGTAAATTGGTATCCAAATTATATGAAATCAAGACTAATAGATTGGGCGAAATCTCTTGATTGGGATTGGGTTATCAGCCGTCAACGCCTGTTTGCTACTCCAATACCTGTTTGGTATTGTAAAACATGCAATCAAATAATTGTTGCTAAAGAAGGCTGGACTCCTATTGATCCAAAACTAACGAATCCACACATAGAAAAATGTCCAAAATGTGGAAAAAATGACTTTTTTCCTGAAACTGATGTATTTGACACATGGATGGACAGTTCTATAACTTGTGCTGTACATGCTGGATGGCCAGACCGGAAAGACTGGAAGCGATTTTTCCCAGCTGATGTTCATCCTTCAGGAATTGATATTATTCGAACTTGGGCATACTATTTGATGGTTCGCCATTTAGCTCTATTCAATCAAACTCCATACAAATCTTGTCTTATTAACGGAATGGTTTTAGGCTCAGATGGAAGAAAAATGAGCAAATCCCTGAAGAATTATATAGCAGCACCTGAAGTCCTAAGCAATTATGGTTCTGATGCAAGCAGACAATGGGCTGCAGGGGGAGGAGCAACGGGATCAGATATTCCATTTAGAATGCCCGATGTAGAATATGGACGGCGTTTTCTGGTTAAACTATGGAACGTATCAAAGTTTGCAAATAAACTCCTCAAAGATTATGAATCCTATAAGGAGTCTAATCAAAATGATCTACAAATATTAGATAAATGGCTTCTAAGCCAAACAGCCAAGTTAATTGAGAAAGTGACACGAGCTATTGAAAATTCACAATTCAATATTGCTTTGGAGGAAATTCGCAACTTTGTTTGGCATATTCTATGTGATAGTTATATAGAGGCAGTAAAGGACAGACTCTATAGACCATCAATTCATGGAGAAGGAAAAAAGATAGCTGCTCAAAAAACTCTATATGATGTGTTATATATTGTTCTAAAGTTACTTTCTCCAATAATACCTCATTTAACCGAAGAAATTTATCAAGCCATTTACGCAGACGATAAAAATCATAAAAGTATAAGCTTAGCAAGTTGGCCTAAATCTTTTCCAAATTTAATTGATGATAAAATCGAAAAAAATGGAGACCTAATAATATCATTAATATCAGAAATTCGTCGTGAAAAAGCTGAAAAACGCTTGCCGCTTAATTCTCCAATAAAAACTTTGACATTATATACACAAGATGATACTAATGCAAAAGTAATACAAGAAGGTACAGTTGATATAATTGGTACCTGTAAAATAGAAAACCTTGAGATCTCATACAAAACAGGAACAGGAAAATCACTTTCCGACTATCCAGAAATCCAATATAAAACTCAATTCTAAAATTTGTGGTTATTTTTGAGCGAAAAAAAAACAGTAAAAGTAGGAATAATAGGATGCGGTGCTATTGGAACATTAATAGCTCAGGCTATAGAAAAAAAGATCGTGAAATGTGAAGAACTAATTTTGTATGATTATATCCAAAAGAAAGCTAAGGATCTCAAGAACTCAATAGATTTTCCTGTAACAATAGCAGAAAATCTAAATAAGATGCTCAACCTAAAACCAACAATTATAGTAGAAGCTGCCTCACAAAAAGCTGTTAAAGACTATATCAAACCCATTACCTCCAAAGGAATAAAATTAATTGTTATGAGTAGTGGAGCCCTTATTGGATCCAATTACCAAACAGAAAGAATTTATGTACCTTCAGGCGCAATTGGAGGCTTAGACGCCATATCAAGTGCAGCACTCACAAAAATATCAAAAGTTGTTCTAACAACAAAGAAAAATCCAAAAGCCTTTGATCTGAATAATAAACTATCAAAAATCATTTTTGAAGGCAACGCAGAAAAAGCTGCTATGCAATTTCCTAGAAGCATGAATGTAGCATCAACTTTATCTTTTATAGTAAAACCTGCAAAAGTCCATGTTCGCTTAATCTCAGATCCTACAATAAAAAGAAACACACATGAAATAAAAGTTGAATGGCAATATGGAGAAATGTATTTTTGTTTTTCCAACGATCCTCACCCTGAAAATCCAAAAACTAGTGCGTTGGCTGCTTGGTCCGCTATACAACTATTGAAGACATTAATAAAAAACCAATAAGAAATCAAATTATCTGTTCAAATACCCTTAAAAATTATTTCATTAGAGATGCAATAAAAGATATATTCACAAAAAGATTCTCTTTTGTTAAAAACCAGAGGCATAATATGGAGTCATCTAACAATAACAATGAAGATATGGTTGTTACACCCTGGGAAGTAAAAGGAAAGGTTGATTATGAACGATTAATCAGAGACTTTGGAACCCAATCTATCACGCTAGAATTATTAAAAAAAGTAGAAAAAATAACAGGAAAACTTCACCCTCAGCTTAAAAGACATATTTTCTTTTCTCACAGAGATCTGGATACTGTACTAAATTTATATGATAAAGGGACAAAATTTTTTCTTTATACTGGTAGGGGTCCTTCAGGACCTGTGCATATAGGTCATCTGATTCCTTGGATTTTTACTCTGCACTTACAAAAAAAATTTGGTGTTAGACTCTATTTTCAGATGACTGATGATGAAAAATTTCTTATAGATGATAAAATAGATCTTCAAGATACTAAAAAATACTCTTATGAAAATGCTCTTGACTTAATAGCATTAGGTTTCAAACCAGAAGATACATTTATCATCTATGATGTTGAAGATATAGATTTGCTGTATGACATTGCTTTAGAAGTAGCAAAACGTATAACTTATTCAACAGCAAAGGCAAGTTTTGGTTTCAAGGATAATACAAACATTGGATGGATATTCTGGCCAGCAATCCAAGCTGTACCTTGCTTTATTCATAAGAAGTTAACCGGAGAAAATCTTCCCGCTTTAATTCCAGCTGCTATAGATCAGGATCCATATTGGAGAGTTACAAGAGATATTGCTCAAAAACTAGGATATTTTAAACCAGCTCAAATTCACTGCAGATTTCTACCTGGTCTTGGAACTGGAGGAAAAATGAGCGCATCTAAACCCGAGACCTCAATCTTTACTCATGATAAGCCCGAAATTGTCAAACGCAAAATCTGGAATGCTTATACTGGTGGGAAACCAACAGCTGCAGAGCAAAGGAAAACAGGAGCAAATCCTTCGATATGTTCAATCTATCAATATTTCTTTTATCTTTTCGAAGAAGATGATAAGAAACTTGATGTAAGATTAAATAAATGCAGAAAAGGTGAAATCCTTTGCGGAGAATGCAAAAAAGAGCTTATTCAGAGATTAAATATGTTCCTAAGGGAACATCAAGAGAAAAGAGAGAAAGCAAAAGACGTAATTGAGCAATACCATATTAAAAGATAAGAAATTATTCAAGTGTAAATCTATGAGTTATTATGATCAAGAAGCAATAGAAAAATTCCGTTTATCCGGAAAAATACTGAAAAACAGCAGAGACGAGTTAAAATCTCTTATCCGAGAAAATATGCTAATTATAGACATTTGTGAAAAAGCTGAATCTTTAATTAAAGAAAAAGGGGGTGAACCCGCTTTCCCATGCAATGTTTCTGTGAATGAAATAACAGCACATTACACATCTCCACCAAAAGATAAAACTAGAATCCCTGAAAAATCATTAGTTAAGATAGATATGGGAGTTCACCTTGATGGCTATGTTACAGATACCGCTTTTACAATCTGTTTTAATCCAGAGCACATTTTCATGGTTTCTGCAGCCCAAGAGGGTTTGCAGGCAGCAATAGAGACGATACACTCAGGCATTTCAACTTCAAAAATAGGTGAAATAATAGAAAAAACGATTCGAAATAGAGGTTTCAGACCAATATCAAACTTAACAGGTCATTCTGTTGGAAGATACCTGATTCATGCTGGAACTTCAATACCAAACATTAAACAATTCTCTTTTACAAAAATAAAAGAAGGTCAAGTATTTGCAATCGAACCTTTTGTTACCTTACCTGAAGCTGCAGGTCGCGTAGAAAATCACCCAAAAAAAACAATATTTCGATTAACTAAAAATAAGAAAATTAAAAATCCGTATTCTCAAAAATTAATAAATTATATTGATAAAAAATTCAAAACACTACCTTTCAGTGAAAGATGGCTCAAAGGAATTGTACCTGAAAACAAACATAATCAAGCTTTTAAAAATCTTATAAATTCAAAAATAATTTCCGGTTATCCAGTGCTAATTGAAGCTAGCAAAAAAATTGTAGCTCAAGCTGAACATACTGTAATAATAGAAAAAGATGGTTGTAGAGTTTTGACTTAGATAGTAAATGGCTTTTCTTTGTTCTTAATTTCTTTATAAATGGCAGTGATAATCTTATTTTCTTCACATTTATCACATTTACCTAATTCTTTAAACACGAAATCACCTCGTTCAAACTCTCTCAAATCTTTTGTCTTACATTTTCTACATTCTATAGTAGTCATAACTTTTGTGTCTTCAGTTTTTAGTTTTTCAACTCTTTTTCGTGATTGATACAAAACATACACTGCTAATCCCATAGATAGAGCTCCAATCAAAATCAAATATATAGCTACGGTTCCATTTCCCATAAGGTAAGCTTCAACTCCAAAAATAAGAGCTATGAAAGATAGTGCCAAAACAGCAAAAACAATGATTTGCAAATATCTTGAGATTTTATTTGAGATATCGGATGAATTTTTGCTCATTAAACGCTCCTCCTACTGTCCAACTCCGATGGTGTTTCCAACTCCTACAATGATTATCTTATCGCCTTCTTTGGTACGTTCATTAACTACATTTCTCATTCTTTCTAAAACATTATCAACTGAATCAGCAATTTCTTTTCGCATTGGAGAAACAGCATCTCCTATATCTTCTCTTACTATTATTGCGTTCAAAGGTATCTTGTACTTTACCACCACTTCTTCAATCTTGAAAGCGTCAACACCTGGTCCTCCTATTGCTGCACCAATTCCTTCAGCTACTTCACCAACTTTCTCGCCTTCCAATTTTAGCCCAGCATCAATCATTATTACCATCGCGATTTTACCCTTGTTCTCTTCAATTAATTCTTTAACTGCATCTCCAGGTTTCCCAACATTTCCACCTGGACCTCTAGCTTTTAAAACTAATGCTGTACGTCCTTCAAAAGGTAATGTAGCAACTACACAATCCTTTGGAACTCTGCGAGTTTCATACCCTTGCATGAGTCTTGCTGCAATTAATGGTCCAACACCATCGCCAATAGGTTGTCCAAAAGCAAAAGCTTCAAGTGCATTTGCATAAGCCTCGGCTTCTTTCATAACCAAAGGCAAAATCATTTGAAGCTGCAATATAATATACATGTTCAGAGTCTTTTTTCCTTGAATGTAAAAATGCCTCACAATCCTATAAATAAAATTAAGAGCCATTGCTGCCTCGAGAGTATTCTCAAGGTTAAAAACTTGAACTTCATCACTAGCAGGAGCTATCAATTTAACTTCATCCTTTAGGCGATTATCTCTTACATCAAGAATATGATCTAATTTGTAAACAATACCTGCAGGATCCATGCTCTGAGGAGAAATTGTAAAATACTCCAAATATCTGTCGACTTTAGAAGTAGGGTCAGTCTCAGGTTTTCCAATTTCCTTAATTGTCTCAATAGCAGTTTTTCTTCCCTTTTCTTTAATAACCTTCAATTTTCTAAGAGAATTTTCAACTTCTCTAATCATTACATAAAATTGAATTCTTTGACCATATAACATGAAAACTACGAACAACATTAGACTTGCTGCATAAATAATCTGAGATACAATATCTGTTCCGGGTGCAAATGCCATTTTAAATCACTACAGAACTATTATCACTTGGTTATAAATGTTAACCCAGTTCACTCATATAATTAATTAAGCAGGAGGGCTGCCAGTTTTCCCAGGTTCACGTGGCCGAAGACCACACTACAGCGGGGAACGGAACACAGTTTAACTTCTGAGTTCGGAATGGGATCAGGTGGAACCCGTGCCCTATGACCGGCAAACCCAGCAATACACAGCACCTTTCCTTGATTAATCTTTCGCTTCTAGAGATCAAAAAGGATAAAATAATATTAAAAAAGAGTAACTTTAATTATTTAAATCGATTAGGCATATATTTTTATTTCGGACTGTTAAATTAATCCATTCAACATAGTAGGGGCCGTAGTCTAGCCAGGCATGACGACGGGCTCCAGAAAGAAGCAACGGGTTTACTGACCAGATCGGGATGACGAGATTCTGGAGCGGTTTTAGAGAAACCCGTAGGAAAAGCCAAGCGCTTTATCCGGGTATAGGTCGTCGGTTCAATTCCGGCCGGCCCCACTACTTAGCAAAATAATTATTGGCTAATATTTGAAAAATTGATCTATCTTTTTAGACTAGATATTTTCTATTTGATAATCATAATTGGTGTTAGTTTTATTTGGGCAAAATAATGCAAATAAATAAAAAAAATTGAAACTATTTAATTAAACCTAGAATTCAAAATCTAAAACATACCTTTTAATAAAAACTATAAAAAAACAAAGTGAATTTTAAATTCATATATTATTTATTTATTAAATAATCTAATTGATAATTGTAGTATAGGAGAATTCTATTTTCCACTTAAGTTCATTCTTCTCTCATTTCTCCTATTTCCTAAAGAATTCTCCTAGCTAATCAGAATACTTGGTTTATAGTCGCTAAAAGCAAAATTTTTTTCCGCAGAATTTTTAGGTTATGATCCTTATAAGATTGAACATGACTGATCAACTTTTGCATGGATTATTAGCAAAGTACTACGATCGTTTATACTCATACAGGGATTACTTGGACGAAGCTGTGAAAATTCAAAACTTGATAATAAAATATTCGCCTATTGAACCCACTACAATCCTAGATGTAGCATGTGGAACCGGCCTTCATCTTAAACATCTTAAAGATGATTTCAAATGCATTGGAGTAGACATAAGCAAAGATATGCTTAAAATAGCGCGAAAAAACGTTAAAGGAGTAGTATTCAAACAGGCAGATATGAAAAAGTTAGAACTAAAAAAGCAATTTGACGTTATAACCTGCTTATTGAGTTCAATTGGTTATTTGAAAAATAATAGATATTTGAATAAAACTCTTAAGAATTTTTATGACCATTTAGTAAAAGGAGGTTTGATCTTGGTTGAGCCTTCACAAGCAAGATCATTTTATGTTTCTGGAAAACCACCAATTACTTTTTATGATGGGAAAGATCTGAAATTGACCCGTCTCAATAAATCAAAAATCAGGAATAACCTAGCCCATTTAACCATGCATATTGTAATTGCAGAAAAAGGGAAAGAAGTAAAATATTTTGCAGACAATCACAAACTCGGAATTTTTGGAATAAGTGAAACATTAAAAATTATGAGAAACATCGGTTTCAAATGTAAATTTCTAGCAAATGGTTTCATGAATGGAAGAGGATTACTTATAGGGATTAAGAAATAACAAGGAATTTAGAAAGAAATTAATAATTATAAAACTAAAAAAAGGGATTATAGGCTATTGACAAGTTTCTACTTTAAGCTTATTTCTTTAGAAGACTGCCATAATCCATGAATATTGCATAGAGAAACAGCAAAAAGAATCCCTGGTTTATTGATTTTAATCCATGTTGATAGTCCATGATGAGCATAAACTGCGCTTGTATTAGGTCCTTGAACTGACGCTCCATGTGCTGTAAATTCATAATGGCCAACTTGATATGCTGTTTTTTCTCCATCTGGTTGGAAATATAGTGAAATCCAGCTAATATGATGCTCAGAAGTATTAGGATGAGCGATCTCTTTGCCTATAGCAACTTTGACCTCAAAAATCTTATTTGAAACTACAGTATCACTACAATCAATCACAGGTACATGTTTTTCAAGTTTCCAATCTGCTGTTTTAACCAAATCATTGATTTTCGCCACAAATAGTCATCTCCATATAAAATAGATCGAACATACTCATTTATTAATTTCTACTAAACTAAAATCTAAATGCTTTATTTCAAAGAGGCGATAAATTCGTGAATTTTTTCTTGAAAAATATCCTGTTTGAAATTTATTTTTTATTACAAAATATTCAAGGCATACTTAAACAATAACTACTCATTCTCTGTATCTGTCTTTTATGGCGGGCCCGGCGGGAATTGAACCCGTGACCCTCGGATTAAAAGTCCGATGCTCTGCCTTGCTGAGCTACGGGCCCATTGAATATTTTATTTTCGTTTAAGGGAAAAACAAAAAAGAGCTTTTTTAGGTTTTCGATCAATATCAAATAAATTATAATTCTCCATATTTAACATTAAGTAATTGAAATGATAGTCCTCAACTAAATCTATATTACAGAATTAATTGAATTATTGCTTAGAAAAACATATAGAAATATTGCTATTTTTTAATTGGCAAATATCCCATTACTTTTTTGTCCTTGTAAAAATATCACTTTTTAGTTATATAATTAACCAAAATAACTATGATTTTTAAATGCTTGCTTTTCATTTGCGCGATAAAATCATTAGTTTTTACTATTTAGCTATATATGTACATGTTAACAAACGTTATTTTTCCATTTAAGCTTAAAAAAAGTCACGGTGTTAAATTTGATTTCATGGAAACACTCATTTAATAGATTAAACGAAGAATTTGAGATGGTTCAGAAAAAGAAGCAAGCTTTGGACAATTTATACGAAACAGGAAGAATTTCTCAGAGTACACATGATAGTTTCAACAATGATATTGACATTGTATTGAAGGAAATCGAAAAACAACAAGACGCCCTTTTAAATAAAATGCAAAAAACGACTAAAGAATTAGATGATCAAATTATGATTTTAGAAACGCTGCTCGCTAACTATGAAATACAACATGCAGTAGGTGAAATAGAAGAAGATAATTACCAAAATGAGATACACATCCTAAATACAGGACTTGATTCTGCAAAAAGAGAATTAGAAAAAGTCAAAGAGGCTGTTTGTCAGCTTACCCTTAATTTTGAACCAAAAATAACTGAGCCTATAAATGATAATATTATAGTTGAAGAAGAACCATTACAGGCGATTCCCTCAACTCTCGAAAACCCAGAAGGCCCAAAAGAAATAAAAGATGATATTGCCCCTACTCCTGAAATATGCATTCCTCAACCAAACTTAACGATTGATTCAGCAATATCTGAGATAGCTGAAAATGAGACAATACCCACTATAGAAATAGAAACTCCTGAACAAGTTGATGATTCGGTTCAGGCTGATGTTGTTCCTGAGACTGTTCCTGAGGTTTTAGAGAGTGATTTATCGGTTGATGATTCGGTTCAGGCTGATGTTGTTCCTGAGACTGTTCCTGAGACTG
>Ga0209635_10000923_pt1 | contig 21314 bp, 27 predicted proteins | sample DeeMarSWOR230_32_FD_187463 | JGI IMG/M metagenome (GOLD analysis project Ga0209635, IMG submission 187463) | Marine sediment microbial communities from White Oak River estuary, North Carolina - WOR-2-30_32 (SPAdes) (version 2) | ecosystem: Environmental > Aquatic > Marine > Intertidal zone >...
CGTTCAATATAGTGTTTGTGATTGTTTATAATCTACTCTGTTATCTTGCAGTGGGCATTCGCTCAGATCCCAATGTTCTGGCTAAACCTGCGGTATTAGAAGATATGCTCGTAGCAAACTGGTATGCCATTTTGGGTCAAGTAATGGTTGTGACCAGTGTCTGTCTTTTGGTGTACACCGTAATCAAAAGACATGCGATCGGAGGTCAGGATACAGGTGGGAGGTTACTCAAATCGGGTGTTTATTCATTTAGCCGGCATCCTGTATATCTGGGGATTGTGCTTATCTCGCTGGGTATTTCAATAGTGCGCACCAATTTTGACGGCATGCTTGTCTTTCCGCTTGTATTATTAGCCAATTATAGCCAGGCCAAACTCGAGGAAAAATACGATGTTGGAGTGAGGTTCAGAGAAGAATATCAGCATTATAGAACGCAAACGCGCATGTTCGGTCCCCTCTGGTTTTGGATATTGATCCTGGTGATTCTGTTAGTTCCGATATTCCTGGTTGTGGTAGGTTGACAATAGATGTCCACTACAATATTATGTTTGGCTAAGTACCCTTGGAGGAGTTCTTATGTCCTTAGTTCATATGTATTACAGGATAAGATCCTGGGAAGAGGAGGTTACCATGAAGTATGTGGCGTTGATGTCAGTATTCGTTCTACTGGCAATTACCTGTGTCCGGCCAACTATCGACCTTGAGGCCGAGATTGCAGCAGTCGAAATCGTCCTAGATGAATATGTTAAGAGTGTTGAGACGGAAGATATGGAACTCTATGGGAAGCTCGTGATGCACGATACTACAATGGTCAATTTTGGCGGCTTCGGCAAGCCCATTGTTGGGTGGACCGCTCTGGAGAAAGTCATGGACGGGCAAAACGAAATGTTGTCTGAGACGAAGATCGAAGTCAGCGGTTTGCAGATTCATATTTCTGCTGACGGTAAGCTTGCTTGGGCTACATGTTTGTGGGACCTTAAGGCGATGATGGCGGAGAACCCGGTTGAGCTCCCTGTCCGTTGCACCTGGGTTTTGGAAAAACACGAAGCCGGTTGGAAGATTGTCCACTTCCACAAATCTATGCCTGCGGGTTGAGTTCTGTACGATACTAACATACGCGATTTAGAATAGGGGCATTGGATTCGTATTTCTGTTGCTGTCGGGTATACTCTCACGCTACTTTCCGTATTGCGTGCAGGGCGGGGATAAAGGCGTATCTTCGGAACTACAGCATACATTGTTCGTGTTGTTGATAGCATTTTTGATTATCGGGATTGTGTCGTGGATTGCCACAGGAGAAATGAATGCCAGGCATTCAGATAGTTGATGTTAATAAGAACAATATGTATGATTTTGCTCATTGCTTTCTTCAAAATCGGAAGCATCCGGGATACACTGCGAAGACAAATTGGTTGAAGAAACGGTTGACTGAAGGGCTAAGGTATAAGCTGCTTGTCACAGATGACAGAAAGTGGATTGGGTTTGTTGAATATGCCCCAGCAGAGAAAGCCTGGCGGGCGGTAAAAGCCAAAGGATATATGGTGATTCATTGCATATGGATATATCCAAAGAGTATTCAGCATAAGGGTTATGGGAAAATGCTCCTCGGTGAGTGCTTGAAGGATACCAAAAAGAATAACATGCTCGGCGTTGTAGTCCTCACGCGAAGCAGTCCCAAAGGTACTTTCATAGCAAGAAGGGATTTATTTATTGAGTCGGGTTTTACGTTAGTCGATACGGCTCCTCCTGACTATGAGCTTCTTGCCAAGAAATTCGTGAAGAATGCGCCGGGCCCTAGATTCCCCGGAGATTTTGAAAAGAGGCTCCAGAAGTACAAAAGAGGACTCACAATCATATGGTCGAATCAATGTCCGTATGTTGGCAAGTCTTTGGGCGAAATATTCGAGACTGCGAAGAGGAGCGGCACAAGGTTCAAATCGGTTGAGCTGAAGACACCAAAAGAAGCTCAATCAGCGCCTACCCCATATGCTGTATTTTCTATTATTCATAATGGGAAGGTTGCAGCCGACCACATGGTGAGCAATACACGGTTCAAAAATATTCTAAAGGAAATTGGTTTGTAGGATCATGAGCAAAAGTATCATTCAACAATTATTGAGTTCAGCCGAACCATCTATCAGATACAAGACCAGGATATTACTGCTGAATGAATCTAAGAGCTCTGCCCAGAGCAAGAAACTTCGGCAAGAAATAAAGCATTCGACGCTCGTTCGAGTTCTCTTGAAGAACCGGAATGCAAAAGGCCAGCTAGAACCGATAAAGCATGTGTATAGGAAGTGGCAAGGTGCCCACTGGGTTGTTGCTTGTTTGGCAGACCTTGGTTATCCAGAAGGTGATAAAGACCTGGTTCCGATTATCGATCAAGTGTTGAATTTATGGTTAAGCCCTGTGTTCGTGAACGAAGTGATTCGCGATTTTGCGCAACCTGCCTACAAAGATGAGGCTGTTCCAATAATCCAGGGGCGCGCGAGGAGATGCGCCTCACAACAAGGGAATGCTCTCTTTTCGTCGCTTGCCTTGGGCTTCAGCAATGAACGAACCGGGCAATTGGCCGCATTGTTAATGAAATGGCAGTGGCCTGACGGAGGCTGGAACTGCGATAGAAGGCCGTCCGCTCATCATTCATCATTCTGGGAATCATTGCTTCCCTTGAGAGGACTTGCGTTGTATGCAAAGCGAGAAGACTCGAGAGATGTTTACAAAACAGTTAAAAGAGCCGCAGAACTATTCCTTAAGAAAAAATTATTCAAGAGAGAAAGCAATGGCAGGGTGATGAACGAAGAGTTCTTACAGCTACACTATCCTCATTACTGGAGATACGATATCCTGTTCGGCCTTAAGGTGATGGCCGAAGCGGGGTTTATAGGCGATGAGAGATGTCAGGATGCGTTGGACATTCTTGAAGAGAAAAGGTTACCCAATGGCGGCTGGCCAGCCGAAGCGAGGTTTTATCAGAACACAGATGAGAAGAAAAGCAATTACGATTTAGTGGATTGGGGTGGTGTTAATAAGCGGAAGTGCAATGAGTGGGTAACGGTTGATGCGTTTCATGTTTTGAAAGAAGCTGGAAGATTAAGAATATAGAGTCATTGAGTCATTATGTCATTGGATGCTTCGCATCCATTGATTACGCAGATGAAAAAACAGATTACAGCGATGATGGGGTTGTTTTCATTAAGAAGTGTTAGACGCAGAGCGTAATGCGAGAACACGACAAGTGTAGAAAGTGTGAAGGGAAAGAAGCGCGTTAGGTTCGTCGGCAGGAAACTGCTGCTAATGGGAAGCAAGGCATTCCGGGCGAAGAAGTTGCCGGCCCCGCTGGCGAGAAAGATGGATGAAGCGATGTCCCGTAGGATGAAGATCATTGTGGGGGAGGTACCCGGTGCATGCTGGATCTATCAGGATTATCTAAGGCGTAAGCTTTACAAGAACGTTATTGTGGGTCATGCGAAGAGCATACGGTATAATGCAGGAGATTGGAAAACCAAGCAGTATGGGAAAAGCGTGACCGAGCGCGAGACGAACATGATTCAAGAATGCGATTCAGCAATTATTGTATGGCAAGATAATAGCGGTGTCATTGCACAGAATTTGGAGTTGTTAAAAAGATTGGATAAACCTACTTTCCTGTATGAATACTACACCAAAACAGGAGCCAGAAAGGCTGATTGGCTTGACCCTAAGCGTGTCTACGATCCTTACTACAATTGGAAGGAATATATGAAAAAAGGCGCTAAGAGTCCCGTTGAACGTAAGACTATTCCAGGTGATAGATAACCCTGTTAGCGCAATGAGTGTATACACCAGATGAGAAAGAAACTGATCTTGATAAATCCAGTTAATAGGAATCGAATTGGATTAACGGTGAATCCTAGCTCCCGTTTCCCGCCACTAGGGCTTGGCATAGTTGCGGCGCTGACTCCTGATGACTGGTCCATTAAAATCATTGATGAAAACTTCGAATGCTTCAAATATGAGGATGCTGATTTGGTCGGGATTACTTCATTCACGGCATCAGTTACAAGGGCTTACGAGCTGGCAGGGTTCTACCGCGCTCAGGGGATACCGACAGTATTGGGTGGTATTCATGCGTCGATGCTTCCGGATGAGGCGCTTCATTTCGTAGGTACCGTGGTGATAGGCGAAGCGGAGACCGTGTGGCCAAAGGTTATAAGTGATTTTAGGCGCAACAATTTGCAGAGGGTATACCGAGCCGGTTTTTCTGAGTTGCGTGATATGCCGAAACCAAGGCATGATCTTTTTCACCCTGGCTATTTATTCGGGTCGATACAGACGGCCCGTGGGTGTCCTATGGATTGTGAATTTTGTTCGGTTACCGCGCTCAATGGCCATCGATATCGTCAACGACCTGTTGAAGAAGTATTAGATGAGTTAGAAGTTTTGCCTGAAAAAATGGTGTTCTTTGTGGACGACAACATCATAGGCTACGGTAGGGCAGCAGCAGAACGTGCCCTGCTTCTGTTTAAAGGAATGATAGAGCGTGGCATAAGGAAAGACTGGTTCTGTCAGGCTTCTATGAACTTTGCTGATAACGAAGAGGTTCTAGCGTATGCGGGAAAGAGCGGTTGCCGAATGGTTTTTCTAGGCGTGGAGGCAGAAACTGTTGAGGCGTTGGGGGAAACTAACAAAAAACTTAATCTCAAGGTGGGGGTCGGTAAGTACAAGGAAGTCTTTCGTCGCATCAACCGACATGGCATTGCAGTTCTGGGAGCCTTTATCTACGGTATGGATAGCGATACGCCAAGAACCTTGCGACGTCGAACAAACTACATTCTGAGAAGTGGAGTCGATGTCATGCAGACAACGTATTTGACGCCATTGCCCGGAACGCGCTTGTTCGGTATGCTAGATGAACAAGGAAGGCTGCTGTACACTGATTTCCCCGGCGATTGGTCTCGATATGACATGACCGAAGTTATTCACAACCCGCTGTTAATGAAACCACATGAGTTGGCTAGGGCTATGGCTGAGAGCAGCCAGCGGCTCTATAACCGGCGCACGCTTTACCGTAAGTTCATCAAAACCTGGTATACTACGCGCGATTTCACGACCGCGATGTGGGCTTATAGTTCTAACTGTAACTACCGTAATGTGTCGTTAGGTCTACGTGGAAAGTCTCTACGCCGGTAGTAGTATGAGAGGCAAGAACACCTTGCGGCATCCTGGTGTTGTAATAATAATGTTCTACGAGATAAATACGACATGTTATTTGGAGCACATAGAATGACAACTAGCGATTTTTCAGTGAGTATAATTGACATCACTAATAAAGCGCGATAAAAGAGATTACTTGTCGGATGCATCTTTCATGTGAAAAAAGAAGCGCCGCTCAAGAGATTGGTTATGAGACTTCGCGGGTGTGTTGCATACCTTAATTATGCGGTACCTAAAGGTTATCATATGAAAATACTCTTTCGTTGCAAAGATCCCATTAGCATGATAGAGTACGGACCACCTGAGGCTTCTGGGCTACCGGTCAAGGGGAAGGGTATCATAGTTAGGAGTTGCATCTGGGCACACAGGAAGGCACACGGTAACAGCTGCGGGAAGCTGCTGATTGCAGATATGGTTGATGGGGAGAAGTGCCACTGGATTTGCTAAGATTGCATTGGAGGACTACTGGATGCATTGGATGCAAAAATGGATGATGGAGAGAGTTGGGCTTCAGTCAATTAGATCAAACAAATTGAAACAGAGGACCTACAACAAGGGCGTATGTTTTACCTCGCATCTTATGTTGTTGCCGAGGACCGCTCGATCTGCACCACCAACCTGGAACAAAGTCCATTTGCTCTATGGTGTAGATTCTTGTCCCAGCCATCCTCTATATTGGGGGAAATACGGCTGTGCACTGTCAGAGGTACGTCAACAATATGAGAGGTGTTGGGAGTAGTGTTTTTGCACATTTGTTGACATAAGGCAGAAAATAGTATTTACTCTGTACGCAGGAGGCAAAATGGCTAAAACCAAGAACTTGAAAGAGATTCTGATTCTGTTGCGAAAATACAGTCAGTTGATAGTCGACCTCGGTTACGCCGCGGTGCTGGAGGATAATCTTGAGCTGGCTCAGGAGGCATTCCGGGTGAAAGCTGAGATAAGGGATTTGGATTACCAGTTAAGAAAGGAAGCACTGATGGTAGCGCGCTTATCCAGGTCTGCGAAGGAAGATATTCCCCAGATTGCCAACATTCTGCAAATAGGAGTTGCGGTTAAAGAAATATCTGACGGGATAGACGATTTGATTGAGATAGCCATTAGAAATGTTGGCGTGCATCCGATTATCAAGATAGCTTACTCCCGAAAGGATATCAGGATAACAAGACATGAGGTCGAACCCGATTCAAAACTTGATGGGAAGAAACTGGAGGAGATTGATATCGATCCTAAGGCTGTTTTCAGGATAATCGCCACCCGGCGAGAAGATGAGTGGACCCTTGATCCTCCTGGAGCGAAGCGTATAAAAAGCGGCGACGTTCTGATCATTGAAGGGAGGGATATAGCGATAAGAAAGATGCAGGAATATGTCAAAGGCAAGAAGAAGGAAACGAAGAAGTAGAAGAATAGTCACTGACATCCTTCTTCAGGCAACACCAGTAGTCATACTCACGTCAATTGGCGAGTTATTTGCGGGTTCGATTCTGGGTAAGATGCACGAGAGGCTTGACCTCATCCCAGGTTTGATAATCTTGGTTCCGGCAATTATGGGTTTGAGGGGAAATATTGGCACTGCGCTCGGCTCGAGACTTTCAGCCTCCCTCCATCTCGGCCTAATCGACAAGCGATTTAGCCTGGGTAAATTCAACCTGGACAATATTGGGGCTGGATTTTCACTCTCTCTCATGGTCTCCATAATTATCGGTTTGTTTGCACGATTAGCATGTCATGTTTTTGGCCTCCCCAGTATACCACTAGTGAACCTACTTTTGATTGCTATTTTAGCTTCGGCAATGGCCTCACTGATACTAATACCATTCACGGTCACACTTACCTATTTCGCTTTCAGCAGACGCTTGGACCCGGATAATATTGTTGCGCCCATTATCGGCATGGTGGGTGATGTGATAACTGTTGCCGTTGTATTCATTGCTGCAGATATTGTCCTAAGGTTCAAGATCGATGATGCGTGGAGTCTTCTTTTGTTGCCCGCCGTACCCATGATCATCAAACGTATCCCCATCCGATACAGGCTGCCGAGCATAATAAAGCAAAGCATTCCAATACTCTTCATGTGTACCGTGTTGGGCGTGCTGGCTGGGATCTATCTGCATTGGCAGTACGAGAAGTTTTATCTTATTCCAGGCCTTCTCATTTTGGTTCCCCAGATCATTGCCAAAGCAGGGAGTATCGGTGGAATCTTTGGCGCACGTTTTGCATCCGGGCTTCATCTCGGTTATCTAAAACCCTACCGAATGAACGACTATGTGATCAAAAATTTCTTCGGCTCCATTGCATTGGCGATTATCATCGCACCGATCGTCACCGTGATAACTAAACTTGGCGCAGACATCTTTAATATCCCAATTATACCGTTCACGCCGCTTCTTCTGATTAATGTCTTCGCAATTCTGATTATAACTCTTATTGTATTTGTACTTGATTTTACGACCGCATCATTTTCATACAAAATGAGAGTCGATCCGTCGAATTCCGTAATTCCTATTGTGACGAGCTTTGGCGATATCGTTGGAACCATCGTACTGGTATTGGCAATATCATTATTCCTGTAAAGGGAAGAAACTAATCACCTGCCAGGTTTACGTTCACTTTACACCGCTGCCCTTTGATCGAAATGTGTGCAATTGCAGATGTGTCGATATCGTTCTGATGATTTAGAAATGAGAAATATGGCAAGTTACGATTCGGGATGAATTAGCTACGATTTTATCATGACGAGTACCATCTTGAATTCTCCCAGAGCCATGAGGGCATGCGGTTCGTTGGCCGGCATGGTGATCATTTCGCCATTGTTCAGTGTGTAATCTTGCCCCGAAATCGTGATCTTAGCCTTGCCTTCAAGAATATAGACCAGGGCATCGAAAGGTACGGTGTGCTCACTCAAACCCTGTTCTTGGGCAAAAGCAAATACAGTCACGGTGCCCGTTTTTTTGCTCAAAACTTCGCGACTGACAATGGAATCTGTGTGGTAATCGATCAGACCAGCGAGATCGAACACGTGGGCACTTAGGTTGGTTGGGTTTTCTTGTTGATTGTTCATGGTTTCCTTTGTTGGTCAAATAGTTATATGATAATAGTACCTGCTGTTGACATTGAATAGTTTACTGGCGCAGCTTTTCGGCGAGCCACTCTTTGAGGGAGTCACTCGCAGGCATCGTTTGTTTCCAATTAGGGTCCTGGTAGAAACCTTCGTGGCGAATAGTGACCAGATCATCCAGGCAGGTCGGGCGATGAGCTGTGGCATCATCAGCATGTAAGTGGATCGGGTAATTGTAGGTCCGGGGGAGCTCGTATAGATCTTCAAGCGTAAAAGTTGCAAGAATGGTTCCAGACAGTATCGCCTGGTGAATGAATATTGTGTAGCGTTTATCCTGCTGATAGATTTCCTGTACTTTTGGATTCTGGTATACTTCGAAGAAAACGTCGCGCCACGTCTTGAATAATTGTTTTTCGGGCCGAGTCACAATAATTCCGGCATTGAAGTACGGGCGGATTGTTAGGTCATCAACGTGGGTTTGCATTGGGAAGATACGATCTTTCGGAACCTTGCAGTATTGGTATGTCAGTGTCCAAAAGACATCGGGATCCTCGTCACAGGGCGAACCAATATTTATGTGATGAACGGGTCGATAGCCCAGGCTTCTCTCATGGGGCAGTACAAAAGCCGTCGGCTCTTGTAGCACGATGGTGTTTGAGCTTAGCCAGATAAGCAGGTCAGTTTGGCCGATAGCCAGGGATTCGGCGAGGGCAGCAGCGCGTATGTCGCCGGCAAAGAAGAAACGTACAACATCGGAGTCAATTTCAAAGGGAAGAATGGTAACATCTAGTTTGATTATTCTATCCTTGAAATTTGTCGAAAGTTGCTTTCCGTATTGTGGTACAAGGCACCAGATAGGATTTTGAGCAAGCGCTCCGCCGAAATTACGAATGCTCTCGACCAGAAGAAGAGTATTTGTTTCTGACCATTGCGTGGGGTAAACCACTGTCGTGAATACGCTTTTTTCTCTGGATGCCATGTTTTCAACCGATGCCAGACTGCAGAAGATGATTGCGAGAGGAAGAATAGTCAACATAATACATGAGATATCGCTCAAGGTAGTTGGCTTATTCAATAATTGCATGATACTTAGTACCCATTGTCTGGCACACTACCGAAAGCGTAGATAGTGTATAGCTGCCTATGTAGTATAAACGATCCTACGTGATTGTCAATATTGCTCACACAACGCATAGGAACACTTGACAATGAATTTATTATTTGTAGGCTTGAATGACAAAGGTTCGCTGTGGAAGAAATTATCTGGGCCACCCTTTCTATGAATTCCTGAGACAGTGCAACCAAACTCCACTTGAGAGAACGATTTTAGATTGTGGAGCAGGGTCAGACCCTTGTCGTCCTCCTCCGCTCTTTTTATTTTACCAACACGGCTATAAAACCTACGGCCTCGAAATTGAGGAAGACGCCCTGGCTGGCGCTAACAAATTCTGTCGTGAGAATGACATACCGTTAAACATATTTCGAGGTGATATGCGCACGATTCCTTTTGCAAATGGGGCCTTCAGCTTTGTCTATTCATTTAACGCCGTGTCCTTTATGCCTAAGACAGGTATTGCGCTGGCCATGCGGGAAATTGAGCGTGTGTTGAAGCACAGCGGACTTTGCTTTGTGAACTTTTTATCTGTGGATGATCCAAACTCAAGGCCTTTCTGCGACACTTCATTTGCGAGGCGTTTCCTGAGAAGTGAAAGACATGCTCATCACGAGGACAATGAGGCAGATATATATTTTGCAAATTTCGAGATTCTACGCAAGGAAAAAAGGTTGATAGAAAAACTCTATCACGGAGAGAGAATCAGGCAAGCATATATAGGCTATATTGCGAAGAAGAAGGTTTAAAAGGCAAGCTGGATAGTATTGAACTTGCCTATTGACAAATTATATTGTGTAGTTATACTCTCACTGAGTCGTATCATTTGTTGATGGAGCTTCAGAATATCCGTATTCTCAAACCCCCTCAATAAATACAGACTTGAAAGGAGAACATATGGTGTATGGAAAGGTGAAATGGTTCGATAGTAGGAAAGGGTACGGTTTTATCGAGAAAGAAGACGGGTCTGGTGATGTTTTTGTTCACTATGCAGATATTGCGGGTGAGGGATATCGGACCCTTAGAGAAGGCGAGAGAGTTAAGTTTGAGATTACCCAATCCCCAAAAGGGGACAAAGCCACAAAAGTCGAACTTGCATAGTAAGCACATCATATATTGGAGGAAGCCCCCGCAAGGGGGCTTTTTCTTTGCTGGAACGTGGTGGTCTTCCAAGCTGAAGGGTTTAGACCCCCTCGGTCTTACGCCCTGCCCTACTCTGTAAAATATGAGATTAGACAGTCCGCCTGGTAATGCTACAGGGTAATCGAAGATATCGGATGACAGATGTCAGTTGAATAGTACCGAATCACTTAAGGACTTAACACATATTTGTCATCGTAGATCCGACGTGCTCTACCGTAGATACTGGTTTGAATACAATAAGAATTAAAATTCTTGAAGATGCTATTAGATTCTAATATAAGTTGACAATGAATACTAAGATAACCATTGAGCATCAAAATGTCATGTAATACCGGCTATTACCAGTGTCGAACGTGTATAAATTATAGCCCTGCCACTTATAGAATCTTCGGCAGGATCAACGCCAGGTTGGTTAGTGTGCCCAGGCCATATTTTCAAGGTGTTGCCGAAGGTTTCCGGCGGTGCGGAATTTACGTGTAATAATGGAGCGTTTTAGACCACAGCATATTCCTCTTATTTCTTTGGCCTGCTTTGAATAAAAGCGCGCACCACCTATGGCATCGTAGAAGATTCGTATTAGATCACATACGTCATCTCGGATGTTCCTGGCATCGGGGGTACCCCAATTGTACATGTCGACGACTTTGACGTCAAACGAAAGTCCACGGCGTCTGACAATGATATTATCGTCGTGGAGGTCGCCGTGATACTCACGAGCACGGTGGATATCTTCGACTCCGGTCGCGAGTGCATGGAGCAGGTGGAGTCCTTCAAATGGAGTTAGGTGTTTGCCGGGTTGACGTTTAACAAATTCGCTAAGCAACTCCCCCTCCACGTACTCTGATATCAGGACGGTTGTGGGCTCGCGATGAAAGGTAATGCGTTCCTGCGTATGGTACTGTATGAGAATTGTGCAATGTCTCAGTTTGTGGAGTTTTCTCGCGTAGAATTTTGTCGCACGGTCATACCGATTTCGCTGCGGGAAGAATATTTTCGCTGCACGCTCCACACCGGTATTGCTTTCCAGAACCCGGTAGACTTCTCCTTCCCAACCGCTGCCTAATAGTGAGAGCACCTCGTATTTGCCGGCGATCATTCGACCCGGTTGAAAGTCGAAGCTGTCGACCTGCTGCTTGCGTCGTCCTTTCGGCATTTTAAGTAACTCCTTTAGTAATATATTATTCAAAGGAGAAAAGTCAATATATCTCACACTTATCCTGGATGTTGGGTACCGCGCGTCACGATTGACAATCAACGCAATTTGCTTAGACTACAGAAATAGGGGCAGGTATGACAACAGCATTCATGTGGGGCTATTTATTTGTTTAAAAACACTGGAGTATGAACAATGAGAGTCATTCATTTAGAAGATGCTGAGAAATACGAACCTGAAGAAGGCTGGATCCGTGCAAGCGTGTGCAGTCAGAAGAACATTTCTCTGGAGTATTTTGTGAAGCCACCCAGACATTCTTCGCCGCTGCATGAGCATGCGCAGGAGCAGGTATGTGTCGTCATTAAAGGTACAATGAGAGTCAGAAACGCAGATGGAGACGAGTCCTTGATCAAAGCCGGGGATGCAGCCTATTTTGCGTCCAATGAACCTCATGCGATTGAAAACGCCACCGATGATGAATCAACTGGTGTTGATATATTTGTCCCGGGCAGGTCGTTTGATTTTTGGTCTAGACGCGTGAGAAAGGCAGAATGAATTCATGTGGAATTTTGTGAATTTGCATACTTTTTCCGGATCATTGTGCTGAGGCCATTATTGGAAGGCATTGACAAAACGGCTCGTTAGGCTATAGTTGTTTGGATATTCTTGGCAGTTCTCTTGGATTGTGCTTGTTGCCTGATTCAAGGTAAGTAGATTTTTCGTATCAAGAAATCGGTAGGGGGTAGAATGGAAATTTTGACTCGTTGCATGACGCTGGCGGCGTTTCTGTTGATGGTAGTGCAGCCTGCGTTCGGTACAACTTGGTACGTACATCCCGATTCAACTCTCAACTCCGTTCAAAATGCCTTGATTTTATGTTCTGCCTTTGATACAATTATCGCAGGTCCGGGTATCTACTACGAGAACATCGCGTGGCCCGCAAAGGCTGGCATACATTTGGTGAGCGAATTGGGACCGGATTCAACAATAATCAATGGTAATGATACTGCTTCAGTCATTATCATTCAGACCAGTGTGGTTGATACAACGACTGTCATTAGTGGATTTACTATCGAACACGGATATGAACCGCTTAATGACGCCGCTGGCATTTGGTGTTGGGGTGCAAGCCCGACCATCATTGGCAATAGGATCGTCGATAATATTGGCGCGGCCGTAGGATGTTGGCAATGCTCGCCAGTGATTCATGGTAATGTGATAACTGAAAATGATGGGTTTTATTGCGGAGGAATAGTCTGCTTTGAGGGCTCAGACGCTAGTATCGTCGACAACATAATAACGTTTAATACGGGCACACATGGAGGAGGCATAAACTGCTTCAAATCTTCGCCCTTGATTCAAGAGAATGAGATCGCACACAATTCGGTTACCTGGAGTGGCGGTGGGATGCATTTTGAGCTTAGTTCGCCGTCAGTAATAGACAACATTATTGAGTACAACAGTTCCGGTCATGGTGGCGGAGGGATGGGCGTTGATTGCAGTTATTACGGCATTGTCATCCGCAACAACATCATAGCTAATAACACGGCGGATTCCTTGGGGGGTGGTATATATTGTAGTGGCTCCGGTGGTGCAGTCGTTAGAAGCAATTTAATTGAAGAAAACACGGCGAAGTGCGGTGGTGGAATGTGCGGCACTAGCGTTTTTCTTACGGTCGTATTTAATACTATAATCAACAACACCGCTGAATACTACGGTGGAGGTTGCTACTGTGTTGATATGAATGAGCGATATAACGTCTTATGTAACAACATCGAGGGTAACGTCAACTATGGAGTGTATAGCGCTGAATCTTCATCATGGCTCGATGCTGAGTACAATTGGTGGGGTGATGCAAGTGGCCCATATCATCCTGTAGCGAACCCTAATGGCCAGGGTGATTGGGTAAGTGATTATGTTGACTATGTTCCATGGCTCGAGACGCCGTTCAGTGTCGAAGAGGGTGGACAAACAGCTGCCTCCTATGCAGTCACGTTCTTAGAGAATATACCAAACCCGTTTGATAATCACACGGTAATAAGGTACAATCTAGGCACGTCCGGCCATGTTATGTTATCCATCTATGATGTTGTGGGGCGGCACGTTTGCACGCTGGTCGATGAAATTCGGGAGGCGGGATCATATGCCGTTCGGTGGGACACAAGAGACGCGCTGGGAAGGAGAGTGCCTGCAGGCCTGTATATCTGCATCCTCAATATTGGAACCTGCAATGTGACGACAAAGATGATGGTCTTGCGCTAATATTGCAGAAAACCTCTTATAGATGATCGTGACTCGATTCTTACCGAAGTCGCATGGCGATTGTGGTAACACAAATCACGAAGCGGCAGAGTAGGGTTTGAGAATCATCAGAGAGATCTGCGATACAGACATATCCAAGTCGTGTTTAGAATGCTGGTTTGGTATGAGACCAGTGCGTATGGATAATCTTCCATTCACCAGCTATGTTGCAGTAGACCTCGGTAGCGTTCCAGTGGACCTCCTTTGCCGACGCCTCACGAGTGGGTACGTGGTCGATGAGGTTAAACGTGAGAACCGCCGTGCTGCCGTGGATTTGCACCTTCGGGTTGATCATGTCGTAGCGTTCGATCTTGATTTTCCCCTCGCGGGGAGTGTAGAGTTGCTTTAATGCCGCCAATCCATCAATGCGGCGTTCGGTGCCCGTATCAAAGTATGTAACTTCATCCGCACTGATCTCGGTGAACCCCCAAGGGTCGCCTTTGCCCCAACGATCAAGCGCTGCACATTCCATCGCGACAATTTCTTTAACCGTGTCTTGACTACTGCTCATGGTCATGTTTTACCTCCTTTTCATATATGAACATATACAATTTTATTTATTACGATGTTCCTCGTATTTCATAAGATTGTATAAGAGGCGTCTCAGGTATTCTTCGAACAAATCAATTTCCCTTTTCGAAAATCCCTTGTAGAATATTTCAGTCATATCCTGAGATACCTGCACATAGCGTTTTTCATAGATTCTGTCCTTCTTGGTTCTTTTTAGCAATATTATGCGGCGGTCATCAGAACAAGGAATACGCATTACGTAGCCTGATGCCTCGAGTCGGTCAAGCATACTGGTGAGAGTTGATTTCCTTAGTGCGGTTTGTTTTGCCAATTCATTGATTGGTATTTCGTCATTTCTCCAGAGGACAAACATGATCCTGCCTTGAGCAGGATTTATTTCAATGTTGTGTTCTTTCAATTTACGGCTGAGGATTCGTCCGGTGAGCTGATGTATCTTAGCAATAAGAAAACCGCCTTTACGCTGCGCTTTCATTCTCGTGCCCCGATCTGGAATGTGAATGCGCGTCCCTTATACCATCCTTTTGCTTTCGCTGGTCGTAACCGCAGCACCGTGTGGTCAGGATCATGAGGGCCGGTTGGGTAGTATCTTTCCCACCCGTCATGCCATAGCTCCTCTCTTATTTTAGGATCATCAACTATTTCGATATTTCCTGAAAGCATTACGCCGTGGAAATCTTCGGGCTTGCAATAGTAGACGCACACTGCCGGATTTTTCTTGATTTGCGCTACTTTTTCGGAAGACGTGTTGGTCGAGAAATAGACCATAAAATCGTCCTGATGGTCGCTGAACATATCGATGAGCCTTGGGAATTTGTCCTTGTTCCGGAGGTTAAACATACATCTGGTTTGAGGGCAGCCGTCTTCATCAATTGTGGTGACGTACGCAGCGTCCGCGGAATCCAGCAACTCAAGGCTGGTTTGCCTTATCTCTTCTGTGTTCATTTTACCTCCTTACTAATGGTACTATATAGTATAGTTCGATATAGGACAAATGTCAAGTACTTATTTTGCTTCGCGCGTTCAGTAAATAACCAAGAACTTCGTTTTAGTTGAATATAGCGGGAATTCCTTGAGTACTTTAGTCTGGTTCACGTTCTGCCTTCTTTGGACTCTGTGCTATGGCGAGAAAGAAAGAGACACTTGACTTTGTGAGAGGGTACGATATAATGCCTGAGCAGATTGAAGGAGGAGAGTGGATTTCTTCGTTTTGGTGATTGATTCAGGGTGGGATAATGGAGAATAAGCTTGTCAGAATTAGCAAATTCTTAAGCCTGGTGCTCAGGCATAAGCCCGAGACGATTGGTCTAAAGCTCGATGATGAAGGTTGGGCAGATGTAGAAGAGTTGGTGAGAAAGGCTCTTGCATACGGCATGATATTCGATCGGCCAACACTACGTCAAATTGTTGAACAGAGCGAGAGAAAGCGGTTTTCATTTAGTGATGACGGAAAAAGAATTCGGGCTAATTATGGACACTCCATTGCGATTTCCCTTGGTGATAAACCATCTGAACCGCCGGAATTCCTCTTTCACGGCACGGCGACAGAGTCTGTACCAGATATCAAAAAGGATGGGCTTGGTCCAGGTACAAGACAGCACGTGCATCTTGTTGAAGACGAGGAAAGGGCGATTGAGGTTGGACGTCGTCATGGGGAACCAGCAGTGGTCACCATAAAGGCTCGTTTGATGCATGAGAATGGATTCGAGTTTTTCAAGACGGAAAGTGGTATTTGGTTGACGAAAAGTGTGCCTCGGGAATACATAGTATTAGAAGGCTCGAAAGGGCTCGAAGAAAGCTGAGAGGAGGCAACAGCAAAGTACCGGTCCCGCCCACGGGGTGAGGATCCTCGGTGAACGGGACTGATTCTCCAAACCAACATTGACAAACACCATCTAACATCTAAAATAGAGACTAATGATATACCGTAAATTCGCAAACACTGATATCAAATTATCGCAACTTGGTTTTGGGGCGATGCGGTTTCCTATTACTCAGCAGTATGATCCGACGACAATCGACAAAACCAAGGCTGAGACGATGCTACATTATGCGATCGACAGTGGCGTGAATTACGTAGATACCGCGTATCCTTATCACCGACAGACCAGCGAAATCTTTGTAGGTAAGGCGTTGAGAGGTGGCTATAGAAACAAGGTTTATCTGGCAACCAAGATGCCGGTGTGGCTCGTGAAGTCAAAAGAGGATTCGTCGAAGTATTTCAATGAACAATTGAAGCGCTTGCAAACGGATACAATAGACATGTATCTGCTTCACTCGCTAGGCAAGAATGGGTGGAAGACAGTCAATGATCACAATATACTGGACTTCCTTGATAAGACGCTCGCAGCAGGAAAAATCCGTTTTACAGGTTTCTCATATCATGATGAATTACCTTTGTTCAAAGAAATCGTAGATGCCTATCCCTGGACGTTTTGTCTCGTTCATCTCAACTATGTAGATGACCACTATCAGGCGGGCATTGAGGGCATGGAGTATGCGTACAAGAAGGGGTTAGCGGTTATTATCATGGAGCCGCTGCGTGGTGGTAAGCTCGCTAACAACGTGCCGAAGGAAATCTTGGAGCTAATGGAACAGACGGGCCGTAATCAAACACCGGTACAGTTCGCATTGCGCTGGGTGTTGAATCGACCCGAGGTTAGTTGTATGTTGAGCGGCATGAGCAGTCTCGAACAGGTGCAAGAGAACATAAGGTTTGCCTCAGAGGAACATGCGAATACTCTGAGTCCAAAGGAATTACAGCTGTATCAGGCGGCAAAGGAATTCTACCAGTCGAAGACAAAGGTGAATTGCACACAGTGTGGCTACTGTATGCCCTGTCCACAAAAAATTCCGATATCCTTTATCCTGGAGTTATACAACGACGCTTGTATGTATAACGCCACCCGGGATTCGCAAAGGATGTACAGGGTGTTTGTCAATTCGGAATACCGCGGAAACCAATGCATCGAGTGTGGGGAATGTGAGGAGAAATGTCCACAAAAGATACCAATCGCTGTAACTCTTAAAGAAGCCCACAGATTGTTGAACTAAAACGGTACGCTAATTATATTAACAACCGATACGCACAAACCTCACGTTTGCCTACCGTAGAATCTTATGTATTTACCAGAAGAACAGCTTGTGCCATCTAATTTACATAGTCGTTTATAAAGTCTATTAACGCTTGATGGTACTGCGGTCCAAGAACCTCCGGAATATCATCGTGGCTAGCGTTTTCGACCCATAGATTTCTTTTGGGGTCTACTGCATTATCCCAAACGCGATGAACGTGACGTTCGAATACTACGAAATCATCTGCCTTGCCGTGCATCATGAATAAGGGGCACATAACATCTGCAATTCGTGCTTCGTTGTCAAAGTCTGCCTCGACGACGTATGAGCCCGGGATATTAAATAATACTGCATCCTGCAGGATTGCGCAAGCAGAAGCAGGGGCGGCCTCCAGTATAAGGGCAGCTGGATGGTACACGTCGGCGGCGAGGTATGAGGCTACGAAGGTACCAAGTGACCAGCCGTAATATGCGATCCTAGAAGTATCAATATCGGATCTTTCTTGTAGATGGCGTAAAGCTTCAAGACCGTCAGAGAAGAGTGCTTCACCTGATGGATTGCCTTCACTCCTGCCGTATCCCTGATAATCAAAGATGAAGGCGTTATACCCCATCTCCCAGAGATATTCGATCCTCACCCAATACCTGTTAATGTTTTCATCTTTGCCGTGGCAATATAGTATTGTGACTTGGTTGTTACTTATCGAGTCAGGATGTCCCTTCACGAAAAACGCATATACTGTGTTCTCCATGGATGTGAGCGTAACGGATTCCACGAGAGAATCAGGTATTATGAACCTAGTTCCCCACTCCGCATCAAAATCCTCCGGTCGAAGATACTCATCGATTTCGGTCGGTTCAAAAAGAAAATCATCGAGACTGAGAATCCGTCCGCAGGCAAGAAAAATTAATAGACCGACAAAAAATAAAAGGTAATTTACTTTCATTGTGTGTCTCCTTAGAAAGACAAGGTCAGTCCAAACATGACGCCGAGCGCACCATGGTTCCATGGTTTGATAGTGTAATCTACGACACGATTCTCGCTATCTTCATGCGGCGCATACCACTTTGTCTCGAGGTTCATGATGAATTTACTGCCGAAAGGAATCTCTGCACCAACAAAAGGTGCGAGAATCACATGGGGAGACGCTGTTTGGTACATGGTATGGGTACCAAGATAAAAGAAATGGTTACGTTCTGACAACTTGTAGCTTCCGGTTAATGACAATTCCGGATAGATGCGTATGCTGGAAGATTCTCCAGTGTGATAGAATCCATAAATACTACCCTCGAGTGCTAGTGCAGGACGCCAACCAGATTCTTCCACAAGATGCTTTGTTATACCAGCGTCAATAGATAGATTTCCAAGTGCCGCCATAGTTGGGTGGAAGCCGAAATGGACGTCCGCGTTTTCATTCAAACCACGTCGGTACCTGAGTACCGAATAAGGTGCCGGGAGGCTGATGTCATAGATGGGGGTGACAGGACCTCCCACGGAAAATGTAAGTGCGCTGTTACCCGTGCCAATGGGGCGAACAGAGGCAACGGTGCCACATCCTATTGTGCTAATATAGATTACAGCGAGCAGATAGTAGAGTGCTTTCTGATAGCTTATACGTCTCTTCATATTCCTCCTTTCCGTATTAACCTACAACATATGACTTCGGCCAATACGTATGCAAACTTTACTGAATAAACCATATCTACGCCACCATCAATAGTAAAGAATAGCTGATATATGTCAATAGCTCTCATCCCGGGTAGAGCGTGATTCACCCGTTAGGCTCGCAAATACGCAATTGCAGTCTGTTACATTTCGACTATAATACAGGGGAGGTTTTTATGGAACGTCGTGGGAAGCGGGCACACAGAGATGATTTAGTAGGTGAACACCCTTTCGGTGACAATGGACAATTGATATTGCTCATCGTGTTCCTTACTGTTTGGACAGCAGATTCATTCATCTTCCATTTTTCGACGTTTGCGGTTGGGTATGTTTCGCCATTCATAAGAATATCCTTGGGTGTTGCCATCTTGCTCTTATCTGGATATTTGGCAAAAGGAGGAATGAGCGCCGTGTTTGGTGAGGAACGGCAGGATCCAGTGTTGATCCATAAAGGTGTCTTCAATGTAGTCCGTCACCCCGTGTATTTGGGGTGTATCTTGTTCTACTTGGGACTACTAATCTTCACGCTGTCGGCTATTGCCGGGTTCATCTGGATTACGATCATTGTTTTCTATCACTATATCTCGAAATATGAGGAGAGGTTATTATTGACGGAATTCGGAAAAGAATACGAGGAGTATATGACACGCGTTCCCATGTGGATTCCGCGTCTGAAGTAATGGGACAGACTACTTTTCAGAATATGGTAGAGCATACAAATTTTGGAGGACAGCGATTGTGGCTTGGTTGATGGCAGAACTTGGAGGGTATCCTTGAGAAGTAACCTGTCCCTTTATCGTTCATGAAGTCTGCTGATGTAAAAGAGCAACTGGAGGGAATTCGGAAGGCATATGATTTGACGGTCGAACAATATATGAAGGGTGTGGATCCTCTAGATTCAGTCCCAGACGAAATAGCCAATCTTCCTGGATACGCAGAAATAACCAACAATACCGATTTATGCAGCGGTGCCCCAGACATTAAAGAATATCTCCATCCAGAAAAGGGTATGCGCTATCTCGACGCCGGATGTTGCGCGAATTTGGTGATTCACCGTTTGCACAGATGGCCGAGTGTGTATTACGGCGTTGATATCAGCCCAGCATTGATCGAAGCCATGAGGAAATTTGCTGACAATCATGACATTCCAATCGGAGCATTACACGTCGCCGATGTTGCAAATCTTCCCTTCGATAACGCATTTTTCGATATTGCATCGCTCATCGGTGTTCTTGAATATTGTACCATCGAATATACAGAAAGCGCTCTAGATGAGTTGTGCCGTGTATTGAAGTCAAACGCGAGAATGGTGTTGGACATTCCTAATCTCCAACACCCACATGTGCAGACCGCGCTAAAATTGGAAGAATATCTTGGAAGACCAAATATACCAAAAGGACGAAAGGCCTTCGAGAAATTGCTAAGCCGTTTCTTCATCACGGAGCGCGTTGATGATTCATTGGTGATGCTGAAGTACTTTGTACGCAAAAATGGGTGAAATGATTGGCAGACTCCGACCACAGATGTTTTGTTATTGGAGCTTTAAGTGATTGCCGTAGCTTTCTCGCTGGTCATGCTTTCCGCACTACTGCATGCGCTGTGGAATTATACAACTAAGAAAGTGTCGGGTAATCTTAGTGTTCTGTATATCGGATTAATTTTTGCTTGTGGGATTTTTTCTCCTGTATTGCTGCTATTTCCACGGTCTGAGATTTTTGTAGTTCCCGCATTTCCGTTCGTTCTGGCTACCGGGATGATACATGCTTTATATTTCTATCTATTGTCGAAAGCATATACTTATGGCAACATATCGACGGTTTACCCAATAGCGCGGGGTTGTGGCGTCGTAGGAACCGCAATTGTCGCAGCTTTGTTGCTGCGTGAGGCGATTTCATTTGTCGGTATTGCTGGGATACTCGGTACCAGTGTAGGCATACTTCTTATTGGCGTCAGAAGAACAGAACACATAGATTACGGCAGAGGTCTGCTTTTCGCCCTGCTGGTAGGGGCAACGATTGTGCTGTACTACATAGTTGATAAGCTGGCCGTCCGATTGATCAATCCGGTTGTGTATATTTATTATA
>Ga0209635_10000926_pt1 | contig 21288 bp, 11 predicted proteins | sample DeeMarSWOR230_32_FD_187463 | JGI IMG/M metagenome (GOLD analysis project Ga0209635, IMG submission 187463) | Marine sediment microbial communities from White Oak River estuary, North Carolina - WOR-2-30_32 (SPAdes) (version 2) | ecosystem: Environmental > Aquatic > Marine > Intertidal zone >...
GTGGGAGTTTGAATACGAAACCAAAAGTTTGCGCTATAGCCGACCGCCACATTGGTGGCAATAGTGAAATCGGTATCGTAAGCAGAAATATTAGTGCAGGAGCCTGGTAGGAAGGGTGTTAAGGATCGTAAATCAATCATTTTCAGCCTGGGGAAACACTTGCCATGAATCGTCGAGCAAGCTATCGTCCGGATCCGCCTGGATGCCACGTTTTACCTCTTCTTTATTTTTAACAGTTCCAGCATACGGCCAAGCTCCGGCAGTCTCAACAGGTGGGAGAAGACAAAATAGCTAACTAACCCCAAAATCAAAATAACTAAAAGCCCCAGGATTTTTGCAGGTAACTGTGCTGTGTCTAAATTCAGTCCGTAGTATTTCAAGTAAATCCATATAGTTGCCCCCATCAGGGCGGCTGAAGATAATATCTTGAAAAACGTGCTCCCGATATCTTTTCTATCCAGTGGCCCAATTCGTCTGTCCAAAATCGAAAGAAGCAAGAACAGATTGATCATGGCAGCAACAGATGCTGCCAGCGCCAGTCCTTTAAATCCTAAAGGGCCCATCAAAACAAGATTCAAAACGATATTGACTCCCACCGCCACCATACTGGTCTTGACCGGAGTCTTCGTATCACCCATGGAGTAAAAGGTGGAAGCAGTTAATCTGATAGAAGAATAGGCGAAAAGCCCGATGCAGTAAAATACCAAAGCCTGAGAAGTTGCCACTGTGTCAAGAAAGGTAAATCTTCCATGTTGAAACAGAACCGATATGACCGGCTGAGATGCTACGGCTAAAAAGATGGCTGAAGGGATGGTCAAAAAGAAAACTAATTTCAAGGATGAGCTGAACGTGGAGAGAAGTTCTCCCATCTCTTTTTTGGCCGCATAAGCGGAGATGACGGGAAATGTAACCGTTGCCACCGCCACGCCGAATACGCCGATGGGAAACTGCATCAGTCGGAAACTGTAATTTAGATACGACACACTTCCCTGAGGAAGCAGAGAAGCAATCAGCGTATTGACAAATATATTAACCTGAGTGGAGGCAAGTCCCAAAGTCGCCGGCGCCATGAGAAGTAGGATTCTTTTGACTCCGGGGTGACGCAGATTGATTCTGAAGCGATACTTAAAGCCTATTTTTCTCAAAAGAGGCAACTGAATAACCAGTTGTCCCAATCCACCCAAAAGCACACCCAAAGCCATCCCTATGATGGGTGGGTCAAAATAAGGCGAAAGAAAAAGACCTCCCGCGATCATTCCCAGATTGAACATGGTAGGAGCTAAAGCCGGGACGCCAAAGCGCCTGAAGGTATTCAAAATCCCCATGGCTAAGGCGGCTAAGGCAATAAGCAGAAGAAAAGGAAACATTATCCGGGAAAGAAGCGTGGTCAGCTCCTGCTTGCCAGCCTCCTGGCCAAATCCGGGGGCGATCAGTTGAACAATGTATGGTGAAAAGATGATCCCTAAAATCACGATCACGCACAGGGTGATCAAAAGCAGATTCAACACCAAATTGGCTAACTCCCATGCTTTCTGTTTGCCCTGGTTGGTTAAATGATCGGTGAAGACCGGGATGAAGGCAGAGGAGAGTGCACCTTCAGCGAACAGGTCCCGAAGCAGGTTGGGTATGCGGAAGGCGGCAATGAAGGCGTCGGTGGCAAAGCCGGCTCCAAAAAGATAGGCAAATACCTGCTCTCTGACCAATCCCAAAACCCGAGAAAGTAAGGTTGCAGAACTTACCACGCCTGTCGATTTAGCAATCTGGTCCTGCTCCATCATTCTTGCCCATTAAATCACAATGTAGTGGTCGAGCTTGCTCGACATAAGTTGGTTCACGGTTCACAGTTCACGGTTCATGGATGGCAAAGCAAGCTTTGCTACTACATATGTGGACCTATCTCTGAAACCTCTTCCCTTTTGTCCCCCTCTCCATGGAATGAAGAGGGGGATAGGAGGTGAGGTCTTATAAAGTGTAACACCTGAAATCACAAGAATTTCATAGCCTGTGAAACAAAGAACTTTGATCTTGCCCAATAAATTGGGCAACTACAAAATCAAATTCTCCATAAGATAGTCCTTTTTTGAGCTTGACAAAAATGGTTTTGGCCATATATTTGGATGAATCATAAGGAGTGTAATCTTAAAAAGCAAGGAGAAAAGCATTGCCCACGCATAAGTCAGCCAAAAAAAGGCTTAAAACCAACGAAAAGACGAACGTAAGAAACAGAGCCATCAAATCCCGGATAAAGACTTTAGTTAAAAAGACTGAAGCTTCATCTGATGAAACCTCTTTGAGAGAGGTTGTCTCATCCTTAGACCAAGCCGCAAGAAAAGGGGTTATTCATCCCAACAAAGCATCTCGCATAAAATCCCGGTTGACCAGGCAGGTGCAAGAAAAAACCACCCCCACCACCCAGTAACCAAAAAAAGCGATACGCCGACAAATTACCAGATCAGATGTCTTAGCAGAGGCAAGAGCCGGCGATTTGATTTCAAAATCGTCTTGACAAGCTCAATGGGCTGGATGGCGGTGATGGTCCTATCTCCAAGATACTCCTTCAAAAAGTAAACCACTGCATCGAAATCCTCATCCGTCATCTTCAAAAATATTGCCCGACAGTAAGAATAAAATCTCAGCTCTCTCCCTTTTTCCCTCAAAAGTCTGTCCTCATATCTTTTAAGGGTGGAAAATGAATATCCTCCTTGCTTAACAAATTGGCTCACCACCTCCCCGGCGATTTTTCCGGAGAGCAGAGCATTTGATATTCCGGCACCGGAGAGTGATTCCACCAACCTGCCTGCATCGCCCACCAGAAGAACGTTCTTTTTTACTAAACTCTTTTTTCTGTTGAAAGTGGGAATACAGCCCATGGTGAATTCAATTTTCCTGAAGCTGGAAAATCTCTTTTGCACAAATTGGTCTAAAAACTCTTTAGCCTTCTTTGGGGATCGATCCGGCGTTATAGCCAAACCAACATTGGCGGTGTGATCACTTTTGGGGAAGACCCAGGCATATCCTCCCGGAGCAACAGACCGACCCAGGTAAAACTCCATGCGATCCGGTTCCACCTCCACATCTCTTAGAAGATACTGAGCGGATGATTCTGTTTGGTCCAATCTTAAGGAAGAATCTATTCCCGCCCAGCGGGCAACCCACGATTCCACCCCATCCGCTCCCAGGATTGCTTTTGCACCATACTCCTTCTCTTTTCCGTCTTCCAACACTTTGACCCCACAAAATCCATCCTTGTTTAGACTTAAAAGACCCACCGCACAAGAATTCACCCTCACACATGCCCCCAGGGAGGCGGCTTTTTGTGCCAGTCTTTTGTCAAAGATCTTTCTGTTTAAAACAAAGCCGGCTTGGGGATGATGCACCGTCAACTTTTCATTTGAGGGAGAGACTAAAAGCATCTTATGAATCTGGCTGCTGATCCATTCGGGATCTGGTATGACAAATCTATCCAAACCCGAGACACTGATAGCTTCGGCACACGAAAGAGGCACCCCTATCTCCGGGTGTTTTTCCAAAAGCAAGACCTTCACACCTTTTTCAGCCAGAGTTTTTGCCGCCATAGATCCGGCTGGGCCTGCTCCCACCACTATGCAATCGAATCTCTCATCCATTCTCAGATCAGATATTTATGTTTGAGAGGAAGAAGAAACTTTGTCCTGGCTGGTCTTTATCTGCAGTGCTCCGGTGGGGCAGAAGATCACACAGTTTTGACACAAGGTGCACTGTTTGGGTTTGATTTTTAAACCCTCGGAGTAAAGCTCTAAGGCTCCAACAGAACAGACCGCCACACACCCCCCGCACTCTCCACAGAGCTTGAGATTAAGTCGTAACATCTGTTTTAAACCTCTTATAAAAACCCAATCTTAGTCCAAGCATTACAGGGTGGAGCTGAAGCTTTGTCCCTACATCTCTAACTTAACCCATAAGGAGCTGAGACTCAAATTAAAAGCCCCCCCGCCTATGGGCGAGAGGGCTTCTAATTTTTTTCCTAGTGTGTTTGCCTGTAAATCTGACTTAAAACTCCGCTGTCATCGAGAGCCTATGGTTCTCGTGCAGGAAGTCTTCCTTATCGGTCACGTAAGCGTAGTCGAATCTGAACCAAGAGTACTTCAAGCCGACGCCGGTAGCAAAGCTGCCGTCATTGAGTCCACCCATAAGAGCACCACTCCAGTTATCGGAGAACTCCCACAAGTACTCGGCGCCCAAGTGGAAGGTCTCGTCATCCCGGTGCCGGGTGGTGACGTAGTCCGTGGCTATGCATAGGCTGTGGTCCTCTCCCATTGGGTAGATGGCCAGTCCGGTGCGGAAGGTGGTGGGAACCGTCTGCTGCTCTACCTTGGTTCCGATGTCCTGAACCATCAAGCCGATCGACACTCTCGGATCAACCACGAACTTGATACCTGCATCTCCTCCGAATCCGGTTTTATTCCAGGTATCGATGTCCATGCTGACCACCTTGAAGCTGAACCCGAACGAGAACCATCTCTCCTTCCACTCGTTCTTGAAGGCCCAGGAGACCAAGAATGCATTATTCTGATCCTTGAATGTCCCCTGGTACACTCCCGAACTGTTGTACTTGAAGATCTCGTCAACTCCGGAGTTCATCCAGGTGAAACCAAAGGTTCCGTAGTTGGTCACCTGCGAGGGCGTCCATCCGATGCCGAAGTAGTTGAAGGTTCGGTCGACGGACATCTCGGCGGCATACATTCCGGCCAGACTGACGCACTCGATGTCGGCCAAGCCCGCGGGGTTCCAGTAGCCGGCTGTAGCATCGTGAGCCTCAGCCACGTACGCACCTCCCATAGCCAGCGCTCTGGCACCCACTCCCATCCTCAGCATGGGAAGCATATGGTTATCGTCGGCCCAGGCGCCGGAGATGCACAGCACTGACAGCAGGCAAAAGACCACTAGGAATTTTGCTGTTTTGCTGATCATTTTCGATCTTCTCCTTTCGCTTTGAGATTCACAAAGTCTCTATTTCCATCCGGGTGGGTCCCGCTGGGGGACCCACCCGGCGAAACTTTATTCATCCTGTTCAAGCACAGTGATCTTTATCACTGCTGTCTTGGTGCCACCGTTGACATCCCTGGCGTGGAGGTAACACAGGTAGGTGCCATTGGCCACCTGAGTTCCGTCATCCGTGGTGCCGTCCCAGTAGAGCAAGGTGTTGGATCCGGTCCACTGATCCTTCTGGAGCTCTTTCACGAACTCGCCAGCGAAGTCATAGATCTTGACGGTCAAGTAGGAGCTCATGCTCAAGCCCGGATCAATGTTGGTCACACCATCCTTGGCGGGATCGAACGGATTGGGATAGTTATGCGGCTTGTCCAGAATCAGGACACCACCCTGGGTCTCGAAGGTCTTGGTGGCCAGGTTGCATCCGGTCATGTCGTTGATGCGAATCTCCACATCAAGTCCGCCTTCCTCAGGCTCGTACATGATCTTGCCTGCATCCACGTCGATGGTGATCCCCTCGTCCGTGCAGACAAGTCCCTCGCAGATCAGCAGACCATCTTCGTAGAACATCAGGGTCGACCAATCCACGCCCGACTTGGCATCGGTGATGGTTATCATGATGGGCCTGTCATCGGTGGAGCCAACGCTGATGGAAGGAGCGTAAGCATCCACCACGAAGCTGCACCTGCGGTACTTGCCGCAGTTGTCGTTGATGTCGCAAGGACCGTCTCCGGTGTAGCTTGTGCCGGAGAAGACATACAGCTCAATCTCGTTACCGTCCGAGCAATCGAAGTTGCAGCCTTCCAGAGTCACCTTTCCGGTCTCGGTATCGACGTTGTCGGTCAGATCCGGAGCGTAGTAGTAGCAGGCTTCGTTGCATCCGGTGACATAAGCATTCACCGTGGTCCAATCGACTCCTGCAGGATCGGTCACCCAGAAGACGATGGTCGGATTCTTGCAGACATAATCGCCTGCAAATTCGACCGCCGGTCCTTCGCAGTCGACGGGCAGGCTGAAGCTGAAGGTGGTGGTGTTACCCACATTATCCACTGCCTTTATGTCCACTTTCTGGACGCCGGTAGCTGGCGAGTACCACCAGTACTCGGGGTTGGTCATATCCTGAGTGATGGCCTCATCCGCCAGAACGCCGTCCTCGTATACGTGGACAGCAGCCACGCCTGACAGCTCATCCGTGATCTCCAATTGCAGTATGTCTCCGCAGCCGACCAAGTCAATGCTCGGACCGTCCGCATCCACGGTGTAGTACTGCCAGAAGGCATCCAGTCGGTTGCCCACGCAGTCCGCCGCTCCACCCAGGTATCCATAATACTGCGTGGTGGGGCACTCGTTATAGCACTTCCACTCCGGTCCACCATAGACGTATAGGTGCAGATATCCATACTGGAATTCGAAGGTGAAGTCCAGACATACGGTGGTGTCGTTGATCCAGTTGAGCTGGTCCGGCATCATGGTGGCAATGTATGCATGATCGTTCGGATCAGGGTACGACCTGTTGTCTCCGAATATGTCGACCCAAATGGAGCTCTTGTCCACACCAGCCTCGGTGTCGGTGAAGTAGATGCAGATATGCGGATTCGAACCCGCGTAGGCACCTGCACTGTCGGCGAACCACATGCTCGGCTCGGTGGCATCCACGGCGAAGTTCACGGTGTCGGTACATGTCTGGATGTTGGTGTTCATAGCAGTCACTGTGGCCATATGGTCACCTGCAGCCAGCGGATTCATAGGATTGCAGTAATAATAGTAATCACCGGTGTGATACACATAGTAACAGCCATCGCAATTATTGCCATAATGGTAGAAGTCTGGATCGTTCCATCCGGCTCTGAATATGCCTGAAACTTCGTCGTAGCCTGCTCCCTGGAATGAACCGAATCCCGGCATCCACTTATCGCAGAAGCTACTCGGTTCACCATTGTATATTCTTACCAGCTGACCAGGATTGAACAGGTCCACCTTCCACTTAATGCTTCCCTGATCTATGGCACCGGTCCCTTGTACATTGTCGGTGATCAGAGCCTTGAAGGTGGGCATGGTGTTGGTGTATCCATTGCAGTATGGCTCAATCTCCAGCATGTTGACCGAAATGGTGCCCTCACAGTGACGCTCCAGCACCTGGACCACCACAAACGGGCCCTTCAGGCAGGTGGTGGCGAATTCGACCGTATGATTCTCAGTATCGAATCCTCCCACCGTGGCAGGATAGAAGATATTGTCAAATCTGTATTCTCCTGAGTTGCAATCCCACCAGGCAACTGCCAGATGCTCTTCAGCCACCGTGATCGTTGCGTCGTAGCACATCTTTATCTTGGCATACTTGCCGCTGTTGAAGCAGCAATCGCCATTGGCAACTCCTGCACCAGCCGCCTGTCCTTGGTCTCCTCCAAAGTGAGTTGTAAACCAGTCACAGCAATAGTTGCAGTCGGTAAAGGAGACGTGGGTAGCGTAGCCGTTATCGTCTCCGATGGGAAGGATGTCTGGCTGGGTCACCGGTGCCCACTCCATCATGGTGGGTGCCACCCAGATATAACGGTCAGAATCAACCGCTCCATCCGGAATGGTGACCTCCACGCAACCATCCTGATAGGTTCCGTGAGTACCCAGATCGGTCTTCACCTTGACCACATCGAAACTGGCGCCAGTCAGATAGGTCACCGTGGGCGGTACTTCTCCGGTGTACAGCTCCATCTCACCCGTATGAACGGTCACCGAGCTGAAGAACTTGGCCCGTCCACCAGAGGCGATAGAGGTAGCGTCGAAAGAGCCGGCAAACTTAGTGGGACTACCTATCTCGGACTGCATATGCACGCACTCATAGCTACTTCCATATCGCGCAATCACAACCGGAGTGCCATATTCGGCAATCTGCCTCACGATGCCAAACATATCTCCCGTGCACCAGTTCTTCTCAAAGGAGAGATCGTATAAAATTTCAAAACTGTACGGGGTTATGATGCTATTAAGCACCTTGAAGTAAGCCACCGGAGCCATATCGTCGTCCTGGTTGGAGCAGGTATCGTGAGAGATCACCCTGATCTGGTAAGTGCCATCATCCAGAGCAACAGGATCCCATGAGGTCTTATATAGGTAATTGCAATATGCACCCACATAAGATGACCAGCCGATGGGTATCCAGTCGGTAGCTCCAGAGTCGGCATACTCGAACAGCAGGGTGGACACTTTCTCCGATGAGTATCCATATATGTAGCTTCCATCGAATCCGCCAATGGTAGTTATCGGAGCGGTGACGTCGGAAACATAGACCGTCGCTGTGCTGGACTGACCTACATTCCCGAGGCAATCCCAGGCTTCAACAAAGAATTTGTAGCAGCCAGAGCAACCGTCGAACTCCAGGCCCGAGGTATTCCACTGTACGGTGTGGAATCCGTCATAGACTGGACTGACCTCGAAGCACTTGGTGTACTGGGTTCCGCTGCAGGATTCAATACATACCTGGATGCCTACCAGTCCGGAATTATAACATCGAGTCCAGCCGTCGTCCGAAGTAGAATCGATGGCCACCAACTCGATGTCGATTACGTCACCTAAGGTGATGTTCATACCATCCGGATTGGGATCGCCCATGATGGAAACAATCTGAGCAAACGGTCCGCTGTTGTCCACGCTGATGGTTATGGGATCAGAATCGGCATACCTGCCAGCCGCGTTGTATACTCTGGCTATCAGGTGATACCGTCCGTCATCCAGCGAGCCAGTGCTCCACTCCACCGAGTACTTGCCGCCACTGACGAAGTGATCAGTGCCGATATCGGTGTAAGTGCTTGGATAGCCGAAGATACTCTTGTACTGGAACTCAACCCGATCCACCGGGACAGTTGAACTGGCAGTGGCATAAAGCGTGACCGTACCGCCAACGTAACCCAGAGTGTCCAACGGACTATCGGGGCACTCCCGCTCGCACTCGCGAGGATCCTCCAGAACCACGCTGGGCAGTTCGTTAGCCACAGTCACCATGATGGTGGGCGGATCGTCGTCCACGTTGTTGTCGCAATCGGTGGCTACCGCCCGCAGGTAGTAGGCACCGTCATCTACGGTGTTCATGGTGTGCCAGACATGGTCGAACTCATTATATAACGAGTCGCAGGTCCCGGTGATGCAAGCGTTGGGATAACCACCGTTGATCGGTAGCCAGGTCTCACCGTCTGAACTGTACTCGTAACAGACCTTGGCGATCTGATACTTGTTCAAAGCCAGCACTGATAGCTGGACGTCTCCGTGGACATAGGAATCGTTCAGCGGGTTGATTATGACCGCCTGAGACGGAGTAATGTCCAGAATGAACAGATCAATGATATCCTCCTTGGAGTTGCCCAGGCTGTCATAAAGCACTGCCTTGAGCCAACCATACCACCAACCGTCCTCCAACTCGTACGGATCAAGTATTCCATCCGTCAGTGGATTGAAAGTGACCGGGTAGTGATTTGGATCAGTGGAAGTTCCCACATGTCGCCAGCAGGAATCGTATACAACGCATACATCCATAAACCACTCCACCTTCATCACTTCACAGGTATCCTCAGATGGCAGGACTGAAATCTCGGAGGTGATATCATGGCCCGCCTGAACGTAGGCCTTGTCACTTCCACCTAACAGGTAGCTGGGATTGACGTTATATATCGAGGCGGCAGGATCAGCCACCATTGATATGGCAGGCTGTGGTGCCTCGTCGTCCATGAACACGGTCATGGCAACGCCAAAAGTCACCGCTGAGTTGAAGGTGGAGTCGTCGGGGTGACCGTCTCCGTCGTAGTCGAACATGATATTACCCGCGGCGTCGGTCACGACGAGCCGGATGTCCCAGTAGTCATTGGGCCACATACAACCGCCGTTCACCTGGCTGCCGCCGCCAGCAGAAGGAGCCCTCTCCACGCAGCACGGCTGAGCCCAATCGTACATCCAGATGTTGTCGCTCCAGGCTGGCACCAAACTACCAACGCTGTTCCAGTAACCCCAGATGTCAGGATCGGAATGTCGCTTGACGAAGAGCTCAACGCTGTATATGTCTACCATGGTATCCAATACCTCCGCCTTCACGATCAGCGGTTCGCAAGTTACCTTGGGCGTCTCGTTGCTGCAGGTGTAGTAGACGTCCTCCAAGCGCATGGTGACACCAGGCGCCTCGCAATCCACGAACACCTTGACCATGTAGGAGGTATCCGGCATGTAGTACTCGTCATGAGCGATGACCCGGAAATAGATGGTGTCACCATCCTGCACCAAGTCGGTATTATCCCAGCAGGTGGTCCAGGGACCTGAACCAATTACGTCGTCGATGGTATACCAGGGATCTGACCCGGTGGGAGACCACTGGAATCTGGCCTCGGTAAAGGTGACACTTCCACAGTAGTCATAATCGTACTTCTGGGCTGTAATGGTAACGCACATCGCTCCACTGGTTCCGGTGCATGGGATTCTCTGCCATTCCACCGGGTTGGAGATATATATGCAGTTCTCGGGCGGTGCCGGCGGAACGCAAATCTGGACCTGGGCATTGCCCGTAATGCCATTATCATAATCCTTGACGTAGATGTAGAGGTTTTGGGTACCCTCATCCCAGCCTTCCACGCTGAACCAAACGGTGCAAGGCATTGCCTGGTTGTCCTCGTGGAATATCGTATAGTCGGTACTGTTGGTGGGACCGCGCACCTCTACCTCGAACAACTCGCCTTCCTCTGCGCCTTCCACGTCAAATATCACCCAGTTCATCCTGTCACGCCAGACATCGTATCCGCAAGCGGTTTGCGGCGACGCGACGCTGTCCACCTCGGTGACCATAACTCCCGGTGCCAGGGTATCCCAGTAGAAGAGGAAGTGTCCGGGTCTGAACACATCGTTGTCTACCACCAAGCAAGCGTCATCGAAGCCCATGGTAGTATCCTGGCAGTTGCCAGCCAGGTCGCAGGCTACCGGGATTACCTCCACCCAACCGGTGTAACCCCAACCCCACATACAGTCGAAGGTTTGGGTGAAGATATAACCATCAGCGGGATTCATCATGCAGCAGCAGGGATCACTCCTGCATTCCGTCCATGGTCCCGGAGGAAACAACGGGTCCTCTATGTCGGGACGGAATCTGTACCACAGGCAGACGCTGTCCACATCGTGGGAGACTGAGTCTGCCACAGCCTTGATGACGAAGTCGTCGCCGAAGGTCAGGCCTGAATCCGGCACCGCTATGCAAACGTGAGGAGGAGTACCGTCAGCAGCCATACCCATCTCCTTGGAGAAGAGGCTGAAGTTGCCACAGTCGTCCTCTTGTTTCATCTTGAACTTATAGTATTTGCCGTCGCTTAAGACCTCGGATACCCACATATTGGTGTCCGACTTGTATTCTGTATCGAACGTGGCTCCTATTGGGTCTGTTTCCCAGCCCAATCCGGAGTCCACATACACGAAGAAGAATATCGCGTCCTTCTCGTTGCACGAGTTGGCCGGGGTAACGTCGCTGGTGGGCCAGAAGATTGCCAGCTTGGCATCCGGCATCTGCTTGATGTAAATCTTCTCCTGGTTGGTCCACCTGGGACGTCTGCTATCCAGGATTCGATTCAATCGCGGAGTCCTGCAGGTATCCCAGTTTCCAGCCCCGTCCTCGGCTCTGAGCAGCACGGTATAGTTATAGTCTTCGGTCGGAGGCACGGTGTTGTTGGTATCCTTGCCGTCCTCTATGGGTGGCTCTCCTACCTCCCACAGCAAATTGTATATGGCATCGTCAGCCGTGGCGTCGCCGTGCTCGACGGCTCCGTCATCGTAGAGAGTCTGATTGGACGCACCATATATGCCTGCTTCCACCAGGTCGCAGGTCACCGAAACCAGATCGTCTGCTCCGGTGAGGTTTGCGCCTATCAGAACCGAATCGCCGATTCCGATGCAGTCAAAGGTGTCGATATCCCAGTGCCAGAAGTAATAGCATTCCACGAAGCTCGGCCTCTGCAGATCTATAGGGGCATTCAGCATCTGCTGTGCCGTGTCGTAATTGCAGGCATTGTCCCATGCCCAAATGGTGATCCGGTTCTCCGAAGTCGTATCCTCCATCTCCACCAACTCCTCCTCCAGCATGAACTTCAATCGGAAGAGGCGGTTGTTGTTGGTAACGTCATCCAGCTTCTGCCATCTCTTGGATGGCTGGTTGGGGAAGTAGGCGCTTAAGTTGGCTATCATGGAGTCGACCTCGAAGTCGGCGTTGGACAGAGCCCATGCCACGATTGCCAGACTGTCTCCGATAGCCCCGATGCCGTCGTCGTTAGCGTCATAAGTTATGAAGAAGTGAATGGAGTCGATGTTGGGCTTGCAGGTGTCTATGGGTTTGTCGAAATACAGAGACGCCGTGGTCTCGTTTCCGGCGCTATCTTTGGCTGTGGCATAGAGGACATAGCCCGAATCCACATCAATGCAGTCGGGGCAATCACGCGTATCCGGAATGCCGAAGCAGCTATCCCAACCGTCGTTCCCCCCCTCCGAGAAACAGTCAACGGGAGAATTATGGGTGAGCTCGAAATCGGATGCCAGACAAAACGCGGATAAGTCGATCTCAATACCACCGTCGATGGCGTCTCCTTCATCCACAAACGCCGTCGTATCCGCCTGGATGCAAAGAGTATCTAACTGATCAATGGTGTCGGTCTTACAGCCATCGTGAGCGAAACACCAGTCGAGGGTGAAAGGCGGTCCCTGGGTATCGAATATCAGCTTAAAGGCGGTGAAGTACGGAGTGACGCCACCAACATACCCGCTGTTGTTTACCCGGTTGGTGTTCAACTGGAGTGAACTAAGACCCAGATGAATGTAACCCGGTTCGATGACCACTTCTAGACCGTGCTCATGATAGTAGTAAGCATTGGCATTGACGCTGTCAGTGTGGGCGTCCACCGTAATGTAGAAAGTGTCCGCACCCGCCTTGATTATGCGATTGAGGCCGCCAATTACGATGGTATCCTGGGTCTCAAATCGCATACCGTTGGTATTAAACGTCTTCAGGTGAGTGTCTCCACTCTGCCAGCCAGCCGTGCCGTTGGTCTCCACCCAGAGCTTCACCAGCTTGACCGAGAAAGCTCTTTCGTTGTAGCTCTTTAAAGCCACGGTCTTCAGGGTGTCGTCACCAACCTTAGGAATGGTGAATCCAAGGATTGGCTGGTTAGTGGTAGTAGCGCCTATTCGGGCAAAGGCTGTATAAACCGTGTCGGCGGTAAAGTCCGCCCAGGCACTCGAAGCAAATAGCGGCATGGCCAGAAGCGCCACCATCATAAAAATGCGTAAGGCTTTCATTTTACAAACTCCTTTGTAAAATGGATTAAGAAAGTTTTTAAAAGAGTTTTTTGTTTCTTCTTTTATCATCTTTTTACATCCCCTCCTTCCTTAAATTATAAAGGTTTTACTCTTTAGGGCGATTTTTTTCTCTACGTGAACTCACCCTAAATTAATCGGTTTCTTTTTCCTGGTTTTCAATTTCTACCCTTTTGCCTCACCTCCTTCATTTTAAAAAAGATTTTTTTTATTTTCTCTTCTGAAGTTGTCCTGTCTAAAAAACAACTCTCTTTGTGCCGCCAAACCTTTTGCCATCGATCCTGATACATCACCCCTTTCATTGGCCCTGATACGAGTATATATACACTTCGCCGTTTTTTGTTTTCTCCGCCAAGTGCACGGAAATTAAGAAGAAAGAAAAGTTAAAACTCTCCCCTCCACAAACTTTTAACTTTCTTTGAAGGTTCACCTTGTAAGGTTAACCCTCAGAAGGACAAAATCCAATTTCTTTATTTGCCCTAAAGTAAGTCAAATTCCTATATCTAAAAAACTGTAACGTAATCATCTACCCAGTTGCCAAATTGGTCACAAATATATACCCCCCTCAAATTTTTGTCAAGAAAAATCTTAAGAATTTGAAAAATTTAAAGTTAGGCATATTTTCCAACAATCGTTTGGTTTTCATAAACTGTAATTTTCGATACTTTCTCTCTAATTTAATCCGCTCCAATCAAAATCTCTGTCCTAATTCTTAGAATTGGCAGGGGATCATAACGTTATTAAAAACCGGCATGGTCAGTCCTGACTCAAACTCCCGCGGTATGAATCGTGTGGTTCGCTCCTACGGACGCCACCCCTCGGTGTGCTGGGCATCTGAGGAGAGAAGGGGACGTTCTTTCGTTCCTATGAATTTGGGATTTTTTCATCATTTGAAATTTCTTGAAAAAAAACACTCCTCACTTGGTGGATTTCTCCTGTTAAAATACACATCCAAATTATCGGCAAAGCGCACAAATTTCTTTAGCCTTTTAGATGGCTCACCTGTCTTCCTGAGAACAGGGTAATTTCTTGAACTTTACGTTGCCATCAGCAAAAAAGTTCAATTTTTCTTGCTTAATAACACATGAATTTGTTGCTGGTCAATTCGTTTAAGCTCATTTTTCCATCTTTTCCCACGGTGGGAAAGCAAGTGTGTCGAATAGGCCTTCCACCCGTAGCTGGCAGGCATATTCGAACCGCAGATAATATAAAAATATACATCAGCGTTTTTTTATGCCTAGCGCACCTGAAGGGTGCGGCCACCGAGTACTCGGCAGCAGCCCCATCTTAGGCAGGGCACATTCCCTGGCTGCAGTCGGCGGACTGCGGAGGTGTTGTTCACATCAAACCCAAAGGAGGAAACGCTGTTATTGGGGGATGCCCTTCCCTCGGACTGAGTCCTTGGGGACGAAGTCAGGATGAACCCCCACATCGTAACTCTTGGGGTTCGGGGTAAGGTACCCCGAACCAACAAAAAGTCTCTTTTGGCGTAGCTTATCAATAAGTTATTTCATTTCTTGATAAATCTGGCGGTCTCTTCCGGCAAGCTGGAATTGATGTATACCCCGGAGCCCAATTCAAAGCCGGCCGGGGTGGTTAAACGAGGCAGAATTTGAACATACCAGTGATAATAATCCTCAAAGGCGTCCTTGAGGGGGGCGGTACGAACCAAAAGATTAAAGTCCGGATCGCCCAACTTCTCATACAATTTTTTTAAAACGTGCTTCAGCACCATTGCCATGGATTTTACTTCATCTTGGGAAATGTTTCCGAAACCGGCATTGTGTTTTCTGGGCACTATCCAGGTCTCAAAGGGTGTGCGGGAGGCAAAAGGATGAAAAGCCACAAATTTCTCATTCTCCAGAATTATCCTCTTGCGGGCCGTAAGTTCCTCGTCGGTCATATCGCAGAAGACACAACTGCCATGATCATCATAATATCTCATGGCTTCCTCCAGAAGATGTCTTATGCTTGCCGGGACCAGAGGGAGAGCTATCAACTGGGAATGAGGATGTCTCAAAGAGGTGCCAGCTGTGACCCCATGATTTCTGAAGATTATGATCAGCTTAAACCTTTTATCTTTTTCTAAGACCAGATATCTTCGTAAGTAAACCAAACACATTTCCTCAACCTGTTTTAGGCTCATAGTGGCTATGCTCTTGTTGTGCCGAGGAGTTTCGATGATCACCTCGTGTTTTCCTGCACCGGATGTGGTTCTGAAAAACTTGCCTGAAATTTTTGCCATCTTCTCTTCCGGATCAAGTGCCGGGTATTTGTTTGTCACCACCCTTATTCGCCAACCGGGCTGATCGGGGAAAGAGCGTTTTTTCCTGAGTGCATATACCTCCGGCGGGGTCTTCTTCTCATTGCCCGGACAAAAAGGACAGCTTGGCTCATAGGGAGGAAGTTTTTCCTTACCAGATTCGGCCTGAAACTGATGGGGTCTTTTGGCTCTTTCCGTGGCTACGATGATCCATTCTTTGGTGGCTCTGTTCAGTCGCAACTCAGACATAATTTTTTCCCTTCTTGAGGATTTTTTCAGCCGCCGGTCAGCTCCTCTAATTTTTCTAATCCCTCCTTCTCTCCGATCACGATCAGGATGTCTCCTGCCTCGATGTTCGTCTCCGGCGAAGGATTCAAAAAAACGTCTTTGCCTACTTTCTTTATACCTACTACCATGATCCCAAATTCCTTGCGTATAGGACACACCTTGAGGGTGGATCCGACCAGGGGTGTACCCGGTTTTATCTCGATCTCCTCAATGGTCAGTCCGGTATCTCGGTCAAAGGTGACCACTTTCATAAAATCGACCAGATTGGGTCTCAAGGTAGTGAGAGCCATCCTTATTGCGCCGATCTTATAAGGGGAAATCACTTTATTGGCGCCAGCTCGCAAGAGTTTCTTTTTTCCTTCATCCGACTCTGCTCGGGCGGTGATGAAAAGTTGGGGGTTAAGCTGGCGGGCGGAGAGAACGATAAACACGCCATCCGCCTCGTTGGCAACTGCAGTTATAAGCCCCTTAGCTCTCTCTATCCCCGCATCCGTCAATGTCTGGTCAGCGGTGGAATCCCCCTGAATGAAAAGAAAGCCATCCTTCTCTGCCTGCTCAATCCTTAAAAGATCGTTGTCGATAACCACAAAGGGAATCCGGCGAGTAAATAATTCCCTGGCTATTCTCCTTCCCACTCTCCCGCAACCGCACACGATATAATGATTTGTCAACTCCTTCAAACCTTTTTGCATCTTTTTTCTCCCTAACAGCTTTTTTAGTTCTCCTTCCACTATCCACTCTCCTATTGTCCTCAAAGTGTAAGCCGCCCCTGCTACCCCCACCAAAATCAAAAGAATGGTGAACATCTTTCCGGTAGGTGAGAGGGTATATACCTCTCTGAATCCTACTGTGGACAAGGTGATAAAAGTCATATAGAGAGCGTCCAGTAGGCTCCATCTTTCTATGATGCTGTATCCTACGGTTCCAAAGACGACCACCACCACCAGGATTAGCACTATTATTTTTAGCTTTTTTTCCAAATCCAAAACGAAGCCCTCTGAAAAATTACCTAATTGAATTTAATCCCTTAATCTCCGGGAAAATTGACAGGAACTTTTTACTTTATAAATCCACAGGAAGTTCTTCTACTTTCTCCGCCTCTTTTTTCTTGACGAATTTTTTAGATATCATCTTTGCCAGAACCGGAGGGGTCAAAAGGGTGGTGGCAATCACCATGAAGATCACGATGGAATAAAGGTCGGTGGAGATGATTCCCATTCCCAATCCGATGGAGGCGATGATCATTCCCACCTCTCCCCGGGGCACCATGCCTACCCCCACCACCGAAGCCTCCTTGAAGCCCAGGTTGAAAGCTCCCAACCCGCATCCAATCAGCTTGCCTAAAATGGCGAAGAGGGTAAGAATCAGTGCCGCTCCGATGAGATTGAATTTGGTGAAAACGGACAAATCCACCTGTGTTCCCATGACCACGAAGAAGAAGGGGACCAGAAAATCGTATAGGGATTCAAATTTGGCAGAGAAGCGGAATTGCGCATTCAACTCCGCCAACACCATCCCTGCCATGAAAGCTCCAATGATGGCGGCTAAATCGATATAACTTGCCACCGCGGAGAGACCCAGGCAGAGGAGAAGTGCTAAGGCAAAGGGGGCATTTTTGCTTTTGAAAAAATTCAGGGTAGGAGCCACCCGATAGATCAACCTCTTACCTATTATAATAAGGAAAAAGATGAATCCTACGGCTTCCAAGGTAATCAGTGTTATCTTCACATAGGAGATGGCTCCCTTGCCCACTCCGGTAACCACCGCCAGAACCAGAAGCCCTAATATGTCGTCGATCACCGCCGCTCCCAGTATCACCTTAGCCACCCGGGAGTCTAAGATTCCCAGATCAGCAAACACCCGGGCGGTTATGCCCACAGAGGTAGCCACCATGGCCGCTCCGATAAACATGGCTTCGACTGTGGTATGTTCCATGGTGAGGGTATAAAGATATCCGAAGAAAAAAGGCAATATTATACCCAGAACACCCACTATGGATGAAGTCCGTCCCACCCTCAATATGTCGTCCACCCTGATATGCAGCCCGATGGTAAACAGAAGTATGATCACCCCGATCTCGGCTAATACCTGATAAACGTGAAAAGTTTCCACCTGGAGGGGATGGATCAAACCGAAGATATAAGGTCCCAAAAGCATCCCTGCTAAAATCTCCCCGATCACCGTCGGCTGTTTGATTCTTTCAAAGATCTCCCCCATGATCTTGGCAGCGGCAAACATAATCAAAAGATCAAAAAGGATCCTGGTGATATTCTCCAAAACCACCTCCTCATTTTATTGCCGAAAATGCGAAGCTCCGCGTTTACCCAAAAAATCTGCTGAGGTAAGGTTGAAGCTTTGCACTCTCGCATTGGGGTAAAAATATACAAACTTTGTCAACAAGCAAACAAAAAAATGTCCCACCACCCATAATAGGTTAGTGGGACGAATCGACATTTGCTTTCGAATGCTATTTTAATCCGACACTATGATCAATGTGATAAGTTTGGTCCTGAGAATCGTCCTGAAGAAATACCAAGACAACATTCAAAGCAAGGTGCAGGACCAGATTTATAGAGGTAGCTAACCAGGTTAAGCACATCGCCAAGATCTATCATCCCATCACAATTAGCATCACCTCTGCACAGTGGATCTGGAGAAGGTCCTGCCTTGTATAGATAACTTACCAGGTAGAGTAGATCACCCAGGTCGATTAAGGCATCTTCAAGGCAATCCCCACAATAGGTGATCCCAACCAAAATGGTTACCTGGTGAGTATCTACCGCTCCACAGACATCGGTGGCTAAAAATGAGCAGATCCACGCTCCGGTGTCAGCTTCGGTGGGCACCCAGGTGAAAAACCCTGGATTCCCACCATTGTAAGAGGGGGGATTGGTCGGAGGCTGCAAAGAATCCGGTTCATACCAGAATGCGTCCAGCACGATTGCCACCGAGTCGTCATCCGGATCACTCGCTGAAACACACAAACTCGTGGTATAATCAGTCAGAGCTCGCCAGGTATCCGGCAGATTCAACACAGGGGGATGGTTGTTGGAAAGCCACACGTAAAACTCACAATAGTCTAAACAGCAATTGAAAAATCCGTTATAGACCCCGAGCTTTATTCTCCCACCCGCTTGGCAATGATCGGTAACTGTATAAGCGATATACCCTTCCACATATTCTTGAGGCGGAGGAATTGTGTAAACCACTTCAACGTCAGTTATTCCAGGCGGAACTTCCTCGATGTAGACGTTCGGGCTCCCGCCCCCCTCATAGCACCATGCCGAAAAGTTGCCTGATTGAAATGTTCCATTGGTGTGTCGCCATTCATCTTGCGGACACCAGATTCCTGGCCAGCAAGGACCAATATACTCGCATACCGGCATGAGGTGTCTGGGAACATAAGCCTGGCCATTTCCTCTTCCGAAAGCCAAATTGGAAGCTGGTGGCCAGAAGCAGGAATCGATACAGATTTTCAGGGTATCTTCCAGTTTAAAGGTCATGGTTGCCAGAAAAACCCGGCTTCCCTCCTCAAATCTTCTGTCCTGGGATCCAGAGGCAGCCAAACAGAGCCAGAAATGAGAGGTGCCGTCCAGATCGAGAATCCGAGTGTCCCACTCCTCCCCATTCTGCTTCTGGGACAGATCCATCATCCAGTTATGCGTCACGGTATCCCCCAGCTCTATGAAATGACGGAAGATGCTTCGGTCAAGGTCGGACTGAGGATACAGGTTGGTGTTATTCCAATAGTAGCTCAAACTGCAATATCTGGACGGATTGGTGTGGGTATAGCACAGTGGAATCACGAAACCCAGAATGGAGTCTATACTTGGATCCAGAAGATCGTGGGTCACAAAGATGGGAAAGCGCACTAAATAAGGTGGCGGATAAAAAGGTAGTTGATCCGGAGGATAAATCTCCACATACAAGGTATCGCATTCCCCACTATCATTGGGATCCTCCGGGCACACCGCCCAACTCTCGCTGAAAAAGAGCAACACCCCGAAAATCATCCAGACTAAGATCAATGAATTCCGTTTCATTTTCGACCGCCAATCCAAAAAGGTTCATTGATATGAGGTCTATTCTTCTCTTCTGTATAGAGACTTGAAGAGACGTATAAAACTTTCTTATGGTATCTCTTGGTGATCTTGATTGCTGGATTACCATAATTAATATAATAACCAGCTTTATCTTGTCAACAAAAAAAGTGTGCTTTTGGGATTTTTTATTCCAACTCCAACGCCCCCGTGGCGGGGTTAATTAGGTAGGCTCAGCCGGAAAGGACTTCTGCCAGCCAAATGGTGGGGAAAAACAAGGAAACTCAAAAATCAATTTCAGTGGGCACACCCCGGCTCAGGCGACGGGCCTTCCCGGTAGAGGAAATTGATCAGATAAAGCACGTCTCCCAGATCCACCTTACAATCTGCATTTGGATCTGCCGCCTCTATCACACATGGGTCCGGACCGCCCTTATACAGATAATTGACAATAAAGAGGACGTCTCCCAAATCCACCAGACTGTCGCCGTTTGCATCTCCGGGAACGCTCCACCAAATGGTCAGATCGCCGGGATGATACTTAAATGGCACCAGTTGTCCGAATTGATCCGAAAGGTGTCCGGTCATAAAAAACGTCACTGTTCTATCTGTCAGGGAGTCGGGCACACAGGAAACATCCACGCCGAATTCAAAAAGAGTAATGTAATTGGTCTGAGGGGGGATGGGATTCCAAATATCTATACCTAATATCCATAGCTGATCACAGTCAGGTTGGGTGGTGTCTCCGGGTGCTCCATGAGCCTCAAAAAAAGCCCAGCCCTCTATTAAGGACCCGGGAACGACCAAACATTCTCTTATCGGGAAAAACTTCCAGCAGGTATCCTCCGGTGCCGAACAGGTGTCCATGCTGTCGACGTATATCCGCACGGTGGAAAAATCAGTCAAATCCGGCTGAGTGACGATGATTTCGAAATCGAAACCAGCTATGGATACCGGGTTTTTTAATTTGACAGTTACCAGGAAATTCTTGCTCCCCGGATAAGCGATGGTATGCCCCACCTCCACGTCAGCGGAATCATCCTGAAGATTTAAGGTCAATCCAGAAACACTGGCAGGATCATCACCTTCCCATTCAATTCCCTCAACTCTTTGACTCAAGCCTTGTGCCTGGACAGAGTTGTATGCAAGAGTAAAAAGCCAAAAAGAAATAATAGAATAAACAGACAAAGCCCAAATAACCCTTTTTGATTTCATCGTTGTAACTCCTTCGCTTGAAAGGTTTATCGTCTGATTTTGATCAGACTGAAGGTTAAATTGTTCGTTGTTCTCGCCATCCCAACAACATCGAGAACAATCTCATTCCATTCAGCAAACCGATGACAAAAGCTGAATGGAGAACAGAAAAAAGCTTAAGCAAAGGGTTATGGCTCTTCCTCTTTCAAG
>Ga0209635_10000927_pt1 | contig 21283 bp, 21 predicted proteins | sample DeeMarSWOR230_32_FD_187463 | JGI IMG/M metagenome (GOLD analysis project Ga0209635, IMG submission 187463) | Marine sediment microbial communities from White Oak River estuary, North Carolina - WOR-2-30_32 (SPAdes) (version 2) | ecosystem: Environmental > Aquatic > Marine > Intertidal zone >...
GTTCGAATGCCCAGCTCCGGGCATTGGCGGAAGTTTACGGTAGTGATGACTCTCAGGAGAAATTCCTGAACGACTTTGTAGCGGTTTGGAATAAAGTTATGAACTTAGACCGTTTTGATCTCGCATAGTAGCTTAAGTCTTTAGTAAATTAATAAAATTCAAGTTTTACTTTTTTTTTATTAACCTTTTTTAATGTCGATAACCATTTTAGTATTAATATAACTTCTGAGTACAACTTTCTCTAATCGGAATATTCTCTTTTTTTTGGATAATATATAAATATTTAAATATACACATTTACATAGCAGACTTAAGTTTTAAAATCCAATAAAAAGGTGAATAAAGTAATTAAAGGTAAATTCAAAATTTTTAAGAATGTAAAGATCGGAAGAAAATTCGTCATAATTTTTTGCATAATCCTTTTTTATGTGTCTCTAAGTTCATGTAGTATGTACTTTGAAATCTTAAATAAATCTTCTATTAGAGAAAATATTTACCATGTGAAGGAAAAAACTCTCTTATCCTCTGATTATACTCTCGTTGATCGTATTAATATTAGTTCACCTACTGATTGGGGAGCTTATCCTTTTATAACTGGGAGTGGGAGTGATTCAGATCCCTATATTATCGAGAACATTGAAATTCAAGGGAATGGGGTAAAAATTGTTGAAGAATCTGGTCATTCTCGCTTAAATTTTTCAGATCGAGGAATTTATATTAATGCAGAAGGTAATTTTACAATTCGCAACTGTAAAATTTCCTCTATTTCTCTTGGAATATTATTAGATATTGGAGTTTCAACTGGTTATACACATAATATTAACAATGTAGAAATTAATAATTGTGGAATAGGAGTTTGTACTTGGTTCTGGAATATTGCTGTAAATGTATCTAAATGCAACATTTCAAATTGTAATTGGGTTACAGTTATAGCCCCTTACGATTTTGAGTACCCAACTGTATATGGGGGTTGTGGAATTTATATAAGTGGAGGAAGTGGTTCAATTGTTGAATGCTGTCGCATTCAAAACTGTTCAATAGGGCTCTTAGCTAGTCACACGGTATCTCTTATTAATAATCAGCTTATTAATTGCGGTTTCTTATTTGATTTTGCATATATAAGTCAAATCTCTTTAGTAAATAACACAGTTAATGGAAAACCTATTGGTTTATTTTTTAATGAGGATAATTTATTAATTTCAGGAAGTCAAGCTTCTCAATATGGCCAATTAATTTTCGTATTATGTCATAATCTTCATTTATCTAACATCGAAATTACGGAACCTTGTAGTTTCGGATTATTGATAGATCACTGTAATAATGCTATCTTAGAAGATATTGTCTGTGAAAATCAAAAAATTGGCTTTTCAATTCTTCACACTGAAATAAAAGCAGATAATTTGTATGCTAAAGATTGCGATACAGGGTTCTATTTATCAGAGATTTATGGTAGTACATTAACCAAGCTTTTAACAAATAACACAAATATCCCAATTTACTCATATACGCCTATCCGAGATTCTATTATTGAAATTGAAAAATCAACACGATTCTATATTATTGATAATTATATAAGTTGTGATGAACTACAAGTAAACTCATCTATCTCTTCATTTAGTGTGTTTAAGTCATTTCTAACTGAATTTGATAATAATGGTTTTTTAATTGAATTCAATGATACACAAACATATCAAATAACTGATACTCTTCCAGAAATATGGGTTAACTTCACAATTGTTATTTTCCAAGAAGCTCAACCTTCTGGCATTCCTGGATTTCCTTTATTTTGGTTCCACTCGGCAATTCTGTTAGGTATTATAATTTCAAGTGTTTATCTTCGATGGAAGAAAAGATAACAATTCTCTAAATCTTTTTTTTCTTTATTAATTCTTCAATAAAAACTAAACGATATTAATGGAGTAATAAATTCATCAATTAGTTTTAATACATTTAAAACAACTATATAGATGGTTAAACTAAGGAAATATATCATTAGAAATTTTTTTTTGCTCCTTAAACTAGTTTTGTAAAATCTTGACATCAATTTTAACGTGAGCACGAATGTCATGATTAAGAATGGAAAGAACATGAAGAAAAGAATCCAAGGATCCCATCCTGTATTCACAAGTGATAGCACATCACTCCTTATATTGAAAAATTGAGGAAACGTGAAATAAAGTGCGACTCGATTTAAAAAAAGCATTGAAATTACAATCGATAAAAGCCATGTAAAACCACTTTTTTCTTTTTTTCGTAATATAATAAATAATGAAATTGATGCAAACAAACATTCTGCAACTAACCCCCCGAAGGAAATTATATTAGCTTTAAGATAAAGAAATTCATCACTCCCCAATAGATATCCAGATGCCCAACCTTGGAGAAAGAGGTGAATTCTGATTTCTATATAATACGTTCCAACTAAAACATCGGCCATTGCATGACCAAATTCATGAATATAATTATTTAAGAACCCTACTAGGTATAATAAACAAAATAATAAGAGAATTGAAATACATATATCAGTAGTTTCATTAAGTATGAATAAATTTTTTTTTAATTTACAGAAAAATGATTTTATACTGTTAATAAAGCGATTTTCTTTAATCGTATCGAATTTCATTAGGATTAAAAAGGACATCGAGAAAAATATAACATTTACTATTATTAGGTACACAACATAATTAATTAAGGGAAATATGGAAAAGTCTCCATTATAATCTCTTCGAAATATATTAATAAGGTTAAAAGAGACATATATGTTAAAAACACATATTATACTTAATAATATTAATCTAAGTCTTTTTTTCTCTTTAATTAAAACTCCACTTAAGAAGATTGCTAAAGCTGGTAAAATTGGAGCAATAATCGCCCAATAAAAATACACTATTTTATTCCTCTGAACGGTAAAGCTATTTTATTTGTTGAAATAATTATTTATATTTATATGCGGAAAGGAAGAAAGTAAAAATCTTAAAATCTATTTTTTTTATTCATAATAGTAGCTAATATTTAATTAATATACTATATTTAACTAAAAAAAAATATCAAATAAAGAAGATTTTTCATGAAAGCAATTGTATACACAAAATACGGACCCCCGGATGTTCTTCAGTTCAAGGAAGTTGAAAAACCAACTCCTAAGGATAATGAAGTCCTTATAAAAGTTCATGCAACATCAGTAACAATAGGGGATGTAATAGTGAGAAGAGGCAAACACCCAACCTCCAAATTTCAAACTCTCATGCTGCATATAATGTTAGGGATTAAAAAACCAAAAAGACCAATTCTAGGGATGGAACTAGCTGGAGAAGTTGAATCAATAGGAAAGGATGTTAAACGGTTTAAGAAAGGCGATCAGGTTTTTGCATCTACAGAAATGAAGTTTGGTGCTTATGCTGAGTACAAATGTTTACCTGAAGATGGAATACTGGCACTAAAGCCGACAAATATAACTCTTGGAGAAGCTGCCGCTGGGTTTGCTTCTGGGGGAATTGAGACGGGTAATTTAACATCGGCTATAGATCGACATTATTCCTGGGAAGAAATCGTCGAGGCTCACAGGTATGTTGAAACTGGGCATAAAAAGGGAAATGTAGTAATTAATATTAAATAGAAAAATTAATTTTGTAGTAAATACCATAAATTTTAAAAAAAAAATAGATTGGAGGATTTTTCTTGAGTGTTTTAATGTGGTTATCTGGTTTTTTCTTTCTACTTATCTTAGTTTTACAAATTGTAATGGCAGTATTTGGTTATATATTAGAACCAACGCCGAAACATTATGAATCAGACGATAAACTGCAAAAATTTAACAGTGATCCGAAAAAATTTAAAATTGGCATTGGGTTAGCTCTCATAGAACATTTTTGCGTCATTACACTTGCTATAATGTTATTTTTCGTTACTAGACCATATAATATGCTACTAGGAATTATTTTGATAATATTTCGAGTAACAGAAGGCGCGATCCAAGTCTATATTGAAAAATACTACTGGGGACTCCTTAAAATAGCAAAAAGGTACTCAGTTTCTAGTGGTGTAGAGAAAGATTCGTTGATGGATTCATATCGAAACATTCTCCATACAAAAAGCTCTAGATTCTCATTTGCAATGATCTGTTGGTCCATTGGTACACTCGCTTTTTCAATCGTGTTAGTTACCTATGGTGTGGCACTCCCTTTTATTGGATGGATAGGAATTGTTGCCAGCATTTTAATTGGTTTCGCTAATGGGATGAAACTTGTAAAACCTAATGTTAAAGCTTATCAAACTCTTTCATCTATAAGCGGTCTATTGGCGATCCTATTTGAAGTACTCATCGGAATATCACTTATGTTTTTTCCACCGAGTTGAATGAGTTGAAGATTAGAATTATGAATCAAGGTTTAGCAAACAAAACTAAAATTATTATAAACTATATTAATTAGTTTTTTTGTACGCATTATGGATGAAATTGACTTAATTATTATTAGAAAGTTATTAGAAAACTCCCGCTTAACGTTTAGAGAATTAGCCGAAATTTCGAGCATGTCGGTAAGTAGTATTCATAAACGTATTCAAAATTTAATAGATGACGGGACAATTAATGCTTTTATTGTAAGACCTACAATGATCTCGCTAAAAGGTTTATGGCTTCTAGCTTCGGGCAGCTCAAGTGCAAAATCTATGGATTTAGTTAGTCAAGAGTTAGGGAATCATGAAAGTATTTATATTGTTTCAATTGCCAGTGGTAAATATTTATATATCGGTGCTTATCTTAGGAACATATCAGAACTTCAAGAATTTACTTCTCTTCTTATAATGGCAAGTCAAATTAGTGATCCTACTATCGGAATTATAAATATACCATATATAACTACACCAGAAACACTTTCAAGCGTCGATTTCAAGATTTTGAAGACTCTTAATAGAGATTCAAGGAAGTCGTTAACAGAAATAGGAGAAGACGTAGGTATATCCGCAAAAACTGTTCGAAGGCGTCTAGATCGAATGATTGAGAATAATTTAGCTTTCTTTACAATTGAGTGGACTCCTAAATCAGAAAATAATTTTGTAACTATATTTCATATCTATTTAAACGATGGTACAGATATTAATTCCACGATTCAACATATTTACCAGAAATATGCTCAGAATGTTGTTTATTGTCTCACCTATAGTAATATCCCTAACTATATTACGATGCACACGTGGGCAAAAACTTCTATAGATACCCAAAAAATTCAGGAAGAATTGCAAACCGAAGGATTCAAGGATGTAATTCCTCGAATCATATTGTATGGAAATTATTACGATTGTTGGGTCGACCAATTGCTAAGATCTAAATAAAGTCAATAATATGCCTAATCTCAGTTATATTCGAAAAATTTCGGAACTTTTTTGTCCTCTTTTTTTAATCTCATATCAAAAATAACGATCTAAGGCATAATTTTAGTCGATTTTCTACATTTTGGGAATTTCTCATTTTCTTGAAAAAATCGACTTGATGATTAGTGGGGTATTTTTGCATTTTGTTTCAGATCGATCGAACATGGCCTTATTAGAGCCCCAAACTGTATTATAATTAATATAAAAATTTCAAATAAAATCAAGTGAGTAAATATTAAACTGTGGATAATTCACAAGGAAGGGATTGGATTTTCAAAGATAGTTGCTGAAACAATTCAAGATTTCTTAGGGGATTACATTGAAGTGTCAGTAGGAAATATTAATAAAATTGAAGCCTCGTTTCTAGTTGAAGAAGAGGTAGATTTCCTTATAATCGGAGATATAATAGATAGTGAAGAAGTACCAAGTCCAGAACTTCAAGATTGGCTTGTTAATTTTTTAGAGCTATGTAATCAAAACAAGCTAGTACTTAAATCCATATCGAATTATTGCGTTACTTCTACAGAAATTGATGCGAAAAATCCTTGGATTAACTTTTTTCGAAAGAATTTCTTTTCTTTACCAGTTTTTCCACCTATACTCCAACTAAAATTGAAAAGTGGAGGTTTAGCCTTAGAAAAGAATGTTATTAAATCAGTTAAAGATTACTCAAATGAATTTATTGAATTTTTGTTCGATAATAGAGGAAGATAAAAATGGTAAAAAATCAAAAATTGTATGCGATTTGTGGAATGTTGGGCCCTATAGTATTTAACCTAATCTGGATTATTGCTGGGTTTATACAACCAGGATATGACCATATTCGAAATGACGTGAGTTCTCTCATGGCGCTTGGAGCACCAAATAAGCTATTGTTCGATTCGATGAATATAGCAAGTTTCATCCTTGAGATTATCTTTTTTATAGGGTTAATCATGGTAATAAAAGAATTAAATGGGTCTCTTTCTGGACCCACTATACTTCTTGCGGGGAAAATCTTAGGGATTCTAGTACCGATCTTTTTCCCATTAAATTATGGTGGTTTACCAACTGGGTTTACTGGGATGGCGCACCTAATAATTGTAATGATCACAGGGTTTATTGCTCTCGGTGGAATGGTTGTAATGTGGCGAGGACTAAAGAAAATTGATGATTGGAAAGTTTATAGCCTTTATTCATTGATAACTTTCATCCTTACATTAGTCTTTACAATGTGGTTGGTATTTGTGACTGGTTCTGAAGTTATGGGACTGGTGGAACGATTTGTCATCATAATAAATGGTCAATATACATTTGTACTCGCATTAAAAACATTTAAAACTAGTAATTAAAAATTAGAATTTAGACACAAAAATAAAAACAAAAATTAATTTTTCTTTTTGTAATTTGAATAAATTTCAAAAATTATGGAATAAAAAAGAGAATAGAAAAGAGTAAATTTTAAAATTTTTGAAGTTCTTCTTTCATTTTTTCATAGAAATCTAATGATTCTGGATTTCTTAAAGCTCCTCTATTTGCTACCGCCATCCCATGGATTATCTTAGTAACCGCAATTTCAACCTTTTTATTACTGAATGTATAGGGAATACCATCTTCAGGTGCCTGAAAGATTAGCTTTGGAACATGTCTAGGACTCGTCTTTTCTCGTATAGTTTGTTTGATTTTTGCTTTTAGCTCATCAGTTAATTCATAGTCTTCATTGAGGAGCACGAACATTACGATTCTTATATCTCCCTCATATTTTTGACCAATTACTAAGCTATCGGTAATCTCAGGAAGTTGTTCAATAACATTATAAATTTCCGCCGTACCAATCCTAACTCCTGACGGTTTTAGAACTGCATCAGAGCGTCCCCAGAATGTAATTCCCCCAGTATCACTATGGATTACGATATAATCGCCGTGCCTCCAAACAGTTTTACCTTTATCTTTATAAAAGTCAAAATAAGCAGCATTATATTTTGTCATATTATCGTCATCAGCCCAAAAATGAGTAGGCATTGAAGGAGCAGGCGCTTCGCAGACAAGTTCAGCTTGTTCATCCTCAATTGGATTTCCATTTTCATCGTAAGCCTCAACTTTCATTGCTATAGCACGGCCTTGTAACTCACCAGAATAAACAGGTAAAATAGGTATTGCTCCAGCAAAACAACCATTAATATCTGTTCCGCCGCTAATTGAATTGAAAAAAAGATCTTTTTTGATTTCTCTATATACATATTCAAATCCTTCAGGAGATAAAGTAGATGCCGTTTGGGATATTTCTCTTAGTGCAGTTAAATCGTACTTCTCGGCAGGTTTCACTCCAAGGCCCATTAGATAATGAATATAGGCAGCACTGGTTCCAAATATGGAAATTTTATGTTTTTCTATTAATTCAAAAAAGCGAAGAGGATCAGGATAAAGAGGATTCCCATCATATAAGAAAATGGTTGCTCCTACTGCTAGCGCACTAATCAACCAATTCCACATCATCCAGCTTGGAGCAGTAATATAGTTGATAACATCGCTTCTTTTACAATCAGTAGAGAGTATTAGTTCTTTTAAATGATTGATAAGAACACCACCAGCACTTTGTACCATACATTTTGGTTTTCCGGTCGTTCCGGAAGAAAACATTATATAAACAGGATGCTCAAAAGGTAATTGCTCAAACTCAAGTTTTGGATCCTCTTCCTTTGAAATAAAATCTTCCCAATTGATAGCTTTAGGAATGCCACTAACATTTACTTTCCCATCAGAAATATAGGAAACAACAATTACTTTTTCAATGGAAGGAATGGTATCAACAACAACTTTAATATTTTCTCTAATATCAAAAACCTTCTCCCTGTAATAATAGCCATCGACTGTGAAGAGTATTTTAGGTTCAATTTGACTAAATCTATCAATAACTGCACTCGGTTGAAGTTCAGCCCCACAGGACGCCCAAACTGCTCCAATTGCAGTAGCCGCTAGCATTGCAGTAGGGGTTTCAATTAAATTTGGAATATAAGATACTACTCTATCTCCAACTTTTACTCCAATATCTTTTAGAGCCTTGGCCATCCGAGCTACAGTTTTATTTAGTTCTTTAAATGTAGTTTGCTTAAAGACTTTTGTTTCACCCTGAAAGATAAAGGCTAATTGGTCATCTTTATACTTTAATAAGTTTTCTGCAAAATTTAACCGTGCTCCTGGAAACCATTTTGTACCGGGAAAAATGTTTAGATTTTCGACAACCTTTTCATATTTTTTAGAGGCTATAATTCCTGCAAAATCCCACATCGCAGCCCAAAAATCTGGTATCCGCTCGACAGACCACTTATATAATTCTTTCCCATCTTTAATATTTTGTACGTATTCTTTATTGACAAAATCAATAAAGCGTGTTGCTTCCGCATTTTTTATCCAATCACTTGAGGGTTCCCATAGTTTTTTCCTTTCATCACTCATTATATGACTCACAAATTTGTATTTAATTTTGAATACTTTTTATTATGTGGATAAAGAATATTTCTTTTAACAACTTTTTTTTATTAAGTTTTATCAAATTTCGATAATTTTAGCATTTAAGAAAATGAAATATCCAGAACATGAATTTGATGTAATTAAAAAGACTTCCATTCCAAATACAATTGATTCATTAAAAAGTGATTTGAAGGCTCTTGGAGTCAAAACAGCATCAACTATAATTATGCACAGCGCTCTTAGTCAAATTGGTTGGACAGTTGGGGGTCCTGTTACTGTGATTAAGGCAGTAATGGAGATATTAACTCCTAAAGGCACAATAGTTATGCCCTCATTCACAGGTGATAATAGTGAGCCCTCTAAATGGGAGAATCCTCCTGTGCCTCAAGATTGGTGGGAAATTATAAGGAGAAATATGCCTGCATATAATCCAAGTATAACTCCTACTAGGGGATTAGGTATAATTGCAGAAACATTCCGAAAATATCCAAAGGTTATGCGAAGTGACCATCCTATTTCATCATTTGCAGCATGGGGGAAACATGCAAAAAAAGTTATAGAAAATCATGAATTAGACTCCGATTTAGGAGAAAATTCACCATTAGCACAGATTTATAACTTAAATGGGCAAATATTGTTATTAGGAGTTTCACATTCAAATAATTCTTCATTACATCTTGCTGAATATCGATGCGAGTATAGAGGTAAAAGATTTTCACCTACTGGTTCTGCGATTCAAATCAAAAATGAAAGAAAATGGGTAGTCTGGAATGAATTAAACCACAATTCTGACGATTTTGAGAAGTTAGGGCGCGATTTTGAGACGATGATAGGGTATCAACCAAAAAAAGTAGGAAATGCTGAATCTCGGTTACTGTCACAGCGAAAAATGGTTGATTTTGCCGTGAAGTGGTTGGTAAAAAATAGAAATTAAATTAAACTATATTATTTTTTGTTTAAATTCAACATAATCACATATTTTTGCTAAAGCGTTAACTGGCCGATCCCATAATCTAAACAGAATTGCACCATTTTCCCTTAATCGTTTAGACCAAGGAGTATTAAAATTCATAGGACTTATGTGCAATATTGGGACCGAATACTTTTTTGAATTTTTAATTGTTGGTTGAACTAATTTTTCAGCTAGAGAATCAATAACATCCTCAGGTTGATGATCAAATTCGGCTTGCTTAGCAATCTCTTTATAAGATAAGTAATCATCCATAACATCTTGAAATCCAACAACTCCATATTGAATAATGGCATCCACCTCTCCTGATTTCATTAACATTTCGGGTAGGGTTATGTAGAAATATGGAAGGTTCATATCAAAAGTACAATCTATAGGATTTTTAAAACTTGCTGTAATAGGTAAAATTTCTTTTAGTTCTTCTTGGAGACCTTTCGAAAGTTCTGGGACAATTAATCCGTGGTTTTCAGCATTGTTAGCAACCATCGCTCCTGGACCACCTGAATTTGTTATAATTCCTAGGCGATTACCTTTTGGCAAGATACCTCTCGATAAAATTAGCGCAATGTCTAAAAATTCTTGTACATAATCTGTTTTTATAATTCCTGTTTCTTTAAACAATGCATCAAATATCCTTGAATCACCTGCTAGGGCTCCTGTGTGGCTCTGTAAAGCACGATTACCTGCCTTGGAACCACCTACATAAATCCCAATAATGGGTTTCTTACGAGATACTTCTCTCGCCAATTCTAAAAATCTTTTCCCTCTTTTTAGTTCTTCAATATATAATCCTATAATTTCTGTATATGGATCATCCTTATAATATTCTAAGCAATCAACTATATCAATATTAGCCTCATTTCCCACGGATAATGATCTACTCAACCCTAAATCTAAATTTTCAGGATCATACCAAATATGGCATGAAAGTGTACCGCTTTGCGATGCAATTGAAAATTTACTTCTTTTAAGATTCTCCCAAATATAGATATTAAAGGATTTCTTTTCTTCGTCTGGACCATACCAATTATTAAAAACACCCAAACAGTTAGGGCCAATAAATCTAATTCCATATTCCTTAGCAATAGCGTTTATATCTTCTGTTAATGTGTTTTTACGACTTCCACTTAGTTCACGAAAGCCTCCAGAAATCAACACTATTCTTTTTACTCCTTTTTCACCACATTCCCTAAAAATTTGAGGAACTAAATTAGCAGGTAAAACGATAATGACAAGATCAGGAATCTCTGGAACGTCAGCAATGGTTCTATAAGCTTTAAATCCCATTACAGACTCTAGTTTTAAATGAATTGGATATACCTTCCCATTATATCCAGACTTGATTAAATTCATAATTTGAAGGCCAGCTAAAGAACTACCTTTATTATTTGCTCCATAAAGCGCAACACTTTTTGGGTTTAAAAATCCATGAAGAAAATGATGCCCACGCATGTTATTTTTTAAAAGATATCATCACTTTAAAATGTGAACTTGTTGAATAATAGGATATTTTTTATTCAACTCACTACGAGAACAACGTAGAAATTTATTGTGGACTGCTTGGTTATAAAGAAGAAAATCTAAAAAGATGGAAGAAAGAAAAGATAATTTAGAATTCAATATTCTATGAAAAGAGACTTCAATTTATTTAAATATTACTAATAATTTATGACATAAAACTAACATTTTAAAAATTTAAAAGAGAAAGGTTGAAGAGTGATGAGTAAAGTATTAATCTTATATGGAACAAGATATGGCACGACAAAAGGAATATCAGACGAAATTGAAAAAATAATCCAACAAAAGGGGATAACTACCAAAAGTTACAACTTAGAAGAATATAATATAAAAGAAATTCCTCCCGTACAAGAATATGATGGGATAATCATAGGTTCTGGAATTAAAATAAAAAGATGGACAAAAGCAGTTAAAAAATTTGTTAACAAAAGAAAATCAGAACTAAGAAAAATGCAAAGTACATTAGGATTCTATGTATGCTGTGGAGTGGCCGCAAAAAAAAATGATATAAGTAAAGCGATAAATGATTATATCACTTCAAAATTACAGAAATTAGGAATACAACCTGCTTTAATTGATGCATTCGGAGGATGTTATGATTTAACAGAAGGCTCCCCTATAACTGGCATGACACGAAAAATAGTAATCGCTATAATGAAGGATGAGGAGGGAATAGAGAATCCTGAAGGCAAAAAGTATGATTATCGAGATTGGGAACAGATTAAAGACTTTGCTAATAAATTTGGTGAATTATTGAAAAAATATAGTATCTTTTCATAGAACTTAACCTGAGTTTGGAGCACAAAAGGAAGAGATTTATTATGATCTTTTAGGATATGATAACCATAAAGCTCTGAAAAAACAAAAAATAATATAAGAAAGATGATTATAAATTTGAAAAAATTATTTAACAGATGTGAATTAATTTAAAAAAATACTATTAAAATGAAATCAAAAAGGTATGTAAATAATGAGTGATGAAAGAGAAGAAAAGAAAGAAACTTTTATAGATAAACTAAATAATGCTTTCAAAGATTTTGTTGGTGGAGCTTTTGGAGAGAGTGGTAAGGATTTTATAGAAGAGACTTCAGATAAATTAAAAGATTTTTCGTCTCAATCTATTAAAAAGTTCATGGAATTTTCTGATTCTGTTTTAGAAAACCTTAAACTTAATGATAATGAACAAGTAATGAAAGCTCGTGATACAGTAGAGGATTTACTAAAACAAGCAGGACTTTTAGAGGAAGATGAGGAAGAATTTTAGTTAAAATCTTTTTTTGAAATTAACACTTTTTATATTTATTTTAATTTTTATTAAATACTATTCAACTAGTTTTAAAAAGGAGTTATTTTAAAAAGCATTGGCATTCTTTAGAAAAGATTTAACTTCTTCAATAGTAGCATTAAATAATTCTGAGATAACGGTTAATGAGATATCTTGATCCATACCTAGTTTTCTATAATCTTCATATAATTTTATCCAAGTTTCTTTTTGAGCATATTTTTCTGAATGTTTATCTTGAACATGAACCCAATATGGATGCTTTAATTTTACACCACAATAAGGACAAAAACGAGATTCCTCCTCAGTCATAGAAACTACCAAAATGCTATTGTAAATTAATTATTTTTTCAGAATAATTTTAATAAGATTACAATAACTTAAAAACTTTTAATTTCCAATTTATAAGGTTAAAATACCCTTATTAAAAATTAATTTAAAGTTTAGTGGAAGAATTTTCTCCATAAACTAATTTTCTATAATTTTCTGGGTCAGTATTTCCCTCAGTACTGATTACTAAAAGTCTAGAGTCTCCGTTTATTTCTAATTTGTTAATAATTTCCTTATAAATTTCATTTTGGAATATAGATGCAACCAAACCTAATCCAATGGCTCCAGATTCCCCTGATATCACTTTAGGATCATCATGAAGTGGATTAGCGAGAATTCTTATACCATTAATAGCGATATAGTCATCATGAGAATTGAGAAAAAAATTAATTCGATTCATAAATTTAAATTATTTCCATTTTCTTTTTAAATCGTTCCGAGTAACTTTTCTGACTTCATCAACAGCCCATACAACAAATTTATAACATTTTTTTTTCCAAGTTCCAGCCTTTCGATACTTTATAAACCCGTTTGGATCACTGAAATCAAAACCACAGAGTTCTGAACATACTACTGAGCCAAACTCATTTTCAAAGTCTTTAGCATATTTAGATGCTTTTAGATATGCTATTGTCATTGTTTTTTCATTCATTTTTTTGTTTCCGCCCATAATAACTCCTATTGATGCGCAAGCACCTGCTACTGCTCCACAAGCACCTTGCCATCCTTTTTTAGATTTATATCCGCCAAACCCTCCAGCTAGGGGCATTGCTAAATTATGGAACATATAATTATCTACTCCAAGTACATCTAGTATATTAGTTAGAGTAAGTTCAGCACAATTTACGCCTTTTTTCAAATCTGGTAAAATTTTTTCCAATTCTTCGATTTTTTGATTAAAACGATTCATTAAATCTTTTTGCTTCATATAACCATTTCACTTTAATTTGATTCTGGTTTATATCCACTATTTAAAATGATTTTTGTAGCTAATTTTGCAACATTTCCCACCACATCTGAGGAATACCTTACCATTCCAAATTTAAAAGCTTCTTTAAATTCATCTTCATTCCAAAGATTAAAAGTTCTACCCATTAAGTTTTGTTGAACATCATAACAACGGCATGATCCATATTTCTCCAGATATTCATCATGTAATTTTTTCACTAAGCTATAAGATTTCATTGGTTTGTACATATCTTTAAAATCTTCATGAGTTCTTCCAAAAAGGTAACCTATTACCATAGATGCACCCACTAAGGCTCCACATGATCCATCGCCCGTTAATCCTAATCCATCAGCCAATCCGCTCGCAGCTTTAAATACGTCTTCACTCCATATACCTAGTGATTCAAATATCGCTGCAACAGCTGATTGTGCACAGCCAGTACATTCACATTCATATTTTTTACCCAATTTGAATGCTTTATTTTGAATTTCTTCTTTTGTTTCTTTCATAATCATCCATATTTATTATTATAAATACAAATTCGATTAAGATCTATTTATAATTACTAACGATTGGAATAGTTTTTGACATATTTATTTTTCTTTCTTTTTACAATAAAAACTTAAGATATCTAATGTTATCGCGGTTGCAACTTGTTATGTAATTTGTAATTGCTGTCCATGCTGTTGTATAATATTAAGCAAATTAATAAAATTAGGCTATCCACAAATAATTAAAAGCGATTTTATTGCTAAAACTAAGTTGCAAAAGTGTAAAAATTGTGGTATTTGTGAAAAATGGTGTTATTTTGGTGCTAGAAAACTGATAAACAATAAGTTAAAATTTAATCCAACTCAATGTTTCGGTTGTGGAATATGCGTCGGGAAATGCCCTGAACAAGCAATATTACTTCAAAAATAAGTGTTTAAGTAACTTTTAATAATTTATAATAATTATTCAAAATATATGCATTCAAGTTCATCATTTGAACTTAAGATATTATACGATAATAAATGCAATGAGGCAGGATTTTTAACTGGATTTGGATTCTCTGCCTTAGTTTATAATGTTTTTTCCAATAAATTTCTATTGTTTGATACAGGTGGAAATGGAAATGTTTTACTCCATAATATTCAGAAATTTAACTTAAATATTTCACAAATAGAAGATATTATTATCTCACATAACCATAGTGACCATACTGGGGGATTAAATGCGATTTATCAACTAAATCCAAAAATAACAATTTACGTTCCAGTCAATAATTCAAGTTCTTTCAAAAGATCATTCCCTGAAGCGAACGTTGTTGGTATCTTGGAAACAAAAGAGCTAGATGAAAATATTTTTTCATCTGGTCAACTTGGTAGTTCTTATATACCAGAACAAGCACTCTTTCTAAAAACTAAAGAGAAGAAAACAATCCTATTAGTTGGTTGCGCACATCCAGGTTTAGAGCATTTTATTCTGAAGAGTCAACAATTAGGAGAAATAAAAGCAATTATCGGGGGATTTCATGGCTTTAATAAATTTTCATATTTAAAAAATATCGAGGTTATAGGTGCTTGCCATTGCACTCGACACATTACTAATATAAGCAAGCTTTATCCTTCACAATTTAGGAAAATCTGTGTGGGGGATACATTTGTATTTTAAATGTTTGATTTTCTATATTTTTCTCAATTTAGAGTAAAGTCTAAAATTAAATATGAATATCTTTACTATTTTTGTAGGAAAAAATGGAGTGATTGGATCAATCGATTTAGAGAATGATGAAAGAATTATATGAATTGGGAATAGTCTTTAGAGGTTTTGTTTTAGTAAAACATAAATTTAGACATTTGAGAGAGCAAAATGAAAAAACCAAGGATTTAAGGGGAGCATTCATTTCAGCGATTACTACTTTTGCTGAAAGTGCTTTCAATAATCATTCTTTAGAATATCTTGAATCAAAAAACACTTTATTTATCTTTAAGACTTCTGAAATTAAAACATCTGATGGCAATTCAGAGGAACCTATTATTCTGTATGGCTTAACGGATAAAAAGAAGAAAGATACAGATAAATTTGTTAAAAAGTTTTTAGAAAAAGTTGAAGTATTATTACAATTATTTATTTCAAAATTTCAAAACAAAGATTTTACTGAATTAAATCAATTTGAACCCTTTAAACAAGAAATTGAAAACTTTTTTATTTGAATTTAATAATTCATTAGATACCATCCTTTCGGATCAGTCCGAGAATAGGCAACAATACCCTCATCTTTCAAGATTTCAATCTGTTTTTCCACTAAATCCTTATTATACCCTAAAATAACTATATCATCTACTAATTTAGTTTTGGATGATACAATTCTATTTTTTTCTAAGTGATGAATAATTATTGTCCTTAAATTTTCCTCAGTAATTGTTCCTTGTGGTGTCCTCTTTGGCGCTACAATTTCCTTTTCACTTTCTTTTGTTAAGGCATCAATTAAAGCTCCTCCTTTTGCTTTCTCAGTTTTTTCCTCAATAACAACTGGTTTTATTTTTGTACGCTTTTTAACCGGAGCTCCAACAGCACCCCCTAATCCAATTTTATCTTCAGGTAGCGTCCATACTGAATAGCTTATTTTTTCAAATTGGTCTTGTTTTTCTGTAATCATCCTTTCAAATTCTTCAATAACTCTATCCTTAAGATAACCTCGCTTTTCTAAGTCAAGAGCAATCTCTTGAATTATTTTTTTATCAATTAAATCTTTAAAGATGAATTCTCTAATGTTTGTAGGCACAATTTCTAACTTAACGGTTTTCTCTGGACGTTTCTCTGCTGATTCTGGTTTGGTTTTAGCTACAACAATATTATAGGGAATATCTAAAACAGGTTTTTCACCACATTCAAAATCAGATACACATCTAAGACTTCTATCATAACCACCAAAAATTATGTTTGTTAATCCTTCTTTAGGATCAGTCATTGTTGATACCACTTTAACTGAGGTTGATGTAGAAGTCTTCCATTTTAACTCAATATCTGTAGAATTCATTTTTGTGTTATGATAAACTCTTAAAGATCCATCAGCAGATCCAACAATAACTTCATTTGCGTTATCCTCATCAATATCCACAATTTTTAATGATATTGGACGGCCTTCCTCGAGCTTTATTTCTTTCAAACTCTCTCCTTCGCTATTGAGAATCTTGATACAAGAATCATCTGAACCTACAACTATTTCATAATAACCATCGTTAGTAACATCCCCAATTGCCAGGGTATTTATTTGGGAACCTAAGTTTTTTTGCCAAATTATATCGGGTTTACCTTCTTTTGATTGAATTAGTTGAAGTAAACCGTTCTTAGTTCCAATTAATAGGCCATATATGGGATTTTTTATATTTGGTAGCTTTAAATAACCTAAAATGCAAGTAGTTACCCAAGAATCATAATAGAGTATAAATTTTGGTTCTTTTGAATCTATATTTTCAAAAATTTTAAGTGTTTTATCTTCTCCACCATATATCAACTCATTATTCCCATCTCTAGTAAAATCACCAGCAGTAACACATAAAACTTTACCCTTAGTCTTAAAATTCATTATTCCAGCTAACTTATTGATTCCTTTTACAAACTTTACAACTAAGAAATTGCCATCTCCAGCACCTACTAAAACTTCTTGGCATCCATCGCCAGTAAGATCGATTGGAAATGTTGTTCGTACCCATCCATCAAAACTAATGCTATCAAGGATGTTTAATTCCTCATTCATCAAGTATAAAGTTTTATCATGCCCTCCAAAAACTAAATAACAGGCATCACCACATTTTAGAGTTGAGCAAGTTAAAACTGCTTCGGGTGCCTCAAACATCCAGTTTAAATTAAATTTTTTCTTTAAAGATGACATTTTAGAATATTAAGTTAGATAGAACTATTGATTTAACATAAAAGTATATAATATCAAAATAATAATTAAATTAAGGTATTTTAAATCTATTTAATGGTTATGTTCTTAAAAATATTATAAAAAAAATAATATAAAAAAAATTTAGTATTATAAAAAAAGTTATAATCCTAATTGTGCGTCTGAAGGACTGTATTCTCCCAAACCATTTATTTCATAAGTTATTTCTAATTTTTCTCCAGCACTCAGTAAATCTATACTCCATTTAAGCGTATCCTCTCCAACTTCGTCTGTTATCTTTGGTTTTTCGCTATATGATCCATATTCAAAAGAATCTGGTACTTTATCCATCAAGATTAAATTCTGAAGAGGGGCAGTACCTATATTCTCAACAATTAAAACAATTCTGTAATTTCCTAAATCACCAATAGGTACAACCTCTTTTCCGATTCTGAATTTCCTTCTCAAATGCAAAGCTTCAACTATGGGGACTTCTGGCATAAATTCTAATTCTTGAGAAATTGGGAATGTATTAGCATTATAGATAAGTTGGGATTCAAAACTTGCATCTTGAACAGGGTTTACACAATGAATAGGATATTTGAATTCTAAAGTTGAATCCGGTTTAAACATCCCTGTGTCAGAATTTCTCAGGTCTTTTAATTGAAGTTTAAACACACTACCATCAAAGTTTACAGCTCCAGATGGTACTTCAAGTTCCTCCTTATCCCAAATCATTGTAATTTCGTCAGCTTTGGGTGGTTGAAATTCATTGGTAAAATATTGTTGAGTAATAACAACTTGATCTAATGGTGCAGAACCATTATTTACTATCTTTAAGGTAGCAACTACATCTTTTTCTTTATAAGTAGGTACTTGTGTGATATCATAAGTCATATCTCCCGTAATACTTGCGATTTCTAAAATCACATCTGATATAGCAATTGTACCATTTACCACTGTCTGAAAATCTGGCATAACTCTAAATTCAAGTTTCTTTCTGAATGCTGGATATTCTTCAGATTCATATCTCCATTTTCTAGAATGCCATTGTGCTCCTGCAGGTAAAAGCGGCACATCTCTTGGATCTATATCTACATACTTTTTGGTTTCATCCTCAGGAGAATAAACATCAGCATTAAACAATTGAATAATAAATTCAGAAGGATTTTCAAATACTAGCTTACAGTCCCAAACTTCTGGTTCTTCATCTCTTTCGACTGTATCAACATAAAATTTATTTCTTGTATAAGCATCATACTTATCAACGGCCAAACCTCCTGCAAATGAAGAAGAACCTTCATATGTTACTTCTATTGTACCAGTCTTTCTCTTAGTAATATCAGTGACCATTATACCACATGTACACTTTAATAAAACTGTAGTCTCCGGGGGTAATTTCTCAATTCTCCATATCACCTTATTTCCTTCGACTTCCCCCCTTCCCATCGTTGTTTCTCTGACTGAAGCATTTGTAAATTCATCTGGAATATTTTTTACAATTTTTACATTAGAGATTGGTTTTTCGAATAAACTTCTTAGAGCAATAGCAAAAGTAACAGTGTTTTCTTTGTCAATAGAAATTCCAAAAGATTGTAATGAACGTCCAGAAGCAACATCGTAAATATCATTATCCTCTTCCTCTTCTTCCTCTTCTTCCTCAACCTTGGATTTTTTTACGGCAGAACCTGCTTTAGCTGTTTTATCTTTTAATCTAATTAAATCATCTTCAATATCTCTGATATTTAACACATCATCAGCATTAGCGAGTGTGTTGACATATTCTTTGATTAGCAAGAGATTTTTAGCTTGCCCTTTAATCAAAAAATCCTCAGACTCAACATTTGTATCTGGGTCAGTGCCTAATTCTTGTATTTTTATTTCATTTGTTTTTAAATTAGTACTTTCAATATTTTTTAACGTTAAATCTATATCCCATAATCTATCCTTTTTACTGGGATTTTCTACACTAAATTTCCCTTGAAAGTTAATAGATTCGATATTTCCATCGTGATCTATCTCTGAATTTACATCTTCTACGATTTTTACAAGTGCTAATAAACCCTCTCGATTTCCATCTTTTAATAGGATTGAACCTTCAAGTTCACCAGTATCTGCATCATAAGTTTCTATAACAGGAGTAGAAATATCTCTATCCACTAATCTAACTTTTCCATCATCCATTTCAGTTCTTTTTAAACCTTCCGCTACTTTTGATTCATCCACTTCTGTTGCATCCCAACCCATTCGAGGTGCTGCTCGTGTTTTCTTTTCTTTCTTACGTGCCATTCTTAATCACATTTATTTATATTTTTTTGTTAATTGATCCTAATTTATTTATGGATTGATAAATATTGATTAGTAAAATAAATATAAACACGATAGTTAAATATATTTTTTCATTTCAACAAAAAGTCAATCGAAAAGTGATTTTACAATTTTGGGAAATCCTTATAATTTTTGTTTATTATTCTAACTTTATTAACACACTCTAAAAAATTTCTTGTTCGATTTGTCATTATCATGTGGTAAAATATCTGGTTCTATAAACTTATACCCACACATCGGACATAGAGTAATTTTTCTCCTAGTTTTTGGATCAAAAGTTCTAAAACTAAAGCCACATACAGGACAAGTTCTTATTAAACTATTTCCAATTCTGTTTATATCTAAATCCTTTTTATTTTCTTTCATTATCTAATCTATTTTAATCAAATTTTTAAATTAGAAATTAAATTAAAAGTAAAACTATGATTAAATCATTAACATTTGCTCCGGTTGGACCAGTAATTATCTCAGATTTGAGGATTTTAAAAAGTGAATTTGAATCATTATTATCTAAATACTTTTTTGAGTTTAGATTTTTGTTAATCATTTCTTCTAATGTAAAATTGTCAATTAATGCACCCATTGCCTGACTATTTCCCTCTATACCATCGAGATTAGCTCCAATAATTAGAAACTTATAATTAATTTCTTTATTTCTTATAAAATCAAGAAAAGCTAATAGTGCTTGCTGATTTCTCCCTCCAATACCGTCTCCTTTAATGGATACCGTAAGTTCACCAGAACCAATTAATGAAATCCCCTTTTTTATATTTTTATATTTTTTTATTTCTTGAGATATGGTGTGGTAAAGTTTCCTTCCAAAATCATTTGCATCCCCAGTGATCTTATCAGAGAAGTAATTAGTAAAAAATTCATTTTTAAGATATGCGATTACTTCACTAACAGCTAATTTCACACTTCCAATTAAATAATTATGAACATTAGTAAAACACATATCGTTAGGTTTTGGATTTTCTAGATTTTTATTAAAGAGTCCTTTATCCAATATTTTCCTTACTGAATCTGGAACTTTTTGATAAAGATTATATTTTTTTAATATTTCTACAGCATCTTTAAACGTGCTCTTATCAGGTACAGTTGGACCAGAAGCTATAGAATCTAAATCATCACCAACAACATCTGATATTATTAGTGAAATTAAAGTAGCTCTACTGTAGTTGAATATTATCTTAGCGAGGTTGCCTCCTTTAA
>Ga0209635_10000929_pt1 | contig 21269 bp, 16 predicted proteins | sample DeeMarSWOR230_32_FD_187463 | JGI IMG/M metagenome (GOLD analysis project Ga0209635, IMG submission 187463) | Marine sediment microbial communities from White Oak River estuary, North Carolina - WOR-2-30_32 (SPAdes) (version 2) | ecosystem: Environmental > Aquatic > Marine > Intertidal zone >...
TTTTTCTCGAGCTTTACCTTTATTGGAAGAAACTCAAGAGTTAGTTAAGGAAAGGTTAATTCCTATCATAGAGAATTCCACAAATGAAATAATTTGTGCTCCAGGGTATTACGGCTCGACATTAGATAAAAAAATTACTACTTTAGGAAGAGGTGGTAGTGATCTCACAGCTGCTGTGATTGCATATTCCTTAAGAAATAAATATGATTGCAAAGTTATCTATTGGAAAGATGTTAAAGGATTTTTAAACGCTGATCCAAAAATAGCAAAAAAGACTGCACTTCTAAAACAAATTTCGTATATTGAAGCTAAAGAACTTGCTTTTTTCGGTTCAAAAATCTTACACCCACTTTGTTTGGATATGAATGAGAAAGGAGACATTCCTTCCGAAATAAAAAGCTTTAAAGAACCTGAATCTGAGGAATTTACAACTATTACAAAAGAGATTATAAAAGATGATAATGTGGTGAAGGCAGTAACTTCAATATATAAGCTTTCAATGGTTACAGTAGAAAGTGATACTATGATTCCTTTAACTGGTACTGCTTCAAAATTGTTTTCTCTTTTAGGTGATAACAATGTAACCACAGTCTTTATTTCCCAGAGTTCATCAGAAAATAATATAACTTTTGGAATTGACTATGAAGATTCCACGAAAGTTAGCTTTCTGTTAAGAAATTCTGATTTATTTGGTAAAAAGTGGTTTAGAATTAAAATTGACAATGATATTTCATTAGTTGCAGTAATAGGAGCTGGTCTATTATATACTCCTGGTATTGCTGGAAAAGTATTTACAACTTTGGGAGATAATAACATTAATATAAAAGCTATCGCTCAAGGTTCATCAGAAATGAATTTTACAGCAATTATTGACAGGGTTGATTGCGATAAAGCTATCAATGTATTATATGATGCTTTTATCAATCAATATTGAAATTTCATTAGAAGGTTAAAAAAAGCTTCTAAAAACCTCTTCTGCCTTAATATTTCTATGATCCCGTCTTTTTTGACTTGAAATTTTATTTAATAAAGCTTCATTACAAATTTTTTTACCAATATTTACTTTTGGATTATTTGTCCAGTTAACATCTAATAAAAGGCAAAGATAATACACAGTACTCTGAATAAAAGCAATTAATTGTCCAATTTTTAAAGCATTTGGAGTTTCTAACGAAATCCTCGCTGATGGAACACCTTGCTCTATTAAAGCCTGAAATGTTGCATCTACTTGATAGCCTACAATTGATTGTGCTGTCTGTCCATGTATATAATCAATACCAGATTCTAATCTTAAATCTAATAATTCATTTTCTACAGTCCAAATAATTGGAATTACAACACCCTTTGTTCCACCAAGAAGATATTCTAATACTGAGTGTTGGCATAAAGGTGCTGATTGATACGCTCCCATAAAGCCTCGTTCATTTTTCCCGCTACTTTCAGAGATTTCTTGTACAAAAAGACCTACAGAGCCTTCAAGATTTATGGAGTATGGCATAGAGAATATAATTTTATATCCCTTATTATATAAATTGAATAAAAAGGCGGAAAACACTGTACTCGAATTTAAATCATATTTCATGAATAATTCGTAACTTTTTTCTAAGCCTTTTAAAAAGCTATTAATGTCAATACCGGCTAGATATGCGGGGACGATAGCAACATTAGATATAGATGCCGCAAATCTTCCTGGTAAATCAGGAACTTCAAGAATAGGACAATTAATCTTTTTTAAAATCAAATTCATAGTACCCTTAGATGATAAACCTAGGAAATTATATCCTTTTTTTATAAATGTCCCAATAGTGGAATTAATATCTAGAGTTTCACCTCCTCGGGATATTGGAATAACAATTGAATTTTTTGGTGTTGTACTTTCCAAACATAAATTTAACTCTACTGCTCGAGAGCTAGTTATAGGATATATTTTTTTCTTGGATAAATGCTTTAATGCCAATAATGTTTGAATTGATCCTCCTGTACCTAAAATGATAATATTTTGAATATTGTCGATATTAAGAGAATCAAGTACTGATTTAATCTTATCCAAGTTAATAAAAGTTTTTGTATCTACGAAAAAAGGAGAATCCCAATTCTCTTTTCTTTCAGCAATACTATTGATTATTTCCTCTATTTGTGCATTATTAAGTTTTGGATAATACTCTAATTCAATATCTTTACCCATTTTTTAATCACGTTAATTTACTAATCAAATTTTATCTTTGAATATTAAAATTCTTTTCTTCTTTTAATATATTATCTATTTTTTAAGTTTTGGATAATTAAAAATTGAAAAATTAGAAGTCTATTTTATTTAAAATATCTTTCCTCGTATTTATACCATAAATAATTTCATATATTTAAATTACACTAAATTTTAAATTATAAGTGATATTTTATGGCAAAAGCTAGTGAAATGAAAAATGAGAATAGTATTGAGATGGGGGAAGCTTATTATTGCACAGAATGTAAAAGAAACCATACTAAAGGAAAGATTTATAAAGAACATCTTCAATTTGCAAAAATTGAAAACGGTGGAGAAGAAATTACTGAAGATGATGAATTAGAATTGAATGAAGATGATTACAGTGAACAAGAAGGAATAGATTTGGCAGAAGAAATAGAAGATACAGATTTAGAAGAGGATATAGAATTTGAGGAAGATGACGATTTTGATATTGGAGAAAAAATTCTGAATGAAGATGTTCAAAATTGTGTTGAAGCTGTAAAAAAGCTCCCGGGAGTTGGAGACGCTACACTTAAAAAGCTAATTAAAGCAGGTTTTAATAGTCTTGAAGCTATAGCTTATACACCTCCTAGTATTATCCAAGAAGAATCTGGATTAGGAGATAAAACCACAGCGAGATTAATCAAAGCGTCAATGGAAAAATTGAATATTGGATTTAAGTCTGCTGAAGATGTTTGGGAACACAGAAAAAATATTGCTCGAATTTCAACAGGGAGTCAAGAACTTGACGATTTATTAGGAGGTGGGTTAGAAACAGGGTGTGTAACAGAATTTTTTGGAGAATTTAGAACTGGCAAAACTCAAATTATGCATCAATTATGTGTAAATGTTCAATTATCAAGAGAAAAAGGAGGTCTTGAAGGCAATGCGTTATATATTGATACAGAAGGCACTTTTAGACCGGAAAGAATAATTCAAATGTCTGAGGCTCTTGACCTTGATCATAAGAAAGTATTGAAAAATATTATCTTTGGTCGAGCTTATAATTCAGATCATCAAATTCTTTTGATTAAAGAAGCTGCAAATCTGATTAAAGAAAGAAATATCAAAATAATAGTAGTTGATTCTTTAATTGGGCATTTTAGAAGTGAATATATAGGGAGAGGTACCCTAGCAAACCGTCAACAATTAATTAATTCACATTTACATGATCTATTAAGATTAGCAGATATTCATCCAGAACTGGGAATAGTTGTTACAAATCAAGTTCAATCAAAACCAGATGTCTTCTATGGAAATCCCTTACAGGCAACAGGTGGTAATGTGGTGGCACATGGCTCCACTATTAGAGTTTATTTAAGGAAGGGAAAGGGAGAGCAAAGAGTTGCCAAGATGGTTGATGCTCCTCATCTTCCTGAAGGAGAAGCTGTATTTAGTATTACAGAAAATGGTATATCAGATTAAAATTCTATAATTTTTTATTTAAGATACTAAAATTAGTGTTTTAATTCTAATTTTTTTAAAAAAAAAGTAATAGAAATAATAAAAATTATTAGGATTATTTCAATTTTTCATATTCATTTGCCTTGTTAGTTAATCTTTTTACCTCTTTTGTCATATCCGTAACTCCTAATTTAAATATCTCAGATGCAATTTTAGAGGCTTGTTTGTATTTCTGAGCCGCTTCGAGATAACTTTTCTTTTTCACTGCTAGTTTAGCTTCATTTTCAAATTGTTTCTTTTTAGATGTTAAATCTTCTATCTTGGTTTTACGAGTTAGTTCTTCTAACTGCATAAATTCTTTAGATAGCTCCCAGTTTGAAGCGATCAATGAAGCCTCTTGGAAGATTTCAATGGATTTTAGATAATTTTTCTTACTTTTTGCCTTTTTAGCTCGATTAAATAACTCCTTTATTCCGTTTTTAGCTTCTTTCTTATTGGCTATTTCAATGGTTCCAATTTTTGATTTAATAGGAGCAGAAACTATTTTATGGCGTTCAGTAATACTAGAAAGATAAGCTTCTCTTTCAACAGGACCCATTTGTGCCAAATCGTTTACTAACTTTTGTTTTTCTTCAGGTGAGAGCGTAGTTAGTTCTGAAACCTTTTGATTAATTAGGTTTATCTCTTGTTGTGAAATTGGTTGTGCTTCAAGTGCGGAAATTTCAATAGGAATTAACATTTTCTTATCCCTTAATTCTTTAATTCCCATAAAAATTTCTGCAGTATCTTTATTCGTTCTTTCTGAAGCCTCTTTTAATAGTGTGGCTATAAAAAAGAATTGCCTATCAGCTTCTTCGCAACAAGAATGAGCTATTTTTAATACCTCTTTCGAATGGGGATTCTTGAGCTCCTTAATACTTGAAAAATCATATGATATTTGATGCGGTAAAATTATCGAAGTACTTAATAGATCGTCAACTATTTGACCAGAATTTCTAAAGTGAGCCAATTGACCCCTCCAATTAGGTAAAACATCTTTATATGTCTTTTCAAATACATTAATAAATTCCTTTAAGTTTCTTCGAAGGATTAATGAGGCTTTTTTAGTTAGCACTAATGCAATTCTGATATATTCACCATCAGCCAAAAGCAACATTTTATCTCCATATGAAATTTCATTTAAAGCTTCTTGAGCAACCATTTCTCTGCCAAATGAAGAAACAGCCGTCAAAAATCCACCTATCAATTCTGGGTCAATCTGTTCTGATCCATATGATTTAAAGTATACACATGTTCCAGTCTCTTTATATAATACTAAAATGTGTTCTAAATTGATTGCATCATCAAAAATTGTTTTAACTTCATTTAGGATTCGAGCTTTCTCTCTCTTTTTTGGAGCAATAACGCCTCGATGAATAGCTACAGCTGCAACAATTCCAATTACTACAACTGCTGCAATTATTATGTAGGGCATTAATTCATCCAAATTTAGCCCAGGAGGCGGTATTATAGTAATATCTGAAATTTCACGAGAAAATTCTTGATGATTATATGCACGAGTTAATTGAATTGTTAAATTCAATATACTAGTATCACTATAAGTTGGGACTATAAATTCTACTTCTCCAGTGCTATTAGTGAGATACGGTCCTAGGGGTGAGCCAGCAAAACCATTATAATAGGGAGTACAATTTATTCTTGAACCTATAATTGGTAGCCAAACAGAACCATTGAAATATTCTGCCTTAACGATTATTGTGAACGGTAATCCTGCATTTACTCTATCAGGCACTATAGTTGTTAAATTTGCTTGATATCTTCCTCTAACCGTTAAATTAAACATAAAATAGATTTCTTCATAATTCAATTTGTTAACAGTAATATTTAATTCGTAATTTCCTATTGTTAATGCTGGGTTTGAGGTCGTAATAGATCCTCTATGATTCTGGGATACGATCTGAAATAAGTTGACAAGTGTACCATTTGCTCCTGTATTAATATTTCTATAGTAGACTGTATAAGTGTCTGCCAAAGTAGATACTAATTGATTGTTATTCTCCAAATCGGTCATATTGAACTCAATAGTAATATCACTCCCTTCAAAAATAGTGTAATTATATCCAGCTCCAATAGATTCTATTTGTCCTCCTGGATCTGAAACTGATTTTAAATGGATATCCGAATAATTACCTCTAAGATAAAATGTAAAGTAGGACAAATCATAACCATAATTCGGAAATTTCGAAGCATTTACTTCTAAGGTATACCAACCATAATTCTTATTTGTTAAACTAATATTTAGATCATACCAACCGTTAGTTAGATTAACTAATTCCCATCCAGGAGTCCAAATGATCCCTGTAGAATTATCCTTTACAACAATATTACCTTTAGTAAGCGTTTCAATACCCCGATCATTCGTTGTGTCATTAAAGTAAAAATTAAAAGTTTGGTTTAATTCAGAATTCCTTGGTATCTCAGCTGTCCACGAAGTACTTTCTATACTTGTTTGAATTATTTGTACATCAACGGTTAATTGAATTACCTGGGTTTCTGCGCCAATTTTAGAGACATTAAAAGTAAAGGTTTGACTACCAACATCTACAATATCAGTATCTAACTGCATGGCATAAGTTCCATTTCCATAATCCTGTAAAAAAGAGTCAAAATTGTAATCATCACCAATTACTTCCCAAGATGCTCCGATAATATCATTTAAATCCGTATCATAATAATCAAACGTGTGAGATACATTCTGACCTCTAATAATACTACCTAAATCTGCTGGAATTGAATTATCAGGATTAATAGCTGTTGTGATTTGTCTATGAAATGTATAAGTATCTGTTTGATTTACATAAAAAGTTTCTGAAGCTGAGATTAAAACGTCTACAAATCCATAACTGGGGAAATCAGGATCAGCTACTCTTATAGTTAAATTATATCTTCCATTTCCAATGTATTGAACAGCCGTGGAATTGTAAGTGGACCCTCCATCAAGACTATATTCAACATTTGCGTCAGCAACTCCTTGACTTAGTCTTGTATCATTATATTCAATAGTAATGTTGAATACTTGCCCTTTTAGAAAAATAGTATTTCCAGGAGGACTAATAACATTTAAAAAGGTATCACCTACGATAGTAAAATATAAATCTATAAGACCTGCTGCTGTTTCATTATTCCAAAACATTTGAGCTTTAAAAACACCATATTGATCCGCATCATTAGAGATATCCCAATTATATACAAAAATTTCTGAACCAGAATTAGCTTGAGATATTGAAACTGTATTCGTATGGTTTAAAGTTCTTGTAATCGGGCTATATACACTTAAATTAACCATACCATCATTTATGAATTCATTGAAAGAAGCATTGAACTCAATAACATTAGAAAAATTAACTAATGTTGTAGCAACACCTCCTACATAAGTGTTTATAGAGGAGAGTAAATTTGTTGAGTTTGCTGTTAGATACCAATTTGTTCCGTTTCCCGCATCTAAAACTTGAATATATCGATAACCATTTTTTATAAAATCTTTATTAATATCTATGCTTGGAATTTCAGTTTCATTAAACACCTTTATGTTATTCCAAATACTTGGAATAGTAAAATTAATTGTATTAAATTCTGTGATTCTGTCATCAAAATAATTTAATCCACCTATTACTGAAACATTCCATTGAACATTATCTCCACTTTGTAAAATTTCAAATTCTGAATTTGCTTTTAAATCTGTTTTTGTATAATTAATCTGGACATTTGTTACATCACATGAAACATCATACCAATCGGAGGTTATTACAAACTCTAATTGATTGGAAGAAGTATAATAGTTCTCTGAAGGATTCCAATAACCTTGCCCGTTAGTTATATCTGAGACAACAGTATTATTAATTTTTAAATTAAGATCAGACGGATACGGATCATTGGTTTCTCCATTTGGACTTAAATCGACTATTAAACTCAGATCGTAATTATTTACCGGACCAGTATCTCCAAACCATACAATAGTATCATCATTTCCTCCATGATTAGTCTCTGGTTCAAAATGCCAACGACCAGTTCCACTAACTGTATCAATCAAAATAAAAAATGTATTGTTATAAGTGCTAGATGCATCAAGAAAATGGTGAATATTAGTGACATTATACCAAAAAGCACTACTAGTATCATTATAGTATTGATCTAAATATTGGGCACCTGTTTGGTCAGTATTCCATTTAATATACCCCCCACTTTCTTGGGCATTATATAAATCAATATAAAACCAACAGCCCCCTGAAATAGGTTTTTCTATTTTTACTGAAATGCTTTCTAGATAGCAATCTCCTTTCACTTCAAAAGAAGTATAATGAGGATCACTTATAAAGGATGCAGCAGTAGGACTATCTTCAATGTTCAGTGTTTTGTTTGGAGCATAAATATTTTCGATAGTTGTATTAATAAAGGATGTACCATAGCCATTGAAATTGGGGAAAGGTTCTGAAAAACTGTTTGAAATATCTAAATTTGCGAATCCAATTGTTGAAGCATTGATTAGAGATTGATGTAATGTAACATTCATTTGTTTACCGTTTCCATCAAAATCTATAGGTTCAGATAATTTTAGTATTGGCTCGTTAAAATCATTTTCCTCTTTCAAAACTCCATTATTTTCTTCATACACCTTATTATTTGAACCTATTATTAGAAGATTTCTACCTAAAGTCGATGTAATCATTCCTAAAAACAAAAGAAGAAGTAGTACTATCCTTTTAGTTTTATTAAAATTAGATTTTTTCATGCTTATCAAATGTTAATTACTAATTTTTAGTTTAGCGCAAACTATAAATATTAAATTTATAATCGTGCAAGATCAATTTAAAATTTCTTATATTTGCATATTTTCTTATTGAATATATCTTTAGGATATTATTTTAGTAAATTTTCTATAATCTAAAATTACAGATTTGTAAATATAAGTTAATTAAGAAATGAGCCTAGTATGATAAATAGTAAAGAAAATAGTTTTTACTCTTCGGTATCCGGTTTCCTTAAAATAATTCTAGCATCAACACAAATTAATCCTTTATCATAGATGAATACAGGATTTAAATCCATCTCGTTTATTTCTTCATGTTTTGTAACAAGCTCAGAGATTTTTAATAAAGTTTCAACTATAGCATTCAAATCTGCTTTTGGTTTTCCACGATATCCATCTAAAATTGGGAATCCCTTAATTTCATGTATCATTTCTTTAGCATCATATTCTGTTATAGGTGCTATTCGAAAACTCACATCTTCCAATAGTTCTACTAATATACCACCAATCCCAAACATTAATGCAGGACCAAATTGAGCATCCGTAGTCATACCTATTATCAATTCTGTAATAGGCTCGTCTGCCATCTTTTGTACTGAAATCATTTTTTCCCTTTGAGAAGGAATTTGCATTAAGTCATCGAAAGCTTTTACTACTTCCGCTTCAGTTTTTATATCAAGTTTAACAGCTCCAGTATCAGACTTATGTATGACATCTTCTGCCACTAATTTCAAAACTAAAGGAAATCCAATGTCTTTTGCGGCAGAGATAGATTCTTCTTTAGAAGAGGTTAAATGATGATTTGGAATTGGAATGCCTATTTCCTTTAACAATTCTTTAGATTCAAATTCTGTGAGAACAGTTTGATTAGTTTCGAGTTTATCCTTCAAAAACTCTTGAATATTCATTACCATTATCTCTTAAATAATTAGGAATATAGAAGTTTAATGTAAATTAAAATTTTAAAAACAATTTAAAATTAATGAAAACAATTAAAAAAAAGTAATTTATTATTTTTGTAAGTAGAAATAAATCCAGAACTATGACCAAAGAAGAAAATATTGGAATTTTACTAAAAAGTTTTGTAGAGTCCCAAAAGGAGATACAAATTGCTTTTGTATATTCAAATCAGGGACTTCTAATATCTAAATATGGCAATATAGAAAAAAAAATAGATAATGAACAAGAAATTGATGAATTTTATGGTGCACTAACTTCATTGGTCGAAAATCTATTAGATAGAATATCCTTAGAGTATAAAATAGGACATTATGGAAGTGGTTCATTTGAGACCCCAGATCATAGAATAGTATACCTTCAAGCTGGTCCTGATGCAATTTTATTATTAATTTGTAATTATGCGATAGATTTAAAGAATTTATTTCCAATAGCTTATCTTGTTGTTGAGAAAATTGCTCAATTATTAGAAGATAGTTTTGATTTTAATTATAATACTTTAGACATTCCAGATTTAAAAATTCACGAAAACATTTCTGTGAGTTTAGATAAGTATGCTTTGACAGAATCAAGTAATATAATTGGGGGTATTAAAGCAGTACACCAAATAAAAAAGGAAGAGAATATAGAAAAATTATTTAAACTTATTGTATTAGGTTCTAAAGCAGTTGGAAAAACTACTCTTATTAATCGATTTTTGAAAAAAGAAATTATAATAGATTATCGTCCAACTTTAGGGATATCCATCTCAACACAGAAATACTTTGTCCAAGGATTTAAAGAAGATGTTATAAAGTTTCTTATCTACGATTTTGCTGGTCAAGAATTTTTTAAACGTGTTAGACATGAATATTATAAAGGAGCTAAATGTGCTTTTGTAGTTTATGATGTTACTCGACGTGAAACTTTTGATGATGCATTAAATTTTTGGTTTAAAGATGCTCGGAAGGAGTTAGGTAATTTACCAATCGTACTAATAGGAAATAAAATAGATTTAGAGGAACAACGACAAATATCCAAAGAAGAAGGCTTAAAAAAAGCTCACGAACTTAAATGTTCTTTTATTGAGACATCTGCGTTACATAATATTAATGTTCAAGATACCTTTAAAATAGTAGGAATAGGACTCTTCTTCAAAAACATTGAAGAAAATAGAATAACTCACTAATCTAATTTTAAAAAATAAAGTAAAAATAAAAGTTATTTCCTAGCTTTTATACCTTTCTTCTTTCTTAATCTCCATTTACGAAGTTCGTCAACAACAGACACACTAAAAGCAGCAAGGAAAAGAGCAATCCAATAATAAGGATGATAAAGCGGAACAATATGAAAAGCTAATCCGATGGGTGTGAAGAGAATCAAGAATTGTAATCCAAGAGAAAGTCCCGTAGCCCAGAATAAATGTTTATTTGGAAATAAATAGAATGGTTTTATATTTGACGTACAAGTATAGACGAATAATAATTCGCATATCACCAGATTAGAAAATACTATTGTCTGAGCTAACGAGATTGCATACTCTTGAGCAGTAAAAGTTTGACCGAAAACCTCTACCCCACTTATCAACCCAGGATCTATACCTGCTGTAGTCCAAGCAGGAATAAGAACGCTCCATAACAATATATATAGGGTAATATCTGTTATTGAAGTATAAATTCCAAGCAGAAGAACTGGACCTTTAATTTCTGGGAGCAGAGTAAACCCCTTACGCGGCTTTTCTTTCATCACATCAGGGTCTGTAGGGGTGAGTCCCAAAACCATAGCTGGAATTCCATCTGTAGCTATATTGAGCCATAGAATTTGTATTGGAACGACTGGTATTGCCCAAAATACAGAAGGCAACAGTTTCATTACAATGTACGCTGCGAGAATTAAAAATATTTCATCAAAATTGGTACTTAGCATATAACGGAAAAATCCTTTTGTTGTTTCAAAGATTCCTCTACCCTCTTCTATTGCATTAACGATTGTGGAATAATTATCATCTATAAGTATCATATCAGAAGCTTCTTGAGTAACTTCGGTTCCTTTGAGGCCCATAGAAACGCCTACATGAGCACCTTTCACTGCAGGGGCATCATTAACTCCATCTCCTGTCATTGAAACTATTAAATCCAATTCTTTTAATCTCCTTAATATCCTTAATTTATGCACCGAAGAAACTCGCGCAAAAATATCTACTGTTTTCACTTTCTCTTGGAGTACAGCATCACTCATATCTTCTAATTCTGCCCCGGTTATCGCTTCAACAGAGTCTGTCAAACCTATTTCTTGAGCAATTGCTATTGCCGTAATTTTATGATCTCCAGTAATCATAATAGTTCTTATTCCTGCCATCCTTGCTTCCTCTATTGAGTCTTTAACTTCATCTCTTGCAGGATCAATGATACCTACTAAACCAATATATGTGAAATCTTTTTCAACGTTTTCAAGATTATAACCTGGTTCTAATTCTTTATATGCAACTGCCAAAACTCTCAAGGCATTTTTAGCAAATTCTTCATTTTTGTTCATGATCTTGTTTCTGGAGTGCTCTATGGAAACCTTTTGACCATTCAATAAAACATGAGAAGCATTTCGCATTAATACATCTGGAGCACCCTTAATTAAAGCATAAACTTTTCCATCGCTCTTACCCACTACAGTCATCATTTTTCTATCAGAATCAAAGGGAATCTCATCTAATTTTCCAAATGGTTCATTAAACCCAGCTTTTAATGCTAGAACTTTCATTGATATCTCTGTTGGATCTCCAACAACATCCATATCGCCTGTATCTTTATTAGCAAGGTGGATGTTAGAATTATTGCAATGAAGGCATACTTGTAGAAATACTTTAAGATCTCCTTCAATTTCTACGACTTTTCCATCTTTTAAGATATCACCGTTGATATTGTATCCAACACCTTCCACATCTAGCACTTTATCATCAAAATAAATCTTTACTACAGTCATTTCGTTCTTAGTTAGCGTTCCAGTTTTATCTGAACAAATGACGTTTACACGACCAAGAGTTTCCACGGCAGTTAACTTACGCACGAGGGCATTCCTATCTGCCATCTTTCTCATTCCAATACTCATTACTACTGTAATTACAACAATAAGACCTTCAGGAACAGCGGATACCGCTAGACTTATTGAAATTTCAAAAGCCTCAACAATTTCATTAATTTCATTTGGTCCAAAAGCAAACCCTTCTGTAACTAAGATAATTATTAGTTCGGTTAAAAAAACTAAAGCACAGATAACTAGTATTACTACTCCTAACAGTTTTCCAAATCTATTTACTTCTTTTTGAAAGGGACTAAGCTCAATTTTTTCTTCCTGCAGGCTTTCTGCAATTTTTCCAATCTCAGTGTTCATTCCAGTTCCAATAACTATACCCTCACCATTACCTCTTGTAATTATAGTATTCATGTATCCTAGATTGGTTCTATCTGCTAGAATCATTTTTTCATCTACAGGTTCTAGATGTTTTTTGACAGGTTTTGATTCACCCGTTAATATTGCTTCGTCTACGTCTAGCGAAAATTCTTTATATAATCTAATATCGGCTGGAAATTTATCTCCTTCCTCTATTAACACAATATCACCGGGAACTAAATCTTCTACATCTATCTCTATAACCTTGCCTTCCCTACGCACTTTAGCATAATGTGGTGCTAATTTCTTTAAACTCTCAAGAGATTTTTCGGCTTGATATTCCTGATAGAATCCCAATATGGCATTAACAATTAAAATTGCCGCAATTACTATTGCATCAGTATACTCCGAAGGCCAAGCTTCAGACTTAGTTGATTCATAAATTCCTATAGCTATTGATATTATAATCGCAAAAATTAGTAGATATATTAAGAAATCTTTGAATTGGCTGATAAAAATTTGCCAAGCCGTTTTTCCTTTTTCTTTAATCAGCTCATTTTTACCATATTTTTCGAGCCTAATTTTAATCTGAGCTTCAGTTAAACCTGTTTCAGTTGATGTTTCTAGTAATTTTTCAACTTTATCCGAAGTTATTGCATGAGCATTAAGATTTTTTATATCCATCATAATAACTTCAATTTTGATTTAGATTTATTTGAACAGAAAAATAATAGTTTATAATGCAATTATTATCAAAATATTTTAGTTTTTGTATTTATAAATTATAAAATAGGATACCTAAAAAAAACCATTCTGGTGATATATATTTAAATTAATATTTTCAGATAAAGCATTAGACTATATCCATGAACAAAACCAACTTTACAGGGAAAAAAATCCAGAAAAATTAGTCGTAGTATTATTTTATTATTCGAATGAATCGTGATTGATGAGTTTCTGTGGAAACGTTGTTGAGTTAGTTGAGAAATATAAAGTTTATAAGGATAATGATTTCATTGAATGGCAAAACACAAATATTAATAAGAATTTAAATAAAGATCTTGAAATTGAAGTGTACATTGAAAAAAAAATAATATTAGAATTAGAAGACAAACCTTTAGTAATTATAGATGCTTCTCTTGGAGAAGTTAACGGAAAAAAAGTAGGGATTTTGTTCATGAAAAAAGATTCCAATGTATATGGCTAATAAAATGTACTTATCTTGAAAATTTTAGAAGATATAGTGATTAACGGTAGCAACCGTGCCATATAGATTTATACAATATATTTTAAGTTCGCAAATAAATTTATTAATTTATACTCTATTATCTGATAAATTCATTATGTAATAGATACTAATTTTATCTCTAAATAAAAAGTAAATTTAATGAAAATGAGACCTTCAAGAGTTTTTAGATGGATTGTTAGAATATTTTTGGGGTTACTCACTTTATCTATGACAGTAGTATCAATTTTGGGAGCTCTATCTGCTGTGATGATCCTTGGGAATGTTAATGAAAATATTAAGATTCCGGCGGGTCCAGCAAGTGCTAATTTTGACATTACAAATCCAAGTAGTATGAATATTACTATTCCATTTAATATTACTAACCCTGGATATTTTGATTTAACAAATCTAATAATTGACATTAAAATTTCTATGATTTTTGGGAATGCTTCTACCCTCACCAACGAAACTACTAATATAGTTATTTTTGATAAAGCTCAAACTTTTCCAAATATTATAAGAGGTCAAACTTATTCAGGTGCATTTTTTGGAAATAGTTCAGACTTTATAGAAGCTAATTTTCCAAATGCTACTACTGAAATTGATTGGTTCAGAACGCCTGTTTTAGAATTTCATGGAAATTTTACGATTAGCGCTTACTATTCTCTAGATTTAATTGCTTTTACTTTTGGAATAAATAATGTTACACTAGGAACATTCCCATAATAAGGAGGAGTTTAAAATGGGAGCAGGAAAGAATCTGATCAAGGGTATTATTTTTATGGGTATTTATATAGTAATTACAATGGTCATACCATATTTTACATTTACTTGGATTAAAGATTTGAGCGATTTAGGCATTCCAATAATACTTGAACAGCAAGAGTATGAATCCATTATTTTTTGGATATCTGCTTTTGGATTATTAATTAGCTCGTTGGCATTTTTCTCCTATTCTTCCCCCAAACAATCAATACGTAAGGGATTATTTGCATTACTTCAGATACTTGTTAATAGTCTGTATATATGGAGTTACAAGTTTTCTGGAGCAGCTGATCTATTGTTCCAATTTGATGCTTCCCAATACATTACTGGATACCTTTTCTTAAATTTCCAAAATATGATTATGGTATACCTCGGTATATACTTTCTTACTATTGTTTTGAAAGGCTATGATTTAGTTGACTTTATTATTAATAGAGAAAAAATCCGTGAAAAAAGATATGGAATAAGCGGAGGCTATGAGAAGAAATGATATTTCAAACGGTTGATTTTTTACAAGTATTGGCCGAAATAATAGGAGCAATTCTGAATTTTTTAAAACCAATTGTAAGTCCAATTGGATCTTGGATGATTAATTGGATAGAAGCTGTACTGAGAATTTTTCCAAAAAATGATTTAGCATTATACATAATATTATTCGTGATAATAATCATAATTGGCGCAATTACTAATATATTATGGCCTGGAGATAAACCACCCAGGTTTTTTGAAAAAAAATATAAATTAATTGAACTTGAGAAAGAACCTGAACATGTAGAATATAAAACACTTTTTAAAAAAAAACCCACCGAAGAATTCAAAAAATTTGGAGAGGAATTTAAAGAACCAGGAGAGGCCTATAAAAAATCAGCAGAAGAATATGAAGATTTTTAAAAAAGATAATTAAAATTTAAATTATTTTCTAATTTTTTGTACTAAATCTGCCACTCTTTTTCCTAAATTTTTGGCTATTGTACCTGCAAGTTCATCGATTTCATCTTTCCCGATAAATTCTTTTAAATTAAATTTTTGTAAGCTTGTTATAGGGATGTTTCCTTCAATTACAGGAGATCCGAGATTGTTTGCTACTACTATCATTCCATGGATAAGCGCAAAATTTATTAGATCTGAAATAACTCCTTCTCCTCCATTCCTTAGACCGGTAGATGCTAAAGGAGCAAAAATTACATCTTTTAATAAATACTTTTTCATTTTCCATGGCCTTGATCGGTCAATTAACGCTTTTATTTGAGAACTAACAGATCCAAAATAATTAGGCGCAGCAATTAATATCGCAGATGATCCTAAAATTTTTTCTTCTAACTTGTTCATATCATCATTTTCAGTAAGGGGACAATCATTAGGCGGTCTTAAACATTGATCACATCCATTGCAAGGTGTAATATTGTAATCAGAAATTTGAATTTTTTCTATTTCATAATCGCTAGAAATTGATTTTATTCCCTCTATAGCTTGATCAATCAAAAAATTACAGCTCCTATTTTTACGTGGCGATCCTACAATAAGGCTAATTTTTGTCAATTTTTTTCTTCTCTTAAATTATTATTTTAGTATATTATTTAATGTGTTATATCACATTTAAATTTGTAATTGCCCTAATTAGATATAAAAAGAATATATTTTACCTTTTTGAGAAAAAATTAGTATGAGTTTTAAAGATAAGCTCGAACAATATAAACAGAGAAAAGATCTAATAGATGAACTTGATTTTTATAAATCAATAATCTCAAAGAGAATAGAAAATAAAAATTTTAGATCTGCATTAGAAAAAATTGAATCGGCAATAATTCTTATCAAAGAAAACCAACTATTTTATAACTTAGATATTGAGCTTTCAGAATTCGAAAATCTGAAAGAGGAAATTATTTCTGAGTTAGAAATATGTCAAAAATTTTATACCAGACGTTATAGTAATTTATTAAAAGAAACTCTAACTGAATCTAACATAGAGAATTTTTTGAGATTATTGGCAATGCTCAAGGGTGAAGTAGATGAAAACTTAGATAATTTTAACCTCAAAGATTTATCTGCTAGAATAAACAGGTATTTTACTTTCTTGAAAAGATTGTATACAATAATAAGTTCTTATAAAGTACTAAACTATCACGGAGCTTCTAATAAAATATTAGAATTTGTAAAAGAAATAAAAAGCGAGGATTATCCGAATATTAAAGCCCTGATTTTTTATATTTATCAAGATTTACTAAATAATCAATTCTCGAATTTCTCAAAACAGTATGATAGGTTATCAATCACAGAATTATCTGAAAAATTAGCTATAAATCAAGATAGTTTATCTAATTTTTTAGATATAATCATGAAAGACCCAAATTGCCCTATTAAGAAGTATAATACCTATACTCAAGAAGTAATTTTTAGCAGATATTAAAAATAAAAGTTGTGGTTTCTCAAAATTTTTCGCTCTAAAAGGTTAAAGTAGAGAAATTCAATCGTTTTTACAATTCTATATTTATAATCCACGATAGAACTCATTTCTCAGAATATTTGGATGAGTTAACCCATAATTTATCACTTCTAAAATCTTCTCTTTATCTTTCTCCAGAACTCCCTTTATAGGCAAATAGTTGCTAGCGTGATTGGATCGGAAGATGCAATTGGCACTTTTATTCTCAAAATTAATGGTTTTGATGAAAATTTTTAATTCCTGAAGGATCTCTGCTGAACTCATTTCTCTAAAGTGACCCTTACTTTTTTTCTCGTATATAACAGTACCAGGGGGTATCATAAGAGAAAGGAATGCGATATACCAAATTCTATCATCCTTTGGGCAAATTTTATTTACTAAATCTGCTGATTCTACTGCATGTTTTTCTGAGATTTCAGGACGATCAACCCCTCCAAGTCCATTAATAAATGTTGCTGATAACGTAATATCTGCCTTCATTAATTTTTTTGAGGCCTCAATATAATTAGCTTTAGTAGCATGCTTGTGTACTTCCTGTAGTAATGGATCATAACCCGACTCAAAACCTACATATGCAATTTTGAGTCCTGCGTCTGATAACAACTTTAATTGAATATCAGATTTTTTAATTATATCTTTTGCATGAGCGTATACTCCTACTCTATCTAATTTCGGAAAAGTTTCCATAGCATAATTAGTTAATTCAATTAATTTATCTGTTGGTGTTACCATCGCATTTCCATCTAAAAAAAAAATCTTACGTACAAAAGACCCATTTTGATTTTTTGCAATATCTATATCCTTTTTAACTTCTTTAACATCTCTTATTTTGAAGTCCTTTCTAAGATTTGATACACAAAAATCGCATCTATAGGTACAACCCTCTGTTAGTTGAATTAATAAAGAATTAGCTTCGCTTGGTGGACGAAAAACAGGGTGACAATAATATATATTATCCTTCTTTACCATAATTATTATTCTTTATTTCTATTCCTCATTCTCCTCTTCTGAGTCTTGAGGTTTTTTAGGGCATGACTTAAGATGTCGTCCTAATCTAACAAATTCTTTACCACAATAAGGGCACACTTGTTTTTCTTTTTCCTCATCTTCTTTAGCTTGAGAACTGGGTGTAGTAGTTTTTTTTCTCTTCTTCTTGCGACTTGGGAGCACATCATCTATGTTAACATCATCAGGAGCAAATTCACAAGATGATATATGTGATCTTAAATCTTCAAAGATTTCTCCGCAAAATGGACATTCTAAATCTCCAAATTCTTCAGCCTCGATTATTTCATCTTTTCCAACTTTACGTTTTTCAAATTTTAAAGGTTCTTCTTCCTCTTCTTCTTCAAATTCATCAAAAGTTAAGTCAATTTCGTCGTTTCCTGTGAGTTCTTTAAGTTCGAAATCCTCTAAACTAATCTTTTTCTCTAAAATCTTTTTTTCAGCAATTTTTCTACTCTCTTCATAAACTTCTTGGATTTTACTATTAGATTTTACAGGATCATAGATTGAACATACCTGACATACGTATGCTCTCCTACCGAGTATTAAATCTCTTGAAGGACAGACACATAAAGGTTGCAGACTGTTAGAAATATCTCCTAACGGTTTCAGATGCTTACAAGCGATTTTTCTAGAATATTTAATTTTCTGTTTTCGACGTGGTATAATAACATCACCAAAAGAAGTAATTAAAATAATATACCTTAGAATATATTTTTTTTTATTATTAAAAAGTGTAAATATCAAAAAGAGGTTTAATAGTTGTATCTTATAAATTTAAGGTCGTTAATTATTTTCTCTTTTATTTCTGAATTCTCAACATTTGGTATTAGCTCATCAATTAAATCTCTTAATTCAATTATTTTTTCACTAAGTAATTCAGGTTTACTCCAGAGAGATTTTCTTAAAGGATGACTATGAATTATAGCCTTATTATAATTTTCTATAGCTTCTTTATAAAAAAGACATGCACTATCATAATTTTTAAGTCTTGTTTGATACATTGTAGCAATTTTATTATAACTCATACCAGCTCCAGCATAATCCATTACTTTTCCAAAATATATAGCTGAGTTTTCAATTTTTTTCAATGCATCCTTTAAATCTTGTTTATCCCCTTTTTTTAAAGATATATATCCAATTATGTAACTTGCTACTCCTAAATAAAACAATTCATCACTTTGCTTAGACAACTCGAATAATTCATCTGCAAATTCCTCTGCTAGAACCAAATGATTATTTGAAATGCATAATTTTGCTACAGTTCTCAATAAATCAAAAATGCGATTAAGATCATCTAATTCTCTATATTTTTCGATACCTTGACGGTATCTTTCAATTCCTGTAAATGTATCCTTATTCTGAAATGCCTTATTTCCCTCATATATTAGATGATCGGCTCGTTCTTTTAAACTAGTAGATTCAGAAAGACTTTCTTGGTTTGATGTGTCATAAAAAAGGTTACTAAATCCAAAAGAGAAATCCTCATTCATAGGAATATTAACTAAATCCTTAGGCTCTGATTTCAAATCTATTTCAGATATATAATTATCCGAATTTGAGCTACTATTTTCAAAATCTTGCATGTCTTTATACACTGTTCCCTTTTTATAGTCTTCTCTATATGCTGATTGTAAGGGCTTACCAGCAGCAACTAACGCAGACAATTCTGATAAAACATTCGCAAAGAAATATTTATTTAACCCTTTAACTATATAATCTACTTTATGATAATTATTTTCAAATTCAGGAGAATTTGGGTCTAAATTTACATCAGTTAATTGATAAATTTCAAATCCTGTTTCATATTTTGTAAGAATGTTCTCACCAATCTTCTCTTCTTTTTTTTTTCCTAATAGCGTATGATCAAATACTAATCCAATGGCATCACTATATTTCGCTTGAAATCCTAATTGATTTATTAAATCAACATAAGAAAAAAAGAGAGATAATCCTGGATGAGAATGAAACCAGCCTACAATAAAATGACCTTGCTCTTCTTTATCTAATTGTTGTTGTATCTCATCAATAAAAACATAATGCCGCTCATCTAAACTTACATCCGTATCATGTCCAAAAGTTAAAGCATAACTGTTCTCTACGTAAACAAAATCCTCATCTGAGTAGCCCGTCAAAATTCCATAGATTTCCTTCCAATCTTTAGCTGGTAATGCTTGATTTGCATATCTACTGGCATATAAGATTATTGTCTTATAAGCTTCAGCTTTAATAACTACTGGCTTACTAACTCTTTCTTCCTCTTGGATATTCTCTCTATCATCATCAGGGTCTTCATTTTTATCTCTTTCAAAATCTTCCGTCATTTTTAAATAGTAAAACGTTAATTGAAGGACTAATACTCCTTAAAATATAATAAAACAATTATTAAATAAAGTTATGTGTTAAAAAAATTGAGTTTTTTATTCTCAAATTTTTTTTATTTTTTATTTAAATCTTCATTTTTAGCTTTCTTTGCTAAGTTAAGTACTTTTTGAGCAAAATCTAAATTAGGCATAATTTGTAATGCTTTACTTAAAGCCTCAATCGCTTTTCTATATAATTTCTTATTATAATATGCTGAACCCAGATTAGTCCAAGCAGATTCATCCTTAGGATTATGCTTCAAGGCATTTTTACAGGCTATAATAGCTTCATCAAAATTTCCCAAATCAATATAAACAGTACTAAGCTCAGACCATGTGATTGCTAGACTAGGATTTAATTCTAAAGCTTGTTTTAATGCTTTAATAGCATTTTCATATTCCTCAATTTCATAATAGAGATATCCCAGGTTATGCCAATTAATTGCTTCATTTGGATTAAGTTCAATGCCCTTTTTATAAGCGTTAATAGCATTTTCATATTCCTCTTTTTGAAAATATAAATACCCAATTTGTACCCAAGCATCTGAATCACTAGGATTTTTTTTCAAAACTTCTTTTAGGAATTCTATTTTTTTTAACATAGTTTAATAAAATTTGTTTAATTTTCTGTAAATGATTGCATAAATCGATTTTTAATTTCTATCGGTTTGAGAGGAATATTACTAACTAAAGCACTTCCAGGATTG
>Ga0209635_10000932_pt1 | contig 21242 bp, 18 predicted proteins | sample DeeMarSWOR230_32_FD_187463 | JGI IMG/M metagenome (GOLD analysis project Ga0209635, IMG submission 187463) | Marine sediment microbial communities from White Oak River estuary, North Carolina - WOR-2-30_32 (SPAdes) (version 2) | ecosystem: Environmental > Aquatic > Marine > Intertidal zone >...
TCAATGAAACATCTTGTACTATCATTGCAAGCCGCTCTAAGCCATAGGTAATCTCAACTGGGATTACTGACAGATCTATACCTCCAGCCTGTTGGAAATAGGTAAACTGCGTTATCTCAAGTCCATCAATCCAAACCTCCCAACCCAGACCATATGCACCAAGTGTTGGAGCCTCCCAGACATCATCCACAAATCTTATCTCGTGCTCATTTAGTCTGATACCAATATGATTTAAAGACTCAAGGTAAGTGCGCCGAATTTCAGAAGGTGACGGTTTCATAATTATTTGAAGTTGATAGTATTGCTGAACCCGAATAGGGTTCTCTGCATATCTTCCGTCTCTTGGGCGTTTCGACACCTCTAAGAAACATACTTTCCAAGGTTTCTTGTCCAGTATCCTTATAAATGTTGCTGGGTTAAATGTTCCGGCACCAACTTCTGAGTTGTAAGGTTCAAAGAGCAGACAACCCTGTTTTTGCCAATACTGTTTTAAACTAAGAATAGTATTTTCAAATGTGTATATCTTTTTTTTCTTCATAAACCGAGTTCGTCAGAAATTTTCTGCATTCCCCGCAGGCAGATTTCAATAAAATCGTTCAACTCAAGCCCTAAATTCTTACAGGTCATGATCTGTTCACGTTTGGCTCCCGCAGCAAAACGCTTTTCTTTGAATCTCCGTAGTACAAAATCAACATCAAGTGCTTTAAGACTCTTATCTGGGTGCATTAAGGCACTTGCCACGATTAGTCCGGTCAATGGATCAGCGGCAAAGAGCGCCCAGTCCAGCTTTGACTCGGCTGGGAGGTGTCCGGCATGGACTTTTACAGCATTAATTATATCATTGTCCAACCCAAATGTCTCCAGATATTCGGCACCGACCAATCCGTGGCGTGTTGGCTGTTTATTCGTCTCCTCGTAGTCAATATCGTGCAATAATCCAGCTAAAGCCCATTTTTCAACGTCTTCGCCGAGCCTTTCTGCAAGCTCCTTAAGACAAGCCTCAGCCGCTAAAGAATGCTTGAAAAGATTGGTATTCTTTAGCTTTTCGCGTAATATTTTCACTGCATAATCTCTAGTCATAAAGTAAATTATGCATATTTTCATAAAAAAGTCAAGGAAAAATTCGAAAAGGTCAGGACTTTTGGTTATGGTTACGAAGCCCGTTTCGTATAAAAAGGTATCGTTATACGGCTGGATCCGAAAGCCTATAAGACTGTTATATCGTAGCATCCCGCTGATATCCTGTTACGCTGATGACCACTATCTGATTCCCTGGTACCCACTTCCTGATCTCCTGATCTCCTGATACCCTCATACCTTGATTTGCCCGCAAATCAAGGTATAATTCATAATGCTAGGTCTCGTTCTCGGTGGCGGTGCAGCCAAGGGGTATGCCCATATTGGTGTTATAAAGGTCCTGGAAGAAGAAAATATTACACCAGATCTCGTTGTGGGTGCAAGCATGGGTGCACTCGTCGGTGGCCTTTATGCTGCAGGATTTGGTGCCCAAGATCTTGAAAAAATAGCTTTGAAAGTCGATAAGAAAACGAAAAAATGGCTATTCTCCTTACATTTATCCAAAAAAGGCTTGGTTGATGGTAAAAATATCATTAAGTATCTTACCCCATATCTTGGTGATAAGAAAATCGAAGCATTGCCTATAAAATATGCCTCAGTCGCCACAGATATTGAAAAAGGGGCAGAGATTATCATAAACAAAGGGAATCTTATAAAGGCGATTCGGGCATCGATCTCGATCCCTGTTGTCTTTGTACCGTATAGATATAAAGGAAGAGTTCTTATAGATGGTGGTTTTGTAAGTCCAGTACCCATTACCGTAGCACAGAAACTCGGTGCCAAAAAGATCATCGCAGTCAATGTCTTGCGTAGGATTAACTATGAACAGTACGAAATCTCTTCGGTGACTCCAACAAACAAGAGCCACTCGATAAAAAAAGTATTCTTGGATACAGTCGATTTTGCAACATCAAGGTTGATCGACTATCAGATCATGCACTTGAAAAATGGCATATTAATGAATATCGACACAGAAGGTGTTGGTTTGAGTCAATTCGAAAAGGCGCGCGAGGCGATTGAAAAAGGTTACGAACAAACCAGAAGATATCGTAAAGCGCTGGCGCGTTTTAGGACGCAGAGGATAAAACGGAGAAAATAAACGTAAAGCAGATTGCATTAAGAATCCATAAAGAGGTACACAGGATTCCTGACACTGCCTCAACGCGTGCTGTGAGACGCAGATGGTCTAAGAGACTTGCCAATGTATCTGCTAAACAGATTATCAGACTCGCACATTACCTGATTGACAAATTCAAACATCGTTTTGTTGCATATGAGTTGATATATGATCATGCAACAGCATTCCAAAGCCTGAATGCACCCGAGATTGTACGATTGGCAAAAACATTGAACAGCTGGTGGACAGTGGACATGTTTGCAGCCACTCTGGCAGGATCAGCCTGGCATCAGGGTAAACTGCCAGACAAACTGATCTACAAATGGGCACGTTCAAAAGATTTTTGGTGGCGCCGTCTCGCACTTGTCTGCACGGTTGGGCTCAATGCCAAGGCATGGGGTGGTACTGGCGATGTGCGCCGCACACTGAAGGTCTGTCGCATGCTTGTGGATGATCACGAGGATATGGTTGTAAAAGCGATGTCATGGGCATTGCGTATACTCATTTCAGTCGATCGAAAAGCAGTCGTAAAATTCCTCAAACAATATGAAGATAGACTTGCCGCCCGCGTAAAGCGGGAAGTAAGAAACAAACTTACTACAGGTTTAAAAACCCCACGCAAAAGGGTCGGTGCTTGACATTTTGACATTTTCTATGTGGCAACTACGTTTAGCAATTAGAACGTTCTAAAGAAAAGAAACAAAAAAACCTTGACTGTCAAAATGTCAAGCACCGACACCAAAGTCATGCCATAGTCCATTCCTTTTCTTCCAATCTAATCGCATGTTAGTGATCCTCAATCATCTCCAACCCTCTGAATGGTGGACCTACAGTGCATCTAGCTTTGGCACTTTCACACGTATCTGCAGCACCATCTTCGTCGGTCCAGCTTACCCTTACCCACCAGAACTGATAAAATACGTATCCCTCGCCCGCATAATGGGTAGTGGTAACGTACTCGTATTCATCACTAGAACTGAATGTGTATGTTTCCTTTTTTTCTACACGCATACTGTCGCCAGTGAAGTCTTCCCAACACCAATCGATTGTAGCTGTGATAGGTGTTTCTCCTCCGATTAATATACCACGAACAGTACAACTCAATTCAGATATATTCTCGCCTCCAACTGGTTGTTCGGTAATCTTAATAGCTAATGAGGTATCCCCACCACCACAACGTATTATGCACACACAGCATAATATTACAATCCCAGCTATATACTTCTTCATGTTTCCTCCTAATATTCAATTCCGACCTATTCAATTACAAGAATTAACGAAATTTATTATATAGTAATATTAAATTCTACATGACTAAAATTAATTGTCAAGATTTTCTGACTCCCTGAGTATTTTCCCCCGCGCGTTATCGGAGATGGTACTTAGTTAAAATAAAGAACGGGGGGTGAACATGCCCCCTACACGTGGGCACGGGATTGACAAGTAACCGAATTCTCTTATAATTTTATAGTATTGTATAAATCGGTAAGGAGGAATTGTGAAGTATTTATGTTTTCGTCTTGCGCTTTTCGCTCTACTCCCTGCGCTCTCTTTCGCTCAGGCGCCTGACACAGTGTGGACGAAAATATATGGAGGGAATTATTTCGAACATGGTAGTTCAGTTTGGCAGACTACAGATGGCGGCTACATCATTACAGGATTGACTGAATCATTTGGTGCGGGTTCAGCAGACGTCTGGCTTGTGAGGACAGATGGTGCTGGCGATACCCTCTGGACAAAAACATACGGCGGAGTTGGATATGATCGTGGGAGTTCTGTTCAGCAGACATCAGATGGAGGTCATATTCTTGTTGGATGTACTAATAGTAATGGTGCTGTCTGGTTACTAAGAACAGATACCCTTGGTGATACACTCTGGACAAAAACTTACGGAGAAGTAGGTTACAATTACGGTCATTATGTACGACAAACATCAGATGACGGCTACGTCATCGCAGGGTGGATAGATGCTACTTTGGATACTGATGTTTGGCTCCTCAAAACAGATTCACTTGGTGATACTGTCTGGACAAAAAGTTATGGTGACACACTCGATGATCGTGGATATTCTGTCCAGCAGACGTCAGACGGAGGTTATATTCTTGTTGGATATACTGATTCCTTTGGTGCAGGCTCTTCTGATCTCTGGCTTGTTAGAACAGATTCCCTTGGTGATACCCTCTGGACAACGACATACGGTTGGACAGGAGCTGAAGGGGGTATTGAAGTTCAACAGACCACAGATGGTGGATATATTATTGCGGGAGAAACCAACTCCTTCGGCGCGGGCTCTTATGATGTTTGGCTTTTAAGAATATCGCCAGAGCCTGGCATTGAGGAGGAAACAAATAGAACCGCTAAACGTAGTAATTTTGGTACAACCGTCATTAGCGGTCCATTACTACTGCCCGAAGGCAGGAAGTGTAAAGTTTTTGATATCACAGGAAGAGTTGTAACACCACAGAAACTAAGCCCAGGTATCTATTTCATTGAAATCGACAACAGAATTATGCAAAAAGTAGTGAAAGTAAGATAAGGTTCTCATCTTTGTAATCTTCTCATATCATTGTAATCATTTGCGAAGCAATGAAATTGATGGAGAGATAACTAAGAAGATAGTAAAGGTTAGATAATTTCCACACTATTCCGCGCGCAGATGTTTTTGTATTTAGTATTTACTTCTTAGTACTTAGTGTGTTTTTGCGCTTTACGCTATACTCTCTACGCCGTACGCTTTAATAATGGGCGGTGAGTGATTTGAACACTCGACCTTCGGTATGTGAGACCGACGCTCTAACCAACTGAGCTAACCGCCCCAATGGGGGATTCTCCCCCCTTATCTCCACAAAGTTTTCTACAAAAAACCGAAAACTTTGCAGAGGCCTTTAAACCCCCCTACCACCGCACAGAAGTATCGCACAGCCTACTCGTCAACCCGTGTACGATACCTTACTCTTACGAAATTTATTACGCTAACAGATTCTAGGAGCTTATACTCCAAACAATGGGGGATTCTCCCCCTTATCCCCACTCGGTTTTTGCACAACCTCAAAAACCTCGCGGGGGACCCCGCATCCCCCCGCCCGAAGATCGACATCGCGGGGAGAAAAGTCTACGCCGTGTTGGATACGACCTGTTTTTCATTACGTCTAGAAAACCAACGCCACTGTTAATCCTTTAAACCCCCCTACCACCGCACAGAAGTATTTCGGTATCGGTGCGCGGTTTCTAAAGGCGAAACGGTAAACCCCCTCACCCTAACCCTCTCCCACCAAGGGAGAGGGAATCTTTCATCTGTTATCTGTCTTTATTACCCTTCTTCCTTCGATCTTATAGTTACCCGACAGGACGATGTTGATCGCCTCGGTGTAGATACGCCATTCTTCTTTCAAAATTCGCTCGGCAAGTATTTCTGGAGTGTCATTGTCAAAAACAGGTACCGCTGCCTGGGTGATGATCTCACCACCATCCACTACTTCGTTAACAAAGTGTACAGTGCAGCCGGAAAATTTCACACCGTAGTCAAGTGCTTTCTTTTGAACATTTAGTCCTGGGAATGATGGTAAGAGTGCCGGATGAATATTCAGGATCCTATACGGAAATGCATCAAGAAACGCCTTTTTCAAGACGCGCATGAATCCAGCAAGACAGACAAGATAAACATCACGGTCGTTTAGTGCTTTTATATAGTTCTGTTCGACTTCAGGAATAAGCCATGTTTTTTTCGGGCCAGGATCAATGTAAACCGCTTCGATATTGTGCTTGCGCGCGCGCTCTAATGCCTTTGCATCCTCTCTATCACTAATTACGCACGCAAGATTCGCCTGGATCGTGCCATTTTCAACATTTTCAATAATTGCTTGTAAATTCGTACCCCTTCCCGAGGCCAAGACTGCAATATTTTTCATGGATTATTCTAACCGGTTCCAATACAAAGTCAAGGGATTGCACTGCACACATACATGGTTACTTTGTGTATAATTATGTACAACCCTAAAACCAATGATGCGTACCTTGATTTTATTCTTCAGATTTTGCTTTTTGCAAATAGAGTCGTTCGGCGCGCGTTTTCAATACCTCTCGAAGCCAGTTTTCAGGATAACCTTTCCATTGTGGCTCACCCATCTCATCTTTCACATAACCGTCATTGTATTTTGTAATAAGATGCTCACATAACCGTTGCCAGCGCGAGACCACCATTTCACCCTGCCTGATCGAGTAATCAGTCAGGTAACGGGTCATCAGATCTTGATCAGATTTATATAAAGCACACGCTGTTTTTTCTATTTCTGGTTGTAGCGTAAAAAATGTCTCTTCGAGTTCCTGCTGCACTTTTTGAATTTCAGGTATCATGTAGCAATATCTCAGATTGGCATAGTTGGAAGCAAGGTTAAACACCCACCACGCTGAGTCCCATGAAAATCTGTTTGGATCACCTGTGGCAAACGATTTCGGAATATTATTAATGCCACAGTAAAGTGGAACATAGCACGTGGCATAAGTATCATCAACACCATACCAGTATATGCCACCGATCGGGTCAGGCAACCAGGATCTGGATTGGGACACAAAAGAATAGGCGGTCTGTTGGGTTGAAATCGCACGTTCCCAGGCATATTCAACACTGTCGATCGTCCAAGTAACTGGTCGCCAGCGATAGGGTAGACCATGCGGTCCAGCATCTACTCCCTTTGTCATATCATAATCAGTACCTTCAAAATGATCGCGCATGAGCGAAAACACATCAGCGACTGAAAGTTTCTTGTCCGGCTTTATCCACAACGGATAGTCTTGAGCTTGTTTACCGCGAAAATAATCAGGTGACAAATTCCTTGATGGCGCGGCCCTACGAAAAATGGACCAGACACGACCTTGGCATAATCTCTTGCGCACTGGTGTTGCCGGACAATAGGCATCACAGAATCGAAAAGGTGCGCCTGATTCAGGATCATAATAACCCTTTTCAATCGCAAAAGAAATAACGTTTTCTGAATAGAGACAATTTTTCTGATCGTGGAGCGGAAACTCGCCGATGCGCGCCTTATTAGCGTGGCATGAAATATAACCATCGGGCACTCTAACAGCGACCCATTCAGCACCTGTGCCGCCTGAGTCTGGTCCGATTAATTCCATAATCCATGCCTCTCTCGGATCTGCGATTGAAAAAGATTCACCTGAACCTCGGTACCCGTATCCATCTACCAGATCAGCCATAACTTCGATCGCTCGACGCGCTGTCTTTGCCCGCTGTAGGGCATAAAACATCAAATCCCAATAGTGTAGAATACCATCAGGGTTAAGCAATTCTTCACGACCTTCAAATGTCGTTTCACCAATGACTAATTGGTGCTCATTCATCAGTCCCAAAACAGCATATGTATGGCGAACTTGGTCAATCTTGCCATAAACATTCCCGTGCCAATCCTCTATCTCGATCGAATCTCCGGGTTCATGATCAGCCGCAGGTGTGTACTCAAGCCACGGGAGAAATTCACCATCGCACGTATAAGTAATCATCACTGAGCCATCTTGTGATGCTCCTTTGGTAACCAGTAGACTCGTGCACGCATACATCCACCTACTGCTTATAGCAAAAAGAAAACACAAATTAATACTCAAAACAAAAAGTTTGTTTCTCATAACTTATCTTTCCTTTTCTGGGTAATTAAAATGTTGAATCACAATCTATTTCTCATTCAACGATTGCACCAAAATAAAATGCTCCAACCTCTTTTTTATCCAATCTAATGCCAAAACCAGCTTCATAAAAATTATTTCTTTCTCTTACTGCGCTTGCGCTTGAATCAAGGATGGTGGAATTATATATCGCACCTACGCTTGTATGATCACTTGATCCAATAATTCTGTTGTATTGATCAGTAAAGTGCACAAATGTTATTTCCGGTTCATCCTTTTGCAGGCGCGCAATGATTTCGCTCAATTTTGTCGCATCAGTCGACCTAAATGCATTTTCAACAGGAATAGAATGGACAATAATCGTCCCCATACTTATGAATCTCGCGGTAAGCAAATCTCTCTCTGTTTCATATTTTGAGCCACTGCCTAAATTTGCACGAAAGTACAGTGCACCAACCTTCTTCCTTGCCACTTTAATGGCAAAACCGCCTTCATAAGCACCGTCGGTTTTCTTTACTGTACTAGAACCTGATGTAAGAAGGTCTGATTCATACTGCTTGCCGACAGAACCACGCTTACTTGATGCAATGATCCTATCCTTTTCGTCGGTGAAATGTACAGCAGTTAGATCCGGTGCATCTTCTCGAAGTCGTTCAATAACTGCATTAAGGTTTGCTTTCTCATCCATAATAATAGCATCTTCAACATAAGTTGAATGAGCAATTAAATTCCCTATGCTTTTGAATCTGGCAATATGTAATTCGTGTGATAACAGATCTTCATAAATATTGGCTGTATCTTCTGCAATGGATCCTGCACCTGGCCTGTGACGTGGAAAAATGACTGCAAAATAGAATACCAACGCCGCAATTGCGCACACAATTATGACACCTGTTCTCATGTTGCTTCCCGTATAGATCCTTTTCATTTTCTTGATCGGTTTCTCGGCTGTTCTCTCTTTTACTTTTTTTCTTTCAGGTACAATTACTTTTTCTGATGGTTCTGCCGGCGGCACATATTTACTTTCAGACATCTTCAATATTTCCTTGCAGCTTTGAGGTCTTTTGTCAGGATCTTTGGCAATACATTTTAGAATCAGGTTCTCCCATACTAGTGGGACGCGTGGATTTATCGTTCTTGGCGATGCCGGTTCTTCCTCTTCCTGTTTGCGCATAACCTCATAATCTGTATCACCCCTGAATGGAACCGTCCCTGTCAATGCTTCGTATATTGTTATCCCAAGCGAATAGATATCACTGCGTGCGTCCAGTTTTTTTCCGCGCACTTGTTCAGGCGACATATACTTAGGCGTACCCACGGCAACACCAGTTCTTGTCAACTTCTGCTCACCGACAATCTGAGCAATACCAAAATCGACAATCTTGGCAATTCCTTTATTGGTAAACATTATATTTGATGGTTTGATATCTCGATGAACTATCTCCTGTTCATGAGCAAACCATAACCCCGCCAAAACACCGCTCAAAATAGGTTTAAATTGCCCAACATCCATCGCTCCAAATTGCCTTATCTGCTCAGCAAGTGAGCGAATCTTCTTTCCTTCCACACCGATACCATCTGCGTACTCCATTACAATAAGGTATAAACCATGTTCTTCAATGAAGTTATGAATCGTAACAATATTCTGATGGCCCGTCAATTGGACCTGGGTTTGTGCTTCACGCAAAAAGCGTTCACAAAATTGAGGATCTGATGTTAACGATGGGTTCATTATTTTGATTGCAACAATCTGATTTATAAGGGTATGACGTGCCTTGTAGACTGTCGCCATGCCCCCACGACCAATCTTTTCGATTATCTCATATTCGCGGAATCGCTCACCAGGCTTAGGGCTAAATCGAGGAACAGTCTGGTCGTCATAGTACACAAAGTATTATAGCAAAATATTGGGTATTGTAAAGGATGTCAGATCATCAGATTACCGGAAGGGAGAGTACCAGAATCTCAGAATATCAGGTCATGATTTTTGGCTCGTTTCCTGCTATCCTGTTACCCTGATAACCATTACGGGAAGCTTATCAGATACTTGCGTTTTCCTTGTTCGTCCCTTGCCCAGAGGGCATCAAGACTTTTCTTATCACCCCGTAGATAGATTAACAATTGCCTTACTTCCTCTTCTGGCGCGCCTTTGATCTGTTTTTTTATAAGATACATCGCATCCTGTACCTTTATGCTTCTATTTTTGAAATCTTCATATAATTCATCCAACCCATCGACTATCTGGCCCACCGTAATTCCGTAAATTGTATATCGATACAATCGCTCATTTCTCGAATACTGTTCGTAGGCTACAGCCCATTTACCATCGGACGAAGTAAATACCGTACTCAAGGTATCTCGTGCCCCCAATATTCTATGATACTTTTTCTTACCTTTCTCTGGATTTTTGTACGCTCTCAAAGCATACGCACGTGGATGAATATTCTCTTCAATCACAAAAATGGTTCCAGCTATAAATCCCTTTACATATCCTATCTTTAGCGTTTCATCCATTTCATTCCAGTCATTACCATCAAATTCAGAAACGTCTCTCGAATCTCCAAATAGTGACGATAAACTAAGGATAATCGCAAAAAAGACAACACTTCTCAATCTCTTATAAGCCATTGCGCCCCCTTAATGTAATGATTAGCAAAAACATTGCATCCGTTTCAATTAAAGACTTTCTATATAACACTATATCTTTTTGTCTATGTTTTGTCAATATCAGAATTCAAAGAAAAATAGATTAAGGCAGTGATGTAGGAAAACCCTTAAGAGATCTGAGGCTCTTTCAGAAACTGCTTGCATGGTTGTTGACAAGACTGAAATTATCTTTATATTTATTATACAATGAGTATAGGAGAAATCATCTGTGGTTTTATGGTTGTAAACTCACTACTCTGGATCGGTTTATTCTACCTCTATCTTAAAAACAGAAAGGATGAGGATCTTCTGCATGCAAGTCTGTTCTTCTTATGTGGCACTATATTCCTCTTTGGGCAACTTCAACTCGAACATGGACAATCAGCTCAGGGGGCTGTTTTCTGGAATAAATTTCAGTATATTGGGATCGTCGGATTTTTATATACGTTGCCATTATTTACCTCTACCATAACTAAAAGAAGATTATATCCTCAGGTGCGAATTGGACTCGGTATTATTACTATGTTCTTTATCGTACTTCTTATTTTCAGCAATTTCATAATCAGCAATGTTCCAAGATTCCACTACACCTCATACCGTGCAGAAAAGGGCATATTATATCCTCTTTTCGCCACGATTATCGTTGTTATAGGTGCATATTTTTACCTTCAAATAATTGCCAGTTCAAGAAAACATATGATTGTACCAATACGTTCAGTCAATTACACACCAGTGATAGTTGGTATTGGCATCGCGTTTGTACTCGGCATTATCGAGATCATAGGAGTTTTCTTGGACAAACCTCTGCTACAAGGGATATCACAACCATTTATTTTATTAGCGATTTTTATTATGTCAATTTCATTCGCCTGGACATTCCTTTCGCAGTATTCTCTGTTCTCCGTTGCTTTGGATGAGTCACAATTAGAGATTGAGAAATTAGTTAAAAAAGCTAAACTCGATTATGTAGAATTTGTCAATCTGATTGCTAGAACTTTAGATGCAAAAGATCATTATACTGCTGGACACGCCTTGCGAGTAATGGATTACTCAGTGAAAATTGCAAATGCCTTAAATATATCGAAATCGGAGATTGAGTTACTAAAACAAGCTTCTCTCTTGCATGATATTGGAAAAATTAGTATTCCGGATGGCGTTTTGAACAAAAAAACCCGCCTTACAAAGAAGGATCGTGAACATATATACAAACACCCAGTTGTTGCCAAACATATTTTGAGCACGGTCAGTGATTTCCGAGATATTCTCGATATCATATACAGCCATCATGAACGTGTTGATGGTAAAGGATATCCAGATGGTAAAATGAAAGATGATATTCCTCTATTGTCAAGAATCCTCGCGGTTGCTGACGCCTATGATGCAATGCGTTCAGAAAGACCTTATCGCAAAGCAAAATCTAAAGAAGAAGCTATCGATGAGCTTAGGGAAGTTAGAGGTTCTCAACTGGATGAAGAAATAGTTGATAAATTCATTGAAGTTATAGTTACATAAGAAATTCTACAACAACATAAGTTAGTTGTCGCTGTCTTCTCGCAATATGTTATTTGCGAGATCTTTCATTCGATTCAGGTCAGCACCAAATTTTGAACCATAATGGTGTAACGCGTTACCTTCCAAGATCAAGGCTTTTACCTCTCGTTGTAAAGGAATCTTGGAAAGATCCACGACATCTAAAAGATATGTGTAATAAAGATCAGCTCTACGCGGGTTCATAATTCTACCTTCGATTTTGGCGCATACATCTAACGATATTTTTGCTATCTCTCGGCCTGCTTCAGCATATTTGTTTTTTTCAAGTAAGCGCACGGCTGGTGCCATAACATCCTTCACATCACGCGGCCATATTATAAAAAAACCTCTTATGGATCGTATCAGCTTTCTCAATATATTAACCACAGTCTCTCACCTCATCTGCGCCAAAAAAGATATACCTTATCGCTTTTGATTATGTTTGAGCGCCACTGCCGAGTTTAACATCGCGTAGTGCATCTGCAATGATGTAGATCCTTTCATTATTACTTTGAGGATCGATCGGAATAATGAAAAAACCCTTCCTTTTCTTACTATACCCAAGACTTATGCCCGTGAGTACTTCACCATCCGTAAATTCAACTTTGATCTTCAAACCACGAAGACGCGAAGTATCAACATCTTGAAATTTTTTCTTTTCAACATAATCTTTGTTTCCCTCAAAAGATTTAACAAAAAAAATAGCTTTAAGATCAGCAACATTGACCTCGACAATGCTCCCTTTATCGCCCTCTTGCTCTGATGTTAAATGGAATGTCTGCTTCATCGGTGCAAAATCGTGTGTGAACCCTTTAAGCAATTTTCCGTCCTTAAAGTGAGCAACAATCCGATTTCGTTCGCCGGTCATATCGCCCAACATATTAACCTCCTTCATAATGAATATAACGAAATTTGTCTTATTGTCAACCAAAAAATAATTTTAACGAAAGGGTTTTCTCACTTATGGACGAGTTTACTTCATTGTAATAAACGAAGGAAGTTCGCGTGCAGCAATCGGCACTTGATACTTTGTTTTCTAAAAGATTACATTGATTATTCGCTACAACTCAACACAGTAACTTTTTATCCACTCAGGTCGTGCTGGCGCCTTACCTGTTCTTAATATATCCTGCCACTTCTCATCAGTTAGTCTGTCAGCCATGGGATGCTTAAATTCATAATATGAAAGCACAGGCCCTATTGCAAGAACAATATCACCTACTGGTCGTTTATATGCAACCACAATGTAATCGACATAACCTGAAGCCTCTTCAAGGCATTGTTTGCTGTTCAAATCAGTGTGTACATCAGCGATTATTGTGGTTTTCAAACCTTTATCATCGACATCACCGATCGCTAGTTTTAATGCATCAGGAAAATCGCCAAGGAAATTGTTATCATCAGTGGTAAGCGGTTTGTTGGCAACCTGGCGTTTGCATATTTCATATAATCTTTCGAGCGTATTAACGAGTGAAGAAAGTCTTGCCTCTGATTTGTCGTTCAAAACATCAAGCTCTTTCAAACCTTCATAGGCCATTTTTGTTGTGGTAAGTATCCGAGCATAGAATTTAGGTAGAGGTTCAACTAACCCTTTTGGTGGTGGCGGCGGTGGTGGCATAGGTTGTACACTAGTTATGCCGACATGTACTGGAGTATAGCTCTGTTTTGCATAGAGAATTGTATTGTGTCTTAGCGCTGCCCAAGAAGCAAGCGCAGTATTGAGTTGCCTATCAAGCCACGCATCGGTCTTTTGATAGACCTGATATCCTTTGCCTCTCTCTTGTGTCAAAGTTTTCAACGCATAGAGCCATGACCAGTAGAGATTACGGTTCCAATCCTTTGGGGTAAGTTTGGCAAATTCTTCACGCAATTTCATTAATTGCTCGCCATATTTTGGATATTCATGGTCCGTGAAATTCTCTACATGATACTCTGCCCTCTTGCTTCCGAAAACGCTAAAAACATCCAGACCTCTTGGAAAACCTCTAATCGAGTAAGCTAAATCTGGTTGTATGCGTTCATCAGGGATGTACACAACAGTGAATCTATCAGGAATAACTCTCGGAATAGTACCCACCGCAGGAGAAACAAGCTGACCCAAAATATAAGAGTCAGGAATATAGCGCTGACCCATAAATCTGAAACCCATCGTGTGTTGAAGAATCTTGTCTAATTGTTTCACTGAAGTGAACTGATGTCCACTATAACCGCCTGGGTCAATGCCAGCACCACCTGTTCCAGAAAATATTGCGGGTGGCTTCAATCTTGCGAGTTCATATAGAAATTGGGCGAACTTTTCTTCACTATCAAATTCTTCAGCAGAAAATTTATTTCCGAAAACGTCACGCATCGCCTCCCGGTAATCGTATACGGTAAGGTCATCTGCAAAACCTGCATAAAAGGCGGTCACCGCATAGATTCTATTCCACACATCAGCAATTCTTCTTCCATCAGCCAGCCTGAGCTGTCCGCAGCGTGCAGCAATAAGAACTGACTGAAGCGTCTGAATCTTGGCGGTCTCTCGATCTGTCAAAGCTTCAGCAGGGGGGATAATAGCGCCGAATTTCTCGTGTCCTTTAAGAAGAAATGTCATCCTTCCAAACCACATCATTCCTCTGAAATATTTCTTGAGTATCTCGCTTCTTGTGTAATGTCCTCTCGGCTTATACTGACTATAATCTTCTGGAATTCTGAAAAGAGATTTCACACGTGCTGTATCATAGCTCGGTAGACCTTTATGCTTTTCAATATTTTCGCATTCCCAATCTACCCATTTCTTTACATAAGAAGGTGCTTTAAATTCAGGGTCAAACTGCCTGAGCGCTACTGAAAAATAAGCCACATTGCGCTTTGCCGCCTCCTTCAAATCACCTCTAAATGCTTTGTAATCATCCTGTGCATTCTTCAGCATAATACGTGTCACTTCAACGATATCCGGATAGAAAAAAGTTTCCTCGATTTCTTTCAAGGTTTCATCAAACTGAATATGAAACAGATGAAGTGGTGTATCAGCTGTTATGTAAATAGGAATATCTTGTTCTCTAAGCCATTTATAGGGTGTGGCAATATCGTCAACTGCACCACCATCGATAACGACGAATCCATTCTTTTTGAGAAGGGATTTGTGTTCTGGTTTGTTTAGGTACTGTTCCGCAACATCAGAGAAATTACTTATTTTTCTAAAATCGACAGGCAATTTGTACACAGGCATATCCAAAGCAAAATCTTCTGTGACTGGCTTATAGTGTCTTAGAAAAATCTCTGCAAGATCCCCGACTCCGTCCAAAGGAGATACATCTATTTCCCTTTTCGCAGCAGAACCAGGGCAGCCGATAAGAATCGCAACAAGGACCATAATCATCGCATTAGACAAAGAATTGACTGAATCTTTCATGACGACCTCCTCGTTATTTAAAAATACAGTTTACAGAGCATCTTATTCCCCAAAAGAGAGCACATGACATCTCTCCAACCATACTAAATTATATCAGCACTTCCGTGCGTGTCAACAAGATGGCTAAGCAGAGCTTGGCGGCATAGGCATCTCCGATGCGGTTATGGCGCTAGCGCGGTATAGGACGCTATGCGTCGGAAAACCGCTACGAAGTAGCTTATAACCGTTCAAGATAATGAACCTTAACCGTTGCGAAGCAACTATAACCGTCCCACACTTTTGATATAAGTGTGTGGACCGTCTTTTGCCTTGACTTTCTAAGAAACGAGTATTATAATAATCACAGCATGGATAGATTTGTGCTTATCATAGGAATAGTCGGTGCTGTACTTTTCTTTATTTCCCTGACAATAATTTTATCAGCAATCCTTTACGCCATAAAAGGAAGAAGTTCAATAAAGAAATTTGTTATTTCGCTCATTTTTTTTCTCATCACATTAGCCTTTGGCACTTCTTTCATATATTTATCCCTACTGCTCCAGACTTTCTCAAGATATACGTATGAGGAGAAAATAGGATGGGTATATGCGGAAAAAGCGAAGAAAAAAATGAGCGTTACTTTTCTCCACGAAAAAAATAACAGACTACATTGGTGCAATCTCGAGGGCGATCAGTGGATGATTGAAGGACATATTCTACGGTGGAGCCAATTCTTTAGATGGTTGGGCGTCGGATCTTACTACGAAGTAACACGTTTCAGTGGACGATGGGAAAAACCTAATGACAAGAAAACGACAATACACGAAATCCATCCTGAGGGAAGATTATGGAAACTATTTTTGAAATACGGTGAAAAAATACCATTTGTCGATGCAGCCTATGGGATTGGTGCATTTCAGTATCCTCGTCAGGATACATTTTACGTTTACATTAATGACACAGGTTTTATTTTAAGAACACGCTAATTTGTCGTAGCTACAACGCGCGTGGCGCCCACATAAAATGAATCAAATTTTCATCTCATAAATGCGATATTTTTTATAGATTTTCCCGCCGACAGCTGCGTCAAACTTGTTGATTAAATCATTATCTTCTAAATTCCAACCAAGCTCACACCATTTGTAACCCAATCGTATACCTGCCTTTTCTGTCTCATAGTAAAGAACTGCAATCAAACCCGTCTCGCGATACTCTTTTTTAATCCCTGCCACGAGTGAACGAACACCTGTGATTTTCCTTTTATAGTAAAGAAATTTTAATACTTCAATCGGGCCTAAGCGACCATTCAGTTTTTTCAGTACTTGGTTTATATCCGGTACTGTAACAGTCACACCAATTGGCTCACCATCCATTTCCGCAAAAAGAACTAATGACGGCTCAGCGAACTGCTTCAATTTCTTTCCGGTTGCATCCATCTCTTCGTTAGTCATTGGCACAAAACCCCAATTCTTTTCCCATGCTGCATTGTAGATATCCTTCAGGAACTGAGCGTCTCTATCGAATTTTTTCATATTGAAAGGCCGAACCTTTACACCTGTTCTTGATTTAATTCTCTCAATCATTTTTTCGATTCTTGGAGGAATTCCATCTTTTGCATATTTGATAAAAGCATAAAGATCTTTTGCCTTTTTTAATCCGTAATGTTCGGCAAGATCTAAATAGTAAGCATGTGTATAAGGCATCATTACACAAGGCGATTTATCAAATCCCTCGAGAAGAAAGGAATTTTCGTCGTTCATGCTCGGATTCAATGGTCCACGCATTGCGCCCATGCCATTTTTCTTCAACCAGGATACTGCCGCATCCCATAGAAATTGCGCTACTTCGGCGTTGTCAATACACTCGAAAAATCCAAAGAACCCAGTTTTATCGTTGTGAAAACTATTATGGTTGTCATCGATTACAGCTACTATTCTTCCAACAGGTTTACCTTCGGCTCGAGCCAAGAAAAGTTCTCTTTTTGCATGTCTCCAAAATGGATTTTTCTTGATATCTAACGTTTCTCTTACCTCCTGCAAAAGCGGTGGCACCCAGTATGGATTACCTTCATAGATGCTCCAAGGAAGTTTAAGAAACTCCTCCCAATCCTTCTTACTAACTACACAATCAATGTCTATTTTCATGGTCAAATTTGATCATGTAGTTTTTTACTGCCGATAAGCCGTCGTACATTACTGCTTTATGAGTTTAACAGAACCAAACTTCCTTTTGTCCGATGACACAAAAAGGAAATAAACAGCCGCAGGAAGTCGCCTTATTTCTGCATCATGAATAACTAATGAAGAGGGTGTATTCGAATATGATTTCTCCCATAGTTTTGCTCCGTAAATATTGTATAGGGTGAGGTGTAGCCTCTTTTCTGAGGGCTGTGTAAATCTGATTTTTATTCTATCTCTGAATATGGTCGGGACAAAAAGTATTTCTGAAATGTTGGTAGAATACGACCTATCTTGAACCCCGGGATTCCCTGTTGGATTACGTTTATAGTAAATCTCATAATTGCCATCACGATCTTCATAAAATATGACATGAACACCGCTATCCGAACATGTAGCCGAAGGGCGCGCAGAGAAAAAAGCATTATCAGTTAGTCTTGTATCGGGTTCCCATGTTATACCATTATCAGTCGAACGTTTATAGTATATCTCATAATTGGAATCACGATAGTCAAACCACACAACATGCAGATTATTGCCTGAACTCACAATCGAAGGATTACGAGCAAGACCAAAATCTGTAAGTGCCGTATCGGGCTCCCAGGTTAACCCATCATCAGTCGAACGTCTGTGGTAAATATCGTAGTTGTTTTGCCAAACAACATGAACATTGCTTCCTGATACGGCAATTGAATTAAATTCTGAACGAGTAGGATTATTTGTAAATCTCATATCAGGCTCCCAGGTCACACCGCCATCAGTCGAGCGTTTATAATAAATTTCCCAGTTTGTATCACGATCATCAGACCATGCAACATGAACATAACTTTCTGAGGCTGCCACTGTTGGTTCCACTGAACGTGCAGTATTGCTTGTTAGTCTTATATCGGATTCCCATGTTGTTCCATTGTCAGTCGAACGCTTATAGTAAATCTCCAAATTACCATCACGCTCCTCGCGCCAGACAACATGGACATTGGTCCCTGAAACAGCAACCGATGTAAACTGTGAATTAGCCGGATCAAGTGTAAGCCCGGTATCTGGCTCCCAAGTTAAACCACCATCAGTTGAACGCTTATAGTATATTTCCCAATTAAAGTCTCGACCGTCAAACCATACTATATGAATATTATCACCTGATGTTGCTATAGAAGGATACGCTGAAGTCTGTGGTTCATCTGTCAATCTTGTATCAGCCCCCCAGTTTGTTCCATCGTCGGTGGAACGTTTGTAGTAAATCTCATCATTTCCATCACGATGATCGTACCAAACAGCATGAATAATATTGCCCTCTGCCGATACCCACCGTGCATTGTTAATAGAGGTGTATGAAGTCGAATCATCGAAAGTCAGTCTTATCTCAGGTTCCCACTGAGCAAATAAAAAAGGTGTAAAAAATGCAAGATACATCAATGCAATTTTCTTCATAGCGACTCTCTTTTCTTAAATATCAACATAATACTAAGTAAAATGCACGGATTGTCAAGGTACTTATGCGAGTGTTAATGCGTATTATCATCTACGTTCAACTAAGTTCTTAAAAACCTCGATCTTGGGATATCTAGAATCATCATGCTTATGATTTATATCATAAGATTTATTCAAAAACAGCAACCCTTAAAACAGGCTTTCCATCTTTTCCCTCCTAAATATCTACTTTTCAACCTTCACTGTGGCATAGCTTTTATCACTAAATTGACGATAAAGCGATATGAACAACTGAATTAGTTTTTTCAATTCAGAATCTTTTTCCACAAAATCATCTTGAACATAGATTAGAGTAATTGCTACAATAATTTTATCTCTAAATGCTTCAAAGGAATTCAATTCGCCCTTTTTACTCAGCTTAACAAGATTATCAAGACTAACAATGACGATACGAAACTGCTCCTGATATTTCTTAGGATCAGGATTCTTAGATATAGCCTCGCGTATAACCTGGAGAGCCTCCATTATAGAAGTTTCAAAAATCTTATATTCTCTCACAATCAATGTCATATCTTCTTCGGAAATAGCATAAGGATGCCACTCAACATTAAGCACACGATTCTTCTCATACTGACCATAAACAGTTGCCAAGAAAATCACATAATCCTTCAATCCCTCGGATACCTGGTCTTTCAACGGCCCTTGTAACCATTTCAAAATAACTGCGATGCGGATATGCTCTACCAACCTATCAAAAGTCGGTTTTTTTTCTATTTTCAATATATTCTCTAGTAGTGCAAGATTATCATCACTCACCTTGGTTCCCAGTTCAAGTTTATTTTTAAGGTAGGCGTACAGCTTACGTGCCCTAAATTTTTGAATAGAGGCTGAAAACCCTGCATATGTGCGGTCAACAAAAGCTTGAACTAATTTCGGTTCAAACTTCAATTTCTTGGGGACAAGAGACGTAGACAGGAGGAACTTAAAATATGCAGCAAAGTTCTCCACATCGCGCAGAAGTATGTGTCTTTCCACAAAAAATTCAATTCGGTCATACAAAATATCAATCATTTTTTGGGCAGACGTCTCCCGCAGAATAAAAGTGAGTATCTTCTCCAGATTGTCCAAATGCATCGTTACTGTGATAATTCTATATAGGAAATAAAAGAAGTCAAGGCCACGCGGTACATTTCGTCTTCAGTTTATAGAAGCTGATTGACATTTCCACGGTGAACATTATAATGTATACAGTGGATTGTTTAAATTCTTCGCTTTTATTGCATTTTGTGGAAGAAAGAAGAAAGTCGATGAATCATAATTGTTAGATTTTTTGGTTGAACAATTCAAATCTCATGGAGGAATATATGAAACAATGGCAGAAAATAGTGACACTTTCTGCACTTTTTGTGCTACTAACAAGCAGTTATGCTGACTCACCGATCACCTCTACACCTTTTTCTGATGCCTATACAGATGTTGAAATAGTCAAAAAAGCCAAAACTGATGGGATTGTTGGTTTTGAGATTGCCCGATATTTATGTTCATCAAAAATTCCTATCGATATCAAAGCTGCTATAATCAACGCACTCTCTTGGGACACAAAGGGAAAAAAGAATGCGGAGCTTTTTTCATACTACTTGGGCTTAAAATACAAAAAATCAGTGCTCAACTTAGCCATGGAGCAACTTACTGCAGATGAAATATTTTGTCTGGGATATCTCTCAGTCATGGATGACTATTTCCATCCGGAGAATGCAATACCTGTCCTTAAGATGGCACATGAACAGAAATCAGAGAGCTTCACCGTAGCGATTATCTTAGCTCTTACGCAAGCCCAAAATTTTATGAAGAAAGATTTGAAAAAAGTGTGGCAAGTTGTCGATGCAGTTATAGAAGATGAAAAACTAAAGTTGGATTTGCGTCCAGAAGCCAAAAAGATCATTCTGGATTACATGGTTTTATACAAAAATTAGCGCAAGGAAACTACTTTTCTAAACTGATTCCCTGAATCAGTATCACAATTTACGATGCCAACAGCTTTTTGGCTTTATCTATGTCGTTCACTGTGACTGTTAATCCTATCTTCCCTTCGCCTGCCAATTCTCCAAGCATATATATTGACTCAATATTGATATTGGCATCTGCGAGCTTTCTCGTGAAGAAGGCTAACTCTCCTGGTACATCTGTAAGTTTAATAATGATTAATTCCAATTCCTGAAAATCTATACCGAGTTCTTTAAGGGCATCACGCGCTCCA
>Ga0209635_10000934_pt1 | contig 21224 bp, 15 predicted proteins | sample DeeMarSWOR230_32_FD_187463 | JGI IMG/M metagenome (GOLD analysis project Ga0209635, IMG submission 187463) | Marine sediment microbial communities from White Oak River estuary, North Carolina - WOR-2-30_32 (SPAdes) (version 2) | ecosystem: Environmental > Aquatic > Marine > Intertidal zone >...
TCCTTGATGGAAAGGATGTTGAATTTTCTGGAACTTGGGATGCAGGTGATGAAGGTGGTTTTGAGATAGATTTCTATCAAGACGAGCCAACAACAATAGACATAGACCTAAGTGAGATTAGCGATAATTTCGATTTATATGGTTCTGTTACGGTATCAGAACAAATTCATTTTGACATAGGTTGGAAATGGGGAGAAGAAGGACATTTCTATATAAATGATGATACAAATGAAGCAAATATTTTAGCAATTGAGTTTTATGCAGCCTATCAGGATCAATTTGGTATTGATGTAAAAATCACTGATGTAAGTCTGTATTTCCATTTAGACTGGATAAAAGACCCTGATTGGTGGAGGCCATACTGGTGGCTTGAATATTATGTGGGGGGAGATATAGACCATATAGATCTACTTTGGTATGGAACATGGTATTCCATAGTCTAAATATCCCTCAATTAGTTTAAAATAAAAATAAAAAGAGGTGATTTAAAAAATGGAAAAGAATGTATATGTAAGGCTAGTAGTCTTAACCCTATTTACATTCATGATTTTGACATCTGCCTCGCAAGGATTTTTTAGACAGGATATAAAAATCAATAATTCCAATTTTAAAGAATTATCTTTTTTTCCTCTTGGTGATGACCCATTTTTTAAATGGGAGGATGATTTTGATACAACACAATGGATAGATCCTAACCCATCTTTATCTTATAACTATGAACTTACAAACATAGGTGGTGACACTGTAGCATTAATGAAAAATACATATGACTTATGGTCTGATCCTGATTGGACAAGGATGAAACAAATAACTATTTCTAGCACCTCTCCTCTGTCTGACTATGCGGTTCTAATCAATGTTGAATATGACGGTGACATGCAAAATGATTATGATGACCTACGTTTTAAACATGAAGAAAATCCCTCTGTATGGTGTGACTACTGGATAGAATCTTCGAACTCTGATGAGGCACTTATTTGGGTAAAAATCGATTATATTCCTACAGGTGATAGTATTTTATGCTTGTTTTATGGTAACCCTGATGCGTCTGGTATGAGCGATTTCTATGATGTTTTCACTGAATGGGAGGAAAAATGGTCAAATGATGAAAGGGTAAGTGAGCATTATCCTGATGAAGGTGCTTGGGACCCTGATGTTTGCTTTGGAGATGATGAGTTTCTAGTGATTTGGGAAGAAGGACAATATTTAATGCCTCCTTGGACCCTTGGTTACAAACAGGAGATTAGGGCATCGATTTTTAACCCCGATGGAGACCTTCTAGTGGAAGATGAGCGGGTTTATAAACCTAGTACCACCTATTATCGCAATGAGGACCCCTCAGCTGCATATGATGGAGATGGTATGTTCTTTGTTGCTTGGGAGCATTTTGCAAACACTGCAAATCCAAGTATTACGACTATGGATATCTATGGTAGGACAGTTAAGAGAAATGGTGATGGATTGTCTCTTGGAAGTGTAAAGAGTATATGCATAGCAGATAACTGCCAGGCCGATCCGAATGTAGAATTTGATTCTGTAAATGATTATTATCTCATAGTATGGGAAGATGCAAGAAGTAGCACAGATGATTACAATATATATGGTAGGTTATATGACTCTAATGGAAGTCCCGTAGGTAGTGAGGTAACCATTTGTGATGATAGTAATTGTCAGACAGAACCCTGGGCTGCTTTTGACCCTATTAATGAACAGTATCTTATAGTATGGGAAGAGGGATTAACTCCTGAGAATGGTCCTTTTAGGATAATGGGTGGTTTATATGATGCTGAAACCCTAAATGAGCTTTGGTCAGATACAATTGCACAGCCATCTGGCTGGCCTAATTATGATATTGATTATAATTTCCCGTGTGTTGAATTCTGTGAGGAGACAGAGGTTTTTATGGTTACTTGGAATGATTGTGATATTAGTGATAATGACTGGTTGGGCAACGTCCATGGGGTAATTATTGATACTTCTGGAGATACTGTTGTGGATTCATTTACAATTAAAACCGGTAATTTTATTAGAACCGATATTGTGACATATCTTACCACTCACTTCTTTGTGTCTTATGACAACAATGTAAAGATTTGGGGTAAACTAGTTTCTTCTGATGGTATTGTTTTATCAGATGATATCCGTCTTTCAGCAAGTAATTCTGCCGATGCTGATTGGGCAAGTATGGATGTTGGTGCTGGCAAGATATTTGTCGCATGGGAGGACAAAAGGGTAGAATATGTTTTCCCTTGGGATGATAACCCAGATGTATATGAAAATATCTGGACTTTAAACATACCAAGTGGTAGCGATGTATCCTATTCTTTTGGAGTTGAAAAAAATCTTATTCTGAATGCCCAAATAACATCAAAAGAAGTCCCTGAGGATAAGGTAATTGAATGGACAGAGTTTAATGTTTTATACGACACATCCCAAGGAGGGAGTATAACCTTTAACATACTTGATAGCAGTGCTACAAATGTGTTACTATATGATATAAATGATGGCGAGGACATATCTTCAATAGATCCTGAAGAACATCCACAAATACGCCTTCAGGCACAATTTGAGCGTGATAATCCATCCTATACCCCTCTACTAGATTATTGGTCTGTAACCTTTGTTGGTGTTGATGAGAATCCACCAGAAACTACAATAGATAAAATCACTGGTACACTTGGTGAAAACGGGTGGTACACTAGCAATGTTAAGCTGTACCTTGATGCAACTGATGGCCAATATGGAACTGGAGTAAATCATACTTACTATAAGGTTAACAATGGCGACGTTTTGGAATATGATGATAACATAGGGATAAATCTTCCTGCAGGTGATCCTTATGCACTATGTGCAGAGGACAGTGTTTACTATTGGTCAGTTGACAAAGCAGGTAACGAGGAAGATATAAATGGACCTGAGCTCATAAAAATTGACAAGGGACCGCCGCATTGTATAATATTGGATCCTCCAGATCGCGGAAAGGTTCCAATGCAAGGTGGTTTCTGGGTAAAAGCAGAAGCATATGATAATTGTTCTGATATAATGTATGTAAGATTTGATGTAGGACCACCATATGAAAATCCTGCCTTGGTTTATGAAGACAATCCACCTGGTTCTGGAAAATATAACTGGTATTGTGACCGAGCGGCACCAAAACCTGAATGGAGGCATTTAAATGCTGTAGCTGTCGACTATGCAGGTCACGAATATGAATACAACATATACATTCAATTCCCAAGATCACAAGATTCTTTACTACTTAGACTCTTATCAAAATTATCAATAATTAATTTCATTAAATATGATACACCAATTGATGTGGAGAACTTTAGATTTGGAATTGCGGCTAATCAAGAGTTGGAAGTTTTCACAAAAGAAAAAACAGATTCAGCAAGATTCACCGCTACAAGATTAGTGGGAAGGAAAGATGCAGTCATCTGGGATAAGGATTCCTCAGATGGGCTCTCGGCAAGCTTTAATCTACCGACTGGGCTTTATAGATTAACTACTACGACCTATATAGAAAATGAAAAGATTAATACCAATAAAGGAACGGTTTTCTTCTTTGGTTTATGATAACCTTTCTTTTCTCAATTCTTTCATTTAATTTAAAATATGATAATGTTAGTACACAAACCTTTAAATAATATAAATACTGTTAATTATATAGAATACAAAATATGGGGGAATAAGATTACATGAAAATTAAAATTTTGCCTATTTTATTGGTAATAATACTACTTTTTTCAAGTATAAATGGAATTGCAACAAATGCTGATGAAAATAATGATATTAGTATCTCAAAAAAATTTGATACAATACAATTTTCTCAGGCAACAGTTGAATCAAAAGGAGAATATGTATCTATAAGTGTTGATGAGGCAAACACTATTTTAAAGGACCCAGGAAAACCAAAGCTACCTGTATATGTTAAAACATTTGTGTTTCCTCTTGGAACCAAAATAATTGATGTGGAGTGTACGCCTTCTGAGGTAAAGAAAGAGGATGTTTTAAGGAAAATAGAACCTGCACCAAGACCAGTACCGCTTATTTCTTTGAAAAAACAAATTGATGATTATATTGAAAAAACACAAGATAGCAGTGATATTTATTTAAGTTCAGAGCTTTATCCTAACAAATGGTTTGAGTATAACATTGGCTGCGGTCTTGAAAAAGATGAACGTGTTTTGTTTCTAAATGTACGTTGTTACCCAGTACGTTATTTACCTTCTGAAGATACAATTTACTATATTGATAACATTGATGTAAAGATTACATTTGAGGAAGGTAAAAGTCCAATGCCTGCTGAGAAGAAATACGATCTTGTAATTATTACTCCTCGAAGGTTTTTGTTTGTATTAATGCCTTTTGCATCTCATAAGAACAGGATGGGAGTTTCTACAAAGATTAAGACAACTGAATCAATCTACCTACAATACAAGGGAAGGGACAGGCAAGAGGATATAAAACTATTTATAAAAGATGCAATTGAAAATTGGAATATTTCATATGTTTTATTGGCAGGTGGTAGACAGGGTTTGGGAGCAAGATGGTTTGTACCAGCCAGGTATTCAAACACATTTGATAGAAGTTACTGGAATGAAACTTCCTATGTAAGTGACCTTTACTATGCAGATGTTTATCGCTACAATGAAACCTCTCAAGAATACGAATTTGAGGATTGGGATTCAAATGGAAACGGTATATTTGCCGAATGGACTTGGATATGGGACCCAGATCGCTGGTGGTGGTATGATCAAGATAAAAAAGACATATTAGACCTTTACCCAGATGTTTTTGTTGGCCGTCTTGCTTGTACTAATATTCTAGAGTTAAGAACCGTTGTGAAAAAAATTATGAAATATGAGAGATCTGCCTATAATCAATCCTGGTTCAATAGAATGATTGTTGCTGGTGGTGATACCGTCCCCTATGGTGATGGCATTTGGGAAGGGGAATATGAAAATGATTACGCAGCAAGCTTTATGGAGCCACTTGGTTTTGAGGTAGATAGATATAGGGCATCAGATGGGTCATTAACAAACACAAGCTTGATACCAGCATTTAAAGATGGAGGGGGATTTTTCTTCCCAGCCGGCCACGGAAGTCCTATTGTTTGGTCTACACACTGGCCAGAGGCATATGACGGATGGATAGATGCATTGTTGAATCTTGATATGGGAGGACTGAAAAACAGAAATAAACTGCCTGTTTGTGTTGTAGGTGGTTGTCACAACAGCCAGTTTGATGTAGCCCCGATAAGGTTTTTTGAAGGACTTCTGAAACTAAGGCTTAAATACTTCAATTGGTCAGATGAGGTGGAATGTTTTGGTAAAATGACATGGCTTAGAAGATGTTGGAGCTGGAATCTTGTTAGACAGAGAACGGGTGGAACCATTGCAACTATAGGTAACACTGGCCTAGGTTGGGGTGTAGGTGGCGAAGGAAGTATTGAAACTGGTGATGGATATATTTCAACTCACTTCTTCAAGGCTTACAGTGAATGTGCAGACCTAGAGGACTGTTCCCTTGGCATGGTTTACGGCAATACAATCAGTGATTTTGTAAAAACTTTCAATCCTAATCGTGACGAAATTGATAGAAAAACAGTTGAAGAATGGGTTTTACTGGGTGATCCAAGTTTGAAGATTGGCGGATACCCTAGTTAAATCTTATTTTTTTTAAAAAATACCAGAATTAACACTGCAATTATTACAAAAATTATTTCAAAACCAGGTGTTTCGCTATTTTTACTATTTTCTCCATTTTGATTATTTGTTCTTTGGGAAATATTAACATAGGTATAACTTTTTGATTGTGCACCATGATTATCTATAATGGTCAATTTTACTGTATAATTTCCCTCAAGACTGTACATATGCGTAGGAAATATATCCTCACCAGTTGATCCGTCTCCAAAATCCCAATTATAGGAAATTGTATCTCCCGAGTCTGGGTCATAACTTGCGGATCCATCAAAGATTATACTTCTATTAACATATCCAGTATATGGTCCGCCAGCATCAGCTACTGGTGCCTGATTTTCTGGTTCATCTGACACAATTGTAAGTGTTGTTGATACTTCTGATGACCATTCACCGGTGTTATCCTTAACCTTCAGATATATTGTATATTTACCTACTGGTAAATCATTTTTTATAAATGTTTTATTTATTGAATAAACTCCTTCTGGATCTGACCACCATAGATATTCTGATATTGTACCATCAGGATCAGATCCATGGGCTTCGAACTTTATATTAACTCCATAATCTGATTCCGGGATAGTAGGTTGTAAAATGTATGCATTAGGCTTTTGATTAACAAATATTATTGTTACCTGAGAAATATCAGTATCAATTGCTCCATTGTTATCTTTTACTTGTAGCTTTATAGAGTATGTTCCAGCTGATGAATAACTATATTTTGTTTTTGATTTTGTTAACCAACCTGTATCATAGGATCCATCATTTGTCCAATCCCATCTATAACCTACAATCGAACCATCTGGATCAGAACTTCCGGAACCATCGAATTCAATTTCGATGTTAGTCTGTCCGGTATAAGGTCCATTTGCTACAGCATTTGGTATCTCGTTTCCACCAGCAAAATAACCTAACGGATAATTATCCTGATTACTTCCCCCGGGGATGATATAAGAAGTATCACCGATATCATCATTGTTTTCATCAACTCCGTTGTAATCATCCCAATAATTACCTTGCATATTGTAATCCCAATTGTTAGTTCCATAATCTTTTGCGTTACTATCCATATTATCTGAAAAATCATTTAGATAGATTGTATTCCCTGTAGATTGTGAATTAAGAAAAATTCCATTGGCATTATTATTTTTTATATCATTATCTTTAATGGTATTATAATCTGAATTAGATAAATATACTCCAACATTATTGTTTTCAATAACGTTATCAAGTATATCATTACTATTTGAACTTTTTAGATAAATTCCGTGTCCTCCATTTTTAATATAATTATTTGATATTTCGCAACCTGATGCAATATCTAAAAAAATACAATAATGACTGCCCATAGTGTTTAGAATTTTAAATCCAGAAATAACTACAGTATTTGATGTTACTTTTATTGTATGATCACTAGATCCACTTAAAGTTGTAATACTGCTTCCCTCTCCTATTATGGTAATGGATTTATTAATAATAATTGTCTCTGAATAGATTCCACTATGTACATAGATGAAGTCACTTTCATTTGCATTATTAATTGCTGATTGAATGCTCGAATAAGTTTGTCCACTACCAACATGAAGGGTATCCGCTTTTATAGTTTCTATAGGATATAAAACAAAAAAGATATTTAGTAATATAAAAAATATAAAAATGGTCGAGTAAAATCTTTTCATTCTTTTTAAAAAATTCAAAAAACCAAAAAGCTTTTTTAATTTTTTCTTAAAATACCCTTTTTTAAAATAGCGCCCCGGCCGGAATTTGAATCCGAGTCCCGAGCTCGACAGGCTCGGATGATAGACCACTACACTACCAGGGCAATTTATAAAATATAGTAAAAAGGGTAAATAGAATCCATTTTTTAATTTTTTCCTAGGTTTTCTCATATTAGTTAACAAATGTCTACCTTATTTCATCAAAGAATTCATATTCATCTATTTCTTCTTGATAATCTTCAAACTCTTCTAGAACTTCATTATAGCCAAACATGGCTCCATTAAATAACATCATCAGATCTGTCACATTCATCAAATAAGTTACATTATTTGTTTCTGGATTAAATGTTAAATTCTCAGTCAAATACATCAGATATTTTGTGGCATCATATCTAAGCATAGTTAATCTTGAACCTGCATCTGTTAGATTAATATAGAGATCTAGCAGGTTAAGATACTTTGTATAGGATATGAAAGCCTTTGTTTCATTGAAATAATCTTTTGATTCTAGAAAGTTATAGAAAGAATTAATATAATTTGGAAGGGCATTTGTACAGTTATCTATTGCTCTAATCTTATACAAATCCATAAGTGTAATATTTTTTTGAGACAGTGCACTTTGATACCATAATAAACCTAAATCAAAATGATAATTCCCAAATGCTCTATCCTCTCTTGCTTGGTCAAGGACACCAGATGATTTAAGAAAATGACTTGTAAAGTTTTCATTTTGCCCCTTTAGAGTTATAAGCTCTTCTTTATGCTCTGCAGTTAATGTTTCAATTTTTGAACGATTTATAATATCTCCAATAAAGTAGGTTATGATTATTACACCTATCATAATCGACAGCAGCATCACAAACATATTTCGGGTAAATTCTTTTTCCATTTTCTAAATCCCTCCTTCTTATTATATATTATTTTAAATCTAATATGTAAGTCCAATTTTATGTTCATCAAAGAAAAACATTGGACATACAGCAGGGTCAGGATTTGTAGTACTAATCCATTCAGCCCTAGCAAAGTTAGAAAACGGAGCAGCAAGCTGACCCGCTATAGCAAAAGCTACATTTTCTCTTATGGGTCTACTTAATGAATAATTAATGTAACTTTCACCATTTTTTTCTATTCTTAGCCTATACCAGCTGTTTCCTAGATATCCTCCTTTAAAATCAGATGCTAACCGATTCCAACCATTTGTTGGATTCCAATAAAATAATTCTAAAGTCCAATTCATTGGTTTTCCACTTTTATTGATATAATCAAATCTTATTTTTGCTATATCCTGATCATACTCATTTTTTAAATTTAAATAGAGCTCATAATCCTCACTTGTATCTCCACATGCAAACCATATTTCCCACCAAATCATGTCTGCTTCAAGTGATGAAAGATTGTAATCCCAATATTGTGCACCATCAGAGTGTCTTAGCTGTATCTTAAAGGATTGGGATGTTGAATAATGATATACTGGGGCAACTTCAAAACGACTTCCCCAAGTTTCGTTATTAATAGTTACAAACCATTCACGACTCAGATAAAGCTGACTTGCTTGTTCAAACGGGAGATCATCAGAAAAATCTTCGATTACATATGGTGGGTTATCAAAGGAATAGACAATAGCAATTGTTGGATCATCATCATCGGTTTCTCCATCCCCATCCAAATCGATTTCATCATCGATGTAAATATCATCTGTTAATTCTGTTGCATCATTTATTCCGTCCTCATCACTATCCCAAAAAACTGTTCCTTGATTTGATATAACATTTCCGTTCGGAAGGCTCTCATTTACGGTTACTTTAAATTCTAAAACACGACTTGTTTCTGATGGGATAACCCCATTCCATATTATTTTATTTTCTCCAGAATCATAACTAATAGTTCCATATTCAGAATAAGCTGAACCTGAAATATAAGTAGTATTTTCAGGTATATAATCCTCAAACTCATTTCCAGGATTGTTGCTTTGATCTGCAGTCCCAGTATTACTGATTGTTATTCTATATCTTAATGTATCATTGCATTCTACTTCCCCTCCATTTATATCAATAAAAGATTTTCTTGCAATAATATTTGTTTGTGCATATCCTGTAAAACGTAGATTATCAATAAAAGCAGCGCTATCAAACAGGCTGTCTCCATTATCTTCAATATGTATAGTTACACTGATTTGTTCACCCGGGGAAACAGGATGCATTGCTCCACCGATTGGAATTATATCTGATGCACCAGCATCTGCACCTGGTGTTCTGGGTGTTGTATCTACTAAATCTACATCAAGTGGATTACCACTTTGTGCAAATATATCAAAACCTGTTCCTGGAATATCATTAGAATCCAATACAAAATATCCACTATTAACATCAATAATATATTGTGATGTCCCTTTTGATGGAGAATTAACTGAAATTGTTAATCTATCATTATATTTTGTACCAACATATTCAGGATATTCTGCACTAAAAAATTGTACATCATAATATAAATAATGCATATATAAGGGCACCTGTAGAGTCATAGTTAATTGGGAATAATCCCTTGGAAATCCATATTTATTTTTAAACCATGTTCCTCTTTCATCACCCGGATTTTCTTCATTTGTTGTAATAGGATCATATCCTGCTATTCCTGTACTAAACAGTGCAAAGGTTAATCCATCCGTAGGTTCCATAGCTCCAAGTGATGATAGAACAATAGCTTGTCTATGGCCAGACTCATCAGAATCTTCATAAGAAGAATCTACTAAAGTAGACTGGTTTTTTAGAATTGCAAACGCAAGATCTTGACCATTATACGAACCTGCACTAACAGGCTTTAATGAAATTATATTAAATGCAAAAGAAAACATAATTAAAATATTTAATATAAATGTTAAATACTTATATTGTATTTTATTCAATTAATCACCTCCTGGATAATTAACAATAGATAATATGTTTGAATATACAGAGGTCCCATCTTGAACGCCGTCGTTAGGGGTAACTATGCATTGCCACTTATCACCAATCCTTGTATCCTTTGAAACAATTACTCGTCTATCATAGAATCCATCTTTTGTGGATAGATAGTTTTGAAAATTCTGTTCCTGTGAAAGAGCTCGACTATAAATTTCAAACTCATCTATATAACCACAATAAAAAGGACTACTTGCTGATCCATGACCTAATTCTAGTAAACCAACACCAGTACCCATTGCAAAGTTTCTATAACCAGCCTCTATAGAAATCTCTCCGTTACAATAAATATAAATTTTTTGTTCATCTGCTTTCCAAACTGCAGCAATGTGATACCATATATAGCTTGATAAATTTTCAGTTCTTACAGCATCTTTGGTTCCATCATATACAATTCCAAAATGGACTTGGGTATCTTTTATAAATAATTCAATAAAATTTTGGTTATCCTCAGCTGCCATTAATATAATAGAATTTTCAGATTCAATATCACCACACTTCAACCATATAGAAATAGTAAAATCATTATTAGGTATATCATAAAAAATAGACGGTAAGCTCATAGTTAAATACTCACTTGAACCTTGAAAATAAGATGCCCCACCTATCACTCCATCTGGTACCCATATTGCACCAGCTAATGTTGCATCTAATATATTACCTGTATAATCTTTACATGTATAATTATTTTCAGTATTAAAAGGCATGATGAGCTCGGCTAGTGGATTTCCATTAAGTTTCCAATTATAGATATATGAGGTTGCATTAATATCTGGAATAATAGGATAGCTATAGCATATAAGATCCTCATCAGGGGAATTGGTTTTGAGACTAGAAATCAACACTGGTGTATCTGAAACATATTCCAAACTACCACTTAGAATACCTCTAAAAACTTCTTGTTCCCCACCTTCTTTATTATATATATAGATTGATACTTCAACCTTGTCGGTTTTTAAAATTAAAGGTGGATAGCCAATGTCTTCAAGTGGATATATACATTCACCAATTGTCCACTCTGGATTCAAATTCCTATGTTCTTTTGTACCAATTAATGTCCCATATTTATTAAATATTGCTACCTTATAGTCTGAAACACTTTCTCCACCAACATGTTCAACAACTGCTATTCCACTTTCATTTACATAACCTTCCAACTCAACATTTATATCCATAGGTTCTAAATCTGGAAATAAATACACTCTAATAACTGCAAAAACAAGAACAGCAATTACAATAAGAAGTAAACCTCCAACTACTTCAGATGATGCATAATTTCCCTGAAACGAATTGTTTCTTTTCATCAATTCCAATCCACGGATAAACCTTTTAGATTGCTAGTATTTGAACCTTTTGTGGCATTATTACAAATTGACATATTTTTTTCTAGAAGAACAATTTGAATATAAAAAATGATATTAAAACTAGTAAGAATCCAAATCTTACACCCGATGATAGTTTTCCGTCCATCATAAACCCACCAAGCAAACCTCCACCTATGCTTTGAACAATTATAAATGCAAAAAATGAATTTTTAAGAGCAAACTTATCAATATGTGCAATCTGAAGGTTAGCCTGTTGAGCTACTCCTCCCTGAGGCATTTTGCTTTCTAAATCTAAAAAGGCTGCAATAATAGTTGTATTAATAATTAAAATCACAGCTAAAAAAACAAAGAAACTAATGAAAATTACGATACTATACAATGACATCTCTGATTTTCTTTGTTGTTCTACTAGTTTTGTTTGATCGATTTCTCTTGCAGCAGCATCAAATACTGCTGAAGTATTACCGCCGATTTCTAGTGCTTTATTTATAGTTACAACGATTCTTTCTACAGAGTGTGTTTTAATCCTTTTTGCAAAATTTGTTAATGCTTCACTAACAGAAATACCCCATGATAACTGTGCAGCCATTTTTTTGAGCTCTGGAGTTAGTTTACCATGGTCTCCATCGGCTGCAGATTTTATTGCATCAAAAACAGTCATTCCAGATGATGTAGAACTACTGATTTCCCTTAAGAAATCTGGCAGATGATTTTCTATTTCTCTCTTTTTTTTTGTCTTTAGATGGTTATAAAATCCAATTGGGCCAATGGAACTTAATAATCCTATAACAAGAAAATCAACACCAGTAAGAATTCCATCATTTGATAAAATAACCCCAAACAAACCTAAAAATCCTATTAGAAATAATATTATTGAAACTACCGTAGAAATAGATAATAATATCAATATATTTTTATCTTTACCATATATGCGGTTTGCATTATATTTTTTTATTTTAATTGGAAATTTCAAACCTGTTCTCCCATCCCAGAACTCATCATCATATAAAATCCAAAATAAGACAAAGGTAGAATCATAAACGCTATAAGATAAAGAAAAATATAATCTACTCCTCCACTTGTTAGACCCATTATGGATATAATTATTACAAGAAAAAGTGGAAAAGCAATAACAGTTACAACAAATGATTCGGCCATAATTGCTAGTGCATCAAGATTTTTTTTCCTATCAACAAGATCCCTTGCCATATATCTTTCTACACATCGCTCGAAGTATTGTGATAGTTCACTCCCAGACTGTATTGTTGCCAAAATTCCCTGTATAAATTCTTTGAATTTGTCAGAAGGAGATATGGTAATTGCATTTCTTAAAGCAGTAATTGTATCTATACCCATCAAATTTATCTCGGTTGTAATCTTTTGAGCTTCTTTCTGAATCTCACCATATAATTTCACATTTGAAAGGGCTTCAAATATTTCTGCTGGTGAAATACCTGCAACCGACATGGTGTTTATGAAATTAGCTGCATATGGCAGATTTCTATCAATTTTTTTTCCTCTTGCTTTTGCTTTTGAGCCAGGTAAGCTTATGTAATAAAGGCTTGTACCAACTGTTACAAGTGAGGAGGCAATTAAAATAAGTAAAGATGTGATTTGATGTGGTACAATTAGATATAACATTGATGTAGAAATAAATGAGGTAATAAAACCAAGTATAATGTTCATCAAAACCATAGAGTAATATTCCTGATAAACCATTGCAATGTCTGCTTTTTCAAGCATATTGTTTTTACTCGTTTCACTTATGTCAAATCTTTCAAAGGTTTTTGCAAATAACCGTCTACAAAACCTCGTGTATTTTGTAGACTTCATTTATTTAGTTCCTCCTTAGCTCTCTTTAACAGTTTTTGAGGATATTTTGTATATTCCGAGACTATTCTCCCCACCTCTCGGTAGTCTCTAACATCTTTTTTGAACATCCAATTAAGTATCAAAATTCTATTCTGGATTTCTTTCTGTAATTGTTCTTCTGTCCAATCATTTTGAAGTCTAATATTATTCAATATTTTACTTGCACCACAATTTTCAAATCTGTCATTAGTTTTTGAAACCCATTTATATGGTTCCATAAAAATAAGCTGATTTGTGTCAGGATCAAGTTTTACAATTTCAGTAACACTAGTCATTCTTCTAACTGTTTTTCCAGAAATATCAATTGCATTTTGGAATGCTATAATATCAAGTGATGTAAGAAGTGCGCGCGGTAATGATATTGGAGGATTTTCAAGTCTTTGTATAAGAGTATGTATATCGCTTGCATGAACTGTTGCATATGACGTATGACCAGTTGCCATTGCTTGAAATAAACTATAAGCTTCTTTTCCTCTTACTTCTCCTACGATTATTACCTTTGGCCTCTGACGAAGAGCAGCTCGGATTAAATCAAACATGTCGATATCTTTACCTGTTTTTTCATCAGATGCAGAAAATCCTTGTCTAGTTGTTCCTGCTATCCAGTTACTATGCGGTAGACTTACCTCTCTAGTATCTTCAATTGAAACGATTTTATGTGAACTTGGTATGAAAAGTGATAAAGCATTAAGTGCAGTGGTCTTTCCGCTTGCTGTACCACCGCAAAAAAGAATTGATGCTCCATTTTCAATTGCAAACCAGAAATAGGCAACCATATCTAGAGACATTGATTTAAAATCAATCAAATCAACTGGTGTTAATGGATTTTCTTTAAATTTACGTATAGTAAATGTAGAAGGTTTAGTGACAGTTTTTGCAAGGGTTGTTTGAAGTCTAGAACCATCTGGTAGTTTACCATCTACAATTGGTGAATAAATTGAAATTTGTTTTCCACATATTTGTGCAAGTCTTATTACAAATGAATCAAGTTCAAATTCGTCATAAAATTTTACATTGGTTGTAATTTCATCATACTTTTTATGATATATAAAAACAGGAACATGATACCCATCACAAGAGATATCTTCAATCCCTTCATCCTCCATTATGATGTCAATTTTTCCATAACCTAAGAAATCTTTAAAAATATGGTAGAATATTTTTCTCTTTGATTTTTCTTCTAATTCAGCAATTTGTTCTTTAGTGAGTTTAGGTTCATCATCTTTGTTCTTTTTTGAAAATAGGTTTTTCAGTGAATTTTTCTTTGTATTTCCATATTCTATCAAGGATATTGTAGTTCTATCTTTTTCTTTGTTTATTTCTTCTTTATTTAGTTCAGGTAGCTTTTCTTTATCTTTTTCTGGTTCTATTTTTTTCCCAAGTTTTTTTTCTACCAGTTTTTTATTTAGTTTTATTTGCCTTTGTTTTTTCTTCTCAATTTGCTTTTGCTTTAATTTTCTATCTTTTTCTCTCTTTTTTTCGAGTTTCTTTGCTTCTTTTCTTCTAAGTTTATCTTCTTTAGTTTTCTTTTTAACTTCTAGTTGGGCGAGTTTTTCTTCCTTTGTCTTTTTTGAAAATAGTTTTTTCAGTGGCTTTTTCTTTGCATTTCCCTTCTGCTTTATCAATGTTATTTTTTCATCTGTATCTTTATTTTTCTTTATAGAAAACAGACTTTTCAATGATTTTTTCTCTTTGTTTTTATCGATTTTTGATTTTTCTAAAATTTTATCTTTTTCTTCTTTCTTCTTTTTTCTTCCAATAAATTTAATATCATTATCAATGATTATTTGGTCCAAAGTTTCCTCAAGAAAACTCTCTTTATCTTTTTTGTTCATATCAGAAATATTAACATCAGCAAGCATCTTAAATAAACGTGACAACTCCTCTTTTATTTCAATCTCTTCTTCATTTAATATAGGTTCCAATACTTGGTATAAATATTCATTACTATTATGATCAAAAACAATTCTTCTGACACCCATACCATGCCAGCCAAAACCAGTTTTTTCTTCAATGACCTCTTTTTCCTTGTCATCTTCAGGCTGCAAATCTTCATAAATCTTTTTTTCTTCATTGATTGTTTCAATTTTTTGTTTTACTTTTTCCAGTAGCCCAATAGATTTCATTACCTTTTCAATTTCTTTTTTCGCTTCTTTTGTTGCTTGATTTTGAACCGTTACTTTCTTTTGCTGTGCCTTTTCAAGTAATCCCATAAAATATCACTTATTTTTATATTTTAATATTACCTTTTCATAAAGTGTAAAATCTTCAGATTTGGCAAACTCATCAATAACCTCATCAGGTAGTTTTTCAAGTAAGCTATCAATAATAGGTATTAATTTTTCAACATCCTCATCCCAGCCCATCGGTTGTTCTTCTGATTCTTTTTTCTCTTTTTCAGAGGTATCTTTTTGAATTTGATCTGGTTCTTCTTCCTTCTTTTTAAATAAATGAATTTTTTCCTTTTGTTCTTCTTGTTCATTTGTTTCAATCGGTTTTTCCATTTCTTTTTCTGCTTCTATATTTTCCCTCTGTTTTTGTTCTTCCATTTTCTGTAGTTCATGTTGTCTTTCTATTTCTTTTTGTGCTTCTATTTTTTCTTTTTGTTTTTGTTCTTCCATTTTCTGTAGTTCATGTTGTCTTTCTATTTCTTTTTGTGCTTCTATTTTTTCTCTTTGTTTTTGTTCTTCCAGTTTTTTATTAAATTCTATTTGTCTAAGTTTTTGCTGCTCCATTTCCTGCATTTTTCGTTGTCTATCCATTTCTTTTTGTGACTCTAGCTGTTCTCTTTGTTTTTGTTCTTCCAGTTTTTTATTTAGTTCTATTTGCCTTTGCCTTTCCTCTTCAATATTTTTTTGCTCAAGTTGTCTTTCTTGCTCCATCTTTTTTTTGGCATTCTTTGCTTCTTTTTCTCTAAGTTTATCTTCTTTCATTTTCTTTTTTAATTCAAGTTTTAAGAGTTTTTCTTGTTTTCTTTTTTCTTTTTCCATTTTCTTTTGCTCAATTCGCTTTTCTTTTTCTCTCTTTTTTTCAAGCTCCTTTGCTTCTTTTTCTCTTAGTTCATCCTCCTTTTTTTTATTTTGAATTTCTATCAGCTCAAGTTTATCTTGTTCTTTTTTTTCTTTTTCTCTCTTCTTTAATTCAAGTTCTTTTTCCTTTTCTCTTTGTTCTATCATTTCTAGCTCTCTTCTTTTAGCATCGATTTCTTGTTTTGTTCTTTCCAATTCATCTTTTGTCGAATTATAATTATTATTAGAAGAATTTTCAATATTATTATTTTTATTATTTCTATTTCTATCTTTTATTTTAATAAAATCCCAAAATAATTTCTGTGAACCTTTATCTTTATCGATTTTTTTGATACCTTCAAAATCATTATCATTTACTTTTTTTATCTCTAAAGAATCATTAGGTGGGAATTGAATTTCAGAAAATTCATCAAATTTATTCAACTCCCTTATATCTGTCTTTGTTGATATTTCTAAGTTAAAATTTGATATCTCTTGTTTTCTACCAATAGGTTTTCTAATCTCAACTTGTTCTGAGAATGTAGGTTCAATTTTTGATTTAATATAAAGTTTTGGATCTCTTTTATTAATTTCCGATTCATTTTTTGTAATTAATTCATCAACTTTTTCTATGGTATCAATATGTAAATTAACAAGGTTTTCGTTTTGATCTTTCGGTTTTTTCTTTTGAAATGAAAAATTTTTTTTAGATAAAAATCGATCATTGTCTCCTACTTTTTTTATTTTTATATTATCGAAAATCCCCATTCCAGTTAATAAAAAAATATCTAGCTCTATACATTTTATTTTATTTTCCATAATCAAATTTTGTTTATGCATACAAACCAAATCTCCTGCGATTTAGCAGATGCACTACAATAACTACTCTTGCGGCATCCCATCTATATTTAGTATACGTAAGTAAATAATAATTTAATAAATGTTTCTGTTGATGTGGCATTGGGACATTTTTACAAATTGCACATTATTGTATTTTGTAAATTTTTCAGGCAAGACTTATATATATTGATTGTCACATAGAGTCATGGCAGTAGATAACATGAAATATAAAAAAAATTATGAAAATGGGCGGCTTGGGAGGAGAAATGTCAAAAAGTTTTTATACCATTTGTGTTATCTACCATTAAAGGCTAATATTAGCTAGGAGAGAATGGGAAATGAAGGCAAATAGAAAATTTAAAGAAGATGAAGAAGCAGTTTCCGCTGTTATTGGTGTTATTCTAATGGTTGCAATAACAGTTGCAATTGCTGCTACAGTTTACGTCTATGTCAGTGGTATGATGGGTTCACCCTCATCAGAAGCAGAAGCTGCTAGTGTAGTATGTAGGGCTGAAAATTCATTGGTAAAAATTACACTGACAACCGGTGGTAACAATATGCCTAGTACTGGATATAATCTTAATACCACCATTAAAATAAGGTGTAATGGTGCTTTACCAACAAGTACATCATTTTCAGATGATTACTTTGATGTCGGTGAAAGCTTATATATCAGTAGTGCTGGTACTATTCTGAGTGACACACCAGTAGGTATGACTGCACTTGTCGCAGGAGATTATTCTATAACTGTAACAATTTCAGAAACTGTTATCTACGATGATGAAGTAAGAATAGTATAAACATTTTAAAAACCTCTTTTTTCTATTTTTTTTTCTTTTTTTTCCAATCTTTTTAAATTTATATTTCTTTTTTAAAATTAATATATATTCTTTATTAACTTTTAATTTTTAATTAAGTTAATAACTATTAATTATATTAACAAGTAAAAGATGATTGAGACACTAGAGTTATTAAATATTATCCGCTTTTTTACTGGTATCTTAATTCTTTTATATGCTTCATATACAGATATTAAGAGTAGGCAAGCATCAAATAAATTGTGGCTTATAATGGGTTTTATTGCAGTGATATTACTTATTTTTCAATATTATAATGTGGGTTTTGAAAATCCATATTATCTTATTTTTATACCAATCATGATAGGAATTGTATATTTGCTGTTTCAAATGAGAATTATATTTGGAGGTGCTGATGCAAAAGCTCTTATGGCAGTAGCACTGCTTGTACCATTTGAACCATCAATTGCTGAATTTCCGATTTGTAAGGGATCCTTTATGCCCTTTTCTTGGTCAATATTTCAAAATTCTTTGATAATATTTCTTTTTATTCCTCTAAGTCTTTGTTTATTTAATATTCTAAAAAGGGATTTTAAATTTCCCAATGCCTTTTTAGGTTATAAGATGAATATAAGTTTAGCAAGAAAGAAGTTTGTTTGGCCCTTGGAAAGAATTGTTGATGGAAAGAGAAAATTTGTATATATGCCTAAGGAGTTTGATGCTAGTGCTGAATTTGACAAATTTGAAAAAAAGGGTATTACGGAAATCTGGGTAACACCAAAGGTTCCATTTATGATTCCTTTATTGATTGGTTTTATAGTTACATTTATCATTGGAGACATCCTATTTTATTTGATGAATTCATTTATTTGATGCATTTCACATAAATTGGTTTGAATAAAAAATTTTAAATAGTAGTTCCTATACAAAATATACTAAAAAAATATAGGGGTAAAAAATGAATTCATACGACGAAGATCGAGATAGAAGAAGAAGACGCAGAAATCCATTTGATATCTTTGGTTTTGATGATGATTTTATTCGTGATTTGTTAGATGATGATCGGGTTATGGATGATTTTAGAAGAATGGCAGAAGAAATGATGAAAATGTTTAGCGGTGCACAGCCAGGCAAACCCATTGTTCATGGATTTAAAATCCGTTTTGATTCTGATGGCAGGCCTAAAATCGAGGATTTTGGTAATAAACACATTAAATCACCAAATGGGGAACCATTAATTTCAGAGGAACGCGAGCCTTTAACTGATATAATAGAGGGTGATGACGATGTGGCAGTAACTGTTGAAATTCCAGGAGTTGAAAAAAATGATGTTGATCTAAACGTAACAGGTGATACCCTTGAAATAAAGGTTGACACGCCTCAGAGAAAATACCATAAAAAATTGGAACTTCCTTGTGATGTTGTTCCAAAGACTACTAAAGCTACCTACAAGAACGGCATCCTTGATATTGTAATAAAACGAAAAGAAAAGAAAAAACCAGGTTCTGGATACAAAGTAAATATTGAATAATCATTTAATTTTTTTTTTTGTTCATTTTTTTGTTATATTAGATTTCAATATATTTTATAGTTAAATTTAAATAATAAAAATTATATATATTATAATACAAAATTAATAATAGAAAAGAGGTGGCATTTATGGATATCACATTGAAGGTTCTAATTGGTTTTATTTTAGCAATCATTCTGCATGAGTTAACTCACCTGGTTGTAATATTTTATTATAAGATTCCAATAAAGTCTATAATACTTACCAAATGGACTGCTTTTGGATTTCTTGTTGAAAACGAAAAATATGTTAATAACAATAAAATTTTATTTTTATTACACTTCCTACCTCTGATTTGGTGTTCGTTTATTATAATAGACCCAACTGAGCCCTATCTTCTAATGTTTCCAGTAGTAAACATATTTGGTGGTGTTGGAGATATGTATTATTTCTTTAGAATCTATCTACTTTCTCCTGAAAAAAGAATTGAATGGGCAAATCGATCAGATGAAAAGGTAATTAAATCAATTATTTGGAAAAAAGAATTAAAAAACTTTTCTTAGAGAAAGCTAAAATTATAAACCTTGGTAAATCTAGCTATTTTGTAGTAAATATAATAAAACTTTAATTGTTTACATTTTTAGCTCATAAAGATTGGGATGGGATGATTCATTAGATTCAGAAAGAAAATTATATTATTTAGTATAATTATAATTTTCATTACTCAAATTAGTATTATACTATATAATACATCCTTACGATTTTCCTTAATTGCTTCTAATTCAATGGATCCTATACTTAATAAAGGTGATATATTAGTATGGATACCAACAAAAATTGAGGAAATAGATATAGATGATATTGTAGTATTCAAGAGTTATATTAAATGGCCAAATGAAAAAATAATTGCCCATCGTGTAGCAGATATTAAGTTGGATAAATCATCTGGTGAATTGGTTCTTGAAACAAAAGGCGATTCAAACGATTGGAAAGATCAAGAAAGTCCCTATATAAAAATACCATATATCCATAAAGAAAATATACAAGGAAAAGTTGTATGTTTTAGTAATCAGCCAATTAAAATAAACATCAATTATTTAGTTGTTTTATCATTAATTATTATTTTCATATATATTTACTTCTTATACCACAACAGATCTAAATGTAATTGTTACAGATAATGGGTCACTCTTTGTGGATGTTGTGGCCATGAATATATTTAAATCAAATGTCTGCCAAGAACCTATCTCTAAGTTTGTAATAAAGTTATCATATGTAAGATTAATATTATTCCAGTTTCCTTCACCATCTTTATAATATTGAAGGCTATAGTTATTAAGTCCTGGTACAGATGCCAGTTTCCATTGGGCACCTGTTGTAATATTTGTTGCGTTACTTGCCTTTATTTGTATGGTTAAATTAATATTTCCTTCGTTTGTTAGGTTGAAGTATAAACCTGATGTAGAGTAGTTATAGCTACATCAGGTTTATA
>Ga0209635_10000935_pt1 | contig 21211 bp, 18 predicted proteins | sample DeeMarSWOR230_32_FD_187463 | JGI IMG/M metagenome (GOLD analysis project Ga0209635, IMG submission 187463) | Marine sediment microbial communities from White Oak River estuary, North Carolina - WOR-2-30_32 (SPAdes) (version 2) | ecosystem: Environmental > Aquatic > Marine > Intertidal zone >...
TCTGCGAAGAAGACTAAAGCAGATGCTTTCCCAAGTTTTTCTACAAACTAACGTCTATCACACGAATGTTGGTTTAAAGAAAGTGATTGTTTTTGCAGAAGCTTTTCAAGGCAAAGAAAATCTACTCTATAAATGTTTGGATGCTTATGGGTACATAATTTACATCTCTCGATGCTACGGTCAATATGAAGGATGTATGGCTATCGCTGCTGTTCCGGTGGAGCACTGCTCTGATTTTGAACAGTTTTTGGAATATTTAAAGGAAAGAAGAGTTGCACATACCATACAGTACCATTGGTCAACTTGTTTTCAAACAGTTAATCTGAATTGCGATTGGTATGACGAAGCTTCTGAAAGCTGGAGGTTTTTCTGGAAGGATTGGATTCAAGAAGTCTTGACCGAGGGAACTGAGCTTCCATTCACTCTAAAAGATCCTCCGGGATATCCATTAAAAGCAGATAAAACAGACATTTTTATTCTCAAAGAACTGGAACTAGATGCCACAATAAGCCTGAAAAAGATCGCCACTAAACTGAATAAAACTGTACCTCTAATCAAGTATCACTATGACAAACACGTTGTTAGTCGACGCTTGCTTGAAAATTTCCAAATAATATATTATCCCTTTGACAAATTGAAATCTAATGGGTTCTATTTCATGTTCACGTTTGACAACTTGGAAAAAATGGCAAAACTTGCCCGTTCATTATTGGATAAACCTTTTGCTCTTTCTCTAGGCAAAATTTTCGGAGAACCATCATTATTTGCTTACATCTACCTGCCTTTAGTAGAATTTAGAAACTTTGTGGACAGCTTGGGAGAACTGGTTAGAATTGGATTCGTGCGTAGATATGACTATGTGCTTCAAGACATGAGAATGACTCAACGCTATACGATTCCATACGTAAATTTCAAAAGCAAGTCTTGGATGCACGACCAACAAAGATACTTACAAAAAGTTGATGACTTAACAGCAACTGAGAAACTTCAGATTAAAGAGAAAAAAGATCAGATGGTTCCAACAGTTCAGGAAAGCGTGGCAACCCATCAATAACATTAGGCTCGATAGGTAAACTACATTTGTTTCATCAGATAGTTTAGTATGGTTAGTTTTTGCATCTCTGTAGTTCCTTCATAGATCTCCGTTATCTTTGCGCATCTATGGAAACGTTCCAGATGGTAGTCCGCTAAATAGCCATATCCTCCATAGACCTGAATAGCCTCATCGGTAACTTCCATAGCAACTCTGCCAGCATAAGCCTTAGCCATAGACGTAGCCATAGGACTAGCTTTTCCCTGATCATAAAGACATGCTGCCTTGTAAGTCAACAGTCTTGCCGCTTCAATCTTTGTCGCCATTTCCGCTAATCTAAAGGATATTGCTTGGAACTGGATTATGGGAGCGCCAAACTGTTTCCGGTTTTTAGCATATTGAAATGCCTTCTCGAAGGCTCCCTGTGCCATTCCTACGGCTTGTGCAGCCACAGTAATTCTTGTGCCATTAAAAAGCTCTAATGTGTAATAGAAGCCTTTGTTAAGCTCTCCCACCAAATTGTTCTCAGGTACTTTGAGATCACTTAATGCAAGTGATCCTGTAATGCAAGGTTTAATTCCCATTTTACCGTGCAGTTTTGTTGCTTCCAGTCCTGGCATGCCTTTTTCCACCAAGAAAATGCTTTGTCCCCTATGTGATGGTGAAGCATTAGGGTCTGTTTGACACAGTACGACAAGGAAGTCCGCGAGAGGAGCGTTGGTTATGAACTCTTTGCTTCCATTGATAATCCATTCGCTTCCGTTTTTAATTGCCGTTGTGTTCATGTATGTTATGTCGCTTCCATGCTCGGGTTCTGTGAATGCGGCGGCAGATATGGCTTCGCCTTTGGCTAGGGGTGGAATATTTTTTTTCTTCTGTTCTTCTGTTCCATGCTTCAGCAGGATGTCTGGAATCATGAGGTTTCCAAGGGACACTGCAGTGCCCAGTCCTGGGTCTACTCTGCACATTTCTTCCACCACAATGCAGTCTTCAATTAGACCATAGCCTTGTCCACCGTATTCTTCGGGTATTCTCATGCTTGTGAAGCCTAGTTTGGCTGCTTTTTTGTAGAGACCCATAGGAAATTCTTCTTTTTGGTCATGTTCTAACGCCAATTCAGGAGTAAACTCTTTTTCACAGAACTCTCGTGCAGCCCTTCTGATTTCTTCCTGTTCTTCATTAAACTCAAATTGCATTTAGTTTCCTTCTTTTTTTGAGATTTATCCCCTTTAATGTTTTAATTCATACACTTTACGCGTTGCAACTAGTAGGACTTTGGCAACCCCAAAACATGTTCGCCAATGAAAGCTAAAGCCATCTGATGGGTTACTGGTGCCAGTCTGATTAAGTTTACTTCTCTCCACCAACGTTCAATATCATATTCCACAGCGTACCCATAACCGCCCAAAGTTTGCATAGCGTGGTAGACAGCTTGAATCCCTGCTTCAACACTGGTCACCTTAGCCATGTTGGCTTCGGCGCCACAGGGTTTTCCTTGATCATAAAGCCAAGCAGCTTGATAATTTAGCAGTCTCGCAGCCTCAATCTTCGCTTTTGCCTCTGCAAGGGGAAACTGAATAGCTTGATAGGAACCGATAGGTGCTCCAAAAACGCTCCTTTGTTTAGCGTACTCTACAGCGGTTTTGATAGCCAGAAGCCCGATTCCTCCAGCAGCTGCTGAAAAGGATATTCTTTCAGGGTTTAGCGTATCCAGTACAAGATACCATCCTTTATCCTCTTCGCCCAGCAGCTTTTCCCTTGGAACTTTAAGGTCGGTGATAAAAACGTCGCAAGTTTTTGAGTAGTTGATTCCGTGTTTTTCTATGGGAGTGACTTCAATTGCTGGATTTGGTAGGTCGACAAGGAAGAGGCTTAGGCCTAAAGTTCTTTTCGGAGCTTTTTCTAGAGGTGTTGTTCTGGTTATGAGTATCATTCCTCTAGCTCTGTCTGCTCCTGAAATGAAGGTTTTGCGTCCGTTAATTACGTATTCATCTCCTTCTTTAACGGCCATTGTTTGTGTATTCAGAGTGTTTGTTCCAGCGTCAGGCTCGGTTAAGGCTAGGCAGAATTCCATGCCTTTGGCTAGTTTTGGCAAATACTCTTTTTTCTGTTGTTCATTTCCATGCTTTGTTATCGATAAGCTTCCAAATACAGAGGTAAGGCATAGAAACCATTGTCCAGCTAATCCACAGCTTTCGGAGGTCAAAGTTTCCATGGCTAGAATCATCTCAAACATTCCCATCCCGCCTCCGCCATATTTTTCAGGAATCACCATGCCCACGAAACCGGCTTCCACCAAGGCTTTCCAGAAGTTGGCGGGAAATTCATGATTCTTGTCTTTTTCTCTCCAATATTCTGGGCTGAAATCTTGAGCTATTTCAGAGGCTGCCTGCACTATCATCTTTTGTTCATTGGTCAACTCAAAATCCAAGACATTTCACCATATTTTGAATCGAAGGAGATAATATCTTTTGAACTGCAGAATATATCTTTTATGCGCAAAGGGAGCATGCAAAAGTATCTAAAAATCAAATAGATAGAACTTATAAAAAAGTCTGTAGAGTAGCTACGTCTCTTCAGTACAGAGGAATATTTCTAAAAGTTACTTTCTTTTCATATTTTGAATATGGTGACCAACTCGGTGCTATGCGCGCGCGCATAATGTTTGGTATTTCTCGAATTTTAGGCGCTAGCGCTCTTTCTACTCCTTTTTAAGTAAGGAAAGTGGGGGAATGCCAATTGCTTGTTTTCTACTCCACCTTGTAGTTATAGGTTATCTGCCTTTCCAAACAGGTTTTCTTTTCTCCACAAAGGCTGAGACCCCTTCCTGTAAGTCTTCGCTGGATGCAACTACTGCGAAGCCCTCACGTTCCAGAGTTAATGCTGACTTTAAATCAATGTCGGTGCCTCTTTCAATGAGAGATTTGGCGACTTTAAGCGCTACCGGAGCCTTGTCCGCCAATTCTTTGACAAATCCCTTGGCAGCTTTCATCAATTCTTCAGCAGGCACAACTTTGTTCACCAGACCCCACTGAAAAGCCGTATTAGCGTCGATTATTTTTCCGGTGTATACGAGTTCCTTGGCTCGAGCTTTGCCCACAAGTCTGGGAAGGCGCTGAGTCCCACCCCAGCCTGGAATTAGACCGATGTTAATTTCGGTCTGCCCCATCCTTGCTTTTTCGCTGGCGATTCGAAAGTCACAGGCCATAGAGACTTCCATGCCTCCGCCTAAAGCATAACCATTGATTGCGGCGATTACAGGTTTTTCTAGACTTTCTATTATGTTGCAGATTTCGTAGCCCATCTGTGACAAGGCTCTGGCTTTAAGGGCGGTCATGCCTTTCATGGTCTTGATATCCGCTCCAGCCGAGAATGCTTTTTCTCCTGCTCCTGTGATTATTACTGCTTTTACATTTTCATCTTTTTGTGTGTTTTCAATGGCATTTCGGAATTCTTGTGCAAGTTCTTGGCTCCAAGCATTGAGAGCTTCAGGGCGGTTTAGTGTTATAGTGGCTATGCCTTCACTTTTTTCGTATATGATATACTTAAACTCCATGTGTTGTCACCTCCTTGAAGTATAACCATATGTTGACAAGTTGCAGAGCAAATTCAGTATTGCCTAAAAGATTCCTTCTCCCCTTAAGTCCTTCACTCTGCGAGCTTTCCCTTCAAATCTTGGTAAGCTGTTGTAAGGTACCAAAACTACATTCGCTTTGATTCCCGTCACCGTTTGTATTGACTCAACAATTTTGTTACCTAGATTTTTGAGCATAGATAAGTCTCCGCCAACCTTTTCGTAGACCTCTTTCTCAGGTTCAACCTTTATGGTCATCATGTCTAATCGTTCTGGGCGCTCAAGAATTATCTGGTAGTTTTGTGATGCCTCTTCCACTTGGAGTAACGCGTGTTCAACGGTACTTGGCCACATTTTCACCCCTCTAATCTTGAACATGTCATCTGCTCTGCCAAAAATTCTGCGCATTCTTCCTAAGGTTCTCCCACAAGAGCATTCTTCAGTGGAGAGAGATGTAATATCGCCTGTTCTAAACCTGAGTACAGGTGTGGCTTCTCTGGTTAGCGTTGTCAAAACAAGTTCCCCTGTTTTCGCTTCCTCAAGTCGTTTTCCAGTGGCTGGGTCAATGATTTCAGGTATGAAAAGGTCTTCGTAGATGTGAAGTCCGTCATGTTGTCGGCATTCTGCTGACACTCCTGGTCCGATGACTTCTGAGAGGCCGTAGATGTCGAAAGCTTCAAGTCCTATTAGTTCTTGGATTCTCTGTCTGAGCTCTTCTGACCATGCCTCTGCTCCGAACAGTCCACTTTTCCATTTAAGCTCCTTTATAGGGTCTATATTCAATTTCTCTTTGGCGTACTCTCCTAAGTATGCAGCGTAGCTTGGCGTGCACGTAAGTATGGTTGTCCTGTATTCTTTTGCCAGTCTTATCTGACGTTCAGTGTTACCAGAAGCGATGGGTAAGACTGTTGCGCCTATTTCCAATGCTCCATAGTGGAAGCCCAGGCCGCCTGTGAATAAGCCGTATCCATAAGCGTTTTGCACGATGTCTCCTTTCTTGGTTCCGCCAGAAGCGTATATTCTTGCCATGGCTTTTGACCAAACATCCAAATCTCCTTTGGTGTATGCACATGTTGTTGGGTGTCCCGTCGTTCCAGAACTTGCATGTAATTCTAAGACTTCATTTAGGCCTACTGCCAACATTTCATAGGGGTAGGCTTTTCGAAGGTCGTCTTTTGTGGTAAAGGGAATTTTCTCAAGGTCATCTAAGGTTTTTATGTCACAGGGTGTTATTCCCGCATCTTTAATCTTCTTTTTATAAGTCGGGATTCTTTCATAACAGTATTGCACAATTTTCCTTAATCTATTCTCCTGTAATTCTTGGAGGTTTTTTCTAGGCATTTTTTCGAATTCAGGTTGGTAAATCCAACTCTTAACCAGCTTCAATGTTATCACCACAGAGTTTCACGATTTTTGAGGTTGACTAAGTGAATAGGAAGCGACACTTAAGACTTACGAGCTTTCTTTATTTGCGAGGAAACAGTTTTTCAAGTTTCTCTTTTGAGATAGATTTCGTGGCCAAGCTAACAACAAAGTAGATGAATGCAGAGCCAAACATGAGCGACAACGCCCAGTAGCCCCAATGGTACAAACCAACATATTGACCTAAAATTTTTGGGTGAAGCAAGAAAACAACTAAGCCATAACCTATCGTCGTTGAAGCACCCCATTTTGTAGCTCTTTTCCAATACATAGAAACACCTACTACAAAAAAGAATATACCTGCTTGTGCAACAGCAGAACTCGACATAAACTCTGAAAGGATCGGCGGTGTCCCTACAAGAGTTACCCACAAAGGTATAGCAATAAATGGAATAAGCATCAGTTTTGTGAGCCACAACAGTTTCCTCGGAGAAGCCTTTGGATAGGCATTATGAATAAGGTCTCGCGTTATGTTTGTAGCCATGATCATAACCATGCCTGCAATGGTAGCAACAGATGCCGCGAAAACACTTGCAGCAAACAGAGACGCTAATGGAACGCCCCCCGCACTTATGCTTGCGTAGGTCGCTGCCGAATCACCGTATATAGGTGGATTAGCAGCCATTAAAGAGTCACCCCAGACAGATCTGGCAGCAAAACCTGCAACACCAATCCACAGAGGAGTCAAACCGCCTACTACAAGTATCAGCAGCATTATCCAGTACTCTTTTTTAGTGATTTTGCGAGTACCTAAGAATCGGGCTATATTGTGGGGGAAACCTGTCGCCATAAAGAGAAACATGAACAGAACGCCTGCAACGCCAACATAATCCACGCCTGGAAAAGCTAGCCCTCCTGGCGGTGGCAAAGGCAGCGTGTAATCTCCTAGGGGAATCGACGTTTGATTCCCTCCTGGAGCGGTGAAATTTTCTGTACGGATGATCGCTGAAATCTGCGTTGGTCCGCCTGCCCAAATTAGAGCCATTATGCCTAACGTCCAACCAACAGCCGTTAGTAGAACGCCTTGGAAGCCTGAAACCCATTGAGTGCCCGTGTACCCGCCAATAATCAGGTAGACGAGAACTAAGATTGCTGTTGCGAGTAGGCTCCACCGAAAGTCTGTGCCAGTTGTTATTGTCCACACGGTCGCCATAGCCTTGTATTGTCCCACAGAGTAGACTATGAGTAGAACAATCATAGCTAGACCTGCTAACGCTTGTACCATGCTGCTTTCGAATCTTACTCTGAGCATTTCTGGTACGGTTCGAGCCCCAAGTGATACGTATCTTCGCATTCTATAACCTATCACCAGAACCAGAGCTATTCCTGTTATAGATGTGGTGCCGATGAGCCAGCTGCCTGACCAACCATAGGCATAACCTAAACCAGCATTTCCAAAAATCGCCCAACCGCTCAAATAGGTTGCAACTAAAGCAAAGCCAGTTACAAGAGGACCGATGTCTCCATGTCCCACTAGCCATTCTTCGAAACTTCTAGCCTTTTTCCTCATAAGAAATCCTAGGAGAATACTTATTATCAGAAATGTTGCTACGGCGACAATGACGCCGACTGCTATTTCTGGTCCTGGCTCTGGCACCGGAGTAGCCACTTTTACTCTTCCTCCCAATAATAATGGGTTTTTATAAACACTGCAATAATCGCAAAAACTATGGCAAGCAAAGCGTGGCTCCAATAGGCATACCAGCCACCTAATAGATAGGTAATTATGGGAACCAGAATGAAGCAAAGTGCCATGATTGCTAGTAAGCCAATGATTGTTTTCATAGTAGTTCCCTTGTCTTTCAAAGAATCATAGTTTAACTACTTAACCCTTTAAAAGAATAATCCTCATTCAGCTTATTCTATCAGAAATTCAAATGAAATTGGAAAAAATGTTTTGGTTTATGGTTCTGGCGAGTTTTGATAGGTTTATAGGCGAGTTTGGCTTCATTTTACAAAAGACAACGATAATTGTTATAATTGATAGCGCTAGCAGAAAGCTGAGAAGTGAGATTTCTGAGATTTGAATTGGGTCTGACCATAAGCTATATCATCTTGTGTGCAGTTGGCTCTCGCTTTAGCTGGTGGAGTTCCTTCAATCGGTCCAAGATTACACTGAACAACAAATGTTGTATCATTTTGGCTTGATACAGGAAAGCCTCGAATATCTCAACTGACATTCACTTCAACAAGATATACATAATGGAAAGGCTGGGCATCCACTTCATGAGACACGGTGACATTTAGAATGGTTTTGCCATCCTTACTCCAAACAACTACTAATCTGACGACTGGTTAAGGCAAGTTGGATTCCAAATTCTTAAATCTTAAATTAATGCTTAAGACTTAACCTTTACAATTAGATGTGCACGTCCATGAAGGATTTTTAAGGTGAAGGAGATTTTTGCATTGGAAATTCGTGCTTGCACTTGGGACATTTCACGTTGTCACATTGAACGAGGGAAGGGCACCCAGCACACGCAAAAGCCCTCCCATAACTAATGTCAAAGGTGAACCTGCATTTTGGACACCGAATTAGCCGCTTACTCTTTGACAACCATCTTTTCTCCCTTGCAAAACACAAGACAAAAAGTATTGCAGCATTTTAAAAGTCTTTTTATTAATGCACAAATTTTCCAAAAAGGTAAAACGAGATGCTGGAAATCTTTAAGAATAAAGTTGAATAAACTAACTAGCTAACGCTGAATGTGATATCGGAAGAGAACTGGGTCGAGGATGTATGTCAAAGGTTACTAAAACGGAAAGAGCAGAACTCTATAAGGACCATATAGTTCAAGTATTTCTAAGCAAGTTCCTCAGTGGAGAAATCGCAAAGTTAGACCCAGTCTTTGACCCAGAACAAGGTTATAAGTATCCTCTTGTTGAAAAGATTCTAGGCGGCCCTACAAGAGCTGAGGAATTTCTGACACGGCTCACTACATCCGGAATTCTTGAGAAAAAGCTTTACGACAAAATTCTGTTTTGTCCCCATTGTAGCTCGCCGAAAATTTCAATTCATTACAATTGCCCTCATTGCAAATCGTTCAATGTCAAGAAAAGCGCTTTGGTAGAACATCTGCACTGTGGATACATTGACACAGAAGACCGTTTTATAAAGGGAGATAAGCTCATCTGTCCGAGATGTGGCAAAGAATTAGTCAAACCGGACGTTGATTACAGAAAGGCAGGAATATGGTGTACGTGCAATGACTGCCAAAAAAGCTTCGATATCCCAGTTCCGTCCCATTTCTGTCGAAATTGCCACAAGAGCTTCACTTTTGAAGACGGGATTTACGAAAACGTTTACACATACACATTGGCTGAAGAAGCAAGACAAGAAGCTTCGCGCGGATGGATTCTAGTGGCACCCATAAAAGAATTTTTGGAAAGTCGTGGCTTCGAAGTTGAGACCCCTGGCTTTTTGAGAGGGAAGTCTGGTGCAAGCCACATGTTTGACATTACAGCATTCAGACCAAGCGCTGGAAAAAACGTGATGGTCATCGACCTAGCCACCTCTGCAGAGACTTCCGTTTCAGAGCAGCCAGTTATCGCCATGTTTGCCAAAATCTATGACGTAGCACCCGACAAGGCGTGTTTAATTGCCATTCCTAAAGTAACCGAAAATGGAAGAAAAATGGCGAAGCTTTACAATATTACATTAATAGAAGCGAGAAGTCCTAAAGAAGCCATCAATGTTTTCGGAAGCATGTGTATTAAGCCAGAAAAATAGTTTAACTAGGCGAATAAGCAGCAGTATTACCCCTTTCAGTAACAGCTTTTACAAGGTATGAATTGTTCGGTAATTGCACACCCCCAAGAAGATATGTTGAATTTTCGCCTGTGTTCACGAATAAATTCGCGTTGTAGTGATTGTGCACTTCAGGTGTTATAATCCACAAAGAAACAACGTGGGCAGTCAGCGAACCATTATTTTTAAAACCAAAGGATACCCCGCTTGCAACAACCCTAACGCCCATAAAATCAATCTCAACAGTTGTGCGAACAGCATCATCTTGTTCGTCATGAAACTTTATAGCTATTGCACCGTCAGATCGTACATAATTTCGCCATTTGTTCGTAAAATTTATGGAATAATAATCCCAGTTACTAGAAGGAGCATGCCCTAAAGTGCTGTTAAAACCGATGTCGCTGTATTCGTTAGAGGTCCAGTTATAGGCTTTCAAGAACCATTTTTCAAGGGTATCAGAAGCGGTATATCTTATTTGTGCTTCTATTGTGTTAATTGTCAATGATTGATAGGTTGATAGGTCTATGAGGAAACTGCCATTGACATCTAGTCTATATGTTGGAGGTTCATTTTCTTCTTGGAAAGTCTCCCCATCACTGTCAATTGTTCTGGTATCTATGTAATTTCCACTCACGTGGCTTCCCCGATTTATTTGATACTCGCTTTGAGCGGTAAACCATGAGGAATACGTGATATTGACGTTAGCAACATTGGTGATAGTGAAATTCTCTTGAGTTCTTTCCCAGTCGAGCTGGTTCATCTGATAACTCCACAAAACAACGTTGGACGCTATTATCACCAGAATTACGAGGCTTAGCACTATGACTATGACGTTGCTGACGCCATGTTTATTACGCCCGAACCTAAGAAGGTGCTTTGTAATAATCCACAATTTTTGTTCCTCTACTTGTCACAACATTTATGTGATACAGACTATTTGCATCCCAACTGAATGTGACATTCAACCAGCCATGCTCCTCAATTTCCAGCTTCAACGGCGTGAAGTGTTGACTTGTGAAGTTCACATATACTAATGATGCTTCAATAGTCACTTTTCCCGTGTTACGGAGATAAATTGAAATCCCATCTGAAGTAAACCATACATCTTCTGAGATAATGCGTTCGCCCATAATCTGATGCAAGTTGTCGGTTATTACGTAGGTGGCCGAAGCGGCTAAGGACATGGCTGCCACAGCTATAACAGTAAGCAAAACATTACTTAGAACCGGTGTGACTCCACGTTTATGTCTTGAAAACCGCCTCAACCTAATCACCAAGCCAGAAATTTCAGAGCAAAATATCCGCTTGCCATGAGAATTATACTGTGTTTCAATCCAGCGCTTACCGTGCCTTCGCCCATTTTCCCTGCAACTAATCCGCCGAAAAACGCTTGTATGAGGTTCATGTGAAAGAAAACGCGCCAAGCTTCCTCGGGAGTCAATGCCGAAAAGCCGATAATTGGCGAAGCCTCCATTTGTATGAAAAATGTTTTGAAAAGTAAAACTATGGTGAAGACGAAGACGAAAAAAGCAACGTAGATTATGGCTATGTAAGGCCTTGTTTGAGCTTTTCTTTCGTTTTGCATGGCTAAAGTAGTTTGAATGAAACTTCCCATTGGGGCAAAAATCTTTTCTACATGTCCCCCGGAATGGCTAGCTTCGATAATCAATGGCACTGTCCTCTGAACTAGCGCTGTGTCAATGCGTTTTCCAAAATCCTGAAGTGCTTCTTCAAAGGGCAAACCCCAAGACATCTGGTTTACCATTTTCTTCAACTCTGTAGTTAAAGGTCCATAATCTCGTTTTGAAGTTTCTTCCAAGGCTTGAGGTAAAGTCATACCCGTCTGCTGAGCTTGAACAATGCTTCTAAACAAGTCTGGTAAACGTTCATCAATTGCTTTTTTCCAGCGGTAATCTACATAGTCTAAAGCTGCTGGAGGAAATATGGTGACCGCCGCTGCAAAGAAAAGATAATCTTGAAAAAAGTGTTTTTCTCTCATCGTCAAGACTGCCGTAATTATTATAATTGCACCTAAACTGATGGAAACTGCCCATGCAATTGCTTTTTCTCTTCTTTCAACTTTTGGCATTTTCACCGCCTGGGTGTGAGGGTATCTAGAATTATGATGAAGATGGTTGAGCCCACAGGTATGCCAATGTATGTTAGAAGCGTTAACAACAAAGTGGGTTCCAGTATTCCGAACCCGCCGCCTCCCAGCATAGCCATGACTGCTAGCATCACAACAAAAATAAGTGGCCCGGCTACGAGTAATGTTACGTAGAATTCTGAGAGCACTCCAAGAGTGTCGGAGAATTTTCGCAAAGTAATACGTTTAGACCTCATGTTTTGCCGCGATCTGTGTAGCAAATAAGACACCAAATTGCCTCCAGAGTGAATTGTTGCTATGAAGCCTTCAAGTAATTCTTTGAATTTCTCAGAAGGTGTGCGCTTTGACGCGTTTTCCAAAGCAGTGATAAGATCTGTACCAAAGAGGTCTACATCTCGAATTATAACTTTTGATTCGTCAACAACAGCTAATTTCTGGGGGATTTTTGAAAAAGAGCGGAACATGCTGTCAGAAGGCACACCTGCGCCTGCTAAAATTGCTAGATAACCTGCTGCAAAAGCCATGCTGTCATCCAAGTCGCGTCTTATGTTGTCTGCCCTGTAGAGAGGATAAATATAGAAGCCAATAATAGTTAAAGCTCCTGCCAATAAGCCGCCCCCTATACCAAAAAGAAGAGATGAAAAGAGTGGCATTTGCAGAATGAGGTGGAGTATTGAAGGAACAAGAAATATTGTTGAAACGGTGATTATTAGGCTTGTTAGAAGGGTGAGGCTGACATAGGGTTTAAAGCTAATTTTAATGCCAGATTTGTGTAAACCCGTATCCATGTCTCTGAAGAGAGGTAGAAAATGATTCGTTCTCTCTCCCAACAGGTGATAAGCAAAAAGTTGGGGTTTCCATTTCTCTTTCTCCTTATTTTTTGGCGATTGGCTGGAGCGATTTAGTAGTAGAGAATTTTTGGAGCGTATCTTGTCTATGACGCGTTGGTAAGCTTGACTTATTGATTTTCTGAGACTGGCAAAGTTCATCTGCGGCTCATCCTTGCTTTTCTGTATATTCTGTCAGGGTTTGTGTAGTATTCTCGAATGATATTAGCAACCTCTGTGTATCTTCGTATGTTACTTCTTGCTATCCAATCCAGCACAGCCTTTCTCCTTTTCAGTTCTTCTTGAATTTTCTCCCCACTTATCCCTTTCATTTTCATGTTCTTCTCCAAAATGTGGCTCCGGCCTGTAAATTTGAAGGAGTCTTCTCTAGGGTTCCACTGAAACACGTCATTTGTGAGTAAATCTTTTGTTCTGGAGTCAAGAGCAACAACTTCAGTCACTGATGCTGTCCGTCTGGCGGGTTTGCCATTAATTTCCGTTCTTACCTGTATAGTTACAGCGTCGATCATAGCCAGCAGAGACTTAGGTATGTTCATTGGTTCAGATTCTAATCTATTCATAACCGAGTCTACTGACTCCGCATGGAGAGTACTCATACCTAAATGCCCTGTTGCCATGGCTTGAAACAGGGTGTAAGCTTCTGCGCCTCTTACTTCGCCCACTATAATGAAGTCAGGACGCTGACGTACTGCAGCTTTTAGAAGGTCGAATAACGTTATGGTGCCTGGACCCTTTTCTTGTCCAAAATGAGTTCTCACTACAGAGGGCACCCAATTTTCATGGGGTAAGTTAAGCTCTGCTGTGTCTTCTACGCTTACGATTTTCAACTCTGGCTTAATGAACATAGATAGACAGTTGAGCATTGTTGTTTTGCCAGACGCCACTCCTCCAGCTACAAGAACTGATGCCCTGTTCTCTATAGCATACCAAAAATAAGCTGCCATCTCAGACGACAGTGTGTTGAAGCTTATTAGGTCCGAGATTGTGAGAGGGTCAATGCGGAAGCGTCGTATGGTAAAAGTTGAACCACGTCGTGTAATCTCGCTTCCATAAGTCAATTGAACACGGCTCCCATCTGGAAGAGAGGCATCTAACATGGGAGAGGCTAGGGAGATGTTTTTGCCGGAGAGGTATGCCAATCTAACAATGAAAGAGTTTAGTTCGCCTTCGTTTTCGAAGGTTATGTTGGTTGGAAGAGATTCGTATTCGCGATGCCAAATATAAATTGGGATGTTGACGCCGTCTGCTGATATGTCCTCAACCATGAGGTCTTTCATTAATGGGTCAATTTTCCCGTAGTATATGAAGTCACGTACAATATAGTAAATCAGTTTGTCTACTGCTTCTTCAGCGATTTTCAGACGATAATTTTTTATGATTTCTTGAATTTTCTGTTTTAAATATTTTGCAGCTTTCTCTTTTGTCTCGATTTCTTTCGAGTTGACGTCGATTTCTTCCATTAATATGCTTTTTATTTCTTTGAGCATTTGGGCTTCTTCTTCAAGCAGTGTGGGTTCTATTATTTGGTAGCGGATTTTTTGGGTTTCTGGGTCTTTGACTACAGCAGCATATATGTAGGGTTCTTGAATGGGGTAGACTTCTTGGAATACTGATGTTTCTTTCTTGATTATTTCTTGCTCTGCTTTTCCCACTTGTTTTTCACCTTTTTTTAGCGTGTATGCTGCTTGAAGGGCTGCCCTTTCGTAATTTTGTTTGAACTAATTTTATATAATGTAGCAAGTCTTAATAAAGGCTATGAATTCATGGTAACCCCTTTGGGCAATAAGTTTTTAAGCTCCACAAGCCGATATGTACAGACAAACATAATGGTGATTAACATGAAACTAGGCACATGGGGAATAGTAATTATAGTTGCAGCTATAGCTTCCATAGCTTCGGTAGGAGGTACAGTCCTTTACTACAACATTGGCGGATACCTTAACATGCCAGCAAAACAGAAACTAGTCGTTGCCACTACTACTAGCCTTTTCGACACGGGATTACTAGACGATGTTGAAACCCGGTTCGAGGATAAACACAACATCGACATATACTTTGTTTCAGTTGGAACAGGCATAGCCATCGAATTTGCCCAACGTGGAGACGCAGATATGATACTTGTACACTCACCATCCAGTGAATTGACATTTCTCGAAGGTGGCTACGGATTAAACAGAAAAATCATCGCATATAACTTCTTCGAAATAGTGGGTCCTGAAACAGATCCAGCAGGAATTATAGGGTCATCCCCCACCGAGGCATTGACAAGAATTGTTTCTGCTGGAAGAACTTCCAATGCGGTGTGGATTTCGAGAGGAGACAATTCTGGAACTCATTCAAAGGAGAAAGCTCTGTGGAAGACGGCAGGCTTTAACTGGACGGAAGTGAGAGATGAGATAGACTGGTTTGTGGAAACTGGTTCCGGTATGGGGAATACTTTGAAAACAGCGAACCAACTGCAGGCTTACACCTTGGCGGACATTGGAACTTTTCTTGCCTACAGCAACGCCGACCCTGACTTAGTACCTAATCTAACAGAACTTGTAACTCAAGGGCAACAACTGCTCAATGTCTACAGCGCAATTGTCGTGAATCAAACACTGCATCCACACGTGAACTTGGACGGAGCAGTCACATTTATCAAGTATCTGCTATCCGATGAGGGACAACATCTGATTGAAGAATATGGAAAGGACAAGTATGGACAAGGTCTTTTCCATCCGGCAGTAAATCTTCTGAGTAACAATATAGATCCAACGATGGCTCAAATGATCAGAGACTACGCCTTCTTCGATGGTTCAGAGTGTCCAGTGGAATACAGGTATGGCTATCCCGAACTTTACAGCTAAAGAACAGATTAGGCTTTCGAGAGCTGGCGAGGAATGAAGACGGCAGAGGTAATACCGCTTCTAATTCTCTTTTTCTTTTTGGCAATTTTTGTAGTGTTTGTTGTTTTGGTTGAAGAGTTTGCGGAAGGTTTAATGGAGGCTTTCCGGCTTATAGCTTCTGGCGATCCAGAAATTCTGGGCATAACTTTACGTTCTATTTATATCTCTGGAACAGCGACTGTTTTTTCGATTTTGTGGTGTATTCCTATAGGGGTTGCGTTGGGTCTAAGGGACTTTGTAGGAAAACAATTCATAAAAGGTTTTTTTAACGCTCTTTTGGGAATACCCACCGTTGCTCTTGGCTTAATTTTATACTTAATGTTTTCCAGCACGGGTCCTTTGGGTTCTCTGAATTTGTTCTTGAATCCTTTGGGAGTTTCTATAGGACAAGCTATTCTAATTACTCCCATCATAATTAGTTTCATAACAAGCGCCGTGGAAGCAGTTGACCCTGATATTAGGAACTTGGCGATAACTTTGGGTGCCTCGGAGACTGAGGCGTCTTTTGTAGTTCTCAAGGAGTCGACCTCAGGGGTCGTGTTGGCGGTTGTGGCTGGTTTTAATAGGGCGATTGCTGAGTTGGGAGTTGTTTTGATGATTGGACAGAACCTTCGTGGACGAACAAGAGTTCTAACCACCGCGATTGCCTTAGAGACCACGCGTGGAAACATTGCTTTAAGCATAGCCCTTGCAATAATACTGCTCGGCATTGTCATATCAATAAGCTTTTTGACCAATTTACTGCAAAGGCGATTGAAATGAGTATCTTAGCTGAATTGGAACATGTTTCAAAACTTTATGGAAAGATCAAAGCCCTTGACGACGTGACATTGAAAGTTCGGAAAGGGGAAATTTTCACTTTGATTGGTCCGAATGGTGCTGGAAAAACCACTCTGCTTAAGATTCTTGCTTGCCTTGAAAAACCTGATTATGGAAACGTGTACATTAATGGCGAACGGATAGAAGACAGAAACAGGAATAAAGCTAAGCTGAATACCACTCTGGTTTTCCAAAAATCAACACAATTCAGTACATCTGTCTACGACAACATTACCTACGGCTTGAAGCTGAGAGGCATTTCTAAAAAGCAGATTGATGAAGCAGCAAAACATGCGCTGGAAATGGTGAAATTAGAAGGTTACGAGAAACGGTTGGCGAAAAGACTGTCAGGTGGAGAACAGCAAAGAGTTGCACTTGCCAGAGCGTTAGCTCTCAATACATCTTTGCTGTTTTTAGATGAACCCACCGCAAATCTTGACCCTAAAAGTGTCTCTATAATTGAAGAAGTCATCAGAGAAGTCAATCGGCAAAAAGGCACCACGATAATGATGGCGACACACAACATCTTTCAGACCGAGCAAATCGCTGAGAAAGTCGCCTTGCTTATAAATGGTAAGATTGCAAATGTTGGCACCGTTGACGAAATCCTTCGAGGAAAATCAAGAAGTCTCGCTAAGTTCGTTAGGCTTGAAAACATTTTCTCGGGTACCTCAGAAGTTTTGAAAGAAGGAACTTCTTGTGTAAGATTAGACGATGGGGTAACGATCGAGGCGGCGTTGCGAAGAAGTGGTAGAATTACTGTTTTTATACGACCTGAGGACATTATCCTTTCAAAAAGGAGGCTTGAATCTAGCGCTAGAAATGTATTTGAGGGAAAGATTGTAGAAGTGTCGGATCAAGGTCCTTTGGTAAGGTTGAAGGTTGATGCTGGAGAGGAATTTGTTGTGCAGATTACTAAGAGGTCTTTTATTGAAATGGGCTTGAATGTGGGGTCGCAGATTTATCTTACTTTCAAAGCCTCTTCTGTGCAGTCAATTTAGATTTGTTTGGTTATAGTTATACGGAACGTTTCTTTTTTATATAAATTGGATGACTACTAACGCTATTGTCTTGAATAGTGGTAGTAGGATTGGTGATGGGGACTCTGAAATTATTATGACTTGTGGACAATGGTTCTATCAACAACATTTCACTATGTTCAAACTATTGCTATATGAAACAATAGATAACAACGATGTTGAGCAGAGATAGAAGAGAGAGGAGGGGTTGTTGTCGCGTATCTCTATATTGATCTGGCAAGGAATTTTAATTAGTCAGGAATTAGCTATGTTATTTTGCTCAACAAGCAGTAGAGGCTGATTGTTTTGTTTCTAAAGAGAAAGAAAAGGCTAAAAGTGGACCTAGGTGAATTGGAAGATGAAAGAGAAACTCTCTCTAGTTTCTTGCAATCGAAACTCAACGTTGACATACATTCAAGTGGCAACAAATTGTTGGTAGATTCCGAAAACATATCCTCGAAAGAATTGAAGAGGCTGGTGAACATGTTTGTTTACCATCGAAATCTGATGAACAAGCATTGGGTTGCGCTAGAAGATAATGTCGTTAAGATAAACAAATTTAAACGTTCCAAGAAGCATGAAAAACGAAAAGGAAAAGGAACTCAACCTTCAACAATTAAGCACGGTTGGTGAAAAGAATTCACGTATTTGAAAAGGAAACGGTTCAGCCTTTCTGGTAACTCTACGAATCTGTTGAGGTAGCACATTTTGTCGAAAATGATAACTGCAGAGACACTTTTTAGAGCAAGGATCATCAGCTTGATTCTCACTAACGATGCTGAGAAAGCTCTGGAACTGTTAAGTCAACATTACAAAGTTGTGAGACCAAAACTCAAAGTTGGGATGCCAAAACGTTACTCTAAGAAACTTGCGTGCTATGTAGCGAAGAAACAGACGATTCATGTCTCCTGTAGCGACATTCTTCATAACCCACATGTAATTCTTCATGAGTTCTATCATCATCTTAGAAACTTTACAGACTCCCAAAGGGGCATAGAGAAATATGCTGATAAATTCGCAAAAGACTACTTAAATGCATACAGAAGAATTGCAGCAAGCTATGATTTAACAAGGATGGAACTCCAGTAAAAGATACTTTCTAGTTTTTTCTAGACTTTCTAACCAATTTAGAAATCAGAAACTCCTTTTATTTCGATTTTTTCCTATTATAAAGGAATATTTGACTCCAGAGTCAGTTTTTCCAGCAAAATAAATAGCTTGACGCTTTTAAGAGAAAATGAACACAAAGGAGAGCAACACAATGGCTCTGAAAAACAACGAAATTCGATTATATTCTCAATGGCGAGTAGCTGCTCTGGTAACCCTTATATGGATTAGCATAGACACTACCTTTCTCTTGAGAGGAATATGGATGGTTGATTTTAGCTTCACAGAAGAACAAGAGCTTTTCCGCAGCGCATTACGAGAATGGTGTGAAAAAGAACTGGCTTTAGAAAAGGTTCGAGAAATGGACACTAAGGGCGAAATTCCCAAGGAGCTGGTGAAGAGCATGGCTGACCTTGGATTGCTGGTAATGACCGCTCCGGAGGAGCATGGTGGGGCCGGCTCTGACTGGGTTACAACTTGCGTTGCTGCTGAAGAACTGGGCTATGCAGACATCAGTATTGCTCTCCCCGTGCTTTGGCTTGTAGAATCGTCTTGGGGATATGTGGTTGACAAGCATTGCACCGAGCAAGTCAGAGAAGCTGTTATACGAAAAGCCATCAAAGGGGACGCCTTCATTGGCATAGCCTCAACAGAAGCGGGAGGCGGATCAGACGTTGCAAGTTTCAAGTCTACAGCTAAGAAAGTGGGAAACAAGTGGGTTCTTAATGGCGAAAAAATGTATTTGAGCGGCACCGAAGAGGCTAAGAAGTGGGGTGGAGGCTATTTCGTCATTGTAAGAACAGCTCCTGCACTACCCGGGAAAGCCCATCGAGGCATGACTGGATTCTATTTACCCGTCGGTGCGCCTGGAGTGGAAATTTCCAAGCGCTTTGAAGACATGGGAAGAATGGCTATTTCAACGGGTGGCTTTGTGATGAACGATGTGGAGCTGCCTAACTATCATGTTATTGGTGAAGTAGACAAGGGCTTTTACTTGACCATGGAAGGATTTGACTGCGCCCGAATTCTAATAGGCGCAGTGTGTCTAGGCGCCGCAAGACGAGCCTTGGAGCTGGGAATGGAATATATCAGAGAAAGAAAAGTTTTCGGGCAACCCATTGGCAAGTTCGAAGGCATACATTTTGAGTTGGCAGACGATTGGGCGGAGCTGGAAGCCTTGAGGTCTCTCGTCTACAGAACTGCTTGGATGATGGATAAACGAAGCCAAGAAGACCGCTTCTCACCCCTTGAAGTGGCTAAAATGATTTCGGCATGTAAATTGAAAACTCCCCACTTCGCCTTCGACGTTTTCAAGCATGTCATGTTATGGTTTGGCGCTTACGGCTATACTAAGGAATGCCCTTTGGAGATGGGGTTAAGAGGTATAATGTCTTATTGCATCGGTGCAGAGGGAACAATGAACATTCAACGAGTGGTCATAGCGAGGGAGCTGCTGGGAAAAGACTATTCAGCCTACAAGTGACATAACTAGCTCTGCAGACCTTAAGCCTGCATCAGTCCCTTAGCCCTTTTTGCAGCTTCTGTAACCGCTGAAATTAAAGTGGCTCTCAGTTTGCCCTCTTCAAGCGCTAAAAGCCCTTCAACAGTAGTGCCTGCAGGAGTAGCTACCATGTCTTTAAGCTTCGCCGGATGCTCTCCTGTTTCCACTACCATCCTTGCCGCACCTAAGGTAGTCTGAGCCGCAAGCACCGTTGATATGTCCTTTGGTAAGCCAAGCCTAACTCCCGCATCAGCAAGTGCATCAATTATGACAAAGATGTAAGCTGGGCCACTACCAACCAATCCTGTGGCAAGGTCCAGGTATTTCTCGTCAAGCCTCATGACATTTCCAACAAGGCTAAGAACATCAGTCGCCATCTTCAACTCGCCTTCATCGGTATTCTCTGAAGGGCAAACTACTATCATTGCCTCTCTAACAGAACACGCTAAGTTTGGCATCACTCTAACGATTGCAACGTTTTCTGGTAAATGTTTTTCGAGGAATTCTAGTGTAACTCCTGCCGCAATCGACAGAAGAACTTTTCCAGGTTTGACTGGGTGTTTGATTTGTTCTAAGACTTTTCCAACAACTGCTGGTTTTACCGCAATAATTATTATCTCGTTCAAGGCTACGGCTTCGTTGATGTCGTGAGCAGATTTGACCTTATAGGTTTGAGTCATGTATTGGCGACGGTCTTGTGAAATTTCGAATATCTGTATGTCTTGGGGAGTATATGTATCTGATTTGAGAAGACCGGAGATTATTGCTTCACCCATCTTTCCTGCTCCGATTATTGCTATTTTTTTGGGGTTATTCAAAATGGTTCACCTAGACATTTGTTTGCCTAATACGTTCTTCCGAGAAATAAGTTTTGCACTTCCAGAGGCATTGTACCTTAGTATAGTTAGAGTTAAATTCGATCTGACCTAACTCAATGCAGCCAAAGGAATTGAAGTGTTAACGTGTCTTTCGTAGACTGGATGCGTGATGTGGCGGTACAGTTTGGATTTTTTGGCGTGTTTCTAGTTAGCCTAATAGGCACCATGGCAATTGTTGTTCCTATACCCTATACACTAGTGATTTTACTTCTAGGCATTGAAGGATGGGACCCCTTATTATTAACAATCGCAGGTGGTTCCGGCTCA
>Ga0209635_10000936_pt1 | contig 21206 bp, 26 predicted proteins | sample DeeMarSWOR230_32_FD_187463 | JGI IMG/M metagenome (GOLD analysis project Ga0209635, IMG submission 187463) | Marine sediment microbial communities from White Oak River estuary, North Carolina - WOR-2-30_32 (SPAdes) (version 2) | ecosystem: Environmental > Aquatic > Marine > Intertidal zone >...
CAGTATTTTTACGATATTAACATCAAATTTTGAATCGATAGATAATGAACTTAAATTCGTACATATATTATCAAAAAATGATAGTGATTAGTGATTAAGATGTTTGTCGAAAGCCTAAAATTTCTTAAGAACGAAGATCTAAAAACACAAATCGAATATCTTCGTGATGCAAAGAAAAAACTTGAAGATCTATCATCAAGATCTATTTGTCCTTATTGTCAACAAAGATTTCCTAAAGATCAAGCAAACAGGGAATTGAAAATCATCACGGATGAATTGGATATAACAATAGAAAATTACAAATTAAATGTTGGAAATTTGTTTAGAACAAGTAGGAAAAAAACTGTAGAAGATTTCAAAAGACGGAAGAAAATAGAAGAATATCTATTGAAAATGAAACCTATTATGCGGAAATCGATTAAAGATTGGCGAGCTGGAAAGAATCCTTATCTACCAGGGATTCCTGAAAAAGATAAAAAACTCTGGAACGATGCTATGGATCGGTTAATCGGGAATTCTGAGCAGTATTCAAACGAATTAGACGAAGACGATTTTCATTTTGAAATCGAAGAAGGTGAAAAAAATTCGCAGAAGGTCGAGCAGTTAAAAGTAAAAATCAGGAGGTTGGAATGATGAGTGATGTTCTTTCCTGCCCGAAATGTGATTCGATGGACGTGTTTAAACATGTTCATATCAATGAATACACGGTTTACAAGTGTGGGAAATGTGGGTATATTTGGTATGATGATTAGGAGGATGTGGACATGAGTGATGATACCCTACACTGCCCGGATTGCGGGTCGGACGAGGTGCTTCAATATCGATACCAATGCGGAGGATTTTATCATTGCCGATTTAAACAATCTCGTCAACGTCACCCGCAGGGTGACGTCGATTCATGAAAGTGAATGATATGTAAAGGTGATTGGTCATGGAAAAAATCGAATCGTTACGGAAAGAACTGGAACGACTGGAATTAATCGAAAAACGGAGATTGAAATTCTTGTCAAAAGCGTGGGATAGGAAAAGGGAAGTCATGAAGGTGCGGCAAGAAAACTTGTTTTTCTTGAGGAGGTCATTCATCCAATATCATAAATCTTTGGGTCACGATGATATTGGCATCGAGAATTACCACAATAACAAGAACCGCGATTTACGAATGGTGGACAATTTCTTGGAATGCGTGGGAGTGTTCCTCGGGGAAAACCGTGCCGAACCATGGATGTTCGCGTCGGGAATGATGAGAGAGTTGCACAAGATAAAGGGAAACGAGTATTACACTGATCCTTCAGCGATCCACTGGTTCCTAAACTAGTAAACGATCGCTTTATAAATCAAATTCTATTTTTTTTTTACCCCCGACGGCTCTCTACCCCATTTCATGGACCCCTTTAAATACGCTCGGCGTCTAAACACCGACAATTTGAGAGTGTTCATGCATAAAGAAAAAATTAGGTTCATGTAAAATCGATGATACGGACCTGGAAAAATTGGCGAGCATCATTACATTCGATATTAATTCATTCGGAGATCTATATCGTGAATACTGGAAGCAAAAAAAGAATGAAATAGAATGAAATACATGATGTGGTTTTAAGAGAAAAAGCAGAAAATATGATTTAATCATGAATATGAGAAAAAGAGAAAAAGACTTGGTTAAAGGAGAATGATGAAAATGATATATGAATTAAATATAAACAAAATCAAGAAATCTTTAAAAAAAAAAAAAGTGAAATAATTTTTGATAGCAATTGGTGAAACAAATATCGTTTTGATAGCAATTGGTGAAACATTGGAAACACACGGTGAATGATAATGAATCACGAGATTTTAATACGAATTCCAAACCTTGAATGTTTAAGAAAATTCAAGAGGGATTTTCCGGAACTGAATTATTACGGCATGTTGATTGATAATCAAACAATCGAGTTAATCAAAGACGCTTTAGATAAATCCTATGATCAATTACACGAAATTCGTGAAAAAGGCTTGACTACCCACGCGGAAGGCCACGCGATGGCTTTTTTATTCAGGAAAATTTTGGATTTATACGAGCTGCAATTCATTCATTTTTCCCCGGAATTTAAAAAAATGGTAAACAATAATATATCCAGGTTAAACAATTCATTTTCCAGTATTTTTACGATATTAACATCAAATTTTGAATCGATAGATAATGAACTTAAATTCGTACATATATTATCAAAAAATGATAAAAACCTGTTATTACGGGCATTTTGGAATGATTTTCAATCGAAATATGATGATTTTTGCCATCAAGATTTTCTTGAAAAATACGCGGTAATTTGGAATGATGAATATAACCGGTTTAGGGTTCATGAACATCAAAAAAAAATTATCGAAAAAGCAATAATTGAAAAAAATGCAGAAAATGATAACAGCTTAAAAGATGATTGAAAACTGGTGAAAATGTTACTGGAATGTATGTTAAAAATGTTACCTGAATCGATATTAATCACATTAATTATTGGCGCTATTATTATTTTTATCTTGAAATTATTGCAAGAGTTGACGGCCGATCATGAATTATAAAAAAATGAAGGATTTAATGTCCAATCTTGAAAATTGGAGAAAATGTAGCCCGGATATTCTCCCGTGTGCATGTTGTAAAAAATGGATTATATCCGATGTACCTATACGGGTTTTTAATAACTTTGGTTCATTTTTTGGCGAGATCGCTTTTCATCCCGCGTGTATAATCGAAACGGCCGAAAAAACGGAAAAACAAATTTCTTTCGACATGGGAATATATTGTCGAGATGTTTGTGAGGATTTTCTGAATTGTGTACATGTGCATGAAGATCTAAAGGGAGGTAATAATCTTGTGGAAATGTCCTAAATGCAACAAAAAAAAACAATTTGACCGCGCTACCGTGATTTTTGAAAAATGCCCGGATTGTAATGTATTTCTAATCCGGTTTGATCCAGATGATGAAAATGATGATTAATCATGAAAATGATGATAAAATGGAATTACCGGAATTTTTAAAAAAAATTATCGATATTAAAAATGATTTAATAGTCCATCGTGATTTATTATTCGATGATTCATCGATCCTGAAAGAAATTGAGGATAAAAAGGAAAATATCGACATGTCCTTCTCAAAATGCCTATACTGGTTAAAAGACATTGAAACTATTTTTCATGAAAAAATCAAGGAGTTAATTGATAAAAAAGAGCAGGAAAAAAGCCAATTCATTGAATTATGGTTAATGGGGATGAAACACATGGGAGAAGATCATCCCGGTTTTAAAACCCGTTGGTGTGTTAAAAATCAATGTGTTATCGCATATTCGGAATTAGAAAATCACCGGTGTTGGGAATGTGATGATTTTATTTTAAATAAAGGAATTTGTGATCCATTATGAATATTAATTATGAATTCTCATATTCGTTAAATATTCTTGAAGCGATCAAGAATATCATCGATTTCTTGAAGGATTTTGATGAAAAAGGTTTAGGATATTATACAATACCATTAGATGCAAAAACCAAAATTATAATTTCACCATGCGCTAATGAAATTTATACTACATGTCCCTTTTGTTATATTAAAGGAGTAAATGAAGTAAGCCTTATCTATTCATTCATGAATGAATTAACTTGCGATTGTCTCGATAAAATCATCGATCCTGAGCAACAAAGTACATATGAACAATGTAACAATGCACAAAATATTGATATTATATGCAAAAAATATTCCAATGCTTGTAACATAATCAATTGTAATCCATATGTGCAAGCATTCGATTTTGAATCGAATTTGAATAAATGGTGAAATCGATTGATGCAAAAATTCAAGCTCAAGCGAGGCAAATCGGAATGGTTCATAGAAACACTTGCAGAAAACATTAGAGATATTGCGGCCACATTTCAATCAACTGAGGATCTCGATGATATCGAGATATATGTCAAAAAGGGGAAAAATTGGAATTATCACGATATTATAATTCGTGATACAACATGCGATGATATTATATCATGCCCGGAATGTGGAAATGAGATGGAAATAGGAGAAAATGGATATTTTTGCCCGGGATGTGATTTTATCGATGATTTGGGCGAGTTCAATGAATAAAAATCTTGAGAAAGCACGGGATCTAATCAAGATTCCATCCGGGCGTAAAAGAATAGTTTATAAATTGAACGAGTCAGGATTAGACAAGATTAATGAATACGGTTATGATATATCAGCTTACACATATTTTAGAAAACAATCGATAGATTATCGATGTTATTGCATTTATTGTTGCGAAATTACTGATGTTAGAAAAATCGCCTGGTCTAAAACGGGAACAACAATTCATGAATGTCAATCCTGTCATAAACAAGATTGTTACAATTAATTAATGTTAAAAATAGATGATTAAACATGGAAAAATCGGGATTAATAAAAGAAAAACAGGAAAAAATATCACAAATGAAACAAGAGGCGATAATCGATGTTCTGCAATTAGGAGAACATGAATATTGCGAGGAAATCGATTGCAAGATTTTTCAAGAAAGCAAGGCATTAGAATGGTATAAAAAATCCGAATATTTTTATAATTCATGTAAATAATAGTTATATAGAAGTTCAATACATTTTTCAATCTTTTTATTAAAAACTTGAACCCGGTTCCCCGAAACGCGTGAAAAGCATATTGGCAGTTACCTACTACACGGAGACAAATATAAAAACTTGAGCGCGTTCCTCAAACCGGGTGAAAGGCATGAACATATGTATGAACATTTTATAATTGTTTAATTTCATAATCTTTTTTTTCATTTTTGTTGTTAAACCTGAATCCGGTTCCCCGAAACGCGTGAAAAGCATGAACATAAGAGAAAATATTCGATGTCGTCATTTTTATCACAAAACTTGAACCCGTTTCCCTAAAAACGCGTGAATGTCATACAAAATTGTCATTTTTTGATGATTGTCATACAAAATTGTCATACAATTTTCTAATTGTCATACAAAATTTTATCACGTTGATTGAGAATATATACATGATTCTCATGGCAAAAAAATTAGGAAAAACTCTTTTCGGTAAAGCGAAAAGTAAAAAATATGCAAAAATCATTAAATTAACGGATATTGACGCGGCGCAAAAATCCATTGATACAATGGAAAAAGAATTCAAATCCGCGAAAACAAGAAAAAAAAAATTACATATAATTCGCGCGATTAATCTAGCTTCTATTCGTGCAAGTGTGATCTCAAAGAATCCTCGAATTACAAAGCCGGTTCGTGATGAGAAAAAAAAAATTGCGAAGGTTTTCAGAAAATCTCAGCAAGGTTTATCGAGGAAATATAAACAGAAAAAACGGGATGGATAACCATCTAGTTAAGCGGAAAAATTAATAAATTGTTAAGCGGAATAATACGTGATCGAGTTCGTTTAAAAGATCAATCAATTGTGATTAAAAATGGCAAAACGCAAGCGCGGCATGACGATCACGCAATCACAAGGAATACTGATTGCCGTGATCATCATTGCCGGTGGTGTAGCTGCAGGTAGTTTATATTACGCGTATGATCAAGGATTAATCCCGGGATTGGAAGCTATTCTCCAACCTACGGAACCAGTAACACCAGTCGAGCCGGGTGAAGTCTTCGGTATTGTGATTACCGACGGTGTTACCGGGGATGTTCTTGACGGTTCGGATTTCGATTACACGTTATACGGTCTTCTTACCGGTGATTTCGAGGATTATGGAGATTTCGAAATCATTGAAACGGATGATAATGTTGACGGTATTAGAGAAGCTGATCTGGAAGTAGAGGATTATCCGGGCGGAAACGCTATCAAGATCAACGGAACCGTTCCTGAAAGTGAATTTGATGACGGGTGTGGCGATCGAACGTATTACGAGATGGATTTCCCGTTATATGCCGGAAGACAAAATAATCTTGTAGTTTACCGTAAGCCTTCTTCGGCCGGGATCGTGATTTTAAATTCATCCGATATTTCCGTGATTGACATATCAACAGTCAACATCACCTCCGAAACGAATTTCACAGTGATTGCAGCTACAAATCAAAGCGAGTGCGAGTGGAACGCGCGATATGTCGAAAATGATAATTATGAAAACGAGGTTCGTGATACCCCGTATCTACTTGTAACATTGAACGATACTTTGGATAAACTATCATATCTCGACATGCAGGGTGCTACAAAAGAACGCGTGAATGATACCGCGGTAAAATACAAGTTTTACACGCTTACTCCGATCGGCCAAACGCTGTATGGATTATGGGATGAGGACGCGCCGGCCGATATTGAGATCATCGACATGGATTTATATTACGGTGATTCAAAACTCGCATGAAATTCATTTCATTTTTTATTTTTTCCCCATTTTTTTTTCACGATCGATTTATTAACGAGTATAATTGATAATCATGAAAAAATCTTCAAAAATTCAGATCATATTCTGCTTTCTTGTGATATTATCATTCGTGAATGCAGTTAATTCGCAAATTATCGAACCGGATAATATTTTCTCACCGTTTTATGTCCAACAATCGGATTATTCTATTTATAACGAGGATCGTGATTTATTACATTATCAATCCGCGTTGGATTTTCCGCTTATCGAATTTGATGCAACACATCAATATCCGGGAATCGAGGTAGATATTTCTCAACCGTTCATTACCGATTACCGCGGGGAACGGGTCATCACGAATTATGATGAAATATTGATGAATGAGGATAATATAAAGAGTTATAAATTTGAAACGGTTGATGGAAAATATTTATTCATTCAAACAATGACTCTAGCTGTCGATTTTGCCACGGTAACGCGCTCGAATTTCGGAATTCCCCCAACCTATTTATACAAGGTTGATAATATCGTGGGAACGGCTTTCGGAACGGTTGATGAACCGTTCAAGAGATACACGCATGATTACACGTATTTCGATGGCACAGAATGGATTACAATCTCCCGTGCCGAGCTGCCTTTTGGAGTGCTTTATGCAAAAGTCAAACATGATGAATTATATTGGGGCGATGGCAAGAGAACATCATGGCTCGGTCCCTCACCCGGTACCGTTGGAATCCCGTATTCTCTAATTCCGAATCCACTTGAATATAAGCGCGGTATTTATTACGACACTTTAGATGATAATCCCGAAGAATTCGATGAATTGGGATATTTAGCAACAAGTTTCGGAAATCAACGGGTGATCGTGAAACCTGCAATAGATTTTCAAATTCAACAAAATCTTGTCTCATATGATTATTATGTACCCTCTGGTGATGGAATTTTTAAAATTTTTTCGGATTATGTTCGAATCGGAATCGTGAATGTTAGACAATCCGATTTCGAGCAATCCGGGTTGTTAAACGAATATACAAAGGCGATTGAGTATTCTGTTAACATCGATGACGAAACACAAACGGCAGAGACGGCCGAACCGTCCTTGACCAGCACGGATGTATATCAGGAAACGGAGTATCCAGAAACATTCGTTCAATTAAAATACATCGATCAGAGCGCGTATTTTCAAGCATTGCCGTTTAGTCTTAATATCATAGGAGAAAATTATCTCCAATCAACCGTTACCCGGCAAACCATTGATGTTGATGCATTTATTCCTATTACCTCGGCAATCATTTCTCCGGAGGTATTTGTCCAACCGTTCACAGAGGTAAAACGCGCTCGTTATACATCTCAAGCTGTTTATCAAACCTATACAACATTTCAATATACTAATTATATTGCATCGAAGAGCTATGATATTCCGTACGGTATAAAAATCAATAATGCTTATGCGATAACAAGGATTTTAATCGACATTGCTATTTTATCGGAAAATTCCGTGTATTATATTCCCGTCACGGGTGAACCGGTTCAAGTTACGGATTTAACCGCTTATGGATTAGATGAATTCGGTTTATTGCCGCGCCTCGAATTTGCAGGAATACAGAAACCTCAACCCTCGTGGTGGGATTTATTTATCGATGCATTGTCGGATTTATTCGAGTTCGATATTAGTTCAATTCAAAATATATTGATCATGATAGTAGTGATAGTCATCACGATTGCGATCATTGCCATCGCTATAACGATACAGAGATCACAAAAAAAAATGGTGAGAAAATTTTGAAAAAAACTTCACGATTCACGATCACGATTTTAATCATTAATTTCATCCTTGCCTCCTCGATTTTTGTAAAGTTGATTAACGTGAGCTACAATTGCAATCACGGGGAGCGCGATTTTCCGCGCTCCCCGGCTATTTTTTTTTCAGCTTTGACAAGAACTAATCCGATTAACATTCAAAATGATACGGCATTTGCAACTTATGCCGCATATGGTGACGGTTCCGAGGGTGATCCGTGGGTAATCCAGGATTATCTCCTCGAGTTAAACTATTCTACAACCCACGGGATTATAATAAACAACACGCGCGATTACTGCATATTCCGGAGGATTTTTATAAATGAAACACGTTCATTATATACATCGATCCTGACATATAATGCATCGAATATCGAGATGTATAACGTGAATGTAACAAATTCGAGCAACGGATTAACGACATTGATCACGTTTGAATCCGATTTTCACGATTTTATTTTTGATAACATGAGTGAAACAACGGTGTATTGTGAATCCAGCTGGGAGGTCAATTACACGGGATTCGATCTTGCGAACGGCTTGAGTAACGGGTTTGTATTCGGGAATCAATATTATACCGGAAATAGTTCACGCGATATTTGGATTAATAACATTTCAACCGAGATGATATATGATGAATTTAATCCGACGATCCATCTCAACATTAATCAAAGCAAGGGAAACGAGTATTTTTATATTGCGAATTGGTCAATGGAAAACGGAACCGACGGGATCGAGCTGCGCGGTGATTATCTCTATCTGGATAATATTTCGATCACGAATATTGTTGATGATTTCATATTTTTCGTGAATAATGATAATTCGATGATTAGTAATTGTCAATTTCATGGAAATGGTTTAAATGACTACGGGATCAGGAATTTTCTATCTACAACAAATGATGATAATAATTCATTCGTGAATAACACGTTTAACGATATAGCAAATCCTATTAGTTTTAACAATGATTCGGGATTGATAATTAACGGGAATGAATTCTATAATATAAATGGAACAGTGATCAATCTTTTAGAATGTAATGATTCGATAATTGATGATAATATCATATATAATAACTCCAATATCGACTATAATTTAAAAATTAATGATTGTAATAATTTCACGATTTCGGATAATTTGATAAGCGGAAACGGGTCATTAACTCAAGCTAATATATATCTAAAAGGATCTATTTTTAATGTTGAAAATAACACGATTTTAGATTCTAAAACACGCGGGATTCATTGTGAAAATGTAATTAACACGTCGATCGATGATAACACGATGATCGATTGCGATTATTCCGCGGATCGTGAAAACGCGTTTATCTTCGTTGAAAATAGTAATAACGTGAATATAACCGGGAATGATATAGCAAATTCGATTAAAAGTAATTCCCTTGCAAGAAAGGGAATTTATATCAATTCTAATAATCAAAAAATCAATATCATCGATAATTCGATTAGAAATATCTCGTATTATTCATTATCTTATCGCGGAACCGGTATATTCATTGATAATACCGATAATATAACGATCGAGGGTAATTATCTCGATAACAGGATTAATATAGATCTACGCGCTAATTCCGAAAATAGTACAATAACCGGGAATTATTTTGAAAATGCAATCGAACGGCATTTACATTTAATTCCTGATTCAACGGAAATTGATGGAAATTATTGGAAAGATTATTTCGAGATATATCCATACGCGATCACCGATAAATCACTAACATATCTCGAATTCGATTATAATGGAACAGGAATAGATAGAAATGATGAAAAACCGCGATATAATCCGGATTGGTATGTCGGTGATCAGAACTTTTTCGATTTTTTTAGCTCGATAGATTTTTTCGGAGTATCATCGGATTGGATTAAAATCTATATTAATGATGAACGGGTTACACGCGATGACCCAGTGATCGATTCTAATATTTACCGGGTAACAATCAAGGATTTTGCTAATCAAACAATGCATGATGTCGTATATAATATTAACACGACAATTTATCATGAAATACCACTCCGGATAGTGTGGGTAGTGATTGCAAATGATTATAATCACTCGATCATCGTGTATTTAACGAAGGGAGAAATTACAACATCGTTTACTTTACCGGGAGGTTCCGAGATTGAGAGACGATTGGCTCTCGGTGAATATGAAATTGTAGTAGAAAACCCGCGCGGGGATATATTAAATGAAACAACCTGGGATATAGATGAAAATGATAAATCGACATTTTCGATCAGTTTCGGATTCACGACATTAGCGATCCTCGATCCGAATGTAACCGTTGTTACAGGGGAATCGATATTAACGTATACGATAATCATAATCATCGCGGCATTGATGATAATTCCTCTATTTGCGATTACATCGATTATATCACGAAGATCAAGAAAAAGATCAAGAAGTTCGAGGAGTGGTATATTATGAGTAGAATGAAAAAACAACCCTCGTTAACGCGACAATACATGAGAAATTACCTCGAGGATCAATCTACATTACAATTATTACCCGAAACCTCGATCCTGTTATTCATGTGCATTTCAATAACTGCATTTGAATCATTATATCATTGGAATGATTCGGATGCAACCGGGCGATTATTTGCACAACAAAATTTACTCCCGTTGGCATTTTGTCTAATCACGTTAAGCCTTATTCTATTTCGCAAGTTAAAATTCACGACAAATTATGAGAAATTCGGGGGCCGTATCAGGATCTTGGCGGAATCGATTGTAGTGATAATCACGATCTTCTTGATACAATTCACGATTGCCTATTTCGTGAAATTGGAGAAATATGCCGTGTCACAAATCGAGATCTATTTCTTTTTTCTTAATATGGCGATTGCGGAAGAATTTTTTTTCCGGGGATTCATCATAACCGTGTTGAAAAACCTGATAAAAGCGAGTTCCATAAAAACGATAGCACTCATTGCAATTTCGATAGAAAATGTAGTAGCAATTTTAATTTCCTCGACATCGTTTAGTTTATCGCATTTCGGGGTTTACGGTAGCGAGCCGTTGTTATTGCTTTCGACATTCGTATCCGGAATCGTGTTTTCAATAGCGTTTATCATCTCGAATAACTTGGATTCATGCTTGGCCGGGCATCTTGCCAATAATTTAACATTTCTGTTATTTACCTACGGTGGCCTGTTATTAGCATAATGATTGATCGGATCTGATCCAACAATGAAAATTTCAACTTTATTAACTAATCAAATAAGCGGGTTTTTTTTTTCACTTGTCGTTTATTTTATCCTACAAGCCGTGATCGTGGATATAATCGATGATTTCTTGCTATTAGATATTAGTAATGAAGCGATAGATTCATTGCAGGCAATTTCATTTATTTTATTCGCATATTCACTTGTAATGTTCGGGAGTTTCTTGATCTCTTCAATATTGATTACCGGGGACACGGTAAAATCATTAATCTCATCGATTTTTTCAATAATAACATTGATCATCGTGATTTACGCGTTTTCATATATCTCGATATTGATCGAATATCCCGTTTTCGATTTAACCCCGTCCGGTTATGCATCATTACCGTTGCTATTTTTCGCGTTCGTGATTAGGAATCCAACTGTTTTTTTTTTCATTCTAATGCTGATATACGTAATATTTAATACGATGTTTATCGTTATTTTATTCAGAAATCAGTCAAACTAAACAAGCTTGATTTGTTGATTAACAATGGATAAATTCACGTATTATTTCATACGATATGTAATTTTTTCAATAATATATTCAACTGGGATCGTGATCGTGGATATAATGTTTACCGATTTTTTATTAAAATTCGGAATGATGTTTCTGGTTGGAATCTTGTTTTACACGGCTGTGACTATGTTGAAAATACGTGTTAAAATTCCCGTTAGAAAACATCCGGTGAATATCATGAGCAAGTTATTGAATATATTGTTAAAATCCTTGATAATTGCTACTAGTGCCGTTGCGATGATTACATTTACAATTACCGGCGATGAGGGTTTTTTCTTTATCCAAGATAATTTCTTACTCGTGAATTTAACTTACGTATTTGTATATTCAATGATTTTCTTGATAATAGCAATAATCACGATTATATTCGATCGCAAATTAAGATTTTAAAGGAGAATGATTATAATGTCAAAAAAACATAATGTGAATGTGTATAATATAAATAAGAGATTCTTATGGATCACATGCATGATCATCGTGATCATGTCGATTATTCTAACATTTGTAATTGTTAACATGAGAATTTATTTCGATAGAGATGTTCCAATTTTTTATATCGATGATTTACCAATCTCCTGGAATTGGAACGAGTTTAGTTCGATTTGGACGGGTATTTTACTCGGAATATTTGTTTCCGCGCCGGTATTATTGATATTTTATAATTTAATGATACAGAAAAAAAAAAGAAAATAAATAAACGTGTATACAGGAAAGAAAACGGGTGAACGAAAACGGGCATAGAAAACAAGCAGAAAGCCATCATGATACTCATGATGGTTGGTTTAGGAGTTTTCGAGGCTAGTTTTTTTTTTCTATTAGTTATAGTATCAGATCTCGAAGCGGAAAATCGAATTTCTGATGCTAACACCGTTAAGACCGTGTATTCGATCGCCTGGATCGCGTTTTTATTGGTAGTAATAGCGGTAATATATCAAGATCGGTTTAATTCTGTTATTAGATTGAACGCGTTACAACGAATCGATGCAACAATCATTGATGATTATGGCCCGATTGAATTTCCCGCGTTAGGAGTGTATAAACCCAAGCTAATTCAATATTCGAGTGTAATCATCGAGGAAATACAAAAAAATGAATTTTTTCAAAGCAGGTTTGAACCTATTTATGAAAAATTAAAAGAATTCGAAATAACGAGCAAGAAAAAAATCAATTCTGAAGTTCTTACAGATAATCTCGTGAAATTCAAGATCTTGCTCGATTTAAGCGAGGTCAACTGGAAAAAATATCCGATCGAGATCTTGCAGGTTTTAGACATCAAGAATCACCAGAAAAAATTAATGGAAGATTTTAAACAAAAGAATGAAAACAAGAAAGACCAATCGAAAAAGGATGAGGGTGATGTTGATGATACAAAAGAAAAGAAACTAAAGAGAAAAGATTTAAAAAAAATGATCAAGAAAAAGGAATTCAACCAGAGAAATAAGGAATTGCTCGCCCTCTTGGACCAGGATGAAAAATTCGATTGGTTAATAATTAATAGCGACGGGGAGGATATAATTAATTTCGATGCAATCGATGATTATCAATTATTATTCCCGGATGAAATCGAACGATTAAAGGGTAAAAATATCACGACACTTGAACATCTCATTAATTCGGATATTATTCAAATTGAAAATGAATTAAACGATGATTTTACCTCCTCAAAATTCAGGTTTGTCGAAAAATTAATGAAAACATTTCGGAACCGGTTTGAATTTCAAAAAGAAATTAGCTCGGTAATCATGGATATTTTAAAACATGAAACGGAAACGATTATCGAATTTTCCTCGTCGGATTTTGCCCGGTTTATCGAAACTGAAATCGTGAATCTAAAATCGTTATACATGCATAACCTGTTTTATCTCGTGCGATTTGATCAGGAATTATACTCCCGGATACTCGAGGAGGAATACATGACGATCACGCATGATGATCATGATTACACGATCAATGAAAACGATGAAATAGATTCGGATGATAATGAATCGATGGAAGAACGCGTCAAAAGGCATTCTTATACACGGGCATTGGTGATAACTCCGACAATTTGGCCAAAAACATTCGGAAAACATTCGGACCAGGTATTTTTCAACGGATACATTCTAAAATGTTCGGATGTTACAAAGGCCGAATTTTTATACACCTCAAAATTAACCCATGATGTCGGGATATTATACACGAATACATGTGATTTTCAACGCGAGCATGTGAGAGATCAATTTATGAAAGTTGACACGGATATGATTCAAGAGGCGCGCGAACTGACATTGATCGAGATGTTAAACGAGGAACGATCATCCCGTGAAACTGATATAAAACAGATCAAGACAAAAACAGCCCGGATTTCTAACCTGAATTATCAGATTGCCGACATGAGGGATCAAATTATAACTGACATGGATATAAAAAAACAACTTAACAAATGGGATTTTAACCCGAAACGGATTAACGGATTTCATTTATTCATGTATATATTATTTTGTTTATTAGGGGCCCTCGTTTGTTGGTTAATAATTTCAAATACTTAACGAGGTGATGGATCATTCCAAATATAAAACCGACTTCAGATCAAATCGCGTTATCAACGGAATTAACTACAACAAACGTGTATAGATTACATCGTGATTTAAACGACAAGCTGAAAAAATACGATAAATTCCAAGATTTAATCGAGAGGGATTTAAACACGATTAATCATCAATCATCTAATGATCAAATCAATACCGGTTTTTTAATATCATGTCATGCAATGAAAGCAATCGAACCGGCTTTGAATAACCTCGGTTTATCGGTTGCGTTCATGAAATTGAATGATCTGATGATTATCTATAATATATCACCCGTGCAATCTAAGGCCGCCAAATTGAAGATCATAGGATTATTCAAGGCACTCTATTTTCGTTTCATGATCCAGGCAAGACGTGAAAATTACAAGATTAATTTCAGTCAATTATTATCTGCAATGAGATTATCCATCGATGCATCATTATTATATGAAAATAGCTTGGGGCCGGAGGTAAGGCGCGATGATAATATATCGAAATTCAAGGAAAATACAGAAGTGCCGGATTACATGCAGGAATCAAATAAATCAAGCAAGAATCTTCCATCGATTTAATGATCGAGATGAATGAAATAACATGTTTAATGAAAAAATGGATATTGAGAATAACCCGATCATATTAAAACGCAAGTACTCAAAAATCCTGCAAAAAAGGTTTTTCTTTCCCCGTCCTTCTATAAACAAGCCGGGAAGTTTGAAAACAAATTGGTTCATGATACAACCGTTGAGGGATAGATTGTACAAGGATTATCGAAGGGATAAAGGCCTGCGGAGAATTTTAAACAAGTTTTTTCTTGTCAAGGCCGAAAAATTGGCGGATAATCTATTCAATGATGATTTCATGAATTTTTTCGAGGATCTCGTGATCGATCCTCAACCGTTCATAGTTCAATTGAACGGGTGGATTCGATTAGGAAAATCGAGATTGGCACGGAAGTTGATCCTGATATATGCGCGTCAATTAAAGAAAAATTTCAGGATTCATTGTGATTTTACTGATTTGAATAATTTATACGAGATGATATTATTTCCAGAAAAGGATAAAAAGGAGGATTTTTTCGATGTTTATGTAACATATAATCTTCAGGAATCCAATAGCATAATTTCCGATTACGTGAAACCGGGTGATGTCGTGTATCAAGATGAAATGCCTAAAATGTCCGGTGACGGTTCAAAAACGATAAAGGGAATGTTGGAAAACATCTTAAATGTTTGCGCCGGTAAAAAACGAATTAATTTCATATTTGTCCACCCGGGAATTATCGAGATGGATATGATACATTATTATATACGCGTCATCGGAGTTATGAAACCGGTAAAAAAAACATTAGCATTGGTAAGTACCGGTGAAAAAGAACATCAAGGGTTGATCATCCTTGATGTTGATGAACCGGATTCATATACAATATATTATGAAATAATTAGTGAAAAACGGAAGGATGATTTACGAGTAAAAGGCGGATTGGAAGAAGCAACTATTAGCAAGGAAACAAAAATTAAATTGGCTAATCAATTGATCGATATAGCTATTAAAGAGGGTTTTTTAAAATATTCGAAAATAAAATTATCGGATTTTAAAATGTTATCATCAGAAAATCCGTTAATCCTATCCGGAATACCTGGTCCTCTGAAATTACCGATCATCAATCGTGCATATAAAGAATTCGATTTGATCAAGGAAAATAACTTGAAAAAGAAAAAACAAACCGTGATTAATCAAATTCAAATAGATTTCGATAAGGAATTCGGATTCGATGAAAGAAAGTTGTTAATCGGGTATAAACATGCACAACAAAAATATCCTCAAAGGTACGCAGGAATCTACCTGGCTTATCAAAAACTTTCATATTCACAAATGAAATCACAATCATATATTGCAAGGCTTTTCGGATTTTCGGAACAATCGATCATATCCAAGATCTGTTCAAAATCGAAAGGATATGTTACCGGTTATTTAAATGATCTCGAGGGAAAGATTTATGAGAAATGGCTAACAACACAATTAAAGAAAAAGCATGGTTCTAATCCGGATTACATGAATATTGAAAACGAGGGATTGGAGGGTCAAGGCAAGGCGGATATTATTATCCATTTCAAGGAAAAAATCGAGATAATTAGTGTTAAGATCACGAAAACGGATAAAAGCAAGAAGGTTTACGAGTTAAAGGATTATAAAATAGAAATCGAGGAATCCGAAAGATTAAAAAAACAATTTCCCGGTAAAAGAATTTCTATGAAATTGCATTGTGCAAAAATGAAACGGGTTGATGCCTTTACCTGGGAACGCGATAAATCATATGAGAATAAGATAAACTTGGAAAATCCTCAACGGTCATCAACTTTCAGGTTTGAATAAAATTGATATATTGTTAAACGAATATGAACGTGAATTATAATGAAAACAAAAAAACATGAATTAATAATTATTTTTGTTATAACATTATTATCCATCAATATTAATGACGTTAAAGCGCAAGTAATCGAGGATTTAAATAGTGATGGAATTATAATCGAAATTGCCGATCAATATATTAACGGAATAGAGGATATTGACATATACACGAATATAACAGCTCAAAATTATTCATTATGGTTAAACACCACGAAATTAACAAATGAAACGAATCCGTTACAGTTTAGAAATGGAACTTGGAATACAAATTACATAGCACCCGGTCAAGGCGAATCAATTATTGGCAATATTCAATCCCTTTATTCGAATGATACAGATTATCTAAACATTACATCCGAAACAAAAACCCCGGATAATGAAAAATTGAACTTGGATATATTTTTTTGTACAGGGGGAATTCCGTTTAATCGTTCATTCGTGAATTTAACCAGGATCGCAATGTCGATAACCACGCGGGCGGAATCCGATATTAGTAATAAACACAAGCTACTTTTTTGGAATGTAACCAGTTCTGCATTCGAGCAAATTACAGAAATTGCCGTGAACGATACAACTATAATCAATACTACATTTCCTATTTTCGATAACCTCCGGACATTTGATAATAATTTCCAGCTCCGGCTTAATTTCGATTCTACCCCGGCTAATGATGAATATTCGATTAACATTTCATATATCCACATTTATTATGAAAGCAATAAAACAATTAGCAATGGAGATTATCAATTGTTAGATACATATTCGTTAAATTCATCACAATATTCTGACGGTTATTATAATTTATCCGTGAACATTATCGATGAATTAAATAACTCGCATGTAGATTACCGTATGATCACGATCGATAATACAGATCCCGACATCGATGATATTGTAGCTTTACCGGTTGATAAAAATAACATAGATCCGATTTCGATCTTGAGTAATATCACCGATGATAATCTTGAGATAGGTTATGGGGAATATGAAAATCAGGCCGGTAATTTAATCTTCATTAATAACTCGATTAATGAGGAATTTAATCATACCGATATTTTCACGAACGGCACCTATATATATTATGTTAAAGCGATCGATCTTGCCGGAAATATCGCAAGCAAAAACTTGACATTCAATGTTTCATATGTCGAATCCGAGGTTTATACACCGTCCTATTCCGTATTTTATGAATTTAACCCGAAAACAGGCCGGCTTTACATTGATCTGTGGAGTAATAACACGAGTGAGTTACTCGTTTACATCGATGGAGAATTGGAACATGAACTCGATGGAAATAAAAGCTATTATCTATTAAATAATTTTAATGAAATCGGTATTTATCACGTTCAAATCGAGATTTACGATTCCGACGGTGATCTTTATGACATATCGAATGAATATTTCAGGATTACCGCGACCGGTAACGGTAACGGGGAAGAAGAGCCGGAACCGGAACCGGAACCGGAACCGATAATACCACTTGCGATCACGGATGTCAATTTTTGGGTAGTGTTATTAATAGTATTGATCGGGATATCGATCGCAATAGCATATATATTTTCGATACAATCGACAAGAACCCGTAGAAGAAAAAAGAAAAGGAGAAAAAAGAGACGGAAATGAATCAAATCGAATTCAATATTTCAACATTAGAATTCAAGAAAGATATCATAAATCGATTGAAGGATAAATCATCCGATGAAAAATCTAAACTAGATTTTCAATCAATGATCGATGAGATTAATGAAAAGATAATAAACCTGAAAAATCGTTTTTTAAATTAGAAACTAATGATTATAAATGAATAATGTTCTTTTCCGTGTTGATAATTTCGATCACGTCCCGGCGAATTGTTTTAAATGTTCCCGGTTTTCCAAATAAAAAAAAGAAAAAAAAATGTTTTTACAACCAAGTAGCTTCTTTGAATAATTCGAGATAAACAGAATGAATTGCAATCCCGGCCTCGATATTCACGGTTTCGATCCTGAATCCATCGAGATTTACCCGGAAGAAATCCTGATCCGTGATTAGTTCCGACATGGTAACATTCCATTCGAATGTCCCGGATAGTTTATTTAAGCCGTTAATCTCGAAGAATCCCTTATCCCAGCTCATGTTCAACGAACTCGGTTCATTAGCTGCAATCGCAAATTCAGAAACCAAGTATCGTTCATTCAGGATTTTCACGTAAATACTACCTAGTGTTTGTCCCAGCTCGTAACCTACAATCGGTATATTTTCCGGGTAAAACTCGACACGGAATAGATCAGTATTGTTTCCCGTGAACGTCATCAACATGCCCAAATCACCAATTGGTGTCACGCTGGTGAAAACATTCCATTGTACAACCATGTCGAGATCGACCTTGCTTGCAGGAAAATCAAACGCGTATTGGAACGCGCTCGTTTTACCGGCCGTCGTGTCTATTTGGATAGCACCGTCCCACCACGGACGGTAAAAAGTGCCCGTATCAATTATATCGTTAACTGGATCAAAAATATCGTAACCGGGTAAATCTGCAAAAATAGATCGCGGGGGGGATTGAATTAAAGATTCGTCGGGAATCAAATCATAAAAACCTCTACGCGAATTGGTTATGAAATAAATCCCGATTCCTGCAATACCACCGGCAATGACTATACCGAAAATTAACCCGATCGTGAAGGTTTGCCGTTGTTTCATGTTATTAACCTCGATCGACATGACATATTCGATCAAATTACAATTGTATTAGCAATTGATAAATATAACTGCCTTTACAATAACATGTCCAAATTCGCCTGTTTTCTTGCTTTAAAAATCATTTTTAATGATTTTAAATCGATCACTTCTATTTTCTTTCTTAATATCTTTTCCGTGAATTTTTTCTTCTTTAAAAAACATGTTTCACAAATGATGATTTTTCTATCATCGATTTCGAATAACATGAATTCTATCGATCGTTTCCTGCAAAAATCACATGTAATCATGAAAATCAAGAAAATAAAAAAAAAAAATTAACGAATTAATAACTCCGGTGATATTAACGAAACATGTCCAACAAGTGCCACTACACTAAAACCGAATCGATTTATATTATATGTTCCGAGTGTAAAATCAGAGAAACTAATAATTTTATCATAATCATCGTTAAATAAATCATCGATTTCGATATATTTAGCATTACGGGAATACTCAATCGTGATCGTGAAAATCCTCAATCCTTCTCTATACGAAATAATCCCGATTTCAACCGGGTCACTATTCATTATTACATCATGGAATAGGATTTTCTGGTTTTTATCAATTGTAATATCGAAAATAATATTATAATTGTTGTAAAACGTGAAATGAATGATATCCGTGATTTCATATCCAATTGATTCATCACCGGCTAATCCGGTTGTATATTTTCCTCCAACACGGGAGGTAAATTTCAAATCATCAACATGATCGAATTGGATTGTTGCATTTGAACCGGAATTCACGAAACCACCGAAAATGTTTGAACCGTGATCGATAGAAGGTTCCTCAAACCAAAAATTATAGGACATGGAATATAAATACGGAATAGTATCTACAATTTTTAATTTCACGTAATCCTCGTTTAAAACCGGGTCGAATAATTCCTCGTTTTTCCAGCCGTGATTTTCTACCGGAATACCGGTAATCCAATCTGATTCTTTGGGAATTAATTGAACGGTCGAATACGGGGTTATCTCGAAATCGATGAGATCCTGTATTTCCTCCGAATTAATAAATAATAGTGTCGATGATATACCGGATACGGCAATAACACTAATAACGATTATTATCGTTATTTTTCTATTAACCGATTTCATCATAATCAAGCTATTCATCGATTATATTACGAGTTTGAAGTGTTGGATTCACGAAATACGCGTATTCTGCCGGTACATTATAGGAGTCACGAATTCCTGCAAGGCTTAGGGTTACACGATTCGCCTGGTAATCGCCTATAAAATCCGTGATGTTGATGGAACGGTCATTTTCCGGTCTCTGGTTATCGATGATATTAACTGTTTTTTCATTTCGGGTAATTATGATCTCGAAATTCACATCCCGTAATTCACCTGGAGCTGTTATTTGTGTAACATCGCGGTTGTATGTACCACCTTGACCTATGAGGCTAACATAATCATGTTGATCCATGTTGATCTCTAAAATAGTACCTTGTTGATGTCGTATTGAAATCCTCATGATGATTGTATCTAACATTGTGCCATATGCTCCTTGAAATCCCGTCTCAAAAATTATTTCGGGTGCATTGCTAAAATGCAATGAAATTCTAACCATTTGTGGATAACCGATGACCGCGAGGGGATCATAAGCTAATGTCGGTAAATCATCATACATGACGAAATGCAAGTTCCC
>Ga0209635_10000938_pt1 | contig 21177 bp, 22 predicted proteins | sample DeeMarSWOR230_32_FD_187463 | JGI IMG/M metagenome (GOLD analysis project Ga0209635, IMG submission 187463) | Marine sediment microbial communities from White Oak River estuary, North Carolina - WOR-2-30_32 (SPAdes) (version 2) | ecosystem: Environmental > Aquatic > Marine > Intertidal zone >...
AATCTTCTTTTGCTCAAATTTTTTTAGTATGTTTTCTAGATTTTCGTTATTATCATTCTGGCGCTTTTCAAGATTTCTCAATTCCTGATCTATTTTTTCAAAATTCTTAAGTTCGGTTTTTTGTTTTCGTATTTTTTCTTGCCGCTCTTTAATTTTTTCTTTTAGATTCTTTAACTCTTCTTCTAGTCTCTTTTTCTTGTCAAAGAGTATCTTTCTTTCGTCTTGTTGGTCTTTCTTCTCTAGAATTTTTTCGTACTCTATTTTTTTAGCATCGCATTTTTTCTTTGACTGACTAGATTCTTTTTCAATCTCCAATATATCCTTTTTTATCTGTTTGATCAAATTGGTAATTTCTTCTTTTTTCTTCTCTAGTTCTTGTATCTCGTTTTGGAATTTTTCAACTCTGTTTTTGCCCTGTTCATCTACAAGATCAGTTTCATATCTCCCTATAAGATTTCTTTTGTCTTTTAAATCCGATCTTATTTCAGTAATAACGTCATCCATAGCACCGATTCCCAACATTCTCAAAATAAGTGGTCTCCGTTCACTTGGATTCATCGTGGATAATGCGTTCAACTCTTTTTGTTTCGCGAATATAGACGTGTAAAACGATTTGAAATCCATACCAAGCTTTTTTTGAATAAATTTACTAACTACCTCAGCACCATTCGCCGCTAATTTTCCATTTACTGTTGCTGAAGCAGAAGCGGTTAAGCTTTTTCCTGTCATATCTCTTACTACTCGGTATTTATCGTCTCCAAAAAGGAATTCAAGTTCTATCCTGCAAGGATCCGAATGGCTAGTACCTTCACGTTTTATTTGATCTGCCGGAGTTCTTGCTGCCACAGGACCATATAACGTCCAAGCTATTGCCTCAAAAATCGTCGATTTACCTGCCCCGTTAAGACCAATCACCCCTGTTACTCCATCTGGAAAATCTATTAACGAATCTTCGAACTTCCTGAAATTTTTAAGTTTTAGAGATTTTAATATCATTTACCTTCATCTTTTGATTCTATTTTTTGAATATACTCTAAGCCAAGTTTTAACAAAACTTCTTTCTCCGAGACTTGTTGCCTTTTTAGATATTTCTCAAATTCATTTCCTATAGATTCTATTTTATAATTTTCACTTATTTGGACTTCGTCTCCCCTTGTCACATCTGATTTTATTTCAAAATGAACTGCTCCTTTGCTTAGATCTCTTATTTCCTGAAAATCTATTCCTCTGTTAACATGGGGAAGTATGTTATCTAGTCTTATGCGAAATATTTTATCTTGAGGTTCAATTTTTCTTAAGGTTTCTTTGATTTTCCTCATTATGTCTTCAATATTCAGATTTGAACAATTAATTGGGGTAGCGTCAATCATTGGACGGGTGTTTAATTCGTAAAATTTCTGTTTAATCTTCTTATCTAATTCTATCTGCATAAATCCTTTTTGACCTTGCGCATCTGAAAAAGATAAACGTTCAGTAGATCCCGAATAAAACGCGTTTTCCGTTATTTTCGTATATTTATGATAGTGTCCAAGAGCGATGTAGTCAAAATCCTTGCTAAGCGCTTTTGTAGGAATAATTAATTCGTTGAATTCATTCATGCTAAATTCTTTGATTCCTGTTACTGCACCATGTGCCATAAAAATGTTGTAATCTGATGAGCTATCAACTTTCACTTTTTGCAGATTATCATTAAATTCTTTTTTTGTTTGACACTGAGGTATTGCATGAACTATAATTTCATTCTTTTTTGTTTTCAAAGGCACAGTTTCGTATCTGTTGTTATAGATTGGATAAATATGATCTAAGTGCTCGAATATGTTGAATATGTTGCCGGTTTCTTTTAAACGTGGTGTTTCGTGATTTCCAGAGATAACCACAAAAGTTATTTTGGCCTTTGAAAGCCTCATAATTTGCTGAAGAGCGACAGTAATAGCTCTGTTTGTAGGTCGGACAGAATCGAATAAATCGCCGGCATGAAGAATGAGATCCGGCTTAGATTTTACTGCAAAGTCAACGAACTGTTTAAACGCATTGTAAACATCGACTTCGCGCTGATTCATTCCATCTTCATTCACTTTTCGATATGCAGAATAACCAAGATGGGTATCAGCAATATGTAAAATTCTCATGTTATCTTTTTTTTCTTGCAAGCTTTAAGGAAACAACATCACAAACAAGGGTCAACGCATCCAATGTTGGTGCGATTGGTGGAGCATAAGCAGTTTCCAATTTCTTGAAATCTTCAACGTTTGCTTCATTGAGGATAGCACATGCAAATACGTTTATTCTCTGTGCTGCATTACTACCAACTGCTTGAGCATAAATTATTTTCCCTGTTTTTTCGTGTACACCTACCTTCATATCGACAGATTTTCCACCAGGAAAATAATCAGGTAACGAAGAGCCTTTAAATTTTCCATGTACAATAGGTATATTTTGACAACTATCTTCGACTGGACCTACAGCAGCTACTTCAATTCCAAAAAATTCCGATGTGCGTGTAAGCAGAAACCCCATTGGTAATTTGTAATTACCACCTGCTGCATTTATTCCAGCTGCAATGCCTTGCCTTACTGCAATGCTTCCAAGACCCATTCTAACATATTTCTTTGTCACAAAATCCATGTATTCTGTGCAATCGCCTACTGCATAAACATTTTTAACAGATGTTTCCGATTTTTCATTGACAACTATTCCACCAGTTTTTCCAATAGTACAACCAATGCTTTTTGCTAACTGAACATTAGGCTTTATTCCAGCTGCTATAATTAAAAGATCTGCATCAACCTGTTTTTCTTTACCTGTCTCGTTATCTTTTATGAAGACTTTTTTAATCTTTCCATCATGTTCTTCTACTCTCGTGGCAGTATGATTGGTAAATAGATTAATTTTTTTGTTTAATTCTTTTAGAATCGATTCACACATATCATTGTCAATAGTATTTGCCAAAATACTGGGGAGGGCTTCTACTACAGTAACTTCCATTCCCCTTTGATGTAGAGAATCTGCCATTTCCAAGCCTATTAGTCCTGCTCCTATTATTGTTGCTCTTTTTCCCTTTTTTATTGATAAAGAAATTCGTTCACCATCATCGATAGTTCTCAAAGCATGAACACCTTTGATAAGATCTCCGTTTTTCTTAAGATTTTGAATTGGTGGTATTGAAGGTGTTGCTCCTGTAGCAATAATTAATCTATCAAATTTTTTTTCGTGGTTCTTCATACCTCGTCTGGCAATTATTATTTTACTTTTCAAATCAATTTTATCGACAATTGTCTCTAAAAAAATATCTATGTGATTTTTTTTAAACCAATCCTCTGAGAACTCAATTAAATCGCTAAATTTTGGAATTTTACCAGATATTGTATAAGGCAATCCACACTTAGAATATTGAGAGTATTTTTCTTTTTCAAAAATAGTAATCTCTGCTTGTCTATCTGTTTTTCTTGCAAATTGTGCTGCTGTTCCACCGCCTGCGCCACATCCAATTATTACTATTTTCCCAATACCACTCAATGAAAACCCCTATGGGACTATTGGCGATGTTTTTTTAATGTTTTTCATAAAAGAAGTTCTTATTTTCTTTTTTTGATCAGAACAATAATGACAAAAATTGCAAAAACAACAATTAATGCATAAAGAACATTCTGAATTAGTAAGATGTTTTCACTATCTGTTTTTATGTGATCTATCTCTGCAAATGATTGCCCTTTTAAAAGTGAATCGGCTGTAACAAATGCTTTCTTGATCAATTTAAAACCACTATCATAATCACCTTTTTCGACTAGTTGCTTGCCATTGATGTAATCCTCATGTATTGTTGTAACATTTTTTCCAATTGATTCAGCCGCATCCATTCTGGATTCACAGATATCATATGCAATCTCTTTGATTTCCGTATCTGAAAAGTTATTCAAATGGTTAATTGCCTCAGCCATTGCATCTAAAGAGGTAGAATAATTAGCTCTCCAGATGTTTCCCATTATATCAAATAATTTTTCGTCATTTTTATAGTTTGATTCTTCTGCTATCTTTAACCATATCTGCTCGGTTAACCATGCCTGTCTTTGTATGGAAGTATCTACAATTGTCAAGAATTCTGATACTTGTGAATTATCTTCTATAAACTTAATTGCGATATTTTCATGCTCTTGAGTTTCATTTAAAAAGACATCTTCTGCACGGAAAAATACCGATGTTAGATTATCATGTCCATAAAGATTCAACAACTCCAATGATAATTCTGCAGCTTCTCCTGTTTCGTAAGGTTCATAGATATCTACATTCGAGATGTGAATTGGGACATAAATCGAGGAACATGCATGGTTTGCGGAAAACCAACCACCACTTAACAAATCATAATTTTCTACAGGAATTTTATAGATCATTACTGATTCATATTGGAACAAATCCTCACACATTGGTCTTAAACCTTCAAGATCCTCACCGTGAAGCCGAGACCAGTTTATCATCTGTTTGACATCTATGTCTCCATATCGTTCTTGTATGTATTCCAACATTTTGTCTTCCCATGCTTTGAAAACATAGCTTAGCGAAATCTTTGCTTTTTTACCGTCAATATCTAATAATCTAACGCTATAATCTCCAACTGTTTCTCTCTCCCCAAGTTTTATCTCAACTTTCTCTCCCATTATTTTAATCCTTTTATTAATGATTTTTAAAAACGGAACCTGTCTGGCGATAACCCAATCATCTCCAATATCTACAATTTTCACGCCAAAAAAAGAATTCAACCTTAAAGTCCCTCCCTTTCTAACGTATTTTTCCTTTTCTGAATCAAAAGATCGAGCAATAGGAAGCTTCTTATGACGTTGGGTTTTCCATAACTCTTTGGGATAGTTAGACATTACTGAAATGCCGTCTACTTCATTGATTACATAATGAAATGCATCTGCCTCTATTACAAAGCCTTTTTTTGGACCAACAATAAATAGGTTTTCAGAAACTGCTGTTGCATGCCATTTATCTACTAGATCCTTTGTCATCAAATCGACTGCTTCTTCTTCATTTTCTGCTTTTTCACAGGCATATCTTATCCAATCAAAATCATCCCAGGCATACCTTGTTGGATTCTTCCAATTTGAACCTGTGTCTGCATCTCCAAATGCTATACCATAATCACTTAGGGCCATTCCAGGTTTTACAGTATTTGGAATAGTATCTCCTTTCGTTGCAACACCAATATATTTTCTTAACACTTCAAATTCCAAAGACTTTCCAGTCCAAGGATGATTATAGATGTATTCATATCCAGCTGGAACAATGCATAAAACTTGCAGGCCAGGTCTACTTGGATCTCTTACTTTTAAAAGTAAGTTGTAATCTCCATCTGTTGCATCTCCAACTGCTATAATATCCTTACAACCCTCAACGTTTACACTTATAATAATTGAAAAGAGAAGTATAATGAGAAAGCTAGAACATACTTTCCCTAATTTTATCATGTAATAGTATATAATATTTAGAAATATATAAATATGTTTTCAACAACATTTTGATAGAAAATTGAATCAGAAGTTTATTTTGATGCTTTCTTTTTTGATGTTGTAGTTTTTTTCTTAGTTACTTTTTTTGTTTTAGTTGCACTCTTTGGTTTTGCTTTTGGCTTAGCTTTTTTCTCCTTAGGTTTTTTGACTTTTTTTTCAGTTTTAACCTTTTTTCCAGTTTCCTTCTCTTCTTTTATTTCTGGTTTCTTTTCTTCTTTTTTCTTTTTCTCTTTCTTTGGCGACTCTTTTTTCTCAACTTCTTTTAGCTCTTCAGCTTCTTCTTTCTTTGATGGCTTTTTCTCTTCAACTACCACGGTTGGAAGTCTTATTATTTCTGTTTTATACACTTCTATTCTTTTAACCGGATAGATGTTTTTACAGTTTTTATATATCTCACTACCTATTTTCCCATCCAAAGTGTCTATAAGAAACTCGTTTAAAGTTTTCGCTTTTCCTTCTTTTAGGACAGTATCTTTCATTATTTCTCTAATCAATTTTTTTTGAGAATTCTGAATACGTTTTTCAGTGATGGCAAATGGTTTGACTCTAAGGTATGCACCATCTTTCGTTTCAGCATCGTATACACCATCAATACGGGATTTTCTTCTCCTTATCATTCTCCTTAAATAATCTGAAGTAAGAGTATGCCCCTCAAAATGTGTGTGCGCATTACCTTCTTCAACTTTATCCACCTTAAAATATAATTTGATATGGGATTTTCTAAAATCATTAGTTAAATCTTGCATTGAGACTTCAGTAACCCTGCCAATCAGGCTATGAGGCGCATCTGCTAGAGTTTCAGCTACTGGGACATTATCAAACAATGAAGGGGATAATATTTGATACCAATTTTTCGCTCTCCATCTGTCTTTAACTTTTCTTACTGCTGTTCGTGATCGTGCCTTTGCCATACTTATCACTTATTTATCGGATTTTTGGAGTAATAGTATTCTTATACTTAAATTATACTGGCATCCAAAATTCTCTTAAGCGTATTCTAAATTGATCAAATAGATTCCTGAAGATATTACTACAGATCCAAGGGCTTGTCCAAAATGTAAAAGCCCTTATTGGATTATACTCGAAAAACGGGAAAGAATTATTTGTCTTTATATTCTAACTTTAATTTGATATTTTTCCTTGTTTTACACAATATTTTTATTATTTTAACTGTAAAACACTCTCAATTCTTATTAATTTGTTAGAGTTTATTATGCTACAGGTGTAAAGAGGGAATGAAACTAACAAATGAAAAAATCTTTGATGTATTTATTATAATGATTAAGAATCACTTTGCCCCTAAAAATAAAGATTTCTCCATGAGACTGAAGACATAGAGCAAATATATTTGCTTATAATCCCATCTCTCCTCTATGCTCTTGTCTTCCTCTCAAATTTCTACCAATAACTTTTTTAAAAAAATGTTTATTTCATTATCAGACTTCTATGAAGATCGATGAAATTAATAAGAAAATCCTTTACTTACTTCAGAAAGATGCACGTATGACATATAAGGAGATAGCAACTGAACTTAAACGTTCGGAGACTACAATTCGTGATAGAATTAAAGCGATGGAACGCACGGGCATCATTCAGGGATATACTGCTTTGGTCAACAAACCCGCTCTAGGTCTTAATTTTTTTTCTATGATTTTTGCAAATCCAACATCGTCTTCTGATTTGGATGTCATTACTGAAAAGATTAAGAAAGTAAAAAATGTCTTACGTGTTTATCAAATTTCAGGGGAACAACGATTAGCAATTTTTATGGTGGCGCCTTCCTACAAGGATTTAAAAGATATCATCCGAACCCAACTTATTCCCTTGGGCTTGAAAGATGAAGAAATTGTTACTGTTCTTGAAGCGGATAGAGAATTTATTTCCCCATTAGAAATTCCTTGAGATAGAAATTATTTTATATATTATAAGCTCCGTGTGTAGTGGCATTTTTCTCTTGGTTTTTAAATTTTCTGAACATATTTATGAATTTAAAATTTTTAATATAGTAACGCTTTTAGATGGATATCTAAAAAGCAGGAAAATAGTAACAAAGTTCTGAATTAAGTTAGAATTTGATGAGAACAGGAGATATTTTAAGCACTCTTCTTCATGTACCCATGTAAAGTTATTTAAAAAGTTAGGTGGCTTGAGAAATATAAAAAACTAAGAAAGCGATATGGTGAAATACATGGCTTCAAAAGTTTCATCACAAATGTACAATGCGATTAACTTACTTTTATCAGAAAAACGTACGTCACTCGCTGTATTGCGAACAGCTATAGCTGTTTTTACTCTGCCAATTTCAGTATTCACTGTGTTAATTGCCACTTCAAGATATTACGATGTATCGACATCTCTTTATTTTATCATTCCATTACTTTGCTTATGTTTTTCCCTTGTTATATTGGGCGTTTATCTCATCGTTAGATCATTTAAAAGAATTAAGGACATCGATCATAAAATCCAGGAAATCAAAAATAATGAGGAATGTTACGTCTAATTATTGAGAAACGTATAATAGTGAGTTCATTTTATTATTGAAATAAAAGAGATAACTATTCATTTGAATTGTAAAACATTATCAATTATATGGATTACCCCATTAGTACATTCCATATCAGGTTTGATTACATATGCATTTTCAACGCATATTCCTTTTGTAGTATTAATGCTAAGTTCTTTCCCATTGATTGTTTTGATTTTCCTAAGTTTTGATATAGATTGTGATGTAAGCTTTCCAGAATGAATATGAGACTTTACTACAGCCATTAATCTATCTTTATCTCTCAATAGATTTTCGATCTTATCTTGTGGAAATTTTGAAAATGCCTGGTCGCTCGGCGCAAATATTGTATACGGTCCATTGGAGGAGAGAATATTATTGAGCCCTGCTTTTTGTATGGCTCTTGTTAAAGTTTTTAGGTTACCAGCAGCAATTGTGGTTTTCATAATGTCGTACATATCGTTCACCTCTTATTATATAATTAAAATTGTGGATTTATCAATATTTTCCTCGTTTTTTTGCCCTTTTCTTAGTTTTTTCTGTGAAAACCACTCTTAAATTTAATAAATCAATAATTATCTTGATATAAAGCTAGGAGGGAAAGCATGATACCACTTGAAAAAATCAAAATCGAGCCTATCACTTTATGCAAGAAACAAAATGGCAAGATATGCATAATAAGCGGCCATCATAGAGTAAACACATTAAAAATACTTGGAATAAATGAAATAACATCGAAAATGTATATTCTTACAGATGGCTCTTTAAGCAGAGAAATCGTAAAACTCTCGGATATCGAAGATTGATTTGTAGATTTAGTTGCTCATTGTAACGAGTATTTATTATCCTCTATAAATTACAAAAACAAGATAGCCTATAAAAAGAATCAAAAAAATTATTCCTTCCCATCTATCTAAAATATGCTTCTTTCTACCTGTAAACATTGTAATAAATAAAAGTAAAGGTGCAATTATCGCTACAAAAATATCAATATTGCTTGCAATATTGAATTTCAATGGTCTAATTGTTGAACTAATTCCTAGTATCAGTAAAATATTGAAAATATTTGAACCTACAATATTGCCAACCGCTATATCTGCATTCTTTTTGAAGGCCGCCATAACTGATGTTGCCAATTCAGGAAGTGAAGTACCTAGGGCAACAATAGTTAAAGCAATTAAAGACTGGCTTACATCAAGAAGATCTGCTATTTCTATTGCTCCATCAACAACCCATTTAGCCCCAATGTTCAAACCAATAAGCCCTATCATGATAAATAGAAACGATACAAAAAAACTGGGTTGTTTTGTTTCATATGTTATCGATTTTTTATTTTCATTTCGTTGTTTTTTAGCTAACTTAAATATATAGAACATAAAAATAATAAAAAATAAAATGAAAATTAAACCATCTAGCCTACCAAGTTCAGTAATATTATTTTGAAATAGTAAATTGTCGTTAGCCAATATTCCCATTAAAATGGTTGCAAATAGACAAAATGGTATTTGCTTCCAAACAGTATCTTTTGTTACAAGTAATGGGAAAACAATAGAGGATATTCCTAAAATAAAAAGGATGTTGAAAATATTGCTCCCAAGTACATTGCCGATAGCAATCTGAGTATTTCCTTGCACACTTGCAAATATATTTACAATAAGTTCAGGAGCTGATGTCCCAAAGGCAACAATGGTTAAGCCAATTATTAAATCAGAAACTTTTAGTCTTTTCGCAATTGCAGAGGCACCATCTACAAGAAAATCTGCACCTTTAATAACAAATATGAATCCGATAATAAATAATATATAATCTAACACGCCGTGGAATTCGTGAGTAGGTTATAAATCTTTATCAGCCTAGTGGATTAATTTGCTTATCTGACTGTAGTAAATTTTAAAATAGCACCTGTTCCTTTAAGTTTTTCTTGAATACGCTCAATAAAGGCAAGTTCCTCCGTAATTGTGACACTACGCTTCCAGTCATAGATAAAATCGTGTTCACCCATATGATACTTTAATCCCATTTCCTTCAATCGATTAAAAATAATTGATGCCTTCTCTCCATCTACATTCATAAATACATCAACAAAGGTTTCCATAGGAATCCCCGTCTAAATAGCGAACAAGAGAATATAAAATTAATGTAATCCAATACTTATTGTTTTCAAAAATTACCTATTGCAAAATAAGATTCATGGCAACATCATACTTAGTAGCCCATAATTTTTGTTAATAATATGAATATTGTCCATGTTTTCTTCAATTTTTTCTATTTTTTCTTCATTAAACAATCCCAAGCTTGATAAATGTTGTTCGTTGTATTTGCTCTACAATTACACTATAGGAGGGCATATTATGGCATCAAAAAAATTACAAAAAAAGAAAAATAAGAAAAATGAGCAACTAAGCATTTTTGATGAATATGAAAATATTGATGAAGAAAAAATTGATCTTAATGGACCATAAAATGCAATAAAGGAGTTATGATTAACATTGTACGAACAACAAGTGTTAGAAAAATGGTTAAAACAAATTAAATCTGGTGAAATAAATCCTGAAGTATTAGGATACGAATCAGATAAAGAAAAAGCAATGAAACAGATAAGACAACAGATCAATAATCTTCATAATGCGCCAAAACAATTAAAATAAAATTTTATTCTTTCTCTTGGATTTTTTTGTTTTCTTACTCTTTTTTCTTGTAAAACACACTCAAAGTTCATTAATTTAGGAGTCTTATTACAATAATAAAAGCAGTAGCTTTTGTTCATACGAGGTTATAATATGGCACGCAAACCTGGTAGTATGTATCGTAATATCAAACAACAGCCCTATACGCGGAGAGAATATATGGGCGGAGTCCCTGTCTCACGTATTACACAGTTTGTATTGGGTAATAGATCAGAAAATTTCCCCATTCAAATATCTCTGTGTGCAAATGAACAATGTCAGATTAGACATACTGCGTTAGAATCTGCCCGTATCGCAGCAAATAGGTTGTTGGAGAAAAATTTAGGTGTTTCAGATTATAGATTGACAGTTAAGGTTTTTCCTTATCATGTTCTACGTGAAAACAAGCAGGCAACAGGTGCTGGTGCTGATCGTGTGTCTCAGGGTATGCGTGCTTCTTTTGGTAAAGTAGTAGGCACAGCTGCACGTGTAAAAACAAATCAGGTTGTTATGACTGTTGATACGCATGACCGAAATATTGAATCTGCAAGAAACGCACTCCGAAAAGCTGCTTCAAAGTTGCCTACACCTTGTAAAATTAGGATTGCTGGGTGATACTGATGGGCAATATTAGACAAATAAATATTAAAAATATTGCACAAGAGCTAATAGAAAAATATCCAGAAAGCTTTATTCCTGGTAACTTTGAGCATAATAAGATAAAAGTCGGGGAGCTCGTTGACACTAAAAGTAAACTTTTACGAAATCGTATAGCAGGATATGTTACTAGACGTTTATCGCCTCGTAAGAAAGCAGGTACTTATGTGAAGGAGAATGAATACAATAACACTTGAAAAAAGAAAAATTGTAACTGCTTGTCATAATCATATTGGGGGGCTGCTAGGAGAAGCTCTTCTTAGATATTTTTTAACAGAGAATTTCATAAAAAAGAGCGATGATGATTATATAATAACAGAAAAAGGATTGGATGAATTAGAGATGATAGGAGTAGATGTAGCTAAACTTCATTCAACAAAAAGAAAGATAGTTGACATCTGCATTGAAAGTAAATATGGGATTCTTTATGAGCACATTGGAGCGCATTTAGGAGACTTGTTAATGGAGATGATGATCGGATTTGGATGGCTAACTTCGAAAGGTGAAAAAGAATTTGAACTTACTGGAAGAGGTTTAACAGGTTTGGAATCTATGGGAGTTAAAGTTAAATCATTGATAAACTAATAAATTAAAATGAATCAGAAAAAATTTTAGGTATTTCTAAAAAGAATCTATAATTTTTATCGTTTTTTCCTCTGCTTTCTTATTTTGCGGAAGATTTATTTTAGATCTTCCCAAGTTTCTGTAAATCTGTCAATTACTACTTGTAGTTGATACTTACGTAGAAATGTAACAATTTCTTTTTTATTTATGATATTATACCCTTTTTCTTCACCAGAAGCAGGAGCGTTTACAATTGCATATTTTACCAATTTATTTAAATGGTATGAAAGTGCAGAAGTTGTTAAACCAAGATTTTCTGCAATTTCTTTATGCCTTGAATTGGGATACCTAAGTAGAAATAATACGATTTTTAATGGAATTTCCTGTCTGAACAAAGATAAAATTTTTTTGTCTTTGGTTCCTACTTCGCTATCTTCTACGTAATACCTTTTGTATCCCCTTTCTTTTATTGCAGTAATTAATTTGTCTTTCTCCATTTGTTGGAAATGGTATTCTGCAAGCGATATTCTTATGTTGAGTATTTCTGCGATTTTGCTCAGATGCAGTCCCGGGTTTTTTGAAATAAGATCATAAATTTTTCTCCTGGTTCTAAGTATTCTTCTATCTTGGATTCCTGCTCTAAAGTCTCCAATGTAATATCTTTTATACTCTGCTTCCTTTATTACAGAAATTAGCCCGTCTTTCTCCATGAGTTGAAGATGATATCCTGCTTGCGATGCTCTGATGTTAAGTATTTGTGCAATTTTACTGAGATCTAGTCCAGGATTTTTGGCTATAAGATTATAAATTTTTCTTTGAATCTCGAGTTCAAGAAATTTCATAGTCTATCTCTTAAGTGTGGCTATAAATAACAGAATCAAAATTATCAGGTCTATAGGTCCTGCATATGTATTGGAAGTAAGAATTATTGCTTCATCATAGAATAAGCTAAGACTAAGTATTACTCCCTTTAATAGAAATATAAAAAAAACAATACTTACAAAAAGGAGTTTTAGATTTTTATATTTTTTATAACTAGCGAGTGATACCACCAACAGCCCCAATGAAAAAATGGTTATAAATGCACTAATAACAATATCTTGAATCTCCATCCTAACACCAGCCACACAATATTCTAAAACAGAAAGGAAAATATAATGTTTACTTACTTTTTTTCTTTCGGAAATAATTTTGATACACTGGATGTGTAAACACGCGACTTAAAAATACAATTCCTGCAATTATACAGATCATTACATATAATGCTACTGAAGTGACATCACCAATTGCTTCAACTAGAGAGTAAACGGTTATGGTATGTTCACTGAAGTGAGGAAGACTCACAAGTACAAATACTTCATTTTGTTCATAGATCACATAATATTCTGGAAGAGAACCATCGTCACTAGAATCGATAATATCTAAAAAACCATCGGCTTCTCTGGCATTGATTCCATCGTATTCAACAATAACATCTATTAAAGTGAATACATTTTTATTTATGGTTATTACTATAGTTTTTCCATTTTCTTCTTCACCATCGACTGCCACTGATATTTTCTTGTTTTCTGCATCTATATCTCGTGGTGTGATTGTAATGTTAGCATAGATTGTTTCTTCATATTCTATTTCATTTTCTTTCCGTTTAAATGTGATTTCTCCGCCTATTTTTCCTGCTTCAATTGCCTCGTTGATTCTATCTCGATTTTCACCCGTAATAGAATCTTCATCTGATTTTTCTAGTTCAAAATTCACCTGAGTAGCCTGGCTTATATCAACAGTTATATTTTGCTTAGTACTTGTTACATACCCATTTTTACTAGCAATTACTAAATATGTTCCATTTTGAACTAAAATATTGTAGTTACCTTCCTCATCTGTAGAAGTATAATCAGTTGTTTCTGTACTCGAGATCGTAATATTTACATTTTCAATGGGATTTTTGGTAGATTTATCTAGTACAGAACCATAGATCCAACCTATCTCAACAGGTTGTTCTTCAGAAATAATTTGTATTGTCAACGGTTGTGACCATTCACTCTCAGCTCCGAGGTCATCTTTTGCTTTGACTTTGACATTATATATCCCTGTTTCATCCCATGCGTGAGTTGTACTTAGTGAAGATATCCAACCACTGTCAGTTCCATCCCCCCAGTCAAATTTATACAATACGTCATCTTCATCAGGATCACTTACCATATCTGTAGTATAAGTGTATTCTACTCCAACATATCCCTCGGTTGGTCCATCAGGTTGATCAGGTATTTCTGGTGGTTCATTTGAGCCAAAGGCATAGAGAGTGCTTTCATCTTCTAAAGGATGTTGACTAATCGCATAAACGATTCCATCGTATATTGAAAGTGTAGAATAAAAATTATCATTGAAATCAGTTGATGAATATCTCCATATCTCACTTCCATTGTTTGCATTCAAACAGATGATCTTGCTCTCATATCCATAGTAGAGCTTTCCATCTGCGATAATACAATTTGATCTGTATGTGGCTCCACTTGTCCAGAGTTCCTCTCCGGATTCAGCATCGAGACAGTAAAGTTTATAATTACTGCTTGATCCAAAATAAACCTTGCCATCGTGTACTGCAACTGGTCCAGGGACAACATCGGAAAAATTCCAATTAACACTTCCATTAATGGCATTTAAACAGAGTACTTTCTTACCTTCAATACCGATGTAGACTTTGTTGTTTACAACAACTGGTGCGTATCTTGGATGACCGTCTGCTTCAGTATTCCAGATATGACTCCCATTATTGGCATTCAGGCAGTATACGTTGCCATCCTGTGATCCAAAATACACCTTATCATTAACAACTGCTGGTGATGGTTCTATCAAATCACCTACGGAATAATTCCATACTTCATCTCCATCAGTATCAATGCACATCATTTTATTATTAAATCCACCTATGTAGATCTTATTATCATAAAGTGTAGGTGAGGAATCTAATATAATATTACCAGTGTCGTATGTCCAGATGATTAGCCCAGTTGAGGCATTCACAGCGTAAAGTTTAAAATCAATTGACCCAAAATATACTTTTTCAGCATCGATAGTGGGTACAGTACTAATCACAGAAGGAAACGTTTGATGGAAGATGGTTTCTCCGGAGTAGGGATTGATACAATAAAGATTGTTTCCTAATCCAAGATAGGCTTTCCAATTAAAAACGGATACTCCATTGCTTTCTACCCAAAAAAGAGCGCCGTCCATAGATTGTTGAAAGAGTGTTTCGTTTGTTTCTGGTCCAGTGGATGTCGAGTATTTAGTATGTGCTGGATCATGTCCAAACATTGGCCAGTTTTCAGCATCTCCATTTTCAGAGATGCAAAAGAAGAAATTTTCAACAGGGAGAACTAGTTGTTCTTTAATATCTGATTTACTTGTTTCCAGTTGATTTCCAAACAAAATGATATTTAAAATAAGTATACAACAGAGAACAGTTATGGTTTTTTTCAATTTCCTCACCAACTCCGATGGATATATTTGTCTGTTTTTTTATAAATAATTTATTGGAAGATTTTTGAGCATTTGTAAAAGAATTGAACAAAAAGTAATATGACTACCCACAACGGAAGTTCATATATCTCTAATTGGATGTCTTAGCCGCCAGTAAGCAGTTGTACAAATGGGTCAATGTCAAAACTATTTGCTAGCCCATCAACGTTCAGATAACCTAACAAACATATGCATCAAGGGATATACATGTCTTAAAACTATAGGGCATATTATGAAGTGTGTTGCTGATGCTATCACGATACTCTCTTATTTAATTTTTTTGTATTAAGTATCAAAATACGCTACTTTATTCAAAATATTTAAATATTGATTATTACTATACTCATACGATGGTCAGAACACTATCAAAGAATGAAGCAAAGATCATTCTTGAAATGGAATGGCAAAAATCACAATACATAACCCTAAGAGATGTTATGTCCTTACTTAACTGCTCCTATAATAATGCTAAAAATATTATTCAACGGTTAATGAAAAAAAATTGGCTAGAATCTACAAGTAAGGGAAAATACTTCCTCATAAGCGTTGATACTGGAACTGAAGGCATCCCAACAACAAATTCTCTTTTAATAGGGAGTCTCTTTGTTGATCCATATTATTTTTCATATGCGACAGCAAACAGTTATCATGGATTGAGTACTCAGGTTCCTTCAACAGTCTACATTGCCACCATCAAAAGCAGAAGAAATGTCACTATCCGGAATACAATGTATCAGTTTGTAACACTTTCAAATTATAAGTTTTTTGGTTTTACCACTGCGAAAGTCTTTGACATTGAAGTTCTCATGGCCGAGAAAGAAAAAGCTCTTGTTGATTCGATTGATAAAATGAAGTATGCTGGCGGCATTTTTGAGGTGATTGAAATCCTAAAAAATAAAAGTGAACAGATTAACATTGACACAGTGATAGAGTATGCATGTCAGATGCGGTCCAACTCGCTTATTCAGCGACTTGGTTTTTTATTGGAATCTCTTGGGATATCATTTGATGACCAACGGTTGTTAAATCATGTTGGTAAAACCGTGACGTACTTAGATCCTTTGGGGGAAAAAAAGGGAGCATACCATGCAAAGTGGTCAATAATTCAGAATATTCCCAGTAGGTGGTTTCATGCTTAGAAGAAACATTGTTAATCTCTATGCGCATGGTTCTCACGTTGACCTCATTGTTGCTGAAAAAGATGTGGTGTTAACCTATGTTTTAAAATTGTTAGAACAAAGTGCTTCTTTGAATCTGGTTTTTAAGGGTGGTACATGTCTGAGGAAGTGTTACTTTGGGAGGTTAACGCGTTTTTCAGAGGATCTGGATTTTCAAGCGGGAAAGAAGAAGATGCTTCGTGATGAATTTGAGAGGTTGTTTCGGGATACAGTTTATTATGAGATTAGTTTTTCTTTTACCGATGAAGACTGGTATGAGACCGATGATTCATGTGGTGTTACTCTTCATTATTCTCATAGTTGGAATCCTGGATCACGTTTCAAGTTGCAGGTGAGCTTTCGAGGAAACACGCTTCTTCCTACACCATGTTTGCCTGTGAGAAAAGAAAGTTATTCTAGGTGGATGGAGTTTACTTTACCTCTTATCAGGTGTATGGCTTTGGATGAGATTATTGCTGAGAAGATTCGAGCTTGTTATCAACGCTCGACCGTGCGTGATCTCTATGATTTGTATGTGTTCTCAAAAAGGCCTTTTAGTGATGCATTGATTCGCCTGCTGGTGGTGTTGAAATTCTGGGAGGTACGTGAGATGTTTTATCCAGAGAGGTTCCTAGATGCTGTTTCACAAGGTCATTATAATTGGCATGATCTGCAGAGACTCATTAGAAAAGATGCACTGGTGAAACCCGAGGTTATTACCAAGAATATTTCTGATCGTTTTTCATTTCTGAAAGATCTCAGTGATGATGAAACAGTAATTGTTAATGATGCAAAGAGGCATAAGTTAGCATCGGTACAGAAGTCTCTGGTTCAGAAGGCACAGGAGCTTCATAACAAGGTGAGAAGCGCGGAGTGATATCGGTATTACCTATCTGATGAATATGGGGGCGCACCTGAGGTGTTGTTAGGTTAAACCTACAATTTTTCAGATGCTCTCATGTCAATCTAAATAAAAAGGAAAAAAGGGGAAGGGGGAGATAAATCCCTCATACTTTTATGATAACGTATCTTTTGTGTGCTTGGATTTGATGGTTTTTAGCCGCCAGTAAGCAGTTGCACAAACGGGTCAATGTCAAAAGCGTTCACTACGCCATCACAATTAACATCTGCCCGAAGAATATTGGAATGGGGGTAGCTCTCTTGATAGGCATTAGGATTAGTTAAAGCCAACACAAACGGGTCAATATCAAAGGCATTTACCACACCATCATCGTTTAAATCCCCAACAAAGGAATAACATGTGTCCATACTTAGCTCATCTCCGCCCATATCAACAATTGCTAGGCTATCTTCATTTCCGTCAATGATCCGCAAATCACCCTCGAAGTCATACGAGCCGACTGCAAGAGTATTATTTCCTGTGTCGACACATGGTGATTGTTTATTGGGATCAGAACTATCCCATTGTAGATGATAGTCAAAGATTTGGTACTGACGATTATTATATCCATCTTGATTTGTTGTAAAGAAGCCGTGAACAGTAATATAATCTGCACCATTATCGACAATCAAGTATTCCTTCCGATAGCTGTTATAATCATCAACATAGGGTCTGACAAGCTTTCCGACCAGACTATCTCCTCCCCAGATTTGTGGCCCATCACTATCATAGAATGTTGTTAATCCATTATAGGCATCCCAATACACTGAATTATCACTATTCCAATTACCGATAAATTGTGGTGAGCCAACAAATTTCGGATCTAAATTGATATTACCTTCTCCACACCACCCTCCTCGTATATCACTGTAAGTCGCTGTCACCGTTGCACCATTTGTCGTGATTTCACTACTTGGAGTTCCTGATGCATCATTCCACATAATAGAATTCTCTATCGTAACGGTACTACTATCACCGCCGCTGCAATAAAGTGCCCGGCCATTACCAAGGGCAGCCTTACCTGCGATAGTACACCCAGTGATCGCAAGGTCATAGTTGTACATGAGGCTGATACCCAGAGTATTTCCGACAAACCATGAATTACTTACTATCCCTTGGCAATAATTTATACTAAGTGCAACGGTACACGCAGTAATTTTACATTGATCGATAGTAAAAGTACTCGAAACAGTGTCTCCAGTAATGAGAACACCATAATTGTTACATCCTTGAATAGTACTCCGTCGAATCTGCAAGCTCCCACACCGTGGATTCCAAGTTATACCGTTATAACAATCAAAAATAGTTGAATCGTAAACATTAAGAGAAAGGATATCAGACTTGTCATCTGAACAACCACAATTCCTATCAATACAATACGTTCCCAGGATTCCGGTTCCATCATCCCCTCGAATTGTGCAATGTTTAACAGTAATTGACATGGGATAATTAGATTTATAATTCGTATGGATGCCTGCTCCCTGCTCAAAGATAGCACTGTTTTCTACACTAGAGTTAGTTCTAAAAAATTCAATACCCGCAATGGCAGCGCCATCACCTTTATCGATTCTACAGTTAGTAATTGTCGATGACATTCCGTATACAAGGATGGCTCGCCCATGGTTTTCTGTAAAGGTACAGCAGTCAATTTCTGTACGATAATCAGGGTTATCAACAAGATCAAAGAAAGCAACAGTTGGAGCATACCACGAGGCATGTGCGTAGCAGATATTATGCCCAAATGTACAATCCTTGATGAGAGGCGCAGAATACTGTCCGTAAATAGCGGCCCCCCTTGATGTTGTATGATCATCATAAGAGTAACCAGCAACGGAGTTGTTATTAAAAATACAGTTTTCAATAGTTGGACTTGAATTATTACAAAAGATTGCACCACCAACAGAAACACCTAACTCTCCTGATCCACTATATATAATTGCAGGATTACATCCTCCAGGATTGACTAAAACATTCATATGTCGAGGTGCAAGACCATTTATAATTGTGAATCCAGATATGACTGCGTCTCGTGTTACTCCATTGATAATTGTAAATCCCCGTCGGTAATAATATGTTCCTCCTTCATTAAAATTACAATCAATAATTGTGTTTTCTGGACCATTTACACTACGTATCGTAATATCTTTTCCATCTAATAGAAGATTGTAATTACCTTCTCCAGTATAAACCCCATCTGCAACCACTATTTCATCTCCATTATCCGATACATCGATAGCAGCTTGAATTGTTGGATACTGAGATGGAACATATCTGGTTACCCCAGGAGGACTATCTCTATTATCTTCTTTAAATAGATTTCCTTTATTAACTGCTGGAGATGTTGTTTTTACATATGTAGCTCTCATCACAGTTGCTATTGGTGTTGCTAAAAGTAGTGTACATATAAAGATAATAAGTATCCACATTCCTATTTTTTCTCTTTTTTTATTATTTCTTTTGTTCATATGTTTTCCTCCCGTTTATTTTTATTTGATACTGTTATATTCAGTATATTATATTTAATTATTAAAATACTTTATTTCACAAGTTTTGAACATTTGCAAAAGAATTGAACTATTTATACACAAGACGTTAAAAAAATCTTAATTAAAAACTAACAAGAAAATCAAAATTTCTTTTTATGATTCAAGGTGAAATACCAGTAGGCTTTAGGTATCAAATCAATACATGGAAAGATTAAACGCATAAGTGTCGTATAATTGTAATAAAAGAAAAAAAGAATGAACAGGCATTACAGTCAATGTTTATCAAAATTTTATCGCCCGTTTGGTGGAAAGCAAACATGATAAGTACCGTCAGCAAATCTCCATTCAGCCCAATCATCGGTTCCTAGGCCAGGCATATATATTACTTGGCCATTAGAACAGTAGATGGTCATACCGCCATCAGGATGGCAAACAAATCTTGATCCATCGACCATCTCATAGGTTTTAGCCGTTGTTGATGCAGGTACAAACACTATGAGGACAAACAGAACGACAGAAACTAATGCAAGTAGTTTCAATTTTTTAATCATTTTTTCCTCCCAAATTTTATTTATTGGTAATTCTATTATTTGTATATTAGTAGATCTTATTTATATAATTTATTTCATATGTTTTGAACATTTGCAAAAGATTTGAACAAAACGTGCATGAATGGCACTAGTATCAACAGAATCTAAAACACTGTATCAAAACTACTTCAGCCTTCCACAAGGATTGCAACAAAGGAATCGATATCAAAGGCATTCACATAACCATCCTGATTGCAATCACCAAACAGCAACGGGTTGAGATTACAGTATTCTTTTTGCCACGTTTGTTGATTTACCAGCATGACAACAAACGGGTCGATGTCAAACCCGTTCACCACACCATCAACATTACAATCACCCAACTGTGTCGGTTTTAATACAACATCGAGGTGTATTGTTCCAGTTTCGAATTCTTCCTGTGTAATGGTATGTGTTATGGCAATAGCGTAGTTATCTGTGCCGTCATGGGCAACAATTCGAAGTGTTTCACTGGCATTGATGTCAATGCCAGGATTTAGTTCAAGGTTGTAGTAGTTATCACTGGTATCTGCCTGCCACTGATTATCAGCATCTACGTTTCGAATGCAGATATTTAATGCACTCACTGGCTCTCCATCAATATCATCATAAAATCCATAACCTTCAATGACGAAGGGAAGTTGATAGGAC
>Ga0209635_10000940_pt1 | contig 21172 bp, 22 predicted proteins | sample DeeMarSWOR230_32_FD_187463 | JGI IMG/M metagenome (GOLD analysis project Ga0209635, IMG submission 187463) | Marine sediment microbial communities from White Oak River estuary, North Carolina - WOR-2-30_32 (SPAdes) (version 2) | ecosystem: Environmental > Aquatic > Marine > Intertidal zone >...
CTAAAAACCAAAGTAAAATATTATAGGAAATTATTTAAATTTTTGACATTTTTATAAAAAAATCAAAAATGCCTATCACTAAAGTTAATATTAAGTTGAATGGATGTTAGTATTCCATTATGGAGAATATTACTTTGATGGAAAAGAGTGAATTTTTAATACCTATTAGCTTTAAAGAAATCTCTTAAATTCAGTACGTCCCTTTCTATAGATTTTGGTTCATTATAATATACTTCACTTGGGAAATTATTTAGAGAAAAATCAGCTAATTGAAAGAGAACTTTATTGAGAGCTTTCCCTTTTTGTGTTAAAGAATATTCAATTTTTACAGGAGTACTTGCAAAAACTTTCTTCTTAATCAAACCCGAATCTTGTAATTCTACTAATCGCAAAGAGAGCATCTTTGTACTAATTTGCGGATTTGCTTTTAAAAATTCTGAAAATCTTTTTTTCCCATTAAATAAATCTCTAATAATTTGCACTGTCCATTTCTTTCCTAAATATTTAAGTGCCACTTCTATAGGACAAGTCTTCATATTGTCTAAATCTTCCCAAACTTCCATTTTTCACACGATATTACAAATTAGTTACTACTTAGTTTAAATAATATAAGGATTTGTTACTTTATAATACTTTATAACTTTTTGTTATAAAAATAAAAAATGGTTTGTATCGTAATTAAGAATGGAAAACATTATATTGATTAAAGAGGAATTAGATTGCAGAAGAGATACTGCATTTAACATGTTTACAAGAAATCACTTAATAGAGAATTGGTTAACAGTAAAAGCAGAAGTGGATCCTAAATTGGGAGGTAAGTATGAGCTTTTTTGGGTGCCTGAACATAGAGAAAGCAATAGTACAATTGGATGCAAAATCACTGGATTAGAGAAAGGTAGATTTATTTCATTTGAATGGAAAGGACCTCTTGATTTTGAATCTTTTATGAATTTTGCCGATCCTCTAACACATGTGATTGTATTTTTCTCTTCCCACGATAATAATTCAAACAAAACAATTATTAATTTATTCCATACAGGTTGGAGAAAGGATCCGGATTGGCAAAAAGCTCGAGATTATTTTGATAAGGCATGGTCAATGGCATTAAAGACACTGAAAAATAAGATTAATAACAAGGAATTACCCTAATAAACAAGAACTTCTTTTTAATTTTATTTTATTCTACAATCTCAATTTCTTCTCTTTCAAGTGGAACTTCTTCTCGTTCAAATCTTTTCATACTAATAGCGTCATTTGGGCATGTAACAGCACATAAGCCACATCCCATACATTTATCAATATTTATTTTCGCCACAACGTTTACTTTAACAGCTCCAAACTTACAACGTTCAATACAAGTCTCACATGCTTCACATAGCTCTTCATCAATAGAAGCGATATAATTTGCCTTTCCAATAGCTCTTGGATTGTCAAATTTTGTCAATCCACTTAAAAGAATACAGCAACATTCACAACAAGCACAAATGAGCCTACAATTTTTCCCAACATTATCTGTTGTATGAACAAGACCAATTTCTGAGGCTTCTTTAGAGAGGTCTTTTGCTTTTTGTTTGGTAATCTCTTTAATAACGGGATCTCCCTGCATCAAAGCAGATTTAGCAAAAGCGCCTAATAATATGCACGTGTGGATAGGATATTTGTCTTTACATTCTCTTGTTCCATTAATTTCTTGTCTATTTCGACAGGGGCATGGAACTACGGCAAAATCCGTGTTTTGATCAATAATACTGTAAATCTCCTCTACAGGCACAATTTCATCCTTAGGTTCAATTTCCTCACTCACAGTTAAAATTCTGTTTCTAGGGATTCCATCGGCGGTCGCTTCCCACCTCTTATAATATTTTTCTTCATAGAAAAATTTTAATCCTAATTTGGCAAGTTTTTTGGCATCCTCTCCGCCATAATTTGCTTTGAATATAAATGGGCCATCCCAGAGAATTAAAGGACTTGGAAGTGAATATGCCTTTCCCAAATTTGCTACAAATCCTTTTTTCGTTAATGGGGCTAGCTTTTCTACTAATTTATCTTTATCAATATTGACTTTTTTTGCAAATCTTACAATCGACATCATTTTGGGAAAAAAATCAAGAGCTTGTACAATCTCTGCGATTTCTGGATTGTACATCATGCTTAAATACTCCAAATAGGTTTCAGTAGGCTCTCCATTCTCATCAAGCGGAACAGAATACCACTCATACTTAAGTCTTTTAGCTAATTTCAATAAGTTTTTTCTATGATCTTCAGATTCAATCATTCTTAATATAATATCCTTTATTTTATGCTAATAATTGATATTCAGCTTTAGAATTTATATACTTTGTTGCAAAAAATTACTAAAGTAAATTTGAATTATTCATTAGCCACAAAGAAATTAGTAACTATTGTTTAAACGTATTTTTTATTCGGTTGGTAAATATATTGCGACTTTACATACATCTCCTCCGTTAAATACAGTTTCTAACACCTTCACTTTCACTGGTTTTTGAAGTATCTCTTCCCATATACCCTTATAAAAACCTGCTCCACAATAACAATAAGTTGGAGATATTTTTACTCCTGTAGTTTTTAATGCTACTCTTATTCTAGGGCAATGACAATAGAGTGCCTTCTTCTTTTCAGGGTCCGATTCTTCCATATACTCTACAAGAAACCCACTTTTAGGTATTTTTGTAGCAATAATTTTGTTTTTTTCCTTTATTCCAGCTAAACCCCACCCTCTATTAATAATAAAATTAAAATATTCCTCGTTTAACTTAAGGGTGTTTTTTAGAAATATTTCAAATTTCTCTTGAAGCATACGGTGAGCTAAATCAAGATCTTTAGTCTCTTGATACTTTTCCTTTATTTCATGTAATTCTTTTTTTGGATACTGACATGCACATCCAATCATAATGTCAATTCGCTTTTTTTCATCAAGAATAGAATCTAATTTTTTTATTGCTTCTTGAGACCATTTAAATTTTTCATTTATGCTTGTTTGATCGGTAAAATTCTCACTCCCTGCTAAAATTTTCTTTTGGATATCTCTTCCAGCGATCTCATCAAGACAGTTAGAAAATTTATTCAACCAATATTTTTCAAAATCTAATTCTTCAGGCACAATATGTCCTCTTTTTTAATATAATTCAATAAATGATATTTTATGATTTCAAAATAAACAAATTCATATATAGATTGGGTACCTGAACTTCTATTTTTATGATATTTCTGATTAATTTTTTTCCCTTCTCTATATATGATCTCTTGAGAATAGAAGCTTGGAAGTCTGTAGGATAAATTACCAACCTTTAAATTGAACCTTTCCTTAACGAAATCTATATTGGGAAGATTGGATAAGTTATCCTAGTACTTCCTACATTTTTGTATAATAACTCTTGAAAATGTGAATATTATTAATGAAAAACATAAAAAAAATAGTTTATTTCATTGCTACTCTAATATTTGTACAATTACTTTATTCTGGATCCATTTCATTTGTTAACGCTCAAATTGGTATTTCGAATTCATATTCTCAAAATATTAATTCTGATGATTCTTATGTTTATGAAGTGATACAATTTGGAGACCCAACTGAATGGTATAATTTCTCTTCATGGCCTAATTCTTATGAAGGAGATTGGAAAACTAACACGAATGGTCAAATAATTATAAATTTGACAGGATTCTATGATAAGGATCCAAGTGATTGGGGAAATGTTTTTGGAAATCCTATCCCTTGGTATGATATTGGAATTTATGAGAATAATCTTGGTAATCTTAACTTGAATTTTAGTTTAAGTAATAGATCTAATAGTGAAGTTGCTAGAGCGTTAGTACTAGGATATAACAGTTTTCAACCAGGATTTTTGATTCCAAATGAGAATTTAACGAATGTAAAAGAATTAGCTTTAAATCAATCAGATCCTGGGGGATTATACGATATTGTTGGAGATTTAGATATTGAAGAATCATATAATTTCCTCTATATTGGTTTTGAGCAAAATGATGGTGGACAAAAAACGTCATTAATTTATGATAAATCTACTGGATTACTAGTTTGGGCAAAAACAAGCATTTTTGGATATTTACTCGAAATTAAATCTCTTAATTTCACATTAGATTATAGTTCTGGTTTTGAATATAATGTATTACAGTTTGGAGGAGCTGTGGGCTGGTATAATTTCACACAATGGCCAGCTGACTCATATGAGGGAGATTGGAAAACTGATACGAATGGTCAAATTTTAATAAATTTGACAGGATTTTATAATAAGGATCCAAATGATTGGGGTAATATAATTGATGATCCTATTCCTTGGTTTGATATAGAAATCATTGAGAATAAATCTGGCATCTTAACAACAAACTTTACTCTTTCTAACAGATCTAATAGCGAATTAGGTTGGGCGTTTACTCTTGGTTATAATAACTTCCAACCGGGCATTCTTATACACATTATTGATAATCTAACACATGTAAAGAAATTAGCTTTTCAGGAAGCATCAGGCTTTGTAGAAGGGTTAGTCTCTGTTGAAGAAACCCAATTAACTATTAAAATCTCTTTTGATCAAGTTGGTGGAGGACAAAAAACTAAAATAATTTACGAAAAAAGGACGGGGCTTCTACTTTGGACAAATACATCAGTAGGAAGTTATTTACTTGAGATGAAAATTGATAATTATGTTCCATGGGAATCAGTAGGAGAAGATATTAGTCCTCCAACGAATTTTTTTCTAAAATTCCTTCCCTATATCATAATTGCATCAATTAGTATACTTTCAATGGGTACTTTTTTTATAATTTCAAGGTTTAAAACCGGATTGAAGAAGTACAACAAGTATATATTAATTGTAATCTTGGCTACTGCTAGTTTTGCTTCTTTTTTCGTATTTACTTCTAGTATAGAAGTTGGGGAAGTCAATGAACCTCTAAAAGAAGTTGATGATATAACTTTAACAATCGATTATGGAAATGGAACAATAAAAATATGGGAAAATTTGGAGTTAACAGACTATAATACCACCGCTTATGATGCATTAATTAAATGCTGTAAGACAGAAATAACTGATTATGGTGATATGGGAATTATTGTAGAGAGTATTGATGGTGTAAGAGGAAATTGGCGATATTCAATTAATGATGAATTTCCTGGAGTTTCAGCTGAAAAATACAATTTAAAGAGTGGTGATTCGGTTAATTGGATTTTTGGATAAATTTTAATCTCTTTTTCTTTTTTTTTTTAAAAATTACTTTTAAAACCAGAAAACAAGTAAGATATCTTAATATATCATTTCTTTTGTTTCAATTTTTTTTAAAACAGGTTCCATTTCTTTGAAGGATTTTCGAATCTTATGGAAATAATATCCTAGTTTATAACCTTTTTTGCAGTTTGTAAATAGCATAAAATTATTATCAGCTGATCCCACAAGAATTATTGTATATCCTTTAGTTCCTCGAATCACGATATCTCTTAATTCTCCTTGCTGCAATCCTTGGCTAATTTTTTCTCCTAACGAGATCAACGTTGCAGGGCTCGCACTATAAATATCCCAGACAACATCAGCAGTTTCAGAACTCGCAATTCTTAACCCTGTTTTTGAAACGACAGCTGTTCCTTCTAAATCAGTTGAGGCTTCTAACCTCTCTAAAGCACGCATTAATTCATCTAGAATTTCTTGACTGATATCAATTTCAGAATCTTTTGCTTGTTCTATTTTTAACACCTCTGTTAAGATAATATTAATTTTAGAAAATTTAAATGTTTTTTAGTCGAAAACTTCTTAATTCTTTTAGAAAAACTGGATCTCCTTTCTTTACTCTATTTTGATTATTTTTAATGCCAACAATGACAGCACCTTTCGTACCAAATGCATTAATAATTTTTGTGAAGGGAGGTTCCAAAACTTTTCCAATAATTTTTTTTGCTCCTAAAGCGCTTTGTGCCAAACCAGTACAGACGATTCCCTGAGGATGATCTGGATTTTTTATAATTCCTTTTTTTGTTTTATATTTATAAAATACGGGTGGTTTTTCATATATTTTCAACAACTCTGCGGAGCCTAATATTCTCAAGGTAGTGGGAGGTAAATCTAATCTACTTATAAGCATAATATTTTTCTTTTTTCTTATTAAAACTTTTTCCCTTAATAATATTATTGCTCTAAAACCTCTACTTTTATTTGAAGCTATTGTTTGAATCCTCTTTCCATCCAAATCATAATAAGGATAAATATATCCAGTAGTAGTATGCATTCCAATAGTAATGTGGATTTGAGTTCCGAAACCAGTTTGTGGCTTGAATAGTTTATTATTATTTACTTTTACCTCGATGATATCACAATAATCAAAAGCATCTGGATTATTTGTAGCATAACAACCACGATAAATCTTTTTCAAATCTAATCCTTTTATATTAAGCCCAACTCTATCACCTGCTTTGGCAATATCAATATTTTGGTGAAATATTTGAATACTTTTAACTCGTCCAGAAGTCTTCACAGGTAGGACTTCTAAATACTGATTTAGTTTTAAAATTCCACTTAGAATTGTACCAGTTAATATTGCTCCCATTCCTTTTATTGGGAAATGATGATCAATAGGGATTATAATATCTCCTTTAGTATGTCTTTCAATATGTAAAGATTTTATCGTTTCTAATATTCCCGTTTTTAGTTCTTCAAATCCAACTCTCTCTTTTGCTGAAACAGCAAACATTGGTACATCATAACCAAAAGTTGTAGACCCGAAAAATTCTCTAATTTTATTTAATTCTTCATTAATATCGCCAGAAAATAAATCAATTTTATTAATCACTACAATTATTTTTTTGATATTAAGTGATTCAATTAAAATAAGATGTTCTCCAGTTTGGACCTGAGGACCTTTATTAATATCAATAACAACCAAAGCACAATCGATAATTTCAACGGAGGAAGCACTAATTTTTATTAAATCAGCATGTCCTGGTCCATCTACTAAAGTAATTAAATATTTATCAAGAATAAAACTGGTAAAGCCTAAATCTATAGTTATTCCTCGTTCCTTACTTTGCGGATGGGCATCAATTCCTGCCGTAGAAATTATTTCACTAAGAACTTCTGCTATTGCTGTCTTCCCAGAGTCGATATGTCCGAACAATCCAATGTGTATGGGGATTTTCTTTTCAATTTCCATCTTTAATTACTGTAAATATGACCTAAATTTATAGATTGTCATTCAATATGAAAAAAATATATCTTATTATGTTGAATTTCAAAAATCGGACTCCTTTAGTGTTAAATAGAATTCTAATTAAATTTAACAAAAATTTAAAAATATAATTATAAATTAGAGTTTTTGATGTTTCGATGAAGCAACTGCAAGAAGAAATACAAGTCCCTACTTTAAAAATAAGACTTCTTTATTTGGACAAATTAAGGATCTTTTTAACGATTTTAGTGATTTTACACCATGCAGCTATCGCATATGGTGGAAGTGGTGGTTGGGTAATAATAGAAGGGGCGTCAGATTCCATCAGTCCCATCATCTTTACCTTATTTAATGCTATTAATCAATCATTCTTTATGTCAGCCTTCTTTCTGCTAGCAGGATATTTCACTCCTCGCTCCTATGAAGAAAAGGGGCCACTCACATTTCTTAAAGATCGATTGATCCATTTAGGGATCCCTTTGGTTGTTTTAATCCTTATAATTCGACCGATTAATCTTTACATCTTACTGAATTTTGCAGTAGATAGCACGGAGTATTGGTCTTTTCTGGAAGTCCTACAGTACCAATATACAAATTTTACTCTCAATTTCGGGCATCTTTGGTTTTTATTGGTTTTATTGATATTTGCAGGAGTTTATGTGCTATTCCGAGTGTTTACAGATAGATATTTCGCACAAAAATCTATTCATATATTTCGAGATAAATTTCCTCCCAGTAGGATAATAATTCTCTCTATTGGGCTTTTATCATTTCTAAATTTCTTGGTTCGGCTATTTTTCCCGGTAGATACATGGTACTTTTTTGTTCAATTCGCCCATATTATTCATTATATATTTTCCTTTTACTGCGGCGTATTAGCTTATAGGGGGGATTGGTTTAGCCGGATATCTAGCTCAAATGCCCGAAAGTGGGGGATCATATCTCTTATTACGATCATTCTTGCCCCGATCATTTTATTGTTCGGAGGGGCATTGGAAAGTGGAAATTACAACGTTTTTAAAGGAGGATTTACTTGGCAAGCCCTAGCTTATACCATCTGGGAATCAATTCTTTTGATAGGGATTCCAATTTGGCTTATATATATGTTTCGAGAACGAATTACTCATCACGGGCGTTTATATAAAAATTTAGCTGCTAATGTGTTTACTGTTTACATAATACACCAACCAGTCCTTGTGGCACTTAATGTAGCCTTTTTGTCAATAACCATCCCAACGGTAGTGAAATTTATCATTGTTTCTCTAATTGCTGTACCTCTCTGCTTCTTCCTTAGTCATTTCATCTTTCGAAAAATTCCCTACGCAAAACGCGTCCTCGGTTAGTATCGAGGATCTCATAAAAAAAATTTTATATTCCACCCTTAGTTATAATTTAAGAATTTAGAATATTGTAAGAAATTTCAAAAATCGGACTCAATTAATTTTATTTATAATTTTAATTTAAAATAACATATAATTTAGAAACTAAAATTATAAGATGATTGAATGAGCCCAAAGTTTTGTCCGTATTGTGGTAATCCTGTAAAAGAAACCGATAAATTCTGTATCATATGTGGTAAACCTATGCTGACAGATATTCCAAAACCACAAAGAAAGCCAGAAATCAAAGAAATTAAGAAAGAGAAGGAAAAGGAACCGATTGAGAAGATACCAGAAGAAATTGAACCAGAAAAAGAAACTATAGAAATCGATACGAAAGAAGAAGCTAAAGTGAAACCTAAAAAAATTAAAGAAAAAAAAGAACCTAAACCTCTTCCAGAAGATGTTAAAGAACAATTAGATTATTATATCGAGTATAATGACATTCATTTAAATAAAACAATTCTTGGCGAAAAATTAACTGAAATTTCAAAGACTACTAAGGATGCTAGATATGAATATGATCTTGATTTTAAAAAGGAAGTAAATATAAAATTAGAGGCATTAAAAACCTTAATAAGTGAATTGAAGGAAAAAGAAAAAGTTGTTAAACAGAACTTGGATGATCCCTTTATTGTTCAACGGATAAATAAAGATATCGACACTAAAGTATTTCAACTTGAAAATCTGTCAAGAGAACATAAATTAAAAAAAGTGGATAGAGAATCTTTTGAGAAACTAAGAGATAAATATAAACAAGAAAAGGAAGATTTGGAACAAGAAAGAGATGATTTGATAGAGGGAATGAAATTATGGATTCAAGATTTAAAATTGGAAAAAACAGAAATGTCAGGGGAAAGAAAGCTTACTAAAGGTAGATTTCATTCAAAAGAGCTTACTGAAGAAGAATTTAATGAAGCAGATAAAGAATTTGACCTTAGATTGAAAAAAATCAATGCTAAAATTAAAACATTAGAAAAATTAACAAAATAAGCGGAATAGTGAAACTATTTTTATTAAGAAATATTTTAAGATACAATAATTATGAGAAACAAAATAAAATCTATAATAATTCTACTTATTGCCCTATCACTTTTAACTATTGGAATTATTCAAGGACAAAATTTATTAATAAATGATCTATATAATAAAATGATTTTAGTTCCTTAATAGTCCCATTTTCCCTTTCTAACAGCTATGGAATTATCTAAAAATCCCTTTTTCTGAAAAATCTTTTCTTGGGATTTTCTATACTTATTTGATTGATTATAATGGCTTTTACACAAATAAATTCTATGTCGTGAATTTTTATTGTATTTTAACCCCGAATTTTCAACATATTTTTTCCAGGCATTTTCAGAAAGTGATCGAATAGCAATTTTATTACAATCTTGTATCGAACATTCTCTATTTTTAGTAGATCCACCTAAATCACCTTTATCTTTAAGTTCCTTCGGAAGTTTCATGGTTAAACACTTGCTAAAAACTTTATTAGAATAAAATATTATGTTTCTTTAATATTTAATATCTTAAAATTTTTGCTAAAACTCATGGATCAATTAAACTTGATTTTTGATGGAAATCTAATAAGAAAATCAGTTTATCCATGTGATTCGCCCTTACGAATTTCTCTAAAAGATGATTTTTTTACAAGTTCGGCAGTTCTTTTTTCAATAATTCCTTACGAAAAAAAACCATATGAATTAATTTTAATTCATAGATCAGAAAAAGGTATAAGACACAGAGGAGAGATGTCTTTCCCCGGGGGAAAATTTGACCCTCTATTAGATTCATCATTGAAAGATACAGCCTTAAGAGAAACCGAGGAAGAAATAGGGGTCTCTCGTGAAAAAGTGAAAATATTAGGATGCTTAGATGATTTTCCTACGATGACTCGATATATTATCACTCCATTTTTAGGCCTTATCGATAAAAATCAAGTTTTGAGAAAAGATCCTAGAGAAGTTCAGAGAATCTTAAAGATCCCAATAAATTTTTTCACTAGTAAAACTAATTTTAAAGAACAAGCTGTAGATATTGAAAAAAGAAAATTTCCTATTTTTTACTTCAATTATTTTGATGATACAAATGGTCAGAAATATACCATATGGGGGGCGACAGCTTATTTGATATCCGTATTTATTGAAAAAGTTTATGGATATAGCATGTCAGGATTAGGGTTAAAACGCTTTAAACTTGAAAAAATTAAACATCTGAAAGAATATATTAAGTATAGGAACCAAATAACCAAGAAATTTTAAAACTTATATTATAAAGATACAGTCTTTATTGAAAGAATGTTCATTTCATTTTTCCTAATTTATAAACATAATCTGGACAATTTTTACATTCTGGAATCTTACATAAAAAGGGAATTTTAGGAAGTATACATGACGATAAAAATGGGCATTCAACTAAATTTAAATCAAATGCTAATTCAAGATCACTAGTAATCATATTTTCACTTATTTTATTACTTTAATTTAAAAAAAAATAACCATCTTATATATATAAAGAAAAAATCAGTCCAAGTTTAGTAATTCAAGATTTAAATTATTTTTGTTTTGAAATGATACCTTATTATCTGGTATAATATCTACACAATACCCTTTATAAAAAATATTATAGAAACTATTTTACTCTATACAACTCATAGATAACATTCAATTAGTATCATATATTTTTTATATTAATTTTCTAAGAAGAATAAAGATAAAAATATGAAATATCGAAAAATGGGCTCCCTTAATTGGGAAGTCTCTGTTCTGGGATTTGGTGCTATGCGATTACCCATGATTGATCAAACAACCGTTAATGAAGAAGAGGCTATTAAAATGATCCGGTATGCAATCGATAATGGAGTAAATTATATTGATACAGCATATCCTTATCATAATGGCGAAAGCGAGGTAATTGTGGGAAAAGCTCTTAAAGATGGGTATCGTGAGAAAGTGCATCTTGCAACAAAATTACCTATGTGGGCGGTAAAGGAAAGTGAAGATTTCGATAAATTTCTTAGCGAGCAGATCGAACGATTACAAACCAAACCTGATATATATCTATTCCATGGCTTAACTAAAAATCGATTTGAGAAAATTAAAAGATTAAATTTAATTGAAAAAATGGAAAAAGCAAAGGAGAAGGGATTATTTAAATATATAGGCTTTTCATTTCATGATAATTTTGAAGTTTTTAAAGAAATTATTGATTATTATAACTGGGATTGCTGTCAAATTCAATTTAATTATCTTGATGTAGAATATCAAGCTGGTACTAAAGGACTAGAATATGCTAGAAGTAAAAACATTGCATTAATTATTATGGAACCAATTCGAGGCGGAAAATTAGCAATTCCAGAGCAAAAATTAGGCACAAAACCGGAAATTAAAGCAGTACTAGACAGATCCAAAATTAAGAGAACTATGGCTGAATGGGCTCTACAATTCGTTTGGAATCACCCTGAAGTTTCGGTTGCGTTAAGTGGAATGAGCACAATGCAACAGATCAAGGAAAATATTGAAACTGCTAACAATTCAGGAAGCAAAATTTTAACAGATGAAGAATTAAAAACAATTTCAGAATTGCGCGATGCATATGGTAAATATACAATTGTAAAATGTACGAACTGTAGGTATTGCTTACCGTGCCCAAATGGAGTCACTATTCCTGAGGTGTTTAGATTCCTAAATGAGCTTTATTATTGGGGTGAAAGAGGTAGACAAAGAATAAGTTTTTTCTATAATAGAATGGTAAAAACACAAAAAGATTTAGAAAAAGGACTTTCTGAAGGAGATGAAGTAGAAGGAGCAGCTATTTTATGCATTCAATGTGGAGAATGCCTTGAAAAATGTCCACAACATATAAATATTCCAGATATCATGGTAAAGGCTAATAGTATTTTTGAAGAAGGTAAGGATGTTTCAGAATTTTTTTCTTAATTTACTTACGATAATTTCAATATCATTATTTATAACCAAAAACTTCTTTTAAAAAGATAAATAAATTGAATTAGAAATAATTAAGGTACATGGCCCTTGACGGTTGGAGTGGTCTCTGACGCTGGGCTTCAAACCCAGTTATCCTGCGGAGGGATAGGGGTTCGATTCCCCTCGAGGGCCGCCAATTCCTTATTAAAACTAATATAATGTGTTTAAAATGTTTGATTTTAATAGAATTAGTGAATTTTTTGAAAATTTAAATATTCCAGAAAATATGCTTAATAGAGGACAACTCGTTTTAAATGAATTTTTGAATCCAATAAAAATTCTATTTGAACAAAGATCTGTGCCTAAAGAACCTTGGACTGATGAACAGATTGAATTTCTTCTTCAAACACTTTCGAATATGGATACAGACAAAGATAAAAATACTGCTCGAGTTGGGGAAAGAGAGGCAAGAATAGCCTCAAAACTTCAATTAAAAACTTCAGCAGGATTTTGTCATGGTGTGGGGAGAAGTGGTTATCTAACCGCTCCTCAACCGAAAGCTCCGGGGGGATCTATAATGTATGAGTTATCCAACTATTTAGCTCGAAATATGTTGAAAAATTTTGGATTACCAAATATAAAAGATGCAATTGTGGTCCCTTTATGTACTGGAATGTCATTATCTTTAGTATTAGGAGCTTTAAGATCAAAACAGAATGAAGAACACTCGAATTTTAAAAGAACGGTGTTAATCCCTCAAATTGATCATAAATCACTATTAAAATCAATTGATTTAATGGGATTTAAAACAAAAATAATTGAAGGGAAAATTTTTGGAGATGCTGTAAGAATTCCTATGGAAGACATAAAATCTAATTTAGATGAAGACTGTTTTGCCATAATTTCAGTAACAAGTTTCTTTCCACCTCGAGAACATGATGATATTAAGGAAATTAGTAAATTTGCTCAAGAAAATGATCTTATTCATATTGTTATAAACGCATATGGGGTACAAAGTCCAGAATGGATGAAAATGATTCGATCTGCTATTGATGCAGGTAAAGTAGATGCTATAATACAATCAACAGATAAAAATTTTCTAACCCCTGTTGGAGGAGCCGTAATAGCCTCCCCTCTCAAAGAAAATATCAAAAAAATTAGTCAAACATACGCAGGTCGTGCTTCAGCAACCCCAATTGTGAATTTTATGATTTCAATGTTGTCATTGGGAATTACAGGATATCAAAAATTAATCGAACAACAACAACAAAATCGGGAAATTCTTGAAAGAAAATTGAGAGAAGTAGCTATAACAATTAATGAAAAAGTGCTTGATATCTTCAATCCCGTAGCGGTAGCATTATCTTTGAAAAATTTAAAAGAAGAACAATTATTTGCACTGGGAGGTGCTTTATATAATTTACGAGTTACAGGACCACGAGTATATAACCCTAAAGAAAAATCATTTGGAACATGTTGTAATAATTATATAACTCCATATATCATAATGAATGCGGCAATTGGAGCAACTAAACAAGATATTATTTTTGCAGTTGAAAGATTTGAAAAAGCATATATGCAAATTATTCACAAATAATAATATTAGATATCTTTTTATATTCTATTTGAACAGAAATAAAAATAAATAAAAACTAGAAGTTCTATATTTTAATAAAAATTATTTAAACAACACCAAAACGTTAAAAGGAGAATCATAATGGAAAACAGGCTTTTAGATCAATTTAATAACGTAATTATTTCTCAGTGGTCTTCCAAACAAATAGAAGAGCCATATGGTCCTTTAAACCCTCGAGAATTATTCGAAATTGCTTACCACACTACTAATTCTGTAACTATGAGAAATATCTATATAAAACAGTCCTCAAGCGAAGATCAAGGTGGATCTAAAGCAGTTTTCTACTCAAATAGCAAGAAATTCATAGCAATAGAAGCTTTAGAGAATTCTTTAACAATTACTAAATATTTTAGTGAAGGAGCTACTGGAGATAAAATTGTAACAGAAATCAAACCTTTACTTAAAAGAAGAAAAGAGAATTTTACTAAAAAAGAAGCAGAAATGAAAACTCAAATATTAAAAAGCATTTTAGTTGAGAGAAAACTCGATGAATGTGCAAATTTAGTATTGTTAAAAGGAATAAATCGAAGAATTTATTTTGCAATAGGGGATGCTAGAGAATCTGCTGCTGTTATCCCTTTCTTTATGGAAGCTGAAGGAGCCAGTTTAGTACAATTAGCTTTAAATAAGTGGATGGAAACCGCTCAGAGATTGGAACAAGAGCACAATTTTCCTGATAATCTTGTTCCTGGTATATTGAAAAATTTAACCCAAATAAAGAGATGGCTGCTTGATTTAATAAGTTCAGTTCTAGATAAATAGCAACTTATTCTCCAAAATTTATTTATTGATCAAATTCTAAGAATATGAGTTCAATGTATACTGAGATATTACTTTAGTATATTTGAAAAAACGTAAAATGGATGTTTCACGATCTAAAAAGTAAAAAATGGGCCATCGGGGATTTTCATGCTCAATCTAACCAATCAAGCCAATTTGAACCCCGGATTTCCTGTTAAGAAGAATATCCTCCTTGAATCTCAGGTTTTTACTTTCTCGGACATTCATTTGCATTGTGCGTCCGATGGTCATTTATAAGACCTGCGCTTGTTGACCAAGCATATAAAACCTTGTTAACCAGGCTAAGCAAATGGCCCAAGTAAATTGAAAATGTTTAATTATTATAAACTAATTAAATCAGAAAAAAGATAAAAATTTTTATCTTTTTAATTTATATTTGAAATAATAAAAAGAGACTTTAGTTAATTTACAAAAATTTTTAAAGAAGTTGATGTACAATGGCTGAAATGTTAACAGACCTCCTTCAGAACATCTATAAAAGAATAGCCCAATTAGGGCAAGCAATACAGGAGCTAAAGAATTCCCTCGATGAACTTAATCAAAATATTGAACAAAAAATTTCAAATTTAACAGAAAAGTTACAAGAATTTTCTAATGAGATTAATGTTACTCAAACTAAGCATGTGGATGCAGTGAAGGAAATAGGAGAAGGTACAACTAAAGAATTGAAAACAATTCAAGATGGTTTGGGATTAGATGCGTTAAGAAATTTGATTAAAAAACTTGAGGATTTTTCTAAACTTTCTGAGGGTATACTCAATCAAGATACTGTAAATTTATTATTATCAGAAGCAATTGACTCCGTTAAAAATCTTAAAGAATCTCTTAAAGAAGAAGAGGTAGTTGAATAAATAAACTTAAATTTTATTATAATAGGTGAGAAAAATTGGCTGAACAATTATTAGACGAGATGATTCAAAAAATAAATCAAATTATGGCGTCCTTAGATGGAACAATAGCACAAATTAACCAAATGAGAGGTGCTATTAATGATATGACTCAAAGTTTCTCTGAACAAACAGTCGCTATGACAGAAAATATAAGATTAATCGTAGAAGTCTTAAAACAGTTCAGAGTTCAATCCAGTAAAAATCTTCAAGAACTTTCCGATGATTTTAATCAAAAAGTAAAAGAACTATGGGATAAAAAAGCCATTGAAGCAATCACAGAAGAAGAAAAGAAAGCTATTGACGTTATAAAGCAAGCTTCAAAAGCGGTTACCGATAATCTGTACTTTGCTCAGTTATTAAATATAATTCAATCAATAAGAGAAGAAACCAATAGAATAATTAGTGCTAGTCAATCATAAATTTTTAATTTTTTTCTACTTATTCTCAATTTAATTTAATAATAATATCTAAAAAAAGGTGTAATTTTTCTAATGCCAATGGGTTGTTTTGTGATATTACTTCCTAATGATGCTGATTATAAGATTATGGGTTATTATTTTAAAGAAGGTACATTGGATTTTAAAATTTCAAATGATTTATTTCTTCGATTAAATCTGGATCATTCTAAAAATGAATATAATCTATTAAAATTGAAAGATTATCAAATTTTTTCATATTTGTACAAATTTAAGGGAAAATTAGCTCGAAAAGCATCTGGATTTATTATAGGGATACTATTAAATGAAAGTGATGAACCTGAGAAATTTCGTTCATCCCTTAAAGCAGGAGCAGAAGCATTTGAAATTCCAAGTTTAAATATTCTAAAGAAATCGCAAGAAGAATTTGAAGTTCTATTAAAGGATATTTATTTAGAACATATAGAACCATTAGTAGATATTCTAGAACCTGATGCATTAAAAGATAATATAATTAATATCACTAAATTTATGCTTAGTGGAGGGAAAAAAGAAAGAAAAATCGCTCAAGAACTCGTCGAAAAAATTGAACAAGGAGAACATAAGAAAATTTCAGAATGCTATAAAACAGCAGAAAATGCAATAAAATCTCTAGATTATGAGAAAGCTGCAAAATTTTACAATAAAGCAGCAGAAATGGCTGAAGGTTTATATGTAATGGATATTGCTGCTTTCCTTAAAGAAAAAGGTCTTTTTTCCCAACAAATTCCTGATTTATCAAAAGAAAGAGAAAGAATTGTACAAGAAGCTCGAAATGCTCTTAGAAATGAAGATTTTCATACAGCATATACTTCTTACAGAAGAGCAAGTTTAATTTCTAAAAAACTTATCCAATTTGATAAAGAAGAGGAATATAGATTAAAATCAAAAGCATTAGAAGATTTTTATAAAATTGATGAAAAATATAGAAAAAATAAATAAATTTCTTTTGCTTTATTTTTATACATACAATCTACTAAATTCCCTGTTTTTTTCCTGATATGGCAGATTTTAATCAAAAATTAATATGCTTACTTACTGATTTTGGTTCAAAAGGTCAACATTATATAGCAAGCATGAAAGCAATTATTTTGAAAATTAATCCTAATATAAAAATAGTGGATATATCTCATCAAATAACTCCCTATTCTATAATTGAAGCAAATTATGTGTTAAAAACAACATATAAATATTTCCCTCAAGGAACAGTATTTGTAACTGTAATAGATCCAGGAGTTGGAAGCTCTCGAGAAATTTTAGCATTTAAAACAAAGTCAAACTACTATTTTATTGGTCCAAATAATGGAATATTTACAGATATTTTTACTAATAATATAATTGAATGTGTAGAAATTCAAAATAATGAATTCTTTCAAAAACCAGTTTCAAATACGTTTCATGGAAGGGATATTATGGCTCCTGTTAGTGCTCATTTACTATCTGGTATCCCCTTAAATAGATTTGGTCCAAATTTTAACCTTAATAATTTAAAAGAGGCTCCTCTTATTTATGACATAAACATTAAAAAAAAAATTATTAATTGTGTAATTCAATGTATTGACAATTTTGGAAATGGGACAACTAACATTCCAATTATTAATAATGAAGTTCAAAATAGTGAATTACTATTAAGTGAAAATATGAAAATTAATGTAAATATCAGGGGAGAAACATATGAAGGAATATTTACATCTCATTTCTCTAGCGTTCCAATTAAATCAATAATATTTCTTGTAGGTTCAACTGGATTTCTTGAAATTTCCCTTAATCAAGGAAATGCTTCTAAAGCATTAGGTTTTAAGGTAGGAGATACTATAACTATAAAATTGTAAGAGAGAATATATAGACATGGAAAAAGAAATTTTAGCATGCATTGAAGAAAAAAACAAAAAATTTTTGGAATCAGGCCATATATCTAAATTTATATTTCCAATGGAACGATCAGAAGCACATAATAAAAAAATTAGTCATTTAATTACCAGGTTTTTTATCGTATCAGAAACTCCTGAAGGAGATATATTATATTTAATTCAAAAACGTGGAAAAACTAAGAAGGAATTTCCCGAGTATTTTACAGATTCTTCTTCTGGTCATATAATCTGGACAAATAATTTGGATCTTAACAAAATCAAGCAAAATGCTATTAGAGAACTTGAAGAAGAGTTTGGAATTCCTCCGAAAAATATTCAAAAGGTATTATTTTATGATATAAATACTGAAGGAAAGGAAATCGCATATATTTTTTTTGGTATTGTTGATTTTAATGTATTATTAAAACCTAATCCTGAAGAGTTAGATGTTAAATCAAGTAAGTTTTATAATAGAGCTGAACTTGAAAATTTGTTAGAGAATGAAAAAAATATTGATCATTCAAAAAAAATATGGAAAGAGATATTAAATATAGACATCTTCTCGCTTTTTAAAAAAGAAATTAAAATACCTTATAAGAACCGGAACTCTATTGCTCTGTTTATAGGTAGATTTCAACCATTACATCATGGACATATCTATGTGATTAAACACATATTAAAATCATATAATAAAGTAAAAATAGGAATTGGAAGTTCTCAGATTTCCCATACTTTAAATGATCCATTTTCAAGTGAAGAAAGAAAAAAATTTATTCATGCAGCATTAAAAAAAAGAAAAATTTCCTCAAAACAGTATGAGCTATTTAATATCCCTGATATATTTAATGCTAAAGAATGGGTTGATCATGTAATCTCTATTATAGGTGAATTTAATTCAGTTTTTTCTAATAGCGATTGGGTGAGAGAATTGTTTTCTAATAAAGGAATCAAAGTTGAGAAGAAAATTACTATTTTCAAAAATAAATTTAATGGAAAAAATATTAGAGAATTAATGATTAACAATGATAGAAAGTGGAGGAATTTAGTACCTAAAGAAGTTATTGAATTAATTGAAGATTTTAAGGGAATTAAACGAATAAAATCCTTATATGAAGAAAGTAATAAGCTATGACCGACTCAGAGTTTTTAGAAATAGACGGATCCTTCGGAGAAGGGGGAGGTGCAATACTTAGATTAGGAGCAGGTTTTTCTGTACTATTCAAGCGCCCCATTCGAATAAAAAATATTCGTGCTAATAGATCCAAACCGGGTTTGAGATTACAGCATTTAGTAGGGTTACAAACTTTATCAGAAATTACAAATAGTACATTATCTGAGTGTAAGGTTGGAACTAAAGTTATTACCCTTTATCCTAAACATACAATAAAAGATAACATCAACGTTGAAATTGCCACTGCTGGCAATATTGGGCTTTTACTTCAACCGATTCAAATCGCATGCTTAGGATTTCATGAACCAGAGAGAATTAATTTATTTCTCAATGGAGGAGGGACGTTTGGCAAATGGGCTCCAAGTCTTAATTATCTCAAAGAAGTTACTTATCAAATTTTTAAAAATCATGGATTTAAAATCGAAATTGATGTTCAAAAACATGGTTTCTATCCGAAGGGAGGTGCGATAGTTAAATGTACCTTATATCCTCCCAAAGGTGAACTTAAACCAATTTTATTAACTGAACTTGGAAAAATAGACTTAATTCGTGGTGAAATAATCATTACCAACCAATTAAAAAGAAATAAGGTAGGAGAGCGAATAAAAACGTCTGTTTTAGATCATTTAAAAAAAGAGGTGGATACAGATATCAATATTGATTATAAATATATAAATTCTTTAAGTCCAGGAGTGGGTCTTTCTTTATGGGCATGTTCAGATACAGGGGCTATTATTTCCTCGGGAACTATTTTAGGTGAACGTCATATCACCTCAGAGAATCTCGGTAAATTAGCAGCCAATGAATTGCTTAAATATATTAAAAATCAAGTACCTGTAGACAATTATTTGAGTGATCAATTAATTCCTTTCATGGGTTTTGTTGAGAAACCTTCTAAGATAAGAGTACTTGAGATTACCAGTCATACTAAAACTAACCTTGAATTACTTAAATTATTTTTAAAACGAAATTATCTTATCAAAAAAGAAAAAACACATTTTATAATTGAATTTCAATCATAAGTAAGAAATACAACTTAAACAAAATTCTGATTATTAATTAATTTAAAAATTAGAAGAAATTTTTATAAGATTAGTTTATTATATCTTTATTATAAAAATTATTAAAACTTCCTAATAAGAATGTCTCAGACTGTTGCAGCATTCCAGCGTTGTCCTAGATGTGGAAATGAGAATAGTGCTGATAGTTTTGCGTGTAATTTCTGCGGTTTTAGATTAAAAATCGAAAGAATTGAGAAATTCAGATTATTCAGGAGATATGAGCGGGAATGGACTGCACCATATCCATGGTATATGAAAATTTTATATCTATTTGTCAATGCCCCAAAAGCTTTTCACGATATTAACCATAAAAGAAGTAAATCTCCAGGGTTACTGATTTTATTATTTTCTTCACTATTATATGGATTAATGGGTTTAGCATTCTTTTCTCATTTTAATTTTCCCAGGTATTCGACTTTTCATCTTTTAATTTTTAATTTATCATTTTTTATCGCTTTTTTTGTATTTGGATTCATTTTTCAATTAATATATTATGCAATTCTAATCTGGTTATTTACTAAAGGTGCTAATTATGCTGTAGGATTCTCAGACAGGTTAGAAAAACGTTTTGGCGCGTTAAGAGAACAAAAAGAAAAATATAAAGAAACAGATATGAGTCCATTTAGTATTTATAAAGGAGGTACAATGTTGCAACTAGAAGGGTCATATAAATTTCAGATGCTGTTGTGCGCATTTACACCATTTTTATTAATAAATGGTATTAAAATTCTAATTATTCTTATTGGTTTTCCACCAATAAATATTGAAATTTTAGAAATAAATGAAATTACTAACAATATTTATTGGTGGAAAAC
>Ga0209635_10000941_pt1 | contig 21160 bp, 15 predicted proteins | sample DeeMarSWOR230_32_FD_187463 | JGI IMG/M metagenome (GOLD analysis project Ga0209635, IMG submission 187463) | Marine sediment microbial communities from White Oak River estuary, North Carolina - WOR-2-30_32 (SPAdes) (version 2) | ecosystem: Environmental > Aquatic > Marine > Intertidal zone >...
GGACTGGGGCTATTGCGACTATCCATGCAGATTTGGTGGAGTGAGCCACTGGTCAATTTAATCCTCGCAATGGTGGGAACGATGTTTTTCATGCTTTTCCTGCCAAGTTACCTGCGGGAAGTACAGCTCCATGGTCGTTTTAGCAGCGGCCACCTAGCCCTAGGATTGTTAGCGGGATTATTACTGGACACCGCCCTCCATGGTACTTTTGGCACCTATGACATAAGCTGGCAGGTAGATTTACTACCGGTGCTGCTGACGCTGTTCTTGGTACTGATTCAATGGATAATATTGACAAATATGGCACTTGCGAGGAATGTGGGCGTAGCCGAAACACCTGTTAGCACAGTCGACAGAGGCCCAGTGATGAAGTCGTTGACTTGGCTGGCTATCGGGCCCTTCCTGTTCCTTCAGTTGATAATTTTTCAGAATATGGCACGTGTGGCAGTGCTAACTGACTGGCCGTTGCCGATGGCTTTTGGCTGGACACTGCTAGCCCAGCTGGTTGGTTTAGCCGCCGCAGCATGGGTACTTAGCAAGACACCACAGACTTTATGGCCCTTGGCCCTCTTCTCCGGCCTTGGCCTAGTTGCTATCCTGGCGATACCTCACCCACAAGCCGCAGTGCTAACAGCCCTACTGCTGCTAGTTGGACAGGTACTGCTGTCGCTGCTAATAGTGCTGGTGTTTATTGGTATTGGAGTGGGCATCCGGGGAATGAGCTTCTCTCGCATCACCGTGGCCAATGGCCTGGGTATGCTCCTGTTGCTACTGTTTCTCCTCGGTTACTATGCGGTCTACTATCTTAATCTTCCCTATAACAACACCATCCTGGAGCCTGTAGCAGCTTTAATTATTGCAGCCTGCGCTCTAGGTGCATCTACCGGCCTGCGCCAAAGAATAAGGATCAACTATAGGGCATGGCTGGTGCCGGTGCTGGCTATACCCCTTTTGATACTGCCTCTGGCTGGGATAATAACATGGCGGGCACCGACGGCGGTCTCTGGTGAAGGCTTTCCGGTCCGCATAATGACCTACAACCTGCACAATGGCTTCAACACAGAGGGCTATCTGGGTATGGAGGCCATCGCCCAGGTCATTGAGAACAGCAATCCCGATATAGTGGCGCTGCAAGAAGTATCTAGGGGCTGGGTAATCAGTGGCCGACTCGATATGCTGACATGGCTATCGCAAAGGCTACACCTGCCGTATGTTTTTGGACCGACGGCAGACCCATTCTGGGGCAATGCGATACTTAGCCGCTACCCGATTATAGAGTGTACTCGGTATGACCTGCCGCCGCGAGATTTACCTGTATTGCGAGGCTTTGTTGTAGCACAAATAGACGTGGGGAATGGCGATCGCCTCCAGGTTATCGCTACCCATTATCATCACGTCGAGGAGGATACACATGTTCGCCAACTTCAGTCTGAAGCCGTTCTTGACTTCTGGGATGGTGCCGGGAGCACTGTTCTTCTGGGAGACCTGAACGCGCAACCTTACGACCCCGAGATGGAGATGTTGCGACAGGCTGGCCTTGTAGATGCCCTGTCAGGAACAGAATCTCCTTCAGCATATACGCACCCCTCAGCCAATCCCCGCCAACGTATCGATTATATCTGGGTCTCGCCCGATTTGAAGGTAAGCGACACCTGGGTACCGGTCAGTAATGCCTCTGACCATCTGCCCGTAGTCGCTGAAATTGACCGCTAAATCCTCAAGGTCAGCTTGGCAATGCCACCCATGATTTCGTATCTGTGGAATGAATGTCCCGATGAATTTCCCCGCTGTGAAGCCAGCATCTTATCAACAACAAGGCTTAATGTCCAGTAACATTGTGGTGAAGACGCTGGGTAGTACTGAAGGATAGACAGGAGCGATGCAATCGTGGATCTATCTTTTTAGTTTATAGCCGGCCTTATCGCGATCCCAGGTATCAGAAGTCACCCCTTCTTCTCGAAGCACATGCTTCTGAACTCGCTCATTGGTGGTCTTGGGAAGAGCCTCCTTGAACTGGACATAAGTGGGCACTGCAAAGTAGGGAAGTCTTTCGTCGCAGAAAGCAACGAGCTCCTCAGGTCTTAAGGTTACTCCCTTCTTCAACACAACGACTATCTTCACCTCGTCCTCACCTAGCTCTGACAGAACAGGCACAGCTGCCGACTCTAATACAGCAGGGTGATTATTAACCACCCTCTCCACCTCAAAGGCTGAAATATTCTCACCACGGCGGCGTATAGCATCTTTCTTACGATCGACGAAATGGAAGTAGCCGTCCTCATCGCAGCGAGCTATGTCTCCAGTATGAAACCAGAGGTTACGGTAAACTTGTAGAGTACCCTCTGGATCGTTGTAATAACCCAGCATGGTGAACCATGGCTTTCTAGGTCGAACTACAATCTCCCCTACTGTGTTAGGCCCTACTTCATTGTCATCGTCATCAAATATCTTGACTTCGTACTCTGGGAGGGCTTTACCGCAGGACCCAGGCCGCTCGTCGTCAGGCCAGTTGCTAATGACTATGCCCACTTCGGTCAGGCCATAGAGCTCTATAACCTTGACCTGGAATCTGAGCTCGAAGTCGCGATGCACTTCCGGATCAATACTGCTTGCACTGGGGATAACCCGTATCGTGTTGTCTGCGTCATCGGGCTGGAGTGGCTGACGGTGGAGCATGGTCAGCAGAGTGCCAGCGGCGCTGAAGGCGGTAGCTTTATAGTCCCTTACTTCGTGCCAGAAGGCGCTGGCACTGAACCTCTCCCCCAATGCGAATTGCGCCCCACATAGCAACGCTGATAGAGCAGTAAAGGTATGAGCGGTGCCATGGCAGAGAGGAAGACAGGTATATAAGATGTCCTCTGAAGTGGCACGCATTATCCTAACACAATGAGAGGCGATACAATAGAATTGGTGGTGGCTCCGCAGGACCGCTTTGGAGGGTCCGGTGGTGCCTGAAGTGAAGATTATAGCCATTGGATCACTGAACGCTACTTCAGTTTCTATTCTCGTCGCTGGGCTGTTAAGAAGGTCATCATAGGCCAAATGTTCAAATTTAGTCCGGGTCGCTTGATGTTGGCCACCCTCATCATAAATGATGAGCCTCTCCAATCTTGTAAGACCCTGCTCTATTGGCAGAAGCTGCTCCAAGAACTGGCTGCCTATGATGAGCACCCTGGCATCGCATTTTTGGAGCGCATAGCGGAGCATATCCCATTTGTAAGCAGTATTAATGGGAACTGCGATGCCTCCAATCTTTGCTACAGCAAACCAAGCGTACATGAACTGGGGGCAATTGGGCATAAGGATAGCGATCTTGTCTCCTGTACTGACTCCCAGCTTCAATAGGCTATTGGCGACCCGGTTGACCTTGGTGTTAAAGTCATGATAGCTTATCTGTTCATGCCTAAAGCGAAGGAATACAGCGTCGCCGTTAGCTCTCGCTTGATCCTCAAGAATCGACCCTAAGGTTCGCTCTTCAAGTTTGTAATCCTTCATACCTGGCATTTCCTCTCTTATGTTTGAGACTGGTGAAGCCTATGCTAACTGCAAACTGAGGATTAGGCTAAATCTAAATTCGTGTATACCATGTTATTTTAAGAAGTGCATCTACTTGTTCAGACAAAATAGTTTACTTTTTGTACATATCAGCTACATATAGGAAAATTTAGTTGCACCAACCAGAGAGCGTCTGGCAACTAAGGAGGAAGAGGCATTTGCGCTATTCGATAATGGTTTCTAGTGGAAGGACTCTGATGCCAGGAATATTTCACCAATTCAGCCCTTAAGCGCTCTCCCCTTTTTGGCCATTCGCTCAAACTAGTAGATAACGCCTCGCTGCACCAGATCCTCTATCTCTTCTATAGACATCCCAAGGAGCTCACTGAAGACATACTCATTGTGCTCGCCCAACAGAGGAGCATGCCGGCTAATGCTGGCGGGCGTGTAGCTGAACTTCCAGTGGGGAGCAACAACAACCCGTTTGCCCATGACGGGATGTTCCACCTCTTGAAAGCACTCTCTCTCCCGAAGGTGCGGGTCATTATACAGGCCTTCACCGCCCAGCGAGGGTACCGCTGCCACCCCAGCGTCTTGCAGCAGCTTCATAACTTCGCAGGCGGTATGCGTCATCGTCCATTCCTGCACCCTTTCGTCTAGCTCCTCCTGATTCTTGCGGCGCTGGTAAGCATCGCAGAACCTTTCATCCCCGGTCCATCCGGGGGCCCCAATGGCCTGGCAGAATGCCTGCCACTCCTCCTCGGTGGCAACAGCAATTGTAATCCATTTGCCATCACTGCAGCGATAGCAATTGTGGGGAGCCATTATGTCATCCCGGTTTCCTCTTCGGGTCTGAATTCTCTTGTTCATTGTGTAATCCATGATGGCATCTTGAACCAGAGCAGTGATCGTCTCCTGGGAGGAAAGGTCGATGTGTTGACCTTGCCCCGTTCTCTGGCGCCAGCAAAGACCGGCCAGTATGGCAAAGGCTGCGGTAGCTGCGCTTCTCAAATCGATAGAACCCATGGTCATCTGCGGTGGGGCATCAGGATAGCCATTGAGGTATATCGCCCCACCCAGAGCCCCAAAGGTGGGAGCATAGCCCACGTATCCTCGCTCAGGCCCGGTTGTTCCGCAGGCGGAGGAGGAGAGATAGATGATATCTGGCTTTACCTTGCTCAAGGCTTTGTATCCCAGCCCCAGCCGGTCCATGACCCCCGGACGCATATTTTGCACCACCACATCGCTGACGGCCACGACCCTCTTCGCCAGTTCGACACCCTCGGGTTGAGACAGGTTAAGGGTAATCCCCAGCTTGTTCAGGTTCAAATCATTGAAGAAAGGGGACCGATCCGCCCCTCGAAAAAGACCGAATCCCAGCGCTCGCATCCGAACGTGATCCAGCCTCGCTTGGCTCTCGATTTTAATCACTTCGGCTCCCAACAACGCCAGCAACATAGTTGCGTAGGGACCAGCCCACGCCCAAGAGAAATCGGCTACCCTTATCCCCTTTAAGGACTCGCTCACGTTAGAGAGCTCCTTTCTAGATCACCCCAGCCTGCCTCAGCCTCACTAGTTCCTGCTTGCTATAACCGAGTAGGCCACAGTATATGCGTTCATTGTGCTCTCCCAAAAGGGGAGCTGGGCGTTGTACTGACCACGGGGTCTTCGAGAATCGATATGCAGCCGCAGCATACTCAATTTTTCCCGCTTCTGGATGCTCAATTGCCACAAAAAAACCCCGGGCCCTTAACTGAGGAGAATTCACCAGATCCTGAGGCGAGTTGACCACCCCAATCGGGACGCCCTTTTCTTGACCGCTACGGAACACCTCCTCCCGATTCTGATTTATCATCCATTCTTGTACCAGGGAGACAATCTTTTGCGCATTCATGCTACGGGTCCCCTCGCTGCGACACATCTCATCCTCAGTCCAAGTGGGATGCCCCATCAGCTCCACCAGACCCTGCCACTGATTGTCCTGCATAGCTGCCAGCACCACGTAGCCATCCTGGCAGCGCATAAGCCCTCCTATCATACCTGCCCCCTGGGCTGCAGCCGTAGCCATCTCCCGGGTCTCCTCCTTTTCCCGATTTGCGTAGAACATATTCTCCAGCCTTGACAGTGCTATCAGTGACTCCTGTTTGGATACATCCACATGTTGTCCTTGCCCTGTCACCCCTCTATAAAAGAGGGCAGCTAAGGTAGCCGTAGCAGCACTCAGCCCGCCATCGTGCTCTCCCATAAAGATGGAGCCAGCTACCGGAGCCCGATCCGGTGTGGCCGAGTCGAACTGTTGAATGTGGGGTTCGCCCCCTGCGTGGAAGGTGTTCAGGGGATAGGCTTTGTACTCTCGGTAGGAGCCTGTCTGACCAAAGGGAGTAATAGATGTCATTATTAGATGGGGATTGATTTCCCTCAAGCAGTCGTAGTCCAGCCCCAGCTCTCGCATCCGCCGGGGAGAATTATCCTCCAACAGAATATCTACGTCCCGAACCAACCTTCGGAAGACTTCCTTTCCAGTAACCTTGTTCAGGTTCAACGTGATTCCTAGCTTGTTGGTATTCAGGTATAGGAAGAGGCCGCTTCGCTCCGCATGAGGTATGTCCCAGAGGAAGGGGCCTCTTCTTCGGGTAGTATCACCGAGCCGGGGCTCCTCGATTTTGATTACCTCAGCACCAAGGTCGGCTAGGAGCTTGGTGCAATAGGGGCCGGCGACAAACTGGCAAAGTTCCAGAACTTTCACCCCTTCCAAGGCCTTGCTTACCATTGCTTCCGACCCTCATAGCAGTAGCGGCGATGCTGTCGCCTGGGGACGCTATTACTCAAATCTGTCCTCCCATCTTATCTTATTTTTAATATCGACTCGTCCTGCAGGTATATTACCACTCCGTGCCCGCAACAGCAAGTACGGATAGGCACAACGCCGGGGGCTGTTCCTCATAGTTATAGAACCCACACAAATAGCAAATAGCCTCTTCTGTCGCCAAACATGTCCAGTTGGAACCGCTACAAAGCGATTTTGGATTGCCCCAGTGCATAGCTGAACTCATAACAGAAGATCGCCCCTGGGATTGAGGGCTCCGACCGCCAACTTGACAACACGCAGCACTCGCGCTAAGCTCGTGAAACAGGAGTTTCGCATACAAGGCTGATTTCTACGTGGGGTGGAACATGAGCGTTACAATCCTTAGCTGGAACGTTAACGGTATAAGGGCCGCGTCCAGGAAGGGCTTTCTGGAATGGTTGTTTTGGGAGTCTCCGGACATCCTATGCGTCCAGGAAATCAAGGCCCAACCGGAGCAACTTGGCAAGGACCTCCGAGAACCTAATGATTATAGCGTATACTGGAACTGGGCAGAAAAAAGGGGATACGGCGGAGTAGCCACCTTCTCCAAAGAGAAACCATCACGGGTACAAATTGGTTTTGGCATAAAGAGGTTTGACGAAGAGGGAAGGGTCATAATTACCGAGTACCCGAATTTTCTCCTCTTCAATATCTACTTCCCGAATGGCAAGCTGAGTAATGAACGCCTGGAGTACAAAATGGACTTCTATGAAGCGTTCCTTGATTTCACCGATCCCTTGCAGAAGGAAGACAAAAGGCTAGTCGTCTGCGGTGACTTCAACACAGCTCACCACGCAATAGACCTTGCACGGCCCAAGGAGAATGAGAAGGTTTCAGGATTCCTGCCTATGGAGAGGGCATGGATGGACAAGTTAATGGAGCATGGTTTCGTAGATACATTGCGCTACTTCAATAAAGAGCCTGGACAATACACCTGGTGGGATTTTAAGACGAGAGCGAGGGAACGGAACGTGGGCTGGAGAATCGACTACATTTTCATCAGTGCCAACATGTTAGGTGTATTATCTAAGGCATTTATTATGCCCGAGGTTACGGGTTCAGACCATTGCCCAGTAGGTATCGAGCTGGATTTGGACCAGCCCAGATGAGTGCCGGTTGCTCTTGCTTCTTCTTGTTTAGAGCATACTGTGGCTCATAGTTGTTTCTATGTGCACTGTCAAACTCGATGTGCGTACTTGTTCGTGAAACAATCGCCCTAAATGCTTAATGGGGCATAAGAAAGGCCAAGCATCCGCACGTAGACTTGACGCTCAAAAAAACCACCCGGAAGGAAATTTGCTATCCAACGGGGATCAGCCGGTATTCTAGGCTGCCCAACCCCAATTTTCGTGCCGTTTTGAGCTGAACTAGGCTATCGGTGCCATGAAGCTTGCCCAGCCGATCAGGTTGCCCTGCCATGACTGTACTTCCAATGAGCGGCGCCCTATCTACCAAGTCGAGGGATGCCTTTTCGATGGCCACTGGGTCCAGCGATGCTAGCACGCCCACATCCTGAACCAGGGGCATACCCGAAGGGGCAGCACAGTCGCAGTGGGGGGTCACATCCTGAACGAAGTTTATGAATCCTGCCCTGCCCCGGAATTTCTGAAGCACCGCCAAAGCGGCGTGAGCTATATTTACCTGAAGCTGTTCCTTCATCCTCTCCCCAAAGTAGAAGGCATGGCAGGGACAGGTGAAGAGGCAGGTACTGCAACCGCCGCACTTGTCCAGATCGCGTCTCGGTTTATTATCCTCTAGCCACAGTGCCCCCGTGGGGCAGCCGTCAACGCAGATGCCGCAGCCGTCACATAGCGACTCGTCGAGCAAAGGTATGTTAACCCTGTGCTGCGCCTTTTTGGTCTCCTTAACCACACAGCCCATGCCCATATTCTTTAATGCCCCGCCGAAACCTGTCTGATCATGCCCCTTGAAATGGGTTATGACCATTAAGCTATCAGCGTGGTATATGCGAGATGCTACCCTAACCTCTGTAAGCTCACAGCCCTCCACTCCGTCGACGGCAATAGGTACTCCTTGGGCATCCCCTTCATCGGCGATAGTTATCGGTGCATTTACGCTCTGTTCCACAAAACCGTTGGTAGCCGCCGTAGCCAGATACTTTTCCGGGGTATTCCGACCTCCAGGATAGAGGGCAGTGGTATCAGTAACGAAGGGCTTCCCCCCAGCCCTCCTGATGAGGTCGACCACCCTCCTCACCAAGATGGGCCGAAGATAGGTAATATTCCCCAGTTCCCCCATGTGCAGCTTAACCGCCACCGACCCATCAACAGGTATTACCTCAGCCAGATTTGCCTCATGGAAAAGGCTCTTCAGCCCTTGTAGAACACTCACACCACGAGAATAGTCAAAGAAGTAAACATCAGACATTCAGAACCCCCTAAGCGCATCCTTGGCTTGCCCCCTCTGCCCGTAGCCACTGGTACGTATGCCACTATAGTCAATTGACAAGTCAGAGCAGAATGGTCAAACTCCAGTCACATCTATTTGCTTTTAGGTATCGTAGCAAGGATTATTCCCTTACATCTTACTTCGTCTCGGCCTCGGTATAGAAAGATTTGAGGCCCTGCGCCATTTCTTTGAGACGTCTGTCCACCAAGTAGTTGATGCTGCCTTGAGGATATGATCCATCCTCTCCCCTCTGTCCAGCCATCACCCCAGTGAGCACCTCGATCCCCTCATCGATGGTGTTGACTGCATATATGTGGAACCTCCCCCGGATTGCAGCATCTGCCACCTCCTCCTGCAGCATCAGGTTGCGCAGGTTCCTGTAAGGAATTAGTACTCCCTGCTCGCCGGTTAGCCCTTTGGCCTCACATACCCGAAAGAAGCTTTCAATCTTGTGGTTGATCCCTCCAATAGGCTGGACTTCTCCCATCTGATTGACCGAGCCTGTAACTGAAATACCCTGCTTCATCGCTACCCCTGACAGGCTTGACAGTATGGCATAAAGTTCTGTAGCTGAAGCGCTGTCCCCCTCCACGCCCTCATAGGATTGTTCGAAGCACAAGCTAGCAGACAAGGACAAAGGTTTGTCCTGGGCATATTTCCACCCCAGGTAGCCGCTTAGGATCAGGACTCCTTTGTCATGTACTCTGCCACTGAGCTGTGACTCCCGCTCAATGTTGATCACCCCGCTACGCCCCATGAAAGTCTTGGCAGTGATCCGTGAGGGCTTGCCAAATATTATGTCACCTAAACTATAGAGACTGAGCCCATTTATCTGGCCTACTGCAGTCCCATCCACATCTATCAACAGCGTCCCTTTTTTGATGAGTTCTCGTATTCGTTCATCGATGAGGTTGTGACGAAATATCTTCTCGTCTAAAGCCTTTTGTACATGTTCTGCCGATATCAAGGAGGCGTCACTTTTCCCGGCCCAGTAGTCAGCCTCCACCAGCAGTTCCTTCAACTGGCCAAACCTAGAGGACAGTTTCTCCTGGTCAGCCACCGCCCGCACTGCAAACTCCAGCACCTTGGCTACTCCCGAAGGGTCAAAGTGTCGCAAGCCTTCCTCTTCACAGCAGTGGGCGATGAAACATGCGTAGGCTTCCACGTTCTCCGAGCTGCGATCCACCTCGAAGTCAAAAGCGGCTTTGACACGGAATATCTCCCAGAATTCCTCGTCGTATTCGGAGAGTAATTGGTAGATGTAGTTATCGCCGATGAGAATCACCTTGACATCCACAGGCATAGGTTGTGGTCTCATCCCCATGGGGGCAATAAGACCGAACTGCTCGAAGGGATCTTCAATCCGTACTTCCTTATTGCGGATGGCCCGTTTCAGGGCCTCCCACACGCCAACCCTCACCAGCACGTCCCTGGGATTTAGCAGTAAATAACCACCACTCGCCAAGCTCAGCGAGCCGGGTTTCAGCATGGTATGGTCGCTTAGATAGCCACCAAAGAAGAAACGTCTCTCCACCTTGCCAAACAGGTTCCCGTAGGTGGGATTGCTCTCCACAATCACCGGCGGCCCTACGGTCTCGCTGTTGTCCACGAATACATTGACCTGGAAGGGAAGGAAGGAGGCCGCTACTCCTATCTGGCCACCGGCCATACCGGGCATAGCTTGGGTGGCAGGTTCCTGCTGCTTGAAAGAGTCCAGGTTATCCAGTGTATAGGCTTCAAGGCCTTTCAAATAATGATCCACATCGCTGAATTGCCTATAATCACCCAGAAGCTCCTGAAACAGGGTGTGAATGGCCCTTTCCCCTATCCTGTGGTCTACCTGGCGTAGTCTCTCCAGCGTGTTCTTCTCCAGCTCCCTGATTTTCTCGAAGTTTGTCTCCACCAGCTTCGTGAGCTGGGCCTGCTTCTCCTCCAGAGCCTTTTTCGCCTCGTCCTTCAGGGATAAGTACTCGATCTGGACCAAGGGCTTGCCCTCAGCCATGGGGATTAACACTGGTCCCGCAGGCGAAATCTGGAACAGAAATCCCTGAGACCGGGCTTGCTGTTCCAGTTGCTGGATAATCTGTCGCTGCTCGTTTTGGCCCTCCTCGATAATCCTCTTCCTCTCCGTTCCATATTCTTCACTGGAGAACACCTTTCCCAGTTCTTCTTGGAGCCTTTGCAGCAGGGCGGTCATCTGATTGCCAAAAGCCCTCCCCTTTCCCTGGGGAAGCCTCACTATCTGGGGACGATCGTGGTCGGAGAAGTTATACAAGTAACACCAATCATCCGGGTGATAGGCTCCCTCCTTCTCCTCCCGTTCCTTTATCAGCCTTTGGATATGTGCCTTAACTACCGTTGTCTTACCCGTGCCCGTCAGACCGGCTACATAGATATTATAGCCGGGGCGGTTCATCTCCAGACCAAATTCTACTGCGTTTATCGCCCTGTCCTGACCAATGAACTCTTCCAAGGGAGTCAGATCCTTGGTGCAAACAAAATTCAACAGGCTAGGGTCACAGCTCCAGCGCAGCTTATCAACTGCTACCTCATACTTTTCGACCGTCATTTTTATTCCTCCTCCATGCCTGGATCGCGGGTCTTGGTCAGCTCACTACGTAAGCCGGCGATTACATTGCTTCTAGCTACTGATAAACCTCGGATCGCTGAAATTAACGAAATTCCCCAGTTTTGGCTCTCCCCTTTGTGTCCCTCGATAAATCCCTGGCTAGGTTGCCATGTGTCTCAACGACAGCGTAAAGAAGGTGGAACTCCAGCCGGGTTCTGATACACCCAGATGCCTCCGAACACAAGTCAAGCACGTCCTAGATTGAACTGGACAGGCCTTGCGTGCTACAATGATGTGCCCTAGGTGAGTAGTCCACTTAGGTGCCACCACCTCGATAGTGCTAGCTATGCGAGGCACTCTCGTTTAACCATTCTACCCTATAGTGAGGTTTCAATCAAACCACTCTAGTGAGAGTCTGAAAGCGAAAACGAAGTGGAAAGTTGTAGTGGGCAGGTGGGGTGGAGACCGTGAGGTAGCCCCATCACTAGGGCTTATGCTAGTTCACTGGCAGCATTAATCCTATGATAGCTAAAAAAGTACCAATCAATAGTCAGCCGCATAGGACTCGAACCTGCAATCCATGCTTCAGGTAGAGGCCAGCCTGAAAAACAGCGCCATCACATAAGTCAAGTAGAGCAAGACTAGATAAGCTATGCTTCCGTACACTGCTGCTTTCGTAGCTGTTTTCATATATAATCTCATGTATAACCTCCTTCCATCTAAGTAACGAGCTTAGAACTCCCATCCTAGTCTTCTTACTTCAGGTAGATACCAGCGTAGCAAACAGTGCCAGCACATAAGTCAGTAAGCCCAGGTAAGCTAGGCTACAGAGCGCTGCAGTTTTCATATAGAATTTCATATAGAACCCCCTGCTATATAGATAAAGAACTTAGAACTCCCCCCTTCGTCTTCTTGCTTCAAGTTCAACCCTACTCCAGAAAATTGAAGAGTTATACCACACGATTGTAGGTTTGTCAAGTATGGATGAAAACTGGAATGTTATTCCAAGTTATTGGGCGTTTGCCAAGCCCAAAGCAAAGAAGATATGAAGCATAGAAGGTGTAACTGTGACTATCCAGGGGCGATAGGATACTGAATCCGCTGGTCTAAATCGTATCTGGAGCATCAGAGCTTCGCCTGCTTATTGCGCAAAGCTTGAGTAAACACAATGACCATAAAAGACCTGGGCAGGTGGGAAAGCTTGGAGATGGTGCAGCGGTATACCCGCTCTGTCAGTTTTTTGTATGCCCGTCACAAAGTGCCTTGTATGTTTTTTATAGCTAAGGCAGAATTGAGGTGGATTACACGTGGAAGCGGTATGCGTTCATGAATTAGTCACACGGTTGGAAAGGGAGGTTATGTTAACGAGATAACGCGCTACTAATCCAGTATCAACTTAATCTGACGTGCATTAACAGCTGCCCTATTCCCACAGCAGTTGTTGAAGAGCACATGCACCTTTTGTTTTCTTGAAGCCAAGTCCTTGATTTTTGGCACCCAATCCCTAGACTCTTTCTCGTTATGAGGGAGATAGAGACCGAGACACCGAAGGCAACAATGGTCTATAATAGCTCCGTTGTGGGGCAGCGCTTTGGAGTCTGAGGTTCCCACTAATCTCGAGCACTCTCTGTCACATGATGCCGGCATAAATACTCACTAAGTTAGCAAAGTCCAAACAGTGGAGGCAAGAGACTCGACCTGCCATGTGACGCTTAGTGAAGAATAGGAGGACTGCCGATGGACAGCACCTCGTTCATGAGTTGCTTTCTGACCCCAAGGTCGGTGGCCCTGATCGGCCTATCGCGGGCCACTGGCGAGGGATCCTACAACCTTTTGGAGAACTTATTCCATCTGGGATATAGGGGCAGAATCTATCCAGTGAATCCTAATGCCCAAGAAATCCTGGGGGTTAGGTGCTACGCCACGGTATCGGAAATACCAGAGGCGGTTGACCTGGCAGTAATTTTAACGCCACGAGAGCTGGTTCTTAGTGTGGTGAGCGAGTGCACCGATCGAGGGATAAAGGCCATCATCGTGGTCAGCCAGGGCTTTGCTGATGCCGATGAGGAGGGTAAGAGACTGCAACAAGAAATATCCTGGATCGCCAACCAGGGAGGAGCTCGTATTATAGGACCCAATACCTTTGGGACGGTCAATGCCTTTCACAGCTTCAGTACCGCCTTTATGAAGCTGGAGCTCAAGCCCCTGCCCATAGGGCTCATCTGCCAGACCGGGGTCATGTTTATAGGCTTCCCGGGGATTCGCCTCTTTGGGAAAGGTATCGACCTGGGTAACGCCTGCGACATCGACTTCGCAGATTGTGTGGACTATTTTGGAGTTGACCCTGAGGTCAGGTTAATTGTTCTTCAAATCGAGGGGCTTAGATATGGCCGGAGGTTCATGGAGACGGCAAGACGGGTAGCTAAGAGGAAACCCATCATAGCATTGAAAACGGGAAGGAGCAAAGCTGGGGCCAGGGCAGCCCAGTCACACACCGGTTCTCTTTCAGGCAGTGATGAGGTCTACAATGCCAGCTTCAAGCAGTCAGGCGTTATTCGGGTCTATGATATCGAAGAGCTGGGGGATCTAGTAGGGGGATTCTTGCACCTGCCCCCGATGCGGGGCAGACGCCTGGCGGTGGCATCCATCACCGGCGCTGGCGGGATTATTGCCGCCGATGCTTGCGAAAGGTATGGCCTGCAACTGGCACAGCTATCACCTCTATCTCTTGACAAAATCGCTGCTCTTTCCCCGCCGTGGATGAGCATAGGTAACCCTGTGGACATGTGGCCTGCCAGCATGATTTCCGGTCATCCCTATGACCATGTGATCAAGACTACTCTGGAGGCCCTGCTGGGCGATGAAGGGGTGGATGCGGTGCTATACATGACCACCGAGATCGAGAGTGAGCCTGCTCTGGATGTGGCGGAAGCGATTTTCGATGTTACGGGTAGGTTTCCCACCAAACCGATAGTCACTTGGCGCTACTCTCCCCACATCAGCCAAGCGTCCGCCCGGCTGGAGCAGTCGAGGCGCGTACTGGTCTATCCCTCCTGCGAACGAGCCGTTAGGACTTTAACCGCCCTTGCCACATACTACGAGCGGATTGCGGCCCCTGAATAAGAGCAGCGGGGCTGCTGGTAGTGCTTGTCGGATTAGTTTTGCTGCACAAAATAGTCTGAAGCAACAAACCGCAATTTTATACAACAGCCAGAGAAGAGAATCGGTGCAAAAAGCCCTTGACATGCTCCCTCATTAGATGTATTATTAGAACACATGTTCTTATCACCGCTGGGCTTCTTACCATGAGCAAAATCATTCTGGAGAAGGTGTCACTCCAACGACGGGATGGGGGAGTTCCCCGAACCTTCATCTGGCGAGGCCGAGTCTACCAAATCACCAGCGTCATAAACTGGTGGCGAGAGCCCGGGGCGTGGTGGCAGGGAGAGCCTGTACGCTGTTTTCTCAGGGTTACTGCTAAGAGAGAGACCGAAGGCGTATGTGACCTGTGCAAGGTGGGCCAAGATTGGCTGCTATACCGAATCCACGACTAAGGGAGTTCGTTCATCTCCATGTCCATTCCCCATATAGCTTTCTCGACGGCGCATCTCCTATCGAGCGCCTTCTGCAGAAAGCAAAGCATCTCGGCATGCTCGCCATGGCCCTCACTGACCACAATAGCCTGACCGGAACCATTCGCTTCTACGATAGTGCAAGAGAAATGGGAATCAAGCCCATTATCGGCGCCGAGGTAGATGTGGAAGGTGGCTACCACCTGACCCTTATAGCGCAGAACCTCAGGGGATATGCCAGCCTGTGCAATCTTCTTTCTGAAGCCCACCTAGCCAAGCGCAATGCCCAACCTGCGGCCACCAAGGATATGCTGGCCAGGCACTCCAGTGGCCTCATAGCACTCTCCGGTTGCGGCAAAGGCGAGATTCCTAGCCTGGTCGCTAATGGCCTCCTTGAAGCGGCGAAGGAGACTGCAGGATTCTACCGCAGTGTCTACCAGAACCGCTTCTACATCGAGCTTGTATACCACCCCAACAGCACTGGCAGGCGCTCTATATATCGGCTGGTGCAGTTCGCCAGGGAGCAGTGTCTTCCTGTCGTAGCCACCAACGATGTCCACTACGCTGAGCTGGAGGAATACGCCGTCCACGAACTCCTGGAAGCTATCCGACAGATCGTTCCCGTAGAGCAGCTTCCGGGCCCCAGGACAGTGGAGCAATACCTCAAGTCCCCTGCCGAGATGGCCGCCCTGTTCAGGGATATACCTGAAGCCATAAGCAATGCGGTAGCGGTGGCCGAGCAATGCGCTCTCGAGCTCCCCCTCGGCAAGCCAAAGTTCCCCGCTTTCCCTCTTCCCGCTGGCTACAGTGCGCAGAGTTACCTGAGAGAATTGACCCTTCAGGGAGCATTGCGCAGGTATGGGAGTCTCGGTACAGCGATCCTGGACTGCCTAGAGCACGAGCTTGAAGTCATCAGCTTCCTAGGCTTTGAGACCTATTTCTTGGTGGTGTGGGACATTGCCCGCTTCGCCAGAGAAAGGGGCATCCGTTACCAGTGCCGGGGCAGTGCGGTCAATAGCCTTGTAGTCTATTGTCTAGAAATCAGTAATGTGGATCCGGTGGAGTACGACCTGCTCTTTGAGCGCTTCATGCACCAGGAGCGCCATGAGATGCCGGATATCGATCTCGACTTCCAACGCACTAGACGGAATGAGGTGAAGGACTACATCACCAGCAAGTACGGCAGGAACAACGTGGCGGCGGTGGCCACCATCAACACCTTCCAGGCCCGGAGCGCCATCAGGGAGGTAGCCAAAGCCCTAAGCCTGTCCGAAAGCGAATTAGCAGCACTCCAAGCCGGTGTCCGGTGGCAATCGGTAAAGAACCTTTTTGAATGCATCGACACTCTCCCCGAATTGAAAACTAATCGAGCTCTTAGGAGCCCGACATTTAGGGATTTTCTAAAGCTGTGCTTGGCCCTGGACGGCCTGCCCCGGCACCTGTCGGTGCACCTGGGGGGTCTTGTCATCGGCCCGGGCAGGCTTACTGACTGGGTGCCGCTAGAGTGGTCCAGCGGCGGCGACATCATTGCTCAATTCGACAAGGATGACATCGAGCGTTTAGGCCTCATAAAGATGGATATCCTGGCCGTCCCCACTCTGGACGTCATCGAAGATACGGTGGCTGAGGTTAAAAAAACGCGGGGCATCGAGCTAGCCATAGACTCCATCCCCAGAGATGATCCCGCGGTCTTTGCCATGCACCAGGAGGGGGACACCATCGGTTGCTTTCAGGTGGAGAGCCCAGCGCAGCGGGAGATGGCGGGAAGACTGCTCCCCGAGCACTTCAAGGACCTTATACTGCTTCTGGCCCTCATCAGGCCCGGCCCTATGAAGTCGAGGATGCACGAGAAATACCTCAGGGTTAAACAAGGACAAGAGCCACTGACCTATCTGGACAAAAGGCTGGAGATGGTGCTCAAGGAGACCTTAGGCCAACTGGTCTACCAAGAACAGGTGCTCAAGATCGCCCACGAACTGGCAGGAATGAGCTACGCCGAAGCTGACGGGCTGAGGCGGGCCATGACCCATAACCGCTCCTCAGAAGAGATGGAGAAGATGCGTGAGGCTTTCGTCTCCGCATGCCGGGATAACGGCGTCCCAAAGAGGATTATCGAGAGGGCTTGGGAAGAGGTCTCAGCCTTTGCTGCATATGGCTTTCCCAAAGGTCATGCCGCTTCCTATGCCATTCCTGCCTACCAAACCTTGTGGCTCAAGTGCTATTACCTGCCGGAGTTCCTGACCAGTGTCCTCAATAATCAACCTATGGGCTATTACCCATCCCGAGTACTGGTACAATATGCCAGGTGGCAAGGGATCAAGGTGCTTCCACCCGACATCAACAGATCCTTGGATCGCTACTCTGTATATGACGGAGCCATCAGGGTTGGCCTGTCTCAGCTCAAAGGAATCTCTGGCCCAGCCTTGACATCCATCTTCAGCACTAGGATGAAGCACGGCCCCTTCCGTAGCCTAGAAGACTTTGTGCTGCGAACAAACGTGCCCAAGCCCACCATTGAGAACCTCATTAAGGTGGGGGCCTTCGACTCAATTTGCGATAGCAGGAGCCAACTTATATCACAGGTAGGTGCCCTGCTTAAGAACAGGAAGAGTCACAGTCAGGGTAAGCAGAATGAAATGCTTCTCCTCGGTGAAGCTAGCGAAGAAAACCTGACTGATGCATCATTCCCACCCTTCGGTGCCAGGCTGATGCAGCACTACGAACTTGATCTGCTGGGCCTTCCCCTAAGCGGGCATCCTATGGAGTTGCCGGATGACTGGATTGAGGTCATCACCAAGATCAAAGACCTGAAAGAGCTGCCAGCCAACCATAAAGTCAAGCTTGCGGTGTGGGCTATAAGGTACCAGACCCCGCCTACCTGGGATGGAACTAGAGTGGTCTATATATGCGCAGAGGACGGGACAGGCATTGCAGACATAACCCTCTTTCCAGATGCTCAAGAACGCTCAGGTGAGGCGCTCTTTAAGGCGGGATTGCTCTTGGTTGAGGGAACTGTACAGCGCAGGGGGCCGAAGGCGCTGTCAGTGGTGGCTGAACGAATTGCTGCTTTATAGATCCGCTCTTTGAGGCGAAGTCTTAGGGTATAAAACTCGTCGGCTATGTACCCAAAGGAGTGCGCGTTCACGCAGTAGTCACCCTGTTGGAAAGGGAGGGTGGACTGACAAGACAAGGCGCCGCTCCAGAGGATTTATGCTGATGGTTGGCTATATTATCTTATTACGCGGCATTGTTCAGAAAACCAGGCCAAGGCTGACTAGGGCGAGTATGAGGAGAACTGCAAACATGCCTACCATCGGCCATTTCCGCTTCTCAGCAAAATATCCCGAACTGTTTATTACCGCGTATAGCAGCATCCCCATTGATACTAGGTAGACCTTCAGTCACCAGGTGCAATCCAGAAGCAAACCGAAACCGCCCACTAACAAGGCAATGGCAGTGCTGAACTCCACCACCCAATGAAAAAGCATTTCAACTCGGCCTCGTCCGATAGTTGGGCCAGCCTCAGGCCCGGGAATTTGCTTCTTGACGATAGATAAAATCCATTGCCCAATCATGAGTATTCCGACAGCAATTGCAAATACAGATGCAAACGTCATCCGATTAACCTCCTAGAATTCTCCACTTGACGAACTACTTGAATACAAAAATACATATGACTGCGGCCAACGCGATTAAAGAGCCATGATAGCCAATATCACGTGTCCCTTGATAGCATTCTTGAATTCCTCTCCTCCAAAATGAATGGCAAGACCGCATCCAACCGTGAGGAACACGAAAACTAGTGTCAGAATGGAAAGTACCTTCGGAACTATACTCAGCAACTTTCCCTCCCCAATAATTGCCCTTTTTGGCCCTTGTTATGATAGTGCATCTCTCGTGTGATTTTTATTCCAACCTCACGGAGTTTCATGATGTCGACCTCTGGTTTCTCTGCTTCCCGATATCCATCCGCCGAATTATATCACTAAGCATTTTCGAAGGGGATAACATACAAAAGGCTGCTACTTTACCTATGTAGCGGCAAGAGGCGATGGTGGAGGCCGTGAAGCAGCCTAACACTGGGACTTATGCTAGTTCACATTTCGAATCCTGCTCAGGGAGCCGATCTTGTATCCATCAGCGCCAAACCACCTTGGGCTCTTTCCTGAGAGGTATGCGTCCATATTTATGCTTGGGATGTCCGATCATCATGGCCCCAAAGCACTGGTGATCCTCAGGAAGTTGCAGTGCCTTCATTATGGGAGGAGAACCTGCGGCAGTCATTTGGAATAGCCCATTCCAGCACGCTCCCAGACCCATAGAATAGGCTGCCAGCTCGAGGTAGGTCATGGCGATATGGCAATCCGTCTGAGTCATACCCATAAGTCTATGCGCATGGACTACAATGAGATGAGGTGCACCCCACATTACCACGTCTATCCCTATATCCCAAGCGCTCACTATAAGACCCAGGTACGAGAAGGCATCCTGCTCCGGTGCTTCCTCGATCATCGAACGCATCCCTTCTACCACCAGGCTGCTGAGGCGCTTGACCTCCTTCCGGTCCTCGATAACGAGCCAATGCACCGGCTGCAAATTGGCCGCCGACGGCGCGTAACGAGCGATATCGATTAGCTTGGCCAATGTTTCCCGCGGTACCGGCTTTTTCTTATAGACGCGAATTGAGCGCCGTGACTTCATTAGATGCTCAACCTGCGCCCCAGAAGGAAGCAGCTTCCTGCTAATCGGAGCACACTCCTCCGGCTCCATCCTCTCGTGGCTGAGGGCCCCCGTAGGGCACACGGCAACACAATGGCCGCAGGTAATACATCTCAACTCGCCACCCTTGGCCAAAGAAGGCAATGCCTCTCCCTTCCTCATTATAATGACGGCCGCAGGACACTCTGCAGAACACACGCCACAACCATTACATTTGTCACGGTCAATTGCGAATACGCTCATTGTCCCCCCTTTATAACTTCAGCCTGAACTATAACTATCCCTTCATAAATAGTCAATCTGTGACGTTTCGCCCTTGGCAAGATAAGAGCATGTGTTGCATTCCCCGCTTGCTCCGCTAACTGTTAGACATCAGTAAAAAATGGAGTATATTGTGGAACTAGTCGAACGGACACCCTGGGCTAGAGTAGTTGAAAAGTGGCACGGTGGAGGCTAGGGATAGGTTAGCTCGCTATTGCTGACCTATTTATGCCCGTCAAAAAGTGACTAGTATGGTTTTTATAGCTAAGGCAGAATTGACATAGATTACGTGGGGAAGCGGTGTGCATTCATGAAGTAGTTGTAGGGGTTGGGAAGGGAAGTTGTGTTGTGAAGGTAGGGTGCTGCTGTATGGCATCATGTTGGCGGTTGGCCAAGTATCGCCGTCGATGAGCTACCTTGGTGTGGTTGGTGCACCGTATGCGGTGATTATCAACCTGATTTTCCCAGCTTCTAATTTTAAATGGTCTATCTGCTTAAGAGAGTCCTATCTTTGAGTGAACAGCATCTCATTGCTAATGACTTGCCACGTTCTCCAGCCCGTCCTCACCTTTTCTTCAGTCTCGGCAATGAACGCAGGGTAACCCATTTCACGACATTTTCTTAAGTTTTCAACGTTATTTGCGCAATATCTTTTACAGATTAGGGCGAAAGTTTCCCGCCTGGACCCCAAAGGCATTGAAGTAAGATCGGTATCGGAATGAGGGCAAAGATCTTCAGATTCCGGGTTGAAATCCTCACATTCAGCGCATGTCCAGTATCCTTTTGACTTGACGCACTTTGCAATACCGCATATTGCGGAGGGTCCCCCGCCCTTGAAACAGCCTGGACACGGCCCAGCCTTCTCTCTTCTTTCAACGTATTCCCTGAGTGTCTCAAGTGTATTGCATACCTCTTCCGCTTTCAGACCGACAACCACAGCGACATCTGGAAGGTTAAAGCCCTCCCAGATTTTAATGATCGTTTTCGCTGCTTCCAGGCTTTCATCCATGTGAAGATCGCAGCCGAGACACATGATACCACAAGGAGCGATTACTCCACGATCCTTTTCATTCACGTCATTCAAAGTTAGCTTCATGATGAATCCCCCTTATTACGAATACGGGCCATTTAGGGATATTATCCGAGATTCCCCATATTAACCAGTGCAGATTATGCTAAGCCCCTGCTCGCTAGCTGTCAAGTGGCAACTTGGAAACTGGGTTCCCTGGATAGCCACTTTAATGTAAGAAGGGCTCCGATAAATCGGAGCCCTTAGCAATGTAGCCT
>Ga0209635_10000943_pt1 | contig 21149 bp, 14 predicted proteins | sample DeeMarSWOR230_32_FD_187463 | JGI IMG/M metagenome (GOLD analysis project Ga0209635, IMG submission 187463) | Marine sediment microbial communities from White Oak River estuary, North Carolina - WOR-2-30_32 (SPAdes) (version 2) | ecosystem: Environmental > Aquatic > Marine > Intertidal zone >...
AATACCAATTGGGTTCTCTCACAGAAGATTTTGTGAAAGATATCTATCAATATTTTGAAGAATCATTCATTTCAGAAGAATGGAACAAATCTGGAATCCCACAATTACGTACAATCCCAATTGAACAAAGTTTGACTCCTGAACAAACAGTCTCAACTTATGATGACCTTAGAACTATCATCGAGAATATTGGAGAACCGATATCTCTAGCAGAATGTATTTGTAGGAAAGCTAAGGATCTTATTGGTGAACCTTGTAAAAAAACTGATCTACGAGAAATATGTTTTTCTTTTAGGAGAGCGGCAGAGGCTTATATTGAACGTGGCTTTGGAAAGAAAATTTCAAAAGAAGAGGCTTTAAATCTTTTAGAAAAGGCTGAAGAAGATGGGCTAGTTATACAGCCGGGAAATTCAATGAGACCTATGTGTATATGCTGTTGCTGTGATTGCTGTTGTGAAATTTTAGTAAATCAAAATAGGCTTCCAGAACCAGCACAGTTTTTTGCTACTAATTACCTCGCGGAAGTTGATGAGGATTTATGCATTGGATGTGGTACATGCGAAGAGAGATGTAACATGGATGCTGTACATGTTGAAGATGCTATTGCGCATGTAGATAAAACAAGATGCATAGGATGTGGTGTTTGTGTTCCTACTTGTACCTCTGAAGCAATTAAGCTTTATAAGAAGGAAGAGAATCTTATCCCTCCTGAAAATACAGCAGCTACATATACAGGAATAATGGATAAAAAGGCTGAATTAGCAAGAGCAGAAAAAAGTTAGAATCTATAAAATATATAAATTTTCTTTTTTATTATTAATTTTGAATTAATATTCGTTTTGAAATAAAATTAAAATACGGTCTCCACTTCTTTTAAATAATTTAAACTATAAATTTTTGATAATTCTTTAAAAAAATAAATGAAGGTAATTTAAAAAATGAGTGATGAAATTAGCGAAGAAAGCTTCTGGATGGGTATGATAAAAAAACATTGGTATGTCCTAATTATCTACGGTATCGCTTTAGCTGGATTAATTACTGGAGGATTCATAGTACTCTGGAAATACATTGAATCATGGAGTTACTCCATTCTACCCTCTGGTCCAAATTCGACTTTTAATGAATTTTCATTAGGATTGTTGGTATTATGGATCATATGGTTGATTTTATGGGAATTATTATATGTATGGCTTCCAGTTATCGGATATTGCATAATTGTAACGGCAATTCTTTGGTATAAAATTTTACCTGAAGAAGATAAACAGGCAATAAAAAGTAGAGAGAAAAAAGAGAAAAAGAAAGTAAAAAAGTATGGCGGAGGCAGTGGTGGAGCAGGTATCTTATTCTTTCTGGTTTTCATGTTAGTCGTTTATATCGATAACAATTACTGGACGCTCGCTGGTAGTTTAAGCTACAGCTATTATATCTATGCTTACCTTTGGGGAATTTTTTGGGTCTGTATAGTCCTTGGCATTCCATTTTTAATTATTATAATAATCTACTTAAGTAGAAAATGGAAAAAAGCACCAGAATAATTTCTTTTTTTTAACTATTTTTTTTTTATTAATCTTAAAAACTGGAAAAATATAATTATAAGTTAATTGAAGTTTCGAATACATTTTTCTCAATTAGATTAAGAATAAGTTCCGCCTCTTTTGCTTGAAATCCTCCTTTTTGAGAAATTAAATTGGATACAAAGAAGTAGCTTATTCCTTTTTGTTTCATAATGGATTTTGCCGAAGCTATAAGTTCTTTTTCACCTGAATTTAGCTTAATATCAAATGATTCATTAATTTTGAGTGGATAAATTAAACTAACAGGTAAGTGATGTTCAATTAAATCTTTTATCCCAGCAAATTTTCCTACTTCACCATCAAAGTGTTCTAATTCTTTTCCATATCTCTCTTCAATATCGTAAGATAGCTGTCTTATTGATTCAAGGAAATCCTCAGAGGGATTATCTTTCATAATAAGTGTCATTCTGAAATTTTTAAACTCAGACATTAATATCTTGGAATTCTGATACTCGAGTTTAATCGCCTGAGACTTTTGATCTGAACCAGTTAAATCAATACCAAAACTCCTAATTGCTTCTAAAAATCCTGAAATTAAAGAAGCATCCATATTTTTAGCTGCTAAAACTTTATCAAAAATATTTATTCCAGAGTTTTTATCTATAATTATTAAGTAATCCAGATTAAGAATATCCATGTATTTGTTATATATGCTTTGTCGATATGATTCACGCTCCCTTTTTATTTTCTTAACTACTTTATATGATGTGAAGATGCTTACTGCACTTACAGAACCAATTATAACAGTTATAAGGATAATTAATGGCAATCTATCAATATTTACTTCAAAATTTGCGGATTTAACACCAGCAGTTGTCAAATTATACCAAAACGCATATCCCACCCATATTCCCTCATTTGGATTAGATGATAAATTATAACTATATACAGTTTCAAGAGAAGTAACAGGGAGAGTTATATTATCTTCTGGATAACCTAGAGAATCATATAAAATAAAGGTATAATTCCCATCTAAAATAGGCGCAAAAGCAGAATATTTTAATTCTTGTGACTGTTCAAAAGTTGTTTTTGGTGTATTTAATGTTAAGTCTATATTTGGAGAATTAGCAGTTATCTGCCAAGTCGCACCATCAATTATGGTATTATTTGGAATAAATATGAATTTTTTAGAAGTATTAATTTGAACTTGAGAAGATATATCTATCCCATTTCTAAGCACTTTTGGGTTAAACCAATTACTAGGATAATCAAACTTTATTGAATGATTCACGTAAAATCGCGATATATCAGGAGTAAGAGTCCAATTATTGTCATGATTTTCTTGGATTAACACATATCCATTAGAAATTAATTTATTCTTGAGCCCAACGTGATAACTTAGATTAAAAAACAACTGCACATTGTTGTTATTATGTATTTGAATATTTAGATCATTATCATTAGGATTATAATCTAGATCTTTAATAGTCAGATTACCTGCTCCAATTATAGATCCATCTGTAACATTGTAGATCTGACCATTTAATTCAGCGGTCATATTAATATTTTCGGGATAATATAACTTATTCGTTCTTTGGATTATTTTATGAAGAAAAGGAGACCCTTGTTTTCCTCTAGTCCAATGCCAAATTAAAAGATCCCTCACGTAAAATGAAATATGAAGTTCTGGATGCACAGGACTCTCATCATTATAAAACCAATAAATCGTTGGGCCCTCGACGACCATAGCTTCTGTAAGATTAAGAATCAGGTAATATTGCCCTATTGAAAGATTTACTGGAAAAGAAAACATTTGAAGATGCCAACCTAATGAATTATTCATATTTAAATCAGTTGACCCATATATTGTGCTATTTGGAGAATCTTGAGTAAGTCCTCCTGATTGATAACCTGTAATTTGAACCTTAGTAACATCCACGATTGACTTAGATGTGGCAGCTCCATATAAATATACACCAAAGATTTTAGTAGGCTCAGTAATATTTATTTGAACACCCATACCTCGTACATCTTTTCCAAGAGGATGCGCTTTTAGTAGAGTTGTGTTGTCTTCAATAGCATTTATTTCACGTTCAAGCTTAATATCACTAAAATTTAAATTAACTTGAGTAATATTCCAAGTGGATGAGGATATAGGGATAGTAATTGAACTATTGCTTTCTTTTGAGTCGATATTATCTGCAAATTCAATCATATTCAGATGAGTCGATTTATTTAAAATAACATCATTACCCTGAGCAAAAGAAGATTGAAAATTGATTATAAAACTTAAAAATAAAACAGAACTAAATCCACAAATAAAGAGAAGCCTACATTTTTTAATTTTAAGCATAATATCCCTATAAATCTTTGATTTTAAATTAGATCAATCGAATTTTTAATCTTTATTCAAATATTTAAATTTTGATCTATATTTCAATAAATTCTGTCAAATTGAATCATAAATATAATGTTCAAAATGCTAAATTCTTTTAAACTACTCAATTATAGAAAATTAGAATTAATTTTTAATATAGGATGGAATTTATAAATTTGTAACCTACTATGAGAAAAAATTCTAAAGTTTTTTCGATTATTATATCTTATTTATTCTTTATCATATTAATTGGAGTTATATCAACTCCTCTTATAATATTAGAAGTACATGAAGTAAAAAAGTACCAGATTACCCCTAATGATGAATTTTTTGTTTTTTATAGTAAACCTCTTCCAGACATTAATATATCAACTTGGACGCTTGAAGTTGATGGGAATGTTTCAAATCCACTTACTTATTCCTATGAAAATCTTACTTCTTTACCAAGTGTAGAATTAATTGCTACTCTTCAATGTGTAGCAGGAGCATCTGGAACAGCTTTATGGAAGGGAGTATCTGTAGAAAGCCTATTAAATTTAGCACTACCAACCCTAGATGCTATAGAGGTTGTGTTTTTTTCAGTTGATGGGTTTTCTTCTTCCCTTACGATTAATCAGATAATTAATTATGATATACTGCTTGCTTATGAAATGAATGGAGAAACTCTACCACTTACTCAAGGGTATCCTTTAAGAGTTGTTGCCCCTTATCATGTAGGTTATAAATGGGTTCGTTGGGTGGATCATATTGAAATTGTGAATTTTGATTATAAGGGGAATTATGAGAGTATGGGGTATAGTGACGAGGGTTTACTCTCGATAGCTTTCGATTATAGCAATCATGCGCTTTTATTTTCAATCTCTTTCCTGTTATATGGGTTATCCATGATCTCAGGTATAAAATACAGCCGATATGGAAAAATATTTAGAAAATTGCCAAAATTCGTTTCTAGGAAATTCCATACGTATACATCGATTCTTTGTGTTCTTCTCACGACTATAACGTTTATATCGTGGTTGAATCAAGTATATGTATTTGTCAGTAGGATTTTCTATTCAGTTCATGGGATAGTTTCTCTCCTCTCAATAGCGTTTTTGATACTGAGTTATTTCTCGGGGTTAGGACAGGCGATTCTTAAATCAAGAAAATATTCATGGCATGGAAAGATTAGCATTATATCATTTCTATTATTCTTTTTATCAATTTTTATTGGTCTTTCTTTGATCCTTTAAATTGTGACTAATTTTTAGAAAGCATATTCCAAGTTTAAATAGCATTTTAGTTAGGAATTTTGTTATAATCTTTTTATAATTTAATTGTAAAGATATAATTATTCAAGAACTATTAAAAAAAGAGAAATAATTATGGTACGAAAAACAACTAATGGAATGAGCGATTGGTTTGGATTTTTTGATTCATCTACATTTGGAGATGGTTCGTGTCTTTTCGTAGCAGGCATGGGAAATACATGTGTATTTGAAACTAATGATGGTTTGGTGGTATTCGATTTACCAATAAAACAGTATGGATTAAAAACATTCAGAGAAATAAGAAAGAAAACAGATAAACCAGTTAAATATTTTCTTTATTCTCATGGTCATTTCGATCATGCCTTTGCATTTCAACCTTTCATTGATGAGGTAAAATCGAAAGGTTGGAATATGCCTCAAGTAATTGCCCATGAAAATTGTATTAAGAGGTTTGAAAAATACAGAATGTTAGATAAATATCATAATTGGATTAATCAAATGCAATTTACTTCAGTTGGAGGTAAGGGACAAGAAAACTTAGTCTCTGCTCATGATACTCTTGACCCAACTATAATTCTTAAAGGAAACGATGCCAAATATTTTTTTGAATTAGGGAATGTCAATTTTGAAGTATATCATGATAAAGGTGAAACTGATGATTCTATTTGGTTATGGGTGCCTGAAAAAGAGACAATTTGTACGGGAGACCTAATGGTTTCTTCATTTCCAAACGTAGGAAATCCATATAAAGTCCAGAGATATCCAAAAGATTGGGCTATCGCTATGGAAAAAATGATGGAGAAGGATGCCAAATATCTTGTCCCTGGTCATGGACAGCTGATAAAAGGGAAAGAAAAAGTCAGAGATGTATTATCAATTACTGCTGAGGCAATGCATTTTGTTCATGATGAGGTTGTAAAGCGGTTAAACGAAGGTAAATGGTTTGAACAAATATATCATGAAATGATAGAAATTTTTCCAGATAAATTCAAAACCCACCCTATTTTAAGACCCATGTATGGATGCTATCGGTTTGCAATTCATGCTTCCCACAGACTTTACCATGGGTGGTATAATACTGGTAATCCTACGGATTTATTTCCTTCAAAATCAGAAGATATTGCAAAAGAACTATTAAAGCTTAATGATGAAAAAGCATATTTAAATCATGCTAAAAATTTGTTTAATGGAGGTAAATTACAGTTAGCACTGCATATTCTCGATATCGTAATAAAGGGTGCTGAAAGCAATCACAGAGAAACTCTTCTAGAGGCATTAGATTTAAAATATCAAATATTAAAACAAAAAGTAAAAGAAGAATCCTCATTTATCGCAGCGAATATCATTGATAACGCAAGATACCAAATAAAAAATAGGATTAAAGAGTTAAAGAAATAGCTCAAAATTTTTATTTAATAGGTTTGAAAATTCCTTTTTCTATTAAATTTAATATGGTTTCAGCATCTTTAGGAGTACATTCATTTGCAGGTAACAAATATAATGAATAAAAGTAATCAAATTTATGGTCTTTTACAAATTGTATGGCTTTATTTACCATTGCTTTTTCTGAGGGAGTTAATTTAATATTAGGATTCTCAACAACCTTGAAAGGCAATAGAAACGATACATTTAGATGTTTATCGATTAATTCCTTTATACCACTGAATTGTTTAAGACCCCCTTTAAAATCTTCAATCTGATCTCCGTATCTTTTATAAATCTCGTAAGCTAATGATTCGACTGAATAGATAAAGTCTTCCGAGGGAGTGTCTTTCATATTTAAGATTAATCTGATATTAACAAATTCTTTCATTAAAATAATAGTGTCCTTATAATCTAGTTTAACTATTCTTGTATCTTTTTCAGCAACGTGAGTACCAAATTCTCGTACAGCTTGTAAAAACCCAGATATTAAAGTGGAATCTAATTTTTTATCTCCATAAGACTCAGTATATACATCTAAACCAGATTTATTATCAGTCACAATTAAGTAATTTAAATTTAAAATATCAATACATTTATTAAGGAGCCTCTCCATGTCATATCTGCGTTTTTTCACAATACGTTTGGCTCCAACATAAATTGAAATGCCAGAACCAGCAACAACTATTGAAATTATAAGGATTGTTATTAGCATTGATAAATCTAGAGGTTGACTTGAATTTGGAATAGAAATTAGAAACTCTTGTGATTGAGCGCCAGCATCAGTTGCATTATTCCAAAATACATATGCTATATATGTTCCATCAGGAGAAGTTAATGGGAGTTCATAGGAAAAGATATTATCATCAATTGGAATGATCTTTTTAATTCTAGTCTCTTCAGTGTCAGCAGGATCTATTAATATAAATGTGTAATTACCAGGAATTATTGGGTCTTCCAATGAAAAACGTAATTCCTGACCTAAATTAAATTCTGTTTTTGGTGTTTTTAGACCAAATAAAATATTAGGAGATTGAGCTTTTATTTCCCATTCTGCGCCTTGAATAATTGTAATATTTGGAATAAGAATAATTCTATGTATTGAATCTATTGTTATATTTGAAGTCATATCCTGCTCATCTCTATAAATAGTTAAATTTTCCCAACTCATAGGATAATGAAATTCAACTAAATCATTATCCGAATGCCTTAAAATAGCTGGTGTAACTGTCCAATTATTATTAATATTCTCTTTAATAGAAACTGAAGCAGTGGATAATAAAGTATACCTAATATGTATTTTGTAACTCACATTAAAAATTAGGTTTTCAGATTTATTGTTATATATATTTAATGTAAAACTATTAGTTCCAGGTGTGTAATCTAAATTAGTTTGATTTAAATAACCATCACCCATAGAACTACCATTCATAACATTGTAATGGTTATTATTAATTTTTACAGTCATATTATTACTTTCTGGATAGAATGGGAGGTTTAATTTTTGAACGAGTTTATATAAGAATGGAGCTCCAGAACTTCCAGTGCTCCATTGATTAGAAGTATCATATTCCGAAGTGTTTAATTGCGGATTTAAAGGGTCAATATCATTATATGCCCACCAAAATCCTGCTCCTAGTATAGTAGAATATATTGGCAGTAAAGACCCATTTAGAACTAAATAATAATTTCCTTTATTTAATGAGATAGGAGTAGAAAAATTCTGAAGATACCAACCAGGAGTAGAAGTGATGTTTAAATTTGTCGATCCGTAGATTGTAGTATTTGGATTATTATTAGTAATATCATACCCTCTAATTTGTATTTGAGGGATACCGGGATGAGAGCCATTTACCTTACCGAAAATATAAACTCCCGAAATATTTGTAGGATAATCAAGTTTTATTTGAACCGCCTGGCCAAAAATGTATTGGGCTGGATTCTTATTATGCACTCTTTTATACGTATTATGCAGATTATCTTCAATTGTTATCAGATCTATCTCGTGTTCTATATCACTGAAATTTAGTTGAATATCATCAATAGTCCATGAAGCGGAGGGCAACTGAATGGTTATTGAGTTCTCACTCTGATTCAATCCTTCTAACACAGAATATTCTGTCATTTTAAAGCTATTTTGAATAGTTAATGATAAACCATTCCCTTGAGCCTTAATAAATCTACTCTGATAAATTAAACCAGTAAATAAAATTAAAAGTAATGAATATATAATTAATCTTCCTTTTTTACGCAATCCTTGACCCATATTCAACTTCTTTTTTATTTGATAATTTAATCGTCTTCTTATTATAAAAAAGTTTTTGTCTTATTTTCTATAAATAAATGAAATTATAAAAAAATTTGAGATTCTTAATTTTTCAATTTTAAAAAAAAAAAGAAAGAATATTTAAGGTTTAAGGATATCAGCCTTACTTAGAGCAGTGATAGTTTTATCTTTTGGTTCAGGTACAAATTGCAATACAATAAAAACCCCAATAAATGCAATTAAACTAAGCAACATTCCAGTACCTAACGCTTGAAGGGAAGCAAATGAAGTAGCAGTACTAGCAAAAGGATCCGCACTAAATGGATTCAAAGTTTCGGAAATGAGTCCTACAAGAAATCCTCCGAAACCTGCTCCACGTGCTATAGAAAATATTATTGAATTTGCTGAAGCTCTGACTTCGGTATCATACAATTCAGAAGACCATACACCAAAGATTCCATGTAAACCAAAACCAAGTGTTATAAAAACTGCCGAGGTCAATATTAATGTATCATTGAAAATCAGTAGTGTGAATATAGCAAATAGCACGCCACCAAAAATCCCAATTATATTATCAATAAGAAACGCTTTTTTTCTTCCTATATAATCGCTTAAAAATCCGAAGAAGAAGAGCCCAAATGCAGCAATTACCATCAAAACTAACATATAGAGTCTAGCTGAACCCACATAACTCGCGTTACCTACAGTATGGAAAAGATATTCAAAAAATATTGGCGCGAAATCTACCAATGAGTGATAGGCTGTTTCAGCAAACCAAAATAGAATTATAAGTAGAACAGTTAACTTAATCCATTTTGAACTAAAAATCTCTTTCACTCTAATTTTTTGTTTTATTTTTCTCTCTTTCATTACTTTATCATACTCGGACCAAACAGCTGATTCAGGTAAAATAAACCAAAATAGAATCAAAAAGGGAAGAGGATATAATGCGGTAAGAAAACACCATTGCCATCCAAAAGGACCAATCACTAATGTAACTATGATTGCTGAAATATATCCAATTACAAATGTTGCATGGACTAATCCTCCTGCAGCTCCCCTTCTTTTGGCCGAAAAGTACTCAGAAATAAGAGAAAAAGAAATACCCCAACTAACACCTAACCCAGAGATCATTCTTAATACACCAAAAAGAACGAATCCATCTGGTGGAACTAAGGCTGTCAATGAAGAAAAGATAGCATCCCACGCAATTGAAACGATTAATGCCTTTTTTCTACCAAAACGATCACCTAATTCTCCAAAAAGAATTGCGCCAGGCACTGTAAATACAAACTGTAAAGATATAATTAATCCTATTGAAGCATCTCCTACTCCAAAATATGTTTTTAGATCGCTAGCAAGTAAACTTATCAAAACTAGAGAATATCCATCATGCATCCAAGCAATAAATGCTGCTAAAAGAATAACAAATAAAACTGCTTTTGATTCTTTTCTCATTTCGTTCATATTTATCCACATTTAATTGTTAAATAGTCAAATATTGTTTAATCATGTATATAAAATTATAAAAAAATGAGATTTTATTCAATTCTTAATATTAATAGAAATTTGGACTAAAAATGTTAAATTAAGTAATAAAATAAAAAGTTAAGGCAGTTGTTCCTAAAATAACCATTACAATTCCCATTGCTCTTCCCATTGTTTTAGCAGATAAACGCTGAATATATGTCGAAGTTAAAAATCCAGTAATAACTGAACCACATGCTAGGAAAACCGTTATTTCTAGATTGAAATAATTAGTACCTTTTATTAAAGCACCAAAAACCTGGAATAATATAAAAGTAAATATACTTACAATAATACTCAATATGAGAGCTGTACCAATACCTTTCTTAATTGGATATCCATAAAGAATTATAAGTGCTAAAACAATAATCATTCCTGAATTAGCGCCAAACATCCCAGAATTGATGCCTAAGAAAAAGCCAAAAACAACAGAAATTATGTAAAATAATTTTGAGCCATAAGGAATAACTTCTTGTATTTCATTAGTTTTAACAATCTCATTATCATTAGTTTTATGATTTATATCAAACAGAGTTGCTTCTTTTTCATTATCCTTTAGGAATCTATTATAAATTTTTCTTAGAATGGTTTTTAATCGTTCTGTAGTTGCATATCCACTTTTAATGAATACTAAACCTAAGCATATTATGAATGCGGGAATAAACCATCCGTATATACTCTCCAACGGAGTTACCATTAAAATATAAACTCCTATACATGTAAAAATAAGTGCTAGTATGATTACTATTAAGGTGTTCGCCTGAAGTTTGTACTCTCCTTTTCTAATATATCCTATACTTACTGCTACTGCAGCTATTAGATCATTTAATAGGTTTACAGAAATCGCTAAAAACGCATTTCCAGTTAACATGAGAATTATAGGCATAACAAGTCCTTGTCCTGTTTGACCCATAAAGCTCATACCAATACCAACCAGAACCCCAATAGTTATTAAAATAAGAATTTCATATATTTCTAAATTCATTGTTAATTAATCCACTTTCAGAAATTTAAATCTTTATTCAATTTGAAAAAATTAAATTCACTAAAGATAAAACTTATGTTCCTGCTATCCTTTTTGGATATTTTGTTTGAGCCATCAAATTTTCTTGTAATAACTTACTCACCAACTCAAACCTCTTTTCTCTGAAAGTTGTATCATACCATAAATTATTTAATTCGTGGGGATCATTTCTTCGATCATAAATATCTCCAAAATTGCTAAAACCTTCATAAACTGTTAATTTATATTCTTCTGTAACAAGATGTCGTAATCTGGATTTTAAAGGGCCTATTTCCTCATCATTCTCAATAAATACACAATCTCTTACTTTCATGGTTGGATCTTTTAAGATTGGTGATATATCATAACCCTGCATATCTGGGGGTTGATATTTTTTTGGAATATTTAATAGATTTAAAATGGTTTTTGGATAATCAATTGAACTTACTAATGAATTAGAGACGCCCGATTTTGTTATCCCTGGTACTTTCCATATTAACGGAAGTTGTAGGACTCCATTGTATGGACATGGCCCCTTAAATAGTAAACCGTGATCCCCCATTAAATCTCCATGATCGCTCATAAAAATGATAATCGTATCATCTGAATATCCTAACTTCTCTAGGGCAGCAATAATTTGACCTACACTATAATCTACATATGATATTGCTGCATATGTTAATGCGGTAATTTTTTGTATTTCATCCTCCGTAGATTCGCGTAAGAATGCTTTTTTAAAGGGGGGATTCTTTAAATGATATCCTAAAAATTTATGGTTGTATATATTTTTAATATCAGAAAAACTTGGAGGAAGTATAATATCTTCTGGATTATACATATCTTGATAGCGTTTAGGCGGGTATAATGGATAATGTGGATCTGGAAAGGAGCAATGTAAATAAAAGGGCATATTACCATAATCTCCATTTGCATATCTCTCTAAAAATGCAATAGTACGTTCTTTTACATATGTAGTATTATATAAATCTTCAGGAATCTCATCGCAAAAAAGACTAAAAAGATTATCATAATTTTGAACTCTTTTTTTCATTTCTTCAGCATACTTTGGTGATTTTTCTTCTAACCACTGAAAATAATGGCCTGAACATACTGTACCGTTACCAGAAATTATTTCTACTTCATTATAGCCATAATAGGGAAGAGGAAAGTTATCTCTTACAGGATAAGTTTTATCTTTTGCTAATGCCCAATCAGTTAAACTTTCCGCAGATCTACTCTTATGACGGAATGGTCCAAGCCAATATTGATGGTGTATTTTACCAATGGCCGCAGTATACCATCCTTTTTTCTTTAATGTTTGAAATATTGTTGGGATATCTTGTCTTAGATTTATACCATTACTTCTAACCCCATGAACATTAGGATATACGCCTGTAGCCAAAGTTGCTCTATTTGGCATACAGATAGGATTAGTACAGAAGTGATTTGTGAATCGAATTCCTTCACTGGCCAATCTATCAATATTGGGAGTTTTTACTATGGGATTTCCTGCACATCCCAAATGATCTCCTCTTTGAGCATCGGTTATTATGAATAATACATTCATTTTTTCCTTAGTATCGCTCATAAGAAAGCAGTTAAGTAAAAATAATTAAAAATTAATTCATGAAAATATAGAATAGAAAATAAAATTTAGGATGCTTTAGATTTGTATAAACCAAAATTTTTTTAATTAAACTAGTATCAATTAATCTAGAGACCAAAAACTAACCAGTATGAAGTCTAAGATATTTTCAAAAAAAATAATTATTAGTTGTGCTATAATATCTTTATTTATTTTTATTTTTAGTATTAAAGATGGTTTCGCTTTAAATAATAATAACGAGAGTAGGTCCATTTCTATTAATTTTGAGATGTTAGAATCCTCAATTTCAGAGGGTTATTCTGAGTATGCAAGTTCAATTGATTTTGATTTGCCTACCTCATCTTGGTTTGTAGAAGATATAGAATTAAATTTTACTGATATAGACTTTGGGAATGAATCTAAAATTATTGAAGATAACGATATAGGTCAAAGAAGATTGATGGATAAAAGCAAATCTATTCAAGCTTTTGGAATTCAGTTGAAGATAGTAGATCCTACTATTCTTTACGGAGTTCAAATTTACGGTAATGTTGAGAATTATAACCCGATTAGCACTTTATATATACAAATTAATGGATATAATGCAATAGATAATACTCCTAATCAAATTATTAATGCTTCTACAATACTAAACATATCCACTACTTTAGGTTGGTATATTCAAAAATTTCAAGACCCTTTATATCTTATATCAGGAAATTATTATTTAGTGCTGAATGGAACAGAATTTTTACCATCTGATAATTCAGATTATTTTTGGCATTATAATAACGTAAATCCTCAATATCCTAGCTTGAATACATCATATTATGATGGAAGTAATTGGATATTAGATTCCCCAAAAACTCCTTTCTTGGCAAAATTAAATCAAAAGATTAATCAATCTATTTTTCCAGAAGAGATTAATATGAGTGCACAAGTTAATGGAGAATCTTTTAAAGTGTCAAATGGAAATGCTAGAGGAAAAGGTTATCTGAAAAAAAATAATATCAACTATCATCCTAATAATAAAACCGTTAAAATTAGGGTTAAAAATAATAAAACTGAAAAACTGAAATTCAATTTACTTTATACTCTTACTATTAATAACTATTTTGAGGCTGTTGGCTCCGTAAATGTTGAATTTAACAATTCAAATCAATGGAATATAAATCCAGAAATTATAAAAGTTTCAGATTACCATATAGTCAAATTCAATTACCCAAAAAGTTGGACTGATCTAAAAGTTTTGAAAAATGGGATCGATGTTTCTTCAAATATTACAATAGACCCTATAAATAATTCTATCATAATTCCAAATAATTTAATTGAAAATGATGCTTATTGGGAGATTTTAGCAAGCTCTCCCAATATAGAATTTAATATTCTCGCTCCAAAAACTAACTATCTTACTGGACAAAAATTGAGTTTTTCTATTACTTCACCTCCTGCTGGCAATTACAAGTTTTTGCTTATTGACCCAATTGATTTAGAAGTGTATCAAATGACAAAAGAAATGCCATCCCAAGGAAATACATTTTCCTATGACATTCCTTCAAATTCTATTGAGGGAGATTATATCGCCTACATTTTTTGGAATAATAAAACCGATGCTGGAGTTCATTCTCAAGTTTTTACTATTTCTCTTAATACTATTCCATCATCTAATGGAGATTTTTCTTTATACTTGATTTTTGGTTTGATTTTAATCGGTGGTGGAGTTATTGGGAGATCTAGCTATGTTGTAATAAGGAAGATTCAATCAAACCGCAGAAGTAAATTAAAACAAATTTTAGAACAATGTAATGACGTATTAAATTTAAAATACGTGATAGTTTTAGATGCTATAACAGGGATTGATTTATTTTCCAAATCTTTTGAAGAAAAAGAAGTAGATTCTACTTTAATTTCGGGATTTCTTCAAGCTATCCATAATTTTGGAGTTGAGGTAATAGAGGGTGCTAAGGACTCCAGGACTGTTAAAGTGGATTATAAAAATTCTTTTATTATAATGACAGAATTTATTAATTTAAGGTTAATAGTTATTATGAAGAGTAATCCTTCTAAGAATTTTCTTTATGCCATTGAATCTTTAGCTTATCATATCTATAAGTATTATGGAAAAATTATAGATAAATTCGAAGGAAACCTTAAGCCATTTCGTAGTATCCAGAAATTAATAGATAGCGATTTAAACCTATCTATACGTTATCCTTTAAAGCTTTCAATGTCTAAAAATATAAAACTCACTCAAGATGAAAAAGAAATGGTAAAAAAAGCATCAAAATTTATGAAGGAAAATAATTTTAATTATTTTTATGCTGTCTATCTTCTTCCGGATAATGTTTGCGGTCCAAAAGATTATGAAACAATTCTAAGTTTAATTAAGAAAGGAATATTTCAACCCAATAAGGAATTAAAATAATGATTTTTGAATATAAAAGCTAAGTACTATTCTTATTTTCAAAAATGTAAAAATCTTAATTAAAAAAAATATCCAGTTATATAACTGGTTGAAAGATATTTTTATCAAGTAAATTAAAAATAGCTTCGATATCCTTAGAATCACAAGCTTTTACTTCCATAATATGTGTTATGTAGAAATAATTTTGCTTATTTTTTTTCATTGATTCTAATGCCCGCCCAATTATTATTTTTTCAGTTGGAGATATTTTAGTTTTTCCAGATTTTACTATTTTTAATGGATATAAAAATGAGATGTTTAAATGCTTTTTAAGTAGATTTTCAATTCCTTTAAATGGGTCAATATTTCCTTTAAAATTTTCAAGATATCTACTATAATAAAGTTCTATATCAAAAGCTAAATTACTTATTGAATCTAAGAATTTTTGCGAGGGTAATTCATTCATAATTATAACTATTCTAAAGTCTTTAAATTCTGACATTAACACTTTTGAGTTTTTATACTCCAGCTTAATTGTTTGCGTTTTCTCATCAGAACTCGTTAATTCAATACCGAAAGAATGTATGGCTGATAAAAATCCAGATATAAGCGTTGGATCGATTTTTTGCGTAGTAAAAACTTGTTCATATACATTTAGAGAGGATTTTTTTTCAGATATCATAATATATCTTAAATTTAAAATATCCATACATTTGTTGAATATTTCTTCTTTGTAAGCTTCAACTTTCCTTTTATGCTTTTTCACAGAAACTACAATAGAGAGGGTAACTGATATAATTATGACTGATGCTAAAATAATAAGAAATAATGTTAAGGGATCAATTGTAAAAGGAACTGTTATAGTAAATGTAGCAGTTTCTACACCTGCATTTGTTCCATCGAAAAAGTAGACGTATGCATGATATTCTCCTTCTAGTGGGTGTGTATCGAACGTATAGGTAAATAGATTTGTTTCTCCTGGTAACGATATAGTTTGTTGGGCATCATCAATTGGTAAATGAACAGGATCATATAGTATTAAAGTATAATTACCTGGTGTTGGGGGTTCATCTATTAAAAATCTTAATTCTTGACCAGGTTCATATTCAAAAAGACGTATATCTAGATCAAAATTGAATAATGGAGAAGTGGCAGTAATATTCCATTCTGCTCCATTAATAATAATGTCATTTGTTATAAGAAGTGATTTTTCAAGTGGATTAATATAAATTAAAGAGGATATATTTATACCATTTCTAAAAACCATTAAATCATTCCAATTAGAAGGATAATAAAATTTTACCGAATAATTCCAGAAATATTTAGTAATTTCTGGAGTTAGAGTCCAGATATTGTCCTTTCCTGCTTCAATTAAAACTGAAGCATTAGAAGGGAGATAATTTATAAGCTTTATATTGTAATCAAGAGTAAAATTTAATACAATATCTAAATCATTTTTTATAGGTATAGGTAAATAAGTATGGTTTACGTTCCAATTCAATCCATTAATTGATAGAGTTCCAGAGTAAGGCTTTGTAGAATTTGTAATATCATAGGATCCCCCATTAATCTCGGCAGTCATATTAATTTCTTCTGGATTATAACTTTTATTTACTTTTTGAATCAACTTATATAGATAAGGAGCATTTTGAACTCCAGTATTCCAATTACTTGTATATTTTGACGTATAGAGGTTCGGATCTTTCGGATCGTCTTCATTATAAGCCCAATAATAATCGGTGCCCCAAGAAACAATGCCAAATAAAACTAAATAATAATTACCTTTTGGAAGTTTTACTGACGAATTAAAACTCTGTAAATACCATCCCGGAATTAAGGAAACGTTAATGTTTGTAAAAGCATATATTGTATCATTTGGCTTGTTTTCTGCATCATTATATCCTCGTATTTGAACTTGAATAAGTTCTGTTGTTTCTGGACTTTTATAACCATAAATATATGCCCCAAATATTCTAGTAGTTTCAGTTAAATTTATTTGAACTCCAAGACCATGAGTTCTCCATGAAGGATTTGTATAATAAATATTTCCATAATCTCCATGATGTTGGTCCTCAATTGGTTTTATTTCATGCTGTAGTTTAATATTTGAAAAATTTAGCTGTAAATTAGTTAAGTTCCAAGAACTTGAGGGTAGAACTAGTTCAATTGAAGTTATATTATCCAAACTATCAAAATTTTCAGTAAATTCTTCCATATTGAAATTAACAGGAAAATCTAAAGATTCTCCTTCAACCTGAGCTTTAGTGTAATCAATTTGGGAGGAAAATCCTAATACTAAAGCTATAAGAATTAAATTAATAAAAAAAATTCTTTTAAATTGCTTCAAGTCTAATTTAAATACCCCTTATTCCTACTATTTCATTTTTTATACTAACAATAACCTTACCCTTACTTAAAATTTGATTTGATAAACTAATATTATGTAACACAGAAAACTTGTTATATCTCTAAAATATATAAAAATACTTCTATTTAAATTATTTGAGATACGTAATTCCCTCTTAAAAAATAAAATAAATCAAATTTCTAATTGTTTTAAGAAAAAAGAAAAAATATTTAGCTTTTTAATTTTTTAAGTACATGAGCTATATTTTTCGCTAGATTCTGGAAAGTCTCAACGCCCTCTTCATCACCTAACACTTCACCAGGCTTTTTTCCAATGCCCAGGTTCCAATAGGTGCTTCCTACTACTATCATTTCCTTGATCAAAAAGAAAAAATTGATACTTGAAAAGACATGGTTAGCACCAGCACGCCTTACAGCTACTACAGCAGCACCTACTTTATGTTTTAAATGTCTTCCAGTAGCATATCCCGCACGTTCTATTAATGCTTTTGTATTCGTTGATAAATCAGAAAAATAAGTCGGAGAACCGATGATTATTGCATCAGACTCCAGCATTGCTTGAATATATTCATTCATTTTGTCGCCTGGCAACACGCATCTCTGATCATCATTTTCAATGCATTCTAAACAAGCAGTACAACCTCGTAATTTTTCCATTCCTATCCAGATATATTCGCACTCGATCCCTTCTTTTTCCAACTCTTCCATTACAATATTCAAACAATGATAAGTGTTTCCTTTCTTTCTTGGGCTTCCATTAAACAGTACAACTTTCATTTTTATCAAATCCCATATAATTATTTTAGATCTGTATTATAAAATTTAATATTAAAATAGAAGATTTTGATTCATAACAATTTTATTCAATAATTTCTATGTTTTCAATAGAATTAAATAAAATATGAACTTTATGAAAGCAGAATTAGTAGTTCCTGCACAAGATTGGAACTCATTGAGGATTATTGAAGGTTTAGCAGATGCGGTATATTTTGGAGTCCAATCATATAATATGCGAGCTAGTGCTAAAAACTTTATGAGAGAAGACCTTAAAGATGTAATTGATTATTGTCATAGTAGAAATCCTCCAATTAAAGCGTATTTAACAACTAACATTCTAATTTATGACTCAGAACTTCAAGATTTAGAAAGTTTATTAAATCAAGCAAAGAGAGGAGGGATTGATGCTATTATCACTCATGATTTAGCAACTATTAGGTTTGCTAGAAAAATGAATTTACCTTTCCATATATCAACACAGGCAAATATATCTAATACAGAATCCGCTAAATTTTTTGAAGAATTGGGAACGAGACGGATAATATTAGCCCGGGAACTATCTCTAAAGCAGATTAAACTCATAAAACATCACCTAAAGACTACACAAATTGAATGTTTTGTACATGGATCAATGTGCACATCGATTTCAGGACGCTGCTACCTCTCGGCTACTTTATGTGATTCAGAGGAATATTCAGCAAATCGAGGAAACTGTGTACAACCATGCAGAAGAGAATGGAGAGTTATAGATGATGAGAGTAATGAACTTCTTTATGATGGTCAAATGTTTTTAAATACAAAAGATCTCTGTATGATAGAACATATACCTGAACTAATTGAGGCTAATATTGATGCCTTCAAAATTGAAGGGCGAATGAAAGATCCCCTCTATATTAAAACCGTTTCTGAGTGTTATAGAAGAGCAATAGATAGTTATTTTGAAGGGACATTCACTAAACAAAAAATTACCGATTGGATAGAAAGGTTATCTAAAGTCTACAATCGAGGATTTCACACCGGCTTCTATTTTCATAGGCCTACACTAGAAGACATTGAGCTAGAAAAAAGAGGTAACATATCTCCTTATAAGAAACACTATATAGGGAAAGTATTAACATTTGATCCGATTTCTAAAACTGCTAATGTTTTGTTAGAAAGTTTGGAAGTGCCATTAAAACTAGGGGATGAGATTATCATTATTGGTGATAATACTTATCAAATTGAAAAAATAAATAAGATGATCTTTAAGGGGGAAAAAATTAAAAGTATTGCGAGAAAAAGGTACAGCGATCCAGTTAAAATCAATTTAAGAATTGATAATTGTGAAGAAAATGATAAAATCTACATTCTCGAAAAAAAATAATCATAGATAAAATTTATATCATTTATATAACATAAATCAATTGGTTTTTGTTAAGATTCTAAATTAAAAGATTAAGAGACTGACAACTTTAAATGGAATTTGAGGAAAAAAGAAAATATTTGGTTGAAAGTCTAATAAATCGTAAAATAGTAAATGATCAGAATGTAATTCAGGCAATGCTGAAAGTTCCTAGGCATAAATTTGTACCCCACGGAGCAGCATCATCAGCTTATCTGGATTCTCCGCTTTCTATAGGTTTAGGCCAAACTATCAGTGCTCCTCATATGAATGCTATGATGTGTGAGTATTTAGAATTAAAAGAAGGTGATAAACTGTTAGAAATAGGAACTGGTTCGGGATATCATGCTGCTCTGTGTGCTGAAATTGTAGCACCAGAAGATTGTAAAAATCCTGGTCATGTGTATACCATTGAACGCCATAAAAAATTAGCTGATAAAGCCCGGAAAAGTCTTGAAGATACCAATTATGGAGATCGAGTGACTGTAATTCATGGAGATGGCACTTTAGGGTATTCTAAAGAAGCACCATACGATAAAATTCTTGTAACAGCAGCATCACCAAAAAAAGTTCCTCCTCCCTATAAGAAGCAATTAAAAGAGGGTGGCATTCTCTGTATACCAGCCGGATCTAGAGAATGGGGGCAGAATCTCTATATAATTCGTAGGGAAGGAGATGAGTTTAAATCTGAGAACATCACTGGGGTCAGATTTGTAAGCCTTATAGGGAAATATGGCTGGCAAGAATAACCAAAATTTAAGTATAAGCAAAGAAAAATAGAATTTTATTTTTTAAAAAGAAGAGAATTATTTCTGAATTTTCTTTTTAAATTTTTCTTCCACTAATTTTTTACGGATATTTTTTATAACTTCATTATGTTCGATATTTTGTTTAGCAGATTTATCAGTATAGTTAAAACCATTTCGTTTGCCATTTTTGTAAGAATCCATAAAAAAAACCAATATTATTTCTTAGTTATTGATAATATGCTGGAATTATATTTAAAGCTTCATAAATTCGACATAAATTGTACGTGATAATACAGCAAAATATACTTCCTAAAGATTTTAATACGAGAATTAATGCACTTTTAATTTTATATGATATTCAAAATTTTTTGATAGTTTAAATTGTGGTATAACATTGATTCCTTGGTAGATTTTCTTATAGCCTTCATCTGTGTATGCATATGCAATAATTGGGAATTTCCCGATCTTTGTTGACTCTAAATCTGATTTTGAGGTACTAGAAATTTCAAATTCAAAGAATAGATCAT